>Ga0182038_10000190_pt1 | contig 31521 bp, 21 predicted proteins | sample sta12Can44000108_FD_125976 | JGI IMG/M metagenome (GOLD analysis project Ga0182038, IMG submission 125976) | Lab enrichment of tropical soil microbial communities from Luquillo Experimental Forest, Puerto Rico - statanox.12C.anox.44.000.108 | ecosystem: Environmental > Terrestrial > Soil >...
CTGGCCGACGCCCGAGCCAAGGCCCCCGACGCCACCGCCCATAACCGCCGCGTGCTGATGGCCACCGCCTGTGTTTGCGATGCCCATAAAGAACTCTGCCGCAGCGGCATCCCACAGGACGGCCATCTGCGGCAGCGCATCAACGAAGATAAATAATCACATCAAGCCAGCGCGGCGTTTGAGCGGGCCCGGGACGGGCCGCATCATGCAGAGCATCCGGCGTTAACGCCGGATGCGGGCGAGGAAATTATCGACCTCGTCCTTCAGCAGCTTGGCCGGGCGGGCCAGATCATTGGCCCCCCACAGCACCCGGATGGCCGAGCCGCAATAATGGGCGGCATGGCGGGTGACCTCGACCACGCCTTCCGACACGATCTCGCTGTCGGCCTTCACCCGGTCCACCGAAGTCACGATGCTGTCGGTCGCCGTCGCCTGACGATGCATGGCGGCGCTGACCTGCATGGTGATTTCTGACACCCGGCGGATGGTGTCGCCGATGCTGGTGATGGTCTGGGTGGTATCCCCCGCCGCCTGCTGAATGGCCCCGATCTGCGAGGCGATCTGCTGGGTGGCGTGCGATGTCTGGTCGGCCAGATGCTTGACCTCCATGGCGACCACGGCAAAGCCCTTGCCGGCCTCGCCAGCCCTGGCCGCCTCGATGGTGGCGTTCAGGGCCAACAGGTTGGTCTGATGGGCGATCTGGCTGATCAGGCTCAGCACCTCGCCGATTTCCTTGGCGGCCTGACTCAGGGTCTCGACCCGGCGATCGGCCAGATCCAGATCGCCGGCCCCGGACCGCACGATATCTTCGGATTCCTGCACCAGCCGGTCCACGTCATGGATGGAATGGCTCAGTTCCTCGGCGGCGGCGCGGGCGGCGGCGACGCTTTCATGGGCCTTGGCGGCGGCTTCGGCGACATTCAGCGAGCGGCTCTGCTTATCGCCGGCACCCGTATTCATCGCCACCGAGCGGGCGGTTTCGGCGATGGACATCGAGCCGGCGCTGACCGCCTCGACCACCGATTTCACCGTGCCTTCGAAACTGTCGGCCAGACGCTCCATGGCGGCCTGACGCTCGGCCTCGGCGCTGGCCATCAGGTCCTGATGTTCACGCTGCAAAGTGACCATCGCCAGGGCATTGTCCTTGAACACGGCGACGGCGCGGGCCATGTCGCCGATCTCGTCCTTACGCACGGTGCAGGGAACCTCGACGGCGGTCTCGCCCGAGACCACCCGCTCCATGATATGTTCCATCAGCCGTAGCGGCGAGACGATGCTGCGCGACAGGATCACCGACAGCAGCACGAACGATGCCAGCGCGAAGATCGCCGCCAGCGAGTTGTTGCGCTTGATGGCCGAGCGGGTCTCGTCCTGATAGGCCGAGGCGCGGGCGGCGCCGTCGCGAGATTGGGTAAACAGCCGGTCGATTTCCGGCTTCATGGCGTCCACATGGCCGCGCATGTCGGTAACCTGAGCCTCCAGCCCCTGGGTGGCTTCGGCGAAATCGGCCATGCTCTGGGTATATTTCGCCAGCATCTTGCGGAAATCTTCGGCGGTGCTGGCCGGCAGGCCCGAGCTGTCGATCTTCAGATCGAACTCCATGGCGAATTTGCGATGCTTGCCCAGATGTTCGTCACCGCCATAAAGCATGAAGTCCTTTTCGGCCTGACGCATGCCCAGCATCTTGTTCCACAAGGGCTCCATGTTCGGCCAGACCTTGAGTTCGTCCTCGATGGCCTTCACCGATTTGCGCAGATCGCCGCGCAGACCGTCATCCTCGGTCAGGCCCAGATGCCGTTCGGTCTCGACCGCCGCCGCGAACTGCTCTTGCAGCGCCTGAACGTCCTGGCCGATCTTGGTCACATCCTCGGCCAAAGGCTGAGCAGTGGGCAGAGACGACAGCTGCTGCAATGCCTTGGACACCGCCGCCGAAGTCTGAGCATGACTTTCCGCCAAAGCCGGATCGCGGCTGCGCAGGAAGGCTTCCTCGATGGTTTCCATGGCCAGCACGCCGGCGCGCACATCGCCGGTCAGATCGCCCATATGCTGATAGGACTGCTGCTCGGCCAGCGCATTGCTGATCTTGCGATCGCCCAGATAGGACACGCCGGCGAAGGTCGCCGCCGCCAGCAGCGCCACCGCCAGCAGCAGATTGACCCGCACCCCGACCTTAAGATCGGAGAGCAGTGGGAACTCGCCATGCCGCCAGGCCTCGGCCCAATTGGTGTGACGCAGACGCTCGACCCAAGAGGTCAGCGGCGGCTCGACCAGAGTTTCGGCGGTAGTGGCCTGAGAGATGTCCGACATGCGGCGGTCCTTATTGGTTTTTATTGTTAGGGGCGCGTCAGTTCAGGATCGGCAGCAGGTCTTGGATATGGCAGATATCCAAGAGCCGCCGCACCTGACCGCCGGGATTGCGCAAAGACAGGCTGCCGCCCTTGGCCTGGGCGCAGTCACGCAGCATCAAGACCATGCCAAGGCCCGCCGAGTCGATGAACTCGACGCCGCCCAGATCCAGGGTGACAGAGCGGGCCGGGACCGAGTCGACGGCGACATAAATCTCGCGGAAGGTCTGGTTGCCGTCGAAGGTCAGACGGCCCTTCAGGCGGATTTCGCTATGCTGGCCCTGGTCCTGAATTTCATAGTTCACGGGGCTGGCTCCATTTGGTCTGATAAGGCTTATCGCGCCTGCGAAAACGACAGCGCAAGCTAGCGCCGCCGCCAGCTCCAAGGGGTGAAATTGCGTTGACATATTTGTTGAAGAACGAAGACTCTCCGCGTTTCCCGGCGTATTGCCGGATTTGCCATTACTCCCAGGGTTGAGAAAAACCACCTTTCAGGACGCCGCAAAAATGCAAATCTCCGTTTGGGACCTTCCCACCCGGCTTTTCCACTGGCTGCTGGTGTCAGCGGTAGCGGTTTGCGCCTTTACCGCTCTGTTGCTGCCCACCCCCTGGCTGAAATGGCATTTCCTGGCCGGCTATGGCTTGCTGGGCCTGCTGCTGTTCCGGCTGGTCTGGGCATTGCTGGGGCCGGAGCACAGCCGCTGGCAGGGTTTCGCCCCCAGGCCCGCCGCCATCGCCGCCCATCTGAAGGCCATATTAAACGGCCGCCCGCATCGCAGCCTGGGGCATAACCCCGCCGGCGGCGCCATGGTGGCGGCCTTGCTGACGGCGTTGAGCCTGCTTGCCCTGACGGGACTGGTGGCGCTGGGCGGCATGTTCAAGCAAGGTCCGCTGGCCTTCGCCCTGACCTTTCAAGGGGCCTCGGCCCTGAAGGAACTGCACGAGGTCCTAGCCTATCTGCTGCTGGCGATGGCCGGGCTGCATCTGGCCGGCGTGCTGGTGGAAAGTCGGCTGCTGAAGGAAGCGCTGATCCTGACCATGATCACCGGGCGGAAAGAGCTGGAGCCTGGTGAACGCGCCCCCCGCCCCGCTCACCCGAAAGCCGCCCCCGCGGCGATGACCGTTCTGGTGCTGGTCTTCGGCGTCGGCTTCGCCCTATCGCGCCTGCCGCCTGCCGGTTGGCACGCCCTGACCATTCCCGAAAGCTATGCCAAGGAATGCGGCGCCTGCCATATGGCCTATCACCCCAGCCTGCTGCCCGCCGAGGGCTGGAGCAAGGTGATGGCGAAGCTGGAAGATCATTACGGCGAGGATGCCAGCCTGTCCGCCGCCAAGACCGCCGAGATATCGGCCTTCCTGACCGGCAATGCCCAAGAGAGATGGGATACCCTGGCGGCCAACCGCCTGCACGGCTATGATGCCGCCGCCGAAAGACCCATCACCGGCAATGTCTGGTGGAAACGCAAACACCGCCACATTGCCGCCACGATCTTCCATCAGAGGAATGTGATATCCAAAAGCAACTGCGCCGCCTGCCATGGCGATGCCGCCCAAGGACTATTCGCGCCGCAAGAGATTCACATTCCGAAGGACCCGTCATGATCCTGCGTTCCCTGGCTGTTTCTGCCGCTTTCTGTTGCCTGTTGGCGGGCCCTGCCCTTGCCGGCGACCCGGCCCGCGACGCCATCCTGGCCGACTATGCCGCCCAAGCCAAGCAGGCCGACCCGTCGTTCCAAGGCTTCTCGGCCCAGCGCGGCAAAGTGATCTATGAGACCCGCCATGCCGACGCCAAGCCCGAGACCAATGCCTGCGCCGCCTGCCATGGCGAGGACCCGACCAAGCCGGGCCAGAACGCCAAGACCGGCAAGACCATCGATCCGGTAGCAGTCTCGGCCAATCCGAAGCGGTTCACCGCCAAGGACGATGTGGAAAAATGGTTCGGCCGGAACTGCAAGGAAGTGCTCGGCCACGACTGCTCGGCCCTCGATAAGGGCGACTACATCACCTATCTTTCGACCCGCTGAGGAGCCCGCGACCCATGCGACTGTTACCCACTCTGACAATCCTTGCCTGCCTGATCTCTGCTCCCGCCATGGCCGAAGACTTTGAGCGTGTGCCTCCCGTCTCCGACGCCGTGGTGCAGAAGGAATGCGGCGCCTGCCACATCCCCTTCCCCGCCGCCTTCATGAACACCCAGGCCTGGACTCAGCTGACCGGAGACTTGGCTCATCATTTCGGCGAGGATGCCAGTCTGCCCGCCGACAAACTGAAAGCCGTACAGGCCTATTACAGCCAGAACGCCGGACGCAGCCAGGCCGGTCTGGTGCGCATCAGCCAGCAATCCTGGTGGCTGCGCGAGCACCGCGCCGTCGGCCAGAGCAAGTTCGCCGCCGCCAAGTCGAAGGCTAATTGTCAGGCCTGTCATACCGAAGCCGACAAGGGTATCTTCGAGCATTAAAAACCCGCCACGTTCTTGGGAGACGCAACAGCATGAGGGACGGAGAGATCGACGCTGCCTGGCAAGGTTTCGCCGCCTGCGAGATCTGCGGCATCCGCGATCTGGTGCTGTTCGCCGACCTTGAACGAGAAGACTTCGCCTCGATCCATCTGCCGATCGAGGATATCCATCTGCCGCCCGGAGCCTCGCTGTTCCGCGCCGGGCAAGAGGCCGCCGCCCTGTTCACCGTGCGTGAAGGGCTGCTAAAGCAGGAGCAATATCTGCCTGACGGCACCTTGCGCATCGTCAGCCTATTGCGCCAGGGCGATGTCGCCGGGCTAGAGGCTCTGGTCTCGACGGAATATGAACAGACCTCGGTGGCGTTGCAGCCCACCAAGGTCTGTCGCCTGCCCAAAGAGGTGATCCTGCGCCTCACGCCCAAGCTGCATCGCCAGCTGATGAACAAATGGCATGGCTCGGTGCAGCGCTCTTATGAATGTATCCGCGAGCTGTCCACCGGCTCGGCCCGGCAACGGGTAGCGCGGCTGTTCCTGACACTGGCCTCGGATGAAGCTAGCGACTGCCGTCTGTTCAGCCGCGAAGATGTGGGGGCTCTGCTGGGCATCACCACTCAGACCGCCAGCCGCATGGTCGCCGAGTTCAAGCGCGAAGGCCTGATCCACGAGACCGCCCCCAACCAGTTCGAACGCGCCGTCAAGGCTTTGCGCCAAGTCGCCGCCGAAGGCTGAGCATTTCCGGCCACGATTGAGAATTGTGAATGCCCTGAAAAATCCCGGCGCTTAGTCTGCGCCGAATTTTTGCAGGGGCTGCCCCATGTCCAATCGTACCTCAATGTATGCCAACCGTCCCAAAGCCTATCCGCGCTTCATCAACAGCGGCCTGTTCCGCCGGCTGAAGTGGCTGACGGTGCTGCTGACCTTGGGCGTCTACTGGATCGCCCCCTGGCTGCGCTGGGACCGTGGCCCCGGCGCCCCCGATCAGGCCATTCTGATCGATCTGCCCGGCCGTCGGGCCTATTGGTTCTTCATCGAGATCTGGCCGCAGGAAGTCTATTACCTGACCGGCATTTTGATCATCGCGGCCCTGTCGCTGTTCTTCATCTCGGCGCTGTTGGGGCGCGTCTGGTGCGGTTTCGCCTGCTGGCAGACGGTATTCACCGACGTCTTCGTCTGGATCGAGCGGCTGTGCCAGGGCGACCGCAATGCCCGCATGGCGTTGGATCATGCTCCCTTCAGCCTCGACAAGCTGATGCGCAAGGCCGCCACCCATGCCGGCTGGATCATCGTCGCGGTGGGGTTCGGCCTGGGCTTCACCCTGTATTTCGAAGACGCCCCGACATTGGTCCGCAATCTGGTCCATGGCGAGGCCGGGCTGGTGCAATATGTCTTCCTGGGGCTGATGAGCTTCTTCTGCTATCTGCTGGCCGGCTTTGCGCGGGAAAACGTCTGCATCTATATGTGCCCCTATGCCCGCTTCCAGGCGGCGATGTTCGACGAACATTCGATGATCGTCTCCTATGAAGCCTGGCGCGGCGAACCCCGTGGTCATGTCAAAGGCAACCCGGACTTCAGCAATCGCGGCCATTGCGTCGATTGCAAGATGTGCATCCAGGCCTGCCCCACCGGCATTGATATCCGTGACGGCAGCCAGCTGGCCTGCATCGGCTGCGCTTTGTGCATCGACGCCTGCGATCAGGTGATGGACAAGTTCAAGCTGCCTCGCGGTCTGATCACCTATGACTCGGTGTTCAACCAGCAGGCCCGCGCTGTCGGCGATTTCAGCACCAAGACCAAGATTCTGCGCCCGCGCGTCTATATCTATGTCTTCGCGCTGACCGTGGTTTGCAGCGTGATGATCTATACCCTGTCGACCCGCAAGACCTTCGACGTCTCGACCCTGCATGAGCGCGCCCCGGTCTATGTCGAGCTGTCGGGCAACCGCCTGCGCAACGGTTATACCGTCAAGGTCCTAAACATGATGCGCAAGCAGGGCCATTTCCGTCTGACCGTCGAAGGCCTGGCGAACGCCAGTCTGTCGGTGATCGGGCAGGAAGGCGAGGGCAAGACCCAGGTGGAGCTGCCGGTCGATCCGGATTCGGTAGGCACCTTCCGCCTGTTCATCACCGCGCCCAAGGATGCGCTGCCCGGCAAGTCCGCACCTCTGACCGTCAAGGTCGAGGACGAGGATACCGGCAAGGTGATGAGCCATCAGAATCTGTTCGCCGGTCCCGGCGATTAAACCGCGATCCTCGGAGGGGGGGGAAGGTCCAAGCCTTTCCCCTCTTTGATTTTGCTATCTTCGGTGGAGCCAGGCTGCTGGACAGAAAGCCATTTGGGGGTATGATTGATCAGAGGTTCCGAGACGTTTGTTTCGGAGCTGCTGGGGAAAAGCATGCCGTTCCGTAAGGTCCTGTCCGATACCATCAGCCTGTCGATCATCGTTTCGACTCTGGCCGCCATCATCATCTTCGCGATGATGTCGTTGGACAATTACAGCCAGCTGCGGGAAGAGCGCCAAACCCTGTTCGCCGAACAGGCCGAGAAATCCCTGATTTCCTTCGAAGCCCAGTCGGTGCATCTGTTCGACTATGGCGACAGCATCCTGAAGGCCGTTCGCCATTCCTTCCGGCGGGAAGGCGTCAAGACGCTGGACGATCTGATCTTCGACATCGTCTCGCCGCGCTCGGAACGGTTCGAAGGCACGGTGACCATCACCGACGCCAGGGGCTTCGTCGTCTATCATTCAGGCGCCCCCTTCGCTCCGGGCACCAATCTGGCCGGCCGAGACTACTTCCAGGTTCTGCGCAGCGCCAAGGTCGACGAGCTGTATGTCAGTCCCACCGACTATGGCGCCATTACCCATGAATGGTGGTTCCGCCTCGTGCGCCCGATCCTAGGGCCCAATGGCTTCGAGGGCGTGGTGGTCATCTCGATGCGCCCGCAACATATCGTCGACCTCTATCAGACCCTGGCGCTGGGACCGCACAGCACCGCCGCCATGATGACGGTCCGCGGCCATTATCTGGTGGCGCATCTGCCGACCCCGCCCACCAGCGCCTATATGAAACCGATGGATGACGGGCCGCTTTGGGGCCTGCAGGACCGTGCGTCACACGGCGTCTATCGCAGCACCGATCTTCTGGACGGGCTTCCCCGCAGCTATCATTACCAGCAGCTGAACGATTACGGCGTGGTGATCGAAGTCAGCGTCGCCGAGCAGGATATCGAAGACAGTCTGGCCGGCCCGCGCCGGAATGCCCAGCGGCAGTTTCTGCTGTTCACCTTCGCCAGCCTGGTGTTCGGCGGCCTGCTGCTGGCCATGCGCGCCCGCAGCCAGATTCTGGCCGAACGCGATCTGTTGCAAAACCGCCTGCTGGAGCAGCGAGCGGAAAAGCTGGCCGCCAGCGAAGCCCGCTTCGAGGGGTTGGTGGAACAGTCCCTGACCGGCATCTTCATTCTGGAGCGGGGCCGCTTCACCTATGTCAATCCCGCCTTCTGCCGCATCTTCGGCTATGACCATGCCGATGAGTTGGAGGTCTATCCCCCCATCGATCTGGTCGCGCCCGAAGACCGGCTGGCGGTGCATGACATCCTGAACCGCCTGTGGAAGGGCGAGCTGGACGAAAGCCGCTTCTCGTTCCGCGGCATCCGCCAGGATGGCGAACTGGTCTATGTCGAGGTGCATGGCAACGGCATCGAAGGCCCAGAAGGGCGTCAGATCATGGGCGCTCTGCTGGATGTCACCGACACCCGCCGGGCCGAGGCCGAGGTCCGGACCCTGAATACCGATCTCAACCAGCGCATCCAGCAAGGCGTGGCGCAGCAACAGACGATCCTGGCGCGTCTGGCCATGGTCATGCAGACCGCTGCCGAGGGCATGCTGGGCATCGACGACGAAAGCCGCATCATCTTCCTGAATCAGGCCGCCTGCGAGCTGCTGGGTCTGGAAAGCGCCGAGGCGGCCCTGGGCCAGCAACTGCATCGACTGTTGGGACACAGACAGTCAGACGGCGAAGAATGCGATCATGACGGCTGCTGCATCCACCGTACCTTGCTGGACGGCAAGATTCGACGGGTCTCCGATGAATATTTCGCCGGCTCGACCCAACAGCCCATCCCGGTGGAATATGCCGTCTCGCCCCTGACCGTCGAAGGCGAGACCGTGGGCGCCGTGCTGGTGTTCCATGACGTATCCGACCGCCGCGAGGCGCAGGAGCAGATCGCCCATCTGCTGGCCTATCAGCGTGCCATTCTCGACAATACGCCGGTCGGCATCGCCATCATCGATATGGAGCGGCATATCCTGCAGGCCAATCCGGCCTTCTGCCGCATCTATGGCCATAACGAATTTGACATTCTGGGCCGTCACGCCTCGATGCTCTATCGCGACGCCCAGCAGTGCGAGGATATCGACCACCGCGCCTATCCGATGATCGCCCTCGGCGGCACCTTCAGCGAAGAAGTCCTGATGCGCCGCGCCGACGGCAGCGATGTCTGGGTGAATATCGAAGGCCATCTGGTCGACCCGTCCGAACTGGAGCTGGGCGTGGTCTGGGCCGTGACCGATGTTACCCCGCGCAAGCAGCTGGATCTGGAACTGCGCCGTTCGAACGAAGAGTTGGAACGCTTCGCCTATGTCGCCAGCCACGATCTGCGCCAGCCCCTGCGCATGATTTCCAGCTATCTGTCGCTGCTGACCCGCGCCATGAAAGGCCGCTTGAGCGACGAGGAATCCCAGTTCATCGGCTTCGCCGTCGACGGCGCCAAGCGCATGGACCGCATGATCGTCGATTTGCTCGACTATTCCCGCATCGGCCGCATGTCGAGCGAAAAGGGAACCGTCAAGCTGGCCGAGGTGATGCAGCATGTGAAGGAAGCCCTGACCGGCGCTATCGAGGATGCCGGCGCCAGTCTGGAGCTGCCTGCCGAGCTGCCGGAAATCCAGGGCTACGAGACCGAATTGGAACGGCTGTTCCTCAATCTAATGGGCAATGCCCTGAAGTTCCGGGTCGAGGGCCGTGCTCCGCTGGTGCGGGTGAAGGCAGAGGAAACGCCCGAGGGCTGGGTGATCTTGGTCGCCGACAACGGCATCGGCATCCCGCCGGATCAGCATCAACGGCTATTCCAACTGTTCCAGCGTCTGGTGACCCGCGAGCAGTATGAAGGCACCGGCATCGGCCTGGCCTCTTGCCGCAAGATCGCCGAACATCACGGCGGCCGCATCTGGGTGGACAGCAGCCCGGGCGAAGGCTCGACCTTCTACGTGCTGCTGCCACGGTAAAAGCCCCTCGCCCATCTCGAGAGAGGGGTTGGGGTGAGGGCCGAACTACTTTTTCTTGGGGCGAAAAGCCTTGCAGAAGTCCGGATCGGTTTCCAGGAACGGCCCTTCGATCAGATCGATGCAATAGGGAATGGCCGGCATCACCGCGCTTAAGCAATCGGCGATGGCGCTGGGCTTGCCGGGCAGATTGACGATCAGGCTCTTGCCGCGAATGCCCGCCGTCTGGCGCGACAGGATGGCGGTGGGAACCACCTTCAGGCTTTCCTGGCGCATCAGTTCGCCGAAGCCCGGCATCATCTTCTCACAGACCGCCTCGGTCGCTTCCGGCGTCACGTCGCGCACCGCAGGCCCGGTGCCGCCGGTGGTGACGATCAGACAGCAGCCTTCCTGATCGGCCAGTTCCTTCAAAGTGTTATCAATGCCGGGACGTTCGTCGGGAATGATACGGGCCACCGGCTCCCAGGGGCTGGTCAGAGCCTTGCCCAACCAAGCCTCGATGGCCGGGCCGCCTTCGTCCTGATAGATGCCCTTGGACGCGCGGTCGGAAATGGTGACGATGCCGATCCTGATCATGAATGCCTGTCCCTGCTGAAAATCCTGGCCGCAGACTAGCCGCGAAAAGCCTTTGGGAAAATGACGAAGAGCAAACCTACCGTTCCTGCTATCTTCGCCCGGTTGGGTTTTCAGACAGATAGGAAGCAGATGGCCGGCTGGCAATTCTGGGTCGATCGTGGCGGCACCTTTACCGACATCGTAGGACGCCGGCCCGATGGCTCTCTGACCACCCACAAGCTGTTGTCGGTGAACCCCGAACGCTATGCCGACGCCGCCATTCAAGGTATCCGCGACCTGTTGCAGGTTCCCGCCGGCCAGCCGATCCCCACGGATCGCATCGAGGCGGTGAAGATGGGCACCACAGTCGCCACCAACGCTTTGTTGGAACGCAAGGGCGAACCCCTTGCACTGGTGATCACCGCCGGCTTCGGCGATCTGCTGCGCATCGGTACGCAAAGCCGGCCCGACATCTTCGCTCGCCATATCGTTTTGCCCGACATGCTCTATCGCCGGGTGGTCGAGGTGCCAGAGCGCATCGACGCCCAAGGCAGCATTCTCACGCCGCTGGACGAGTCGGCCCTGCGCCAGGGACTCGCCCAGGTCAGGGCCGAGGGTATTTCGGCGGTGGCGATTCTGTTCCTGCATGGCTATCGCTTCCCTGCCCATGAGCAACGCGCCGCCCAGATCGCCGCCGAACTGGGCTTTACGCAAATCTCGGTCAGCCATGAAGTCAGCCCGCTGATGAAGGTGGTGCCCCGAGGCGATACCACGGTGGTGGATGCCTATGTTTCTCCCATCCTGCGACGCTATGTCGATCAGGTGGCGGCGGAACTGCCGGGCGTGCCCCTGATGTTCATGCAGTCCAATGGCGGCCTGACCCCGGCGGAGAAGTTCCGGGGCCGCGACTCGATCCTGTCGGGACCGGCGGGCGGCGTGGTCGGCTGTGTGCGCACCGCCGCCATGGGCGGGTTCTCCAAGGTGATCGGCTTCGATATGGGCGGCACCTCGACCGATGTCTGCCATTATGACGGCGAATACGAACGCGCCTTCGAGACCATGGTGGCTGGCGTGCGCATCCGCGCTCCGATGATGCATGTGCATACGGTGGCGGCGGGCGGAGGCTCGATCCTGCATTATGCCCAAGGCCGCTTCCAGGTCGGCCCCGATTCCGCCGGTGCCGTCCCCGGCCCTGCCGCCTATCGCCGGGGCGGGCCGTTGACGGTGACCGATGCCAATGTGCTGCTGGGCAAGCTGCATCCCGATCACTTCCCCAAGATTTTCGGCCCCAATGGCGATCAGCCTTTGGATGTGGAAGTCGTGCGAGCCAAATTCGCCGCCCTGGCCGCCGAGATCGGCGATGGCCGCACGCCTGAGCAGGTGGCCGAGGGTTTCTTACGCATAGCCGTCGAAAATATGGCCAATGCCATCAAGCAAATCTCGGTGCAGCAGGGCCGCGATGTCGGGGCCTATGCCCTGTCCAGCTTCGGCGGGGCCGGCGGGCAGCATGCCTGTCTGGTGGCCGATAGTTTAAGCATTCCCACCATCTTCATCCATCCCAAGGCCGGCGTGCTGTCGGCCTATGGCATGGGGCTGGCCGATCTCCGCGCCATCCGCGAAACGGCGCTGGAGGCGGAATACGCTCCCACTCTGCCCCTCGACACCCTGTTCGCCGAACTGGAGGCTCAGGCCCGCCAGGGCCTCAGCAGCGAAGGCATGCCGTTGGGCGAGATCGCCGTCCAGCGCCGCCTGCGCCTGAAGGTGGCGGGATCGGACAGCACTCTGACGGTTCCCTTTGGCCCCGAGGTTCTGGCCGAATTCGCCACCGCCCATCGCCAGCGTTTCGGCTTCGCCCCCGAAGGCAAGGCCCTGATCGTCGAGGCGCTGGAGTTGGAAGCCATCGCCGCCGGCGAAGCAGTCGAAGACCCCCGCCGCCCCTCGGGCCAAGGCATCCCCAAACCCTTGGAAAGCTTACGCCTCTGGACCGCCGGAGCCTTCCATGACGCTCCGGTCTATCGGCGCGAAGCCCTGCATCCCGGCGATGCCGTCAACGGCCCGGCGATGCTGCTGGACGCCACCGCCACCACGGTGGTCGAGCCCGGCTGGCGGGCGGTGCTGAACGACTTCGATCATCTGGTGCTGACCCGCAAGGAACCCCGTATCGCTGTCGAGACTCTGTCCGACAAGCCCGATCCGGTGATGCTGGAGGTGTTCAACAACCTGTTCATGTCGATCGCCGAGCAGATGGGCGCGGTCCTGCAGAACACCGCCCATTCGGTGAACATCAAGGAACGCCTCGATTTCTCCTGCGCCCTATTCGGTCCCGAAGGCGAACTGGTGGCCAATGCGCCGCATGTGCCGGTGCATCTGGGCTCGATGGGTGATTCCGTCATTTCGCTGATTGCCGAGCGTGGCGAAAGCCTGAAACCCGGCGATGTCTATGCCCATAACGACCCTTATGCCGGCGGCACCCATCTGCCCGACGTCACCGTCATCACCCCGGTGTTCGACGAGGCCGGCCATCGGCTGCTGTTCTTCGTAGCCTCACGCGGGCACCATGCCGATATCGGCGGCATCAGTCCCGGTTCGATGCCGCCCCACAGTCGCTCGATCACCGAGGAAGGCATTCTGTTCCGCCATTTCCCCATGATCGAGGCCGGGCAGTTCCGCGAGCAGGCGATCCGCGATGCGCTGGCCCAGGGCCCCACCCCCGCCCGCCGGCCCGATCAGAACATCGCCGATTTGAAGGCCCAGGTGGCGGCCAACGAAAAGGGCGCTGTCGAACTGCGCCGGATGGTCGGGCAGTTCGGCCTGAACATTGTTCACAATTATATGCGCCATGTGCAGGACAATGCCGAAGCGGCGGTGCGCGAAGTGCTGGACGTGCTTCAGGATGGGCGCTTCGAGAACCGCCTGGACGATGGCAGCGTGATCGCCGTCAGCATCACCATCGACCGGGCGAAGCGTTCTGCCCGCGTCGATTTCACCGGCACCTCGCCGCAGAACCTGGGCAACCTGAACGCCCCCTCGGCAGTCTGCAAGGCGGCGGTGCTCTATGTCTTCCGCACGCTGGTGGATCGCCCAATTCCCTTGAACGCCGGCTGCCTGCGCCCGCTGGAGCTGGTAATCCCGTCCGGCAGCCTGCTGGCTCCGGCCCATCCGGCGGCGGTGGTGGCGGGGAATGTGGAAACATCCATGGCCGTCTGCGATGCACTCTACGGAGCCTTGGGCGTGCTGGCCGCCAGCCAGGGCACCATGAACAACCTGACCTTCGGCGACGCGACCCGGCAATATTACGAGACCATCTGCGGCGGCACCGGCGCCGGGCCCCACTTCGATGGCACCGATGCGGTGCATAGCCATATGACCAACACCCGCCTGACCGACCCCGAGGTGCTGGAATGGCGCTTCCCCATTCTGCTGGAGCGTTTCGCCATCCGCCATGGCTCGGGCGGGGCGGGATTGCATCGCGGCGGCGACGGGGTGGTGCGGCAGTTGCGGTTCCTGGAGCCGATGAATGCCGCCATGGTCTCGAACCGCCGACGACTGGCTCCGTTCGGGCTGGCGGGCGGAGGCGACGGACAGCCGGGGCGCAACGCCCTGCTGCGGGCCGATGGAACCTCAGAAGAGTTGGATCACGTCGCCGAGGTCGCCATGCAACCCGGCGATGTCTTCATCATCGAAACCCCCGGCGGCGGAGGCTTCGGAGCCCCTCGCCGCCCTTAGAACTGATTTCGGTTAATCGAAATCAGTTCTAAGCATTTGCAAGATGCGGCCCGTCCCGGGCCCGCTCAAGCGCCGCGCGGGCTTATGGCAAATTCCCATCTGAGCCAATCAGATGGGAATTTGCTCTTGTTCGTCCTTACTTCACGCTGCTCAGACGCTGCTTCAGCCCTTCCGAGGGCTGAGGCGCACTGGAATAGACGCAGGTGAAGCCGTCTTCCTTGACCGCCGCACTGCTGGTGCTCTGATCGAAGCTGGTCGAGGTGCTGAACAGCACCGCCCAAACCGGGCCGTTCTGATAAAGGCCGAAGGCATACTGATCGGCCAGACCCAGCGGATGCAGCTTGTAGATCTTGGCACCCAGCTTCGAAACGGCGGTCTCGATCAGGGTCTGGGTATTGACCGAATATTTGGTGGTCATCTCCTGACCCAGCAGGCCGTTATTGGCCTTGCAGAACTCGTCCTTCTCAGGCAGCGGCGAACTGTTCGGGGCCAAAGCATAGGCGTTGCTGAGGGTCTGAGTCACCTTGCCGACATGCGGCTCGGCATTGACGGCCAGAGCCGGCTGGGCCAAAAGGGTCGCGCCGATCAAAGCGGCCAGAGCAATCTTGCGGGACTGGAACATGAGGGAGTTCTCCATGACAGGGTCGAATGACAGGTCATGGATGCCTCAACCTGAAATTTTACCCCACTGGCCCAATTCCGGCGAACAGAGCCTTGCTCCAACAAGCCGACTGCGGACAACAAAATCCTTACCCCCCATAAACGAAAGACCAAATTAAGATATATTCCCCATTAACACGTAGACGAACAGAGGTTTCAGGATGTAGCATCGCAATAAATCCCCCATTGGTTGATTTGCCGATGCACATCCTCCGTGACATGCCCCCAGCCCTGCCGCGTCGACTGTCCTGCATATTGGTGTCGGTCAATTATGGTGACGAGCTGGCGAAAACCCTGCCCGAAAACATACCGCTGTTCGACGAACTGATTGTTGTGACAACGCCGGAAGATGAGCGGACGCAGACCGTCGCGAAAATGTACGGTGCAAAAATCGTTCTGTCCCGGCGCTGCTATGATGACCACCATGTCTTCAACAAAGGGCGAATGTTGAACGACGGCCTAGCCGCCTTGGAGCAGCCTGACTGGGTCCTTTTCACCGATGCTGACATCTTCATGAATCAGGGTCTACGGGCATTTGTTCTGCACCATCCTCTCGACCCAGAATGCCTTTATTTCACTATGCGCGGCGAGTTGAAGGACATCACAGGCCAGCCTGCATGGATGAATGCTCAGCCAAACGGTTATTTTCAGCTTTTCCACCCCAGAGCTGCCGCGCTCTCCCATCGTTCCTGGCCACAGGTCGTGAATGAAAATTTTTGCTCGGCGGGAAGCGTCGATTCCTGGTTTTCCCAACAATGGAGCAAGGAAAAACAATTTGTGCTTGAAGATGTCCGGGTGATGCATCTTTCAAGCGATAAATACACTCAGAATTGGAATGGCAAACAGAGCCAGCTTGGTAAATGGGTCCAATTCGGCATCTACACCGGTCATACCGGCTTTAAACAGACCTTGGCACTTGATCACATGCCAGAAGAGATCAAGTTAACAGATACATTATATGGAGAAAGTATTGTTATACCGGAAGGGGATATCGGAAAATATATGCAAGTAGACTCAAAAGGCAGGCTGTATTTCCATGGGAAACCCCTGGATTGGAGGCACGTTCACATTGCCTGCATTATGACGGAAGAACTGCTATCTATTTAAACTAAAAAAGACGCACTCTTAATACACTCCCTTGCTGTTCAGGAACGGCCCATATTTGCGGTCATCCAGCAGAATATGGGCGACGATCCATTTATGCAGGAAGTCCAAAAGCTCGGACGAGGTGACCTTGGATTTCTGGAAATCCTCGACGAAATCCCTCACCTGAGCCATCAGCTTGCGGTGATGCTCGCAATGGCGATCGCTTTCCCCATAGCCATAACGGGCCAACAACGCCTCTTCTTCGGTGAAGTGATGCATGGTGTAGCCCAGCAAATGGTCCAACGCCTCGGCCACCACTGTCTCGCCCTGCCCGCTTTCCACATCGGCCAACAGCTTGCTGGCGATGGAGAACAGCCGGCGATGCTGCTTGTCCAGCTTCTGGACATTGACGCTGTAATCCTCTTGCCAATACAGCATCATCTTGCCGGAAGGCGAGTTGTTGACATGCATGCGGGTGCGACGGTCGAAGCTTTCGAACAGCTTCCAGCGCACATTGGGAACCTGGGTCAAAAGACGAGCGGGAATGATGGCCACCAGGCTGGCACCGTCAGCCTTCAGATGGGTGAAGGCGGGCGCTTCGAACACCGCCTCTTCCTCGTTGAAGAAGTCGCCTAGGCCCAGATGCTCCAGCGGCGTGCCCCCCAGCAGCCGGGTCAGCCCGCCCCGCATCACCAACCCCACCGACCGCGAGGGCAGACTGATCTCCTCACCATCGGTGAAGCTTTGCACGGTCATCGATTTGGCGATGGCGTTCAGCGTGTCGGTGGACATCACGCCACTGCAGAGCCAGGTCTTGCGCAGGAATTCCCGCCCCTCCATCAGATGCGAGATTTCCGAGAACAGCTGATGGCGCTGCACGAACTCGATATAAAGTCCGCAAGGAATTTCCAGTGCCTGCACGAAACTGACGGCGCGATAGGTTTCCATCTGCGGCAGACCGTGCAGTCCGGTCATCTCGCCCAACATCGCCCCCGCCGACAGAGTCGAGCGGAAGGCGGAATCCGGGTCCAGCATCTCGACCTGACCGGTCAGAAGCAGATAGATATGGGCATTGACCGAGCCTTCCTTCAGCAAGATGGTCTCGGGGTTGAAGGTCTGCACCGGGCCGTTCAGCAAGGCATTGATATGCGCGGCGGACACCGTGGGGAAATAGGCCCGCAGGAAGTTATGCGCCGCTCGCCAGACGAAATCGCGATGCCCTTTCACCAACACATCCACCGTGCCGAAGGACGCACCGGAGCCGATGCGCTTCTGTTCATCGGTGAATTTCTGCGAGGTGTGGGCCAGGATGATCTTGCCCGATTTGTCGCTGCGGAAATCGGCGGCATCGCCATGGATCAGCCCGCCGCCGATATCCACCTTCTTGATGTCGGCGGGAAGGGCATAGGACTTGCGCACCTCGTCGAACATCTGGCGGCTGATGCCGGGCTGCGTCTCGTCGTCGGTGATCATCCCTTCCAGCACCGTCATCGAGACGATATCCGCCAAATGGGCATAGGACTTCCAGCCCCCCGCCGCCAGGGTGCGGAAAAAGAACACCGTGGTTTCGACCGGATGCGGCGACGGCACCGGACGCACCTCCAGCCCTTCGACATCGTTCCAGATTTCCGGGATCAGATCCTCGACCTGGAAATAGTCGTGGAACTCTTCTTCCTCGACGCCCAGCAGCGCCGCCCATTTCTTGGTGACTGCCGCCCGCACCAGCGGCGTGGCGTAATATTTGATGCGGTGATCCGACTGGATCAGCGTGGTCAGCCCGGCAAAGTGATCGTCGTGGGAATGGGTATGGAACACCCCCTCGATCTCGTTCACGCCGATGCCCAGCGCCGTCAGGGCATAGGGCAGATTGGGGCCGGCATCGATCAGATAGATGCGCCCCTGATAGACCAGCACCGAGCCCATGCTGGGCCGGCGGATATCCCAGCCGTCGCCTTCGCCGGAATGCAGGACCGCGAAATAATCGCGGCGAAACTGCGATGCCCCCAAGGGATAAGGGCATTCATGGGATTCGAAAGGCGGCAGGTTCAGATCGACCTCGGCGGTTTCACCTCCGCAGGCGAATTCAAAGCGGTTCTCGCCCAGACGGCGCAGGGTGACGCCGGGAGCCAGTTCGCTGGGGCCCTCGCCTTCCAGCACATGACTGTCGAGAAGTTCGCGGGAATGCTGGATGCGGCCAAAGGCAAAACGCAGCTTCAGGCGCATCTGCTGGCGGGCTTCCTCGGGCGCAAGGCCGGCCGCGATCATCTCTTCTTCCGAGATCAGGCCGTAATTGCCGCGATAGATGTACTGCATCTGCGATTCGACCATGTCGCGACGGCCGATCAGCAGGGGCTTGGCGCCCGTATTGTTGGGATGATTGGGCAGCAGCATGCCCTGGCGATAGAGCATCTGCAGCACCGGGAATTCCGCCAGATTACAGAACACGCCGTTCTGCACCAGAATGTCGGACAGCAAGATGGCGTTGGGGCCGGTCTCGCAGCGAACATCCGCGACCTTGTCGGGGCGGATCAGGCCGCGGCGCATCAGATGTTTGACACTGTCCGCCGGGCAGCCGCACAAGATGCGCAATCCGGCAGAGGGTATTTCGACCCAGGCGATGCCAGGCACCACATCCACCAGATTGATCAGTGCCATCACCCGCCTCCCCCGATCGGGATTGTTATCCATCCCTCAATTGAAAGGCCAACAAATCAAACCGCATATGTCAATAGTCTTTGTCATCATCCTCATCCGGATCGGGCTCCCCAGAGGCGCCGACATAGTCCACATAGCTTTTATAGTTGATGTCGCCGCGAAGAAGGTAATCCACCATGGCGGCCCGCATTTGCCCTGCCAGACGAGCTGCGGCCTGCGGGTCCTCGGCCATGCCGGTGGCGATACCGCGAAGGCGATCTACATTGGCATTTTGCGCCTCGACCAGGACATCGATGCCGGGATAGCCGATGCGGCGCAGAAAGACCTCCTCGCGCCGGCAATGATCGATCATGGCATGCACCAGGATGTCGCACAGCACACCCGCCTGCCCGATGCGCCCATCTTCGATGGCGGCCTCGACATCTTCCAGCAGCGAGATGCATTGCCTGTGCGCCTCGTCGAACTCCTCGACGCCGACGCTCAATCCCTCGACCCAGCGAAAACTACCCATGGCCCCAAGCTCCGAAGCTTATGGCGGGACCCATCCTGCCGATCACTGTAAATGGGAACGGGCAAAAACTGTTACAAGATTGATGTGATCAAAGTGCAAAAGCGGCATCGTCGATGAACAGCTGAGCATTCACATTGCCTTGCCAGCTGTCGATCTTCAGGCTGCCGGCCAGATGCATCGGCGTGCCGTCATTGGCCAGCAAAGCATGGCCCATTTCGGAATCGGCGGCACGGAAGGCAATCGCCTTCAGCCGTCCGCCGAACTTGCCCGCCAATTGGCAGGCCACATGCCCTTGGCCCACCACGCGCGGAGCCACCACGCGGGCCGAGGTGATCACGAAGCGCGGCTCGGGATTGCCCGAACCGAACGGCCCCACCTGTTTCAAAGTCTCGATCAGATCGACGGTCGCACCGCCGGCATCCAGCAGGCCGTCCAGCTCCAGCACCGGCATCAGCGGCGAGGCCAGTTGCGCCATCAGACGTTCTGCCAGGAAGGCGCTGAACTCATCCAGCTTGTCGCGCGCCACCGTGAAGCCCGCCGCCATGGCATGCCCACCGCCCTTGATCAGCAGACCCGACTGGCGGGCGGCGATAATGGCAGCCCCCAGATCGAGCCCCGGCACAGAACGGCCCGAGCCCTTGCCTTCCGAGCCCTCAAGCGCCACGACGCAGGCCGGGCGGTTATAGCGTTCCTTCAGCCGACCGGCGATGATGCCGATGACCCCGGGATGCCAATCCTCACCGGCGGCCAGCACCAGCGGCAGGCCGTCGTCGGGCGCACCCTCCACCTGTTCGATGGCTTGCAACAAAACCTGCGCTTCAATCTCCTGGCGGTCTTTATTATAGCCGTCCAGCTGCTGCGCCATCTGCATGGCTTCCGCCGCATCATCCGAGGTCAGCAGCCGCACGCCCAGATCGGCCTGCCCGACGCGACCGCCGGCATTGACGCGCGGCCCCATGATATAGCCCAGGTGATAGGCCTCGGGCTTTTCCTTAACGCCGCCGACATCGCCCAGCGCCACCAGCCCGGCATTGCGCCGCTGGGCCATGACCTTAAGGCCTTGCGCCACCAAAGCCCGGTTGACCCCGCGCAAAGGCACCACGTCGCAGACGGTTCCAAGGGCTACGATATCCAGCCATTGCATCAGATCGGGAGCCTTGCGGCCCTGATACCAACCAGCCTCGCGCAGGGCCTTGTTCACCCCCACCGCCAGCAGGAAGGCCACGCCCACCGCCGCCAGATGGCCGTGTTCGCTCTCCTCGTCGAAACGGTTGGGATTGACGATGGTCAGAGCGGCGGGCATCTCGGCCTCGCCCTCGTGATGATCGACCACGATAACGTCAAGGCCCGCCTCGGCGGCCTCGCGCAAGGGTTCGAAGGCGGTGGTGCCGCAATCCACCGTCACCACCACGCCGGCCCCGGCCTCTTTCAGACGCAGCAGCGCCGGGGCATTGGGACCGTAGCCTTCCACCATGCGGTCGGGAATATGCACCTTCACCGACGCGCCCGCCGCCTCGAAGAAGCGGGACAGCAGCGCCGAGGAGGTGGCACCGTCCACGTCATAATCGCCGAAAACGCCGATCAGTTCGCCGCCCGTCACCGCCGCGACCAGACGATTGACCGCCACATCCATGCCCTTCAGATGGAAGGGATCGGGCAGCAGCTCCCGCAGGGTGGGATTAAGGAAGCTTTCGCAATCTTCCAGCCCGACATCGCGGGCCGCCAGCACCCGCCCCACCACTTCAGGCAGAGCCAGCCTTTGGCTGATGGTCAGGGCCAGCCGCTCGTCGCAAGGAGCCGCCTGCCAGCGCCGACCGCCCAGGGAGCGTTCGACCCCCAGCAAGGCTTCGGCGATGGCAGGACGTTCGTTCATTCCGGCTGACCGACGCGGTCGAGCCGCTGCTTGCGCTGAAAGTTATGCACCGCCTCGATATAGCGGACCGTGCCGGTATGCGAGCGCATCACCATGGAATGGCTGACCGCACCGCCCTTGAAACGGCGAATGCCCCGCAGCAGCGGGCCATCGGTCACGCCCGTCGCGGCGAACATCACCTCACCCGAGGCCAGATCGGCGGCGGCATATTTGCGCTTGAAGTCGGTGATGCCCAAAGCCCGCGCCGCCTGCTTGTCGGCCTCGCCGCGCAGGATCAGCCGGCTTTGCATCTGCCCGCCGATGCAGGCCAGAGCCGCAGCCGCCAGCACGCCTTCAGGCGCACCGCCGGTGCCCAGATACAGATCGATGCCGCTTTGCAGCTGGGTGGTCGCCACCACGCCGGAGACGTCGCCGTCGCCGATCAGGATGATGCGGGCCCCCGCCTCGCGCACATGATGGATCAGTTCGTCATGACGCGGACGATCCAGGATGCAGATTTGCAGATCGGAAATCTCGACGCCCTTGGCCTTGGCCAGAGACGCCAGATTTTCCGCCGGAGAGGCGTCCAGATCGACCACATCGTCCGGCAGACCGGGGCCGACGGCGATCTTGTCCATATAGACCGGCGGAACCCGCATCAGTCCGCCCGGCTCGGCCATGGCCAGCACCGAAATAACATTCGAGCCGCCCTTGGCGCAGATGGTGGTGCCTTCGATGGCGTCCAGCGCCACTTCCACTTCCGGTCCCTCGGCCATGCCCAGGGTCTGGCCGGTGAACAGCTTGGGCGCATCGTCCTGCAGCCCCTCGCCCGACAGAATGATGCCGCGAATGAACAAAGCGTTCAGCGCCGCTTCCATCGAGCCGGTGGCCGCCGCCTCCAGCAAACGCTCATCGCCGCAGCCCACCAGCCGCGAAGCGGCCAGCGCCGTGGCCTCGGTGACGCGCACCGCCTCCAGGGCCAGATTGCGGTCGATGGCGGCGCAAAGGTCGTGACCGTCCTCTAAAACGAAATCGCTCATGATGCCGGTTACACCGTCTCGATGCGGATCAGATGCGGCGGCTCGACCACCGCCGGATTGGCGGCGATGCGGGCGATGGCACGGGACATCGAGGCCTCGCGGGTGTCATGAACCGTCAGCACCACCGGCACCGATTCATCCGGCGACCGAGCCCGCTGCAGCACGGCTTCCATCGACACTTCCTCGTCGCGCAGGGCGGCGGCGATATCGGCGAACACACCCGGCTTATCCAGCACCATCAGGCGGATATAGTAAGCGCCACGACGATCTTCCATCGGCGAAGCCTGAACCGGCTGCAAGGCCTCGGCGGGAATGCCGAAGGTCGGGGTGCGACGGCCGGCGGCAATATCGACGATATCGGCTGCCACGGCGGAAGCGGTCGGACCGGCACCGGCACCGCGTCCTTCGAACATGGCGCGACCGACATAGTCGCCCTCGGCCACCACGGCGTTGAACACGCCGTCGACGCGACCGATCGAGGAATTGATCGGCACCATGCAAGGATGCACCCGTTGCTCGATACCGGCCTCGGTCTTGCGGGCGATGCCCAGCAGCTTGATGCGATAGCCCAGTTCCTGGGCGAACTGGATATCCAGCGCCGAGATGTGGCGGATGCCCTCGATATGCAGCTTGGCGAAATCCACCTTGGTGCCGAAAGCCACCGAGGCCAGGATCGCCAGCTTATGAGCGGCATCGACGCCATCGATATCGAAGCTGGGATCCGCCTCGGCATAGCCCAGGGCCTGCGCCTCGGCCAGCACGTCGGCGAAGTCGCGCCCGGTCTCGCGCATGGTGGTCAGGATATAGTTGCAGGTGCCGTTCAGAATGCCGGTGACCTGCGACAGCTTGTTGCCGGCCAGACCTTCGCGCAAGGCCTTGATGATGGGAATGCCACCAGCCACTGCCGCCTCGAAGGCCAGGATCAGGCCCTTGGCCTCGGCCTTGGCGGCCAGTTCGGCGCCATGCACGGCCAGCAATGCCTTGTTGGCGGTCACCACATGACGACCGGCATCAAGAGCGGCCTCGACGGTCTTCTTGGCAATGCCTTCCGAACCGCCAATGACCTCGACGATCACATCGGCATCGGCCTTGACCGCCATCTCGGCGGAATCCTCGAACCACTGAACCGACGACAGATCAACGCCCCGGTCGCGGCTGCGGTCACGGGCGGAAACCGCCGTGACCACCACCTTGCGGCCCGAACGCAGGGCGATGACATCGCCCTGCTCGGCCAGCAGTTTCACCAGACCGGCGCCGACCGTACCCAGACCGGCGACGGCAATTTTCAAAGGAGACGAATTGTTCACGAGCCCACCGCCTGTTGTTTCTCGGCATTTTCCAGCACCTTGTCATAGGTGCCGAGGAACGACTTGATGTTGCGCACCGCCTGACGGATGCGATGCTTGTTCTCCACCAGGGCGATACGCACATGGCCGTCGCCATGCTCGCCGAAGCCGATGCCGGGAGCGACGGCCACCTGGGCCTCGCGCAGCAGAAGCTTCGAGAATTCCAGCGAGCCCAGATGCGCGAAAGGCTTGGGGATCGGAGCCCAGGCAAACATGGTCGCCGGCGGGCTGGGAACATCCCAACCGGCCTGAGCCAGACCTTCGATCATCACGTCGCGGCGCTCTTTATAGAGCTGGCGGATTTCCTCGACGCAGTCCTGCGGCCCGTTCAGCGCAGCCGAAGCCGCCACCTGGATCGGGGTGAAGGCACCATAATCGAGGTACGACTTGATGCGCGACAGAGCATGGATCAGCGTCTTGTTGCCGGCCGCGAAGCCGATACGCCAGCCCGGCATATTGTAGGTCTTGGACATCGAGGTAAATTCGATGGCCACATCCTTGGCACCGGGGATCTGCAGGATCGAGGGCGGCGGATTGCCGTCGAAATAGATCTCGGAATAGGCCAGATCCGACAGGATATAGATGCCGTGATGACGGCAGAAATCCACCACCTGACCATAGAAGTCGAGATCGGCCACCAGGGCGGTCGGGTTGGAAGGATAGTTCAGCACCAGCGCCACCGGCTTGGGCACCGAATGCTTCACACCGCGCTCCAGCGCCTCCAGCAGCTCCGGACCCGGAGTCACCGGCACATGGCGGCAGGAACCGCCGGCGATGATGAAGCCGTAGGGATGGATCGGATAGCTGGGGTTCGGCACCAGCAGCACGTCGCCGGGGCTGGTGATGGCCTGGGCCAGATTGGCCAGACCTTCCTTCGAGCCCAGGGTGACGACCACTTCCGATTCCGGGTCCAGATCGACCCCGAAGCGGCGGGCGTAATAGTTCGACAATGCCTTGCGCAGGCCGGGAATGCCGCGCGACATGGAATAACGATGTGCCTTCGGATTGCGTGCTGCCTCGACCAGCTTATCGACGATATGTGCCGGAGTCGGCTGATCGGGATTGCCCATGCCAAGGTCGATGATGTCTTCGCTGGCGGCTCGAGCCCGAGCCTTCATGGCGTTCACTTCCGCGAAGACATAAGGGGCGAGTCGCTTAATCCGATGAAATTCCGTTTCCATTGTCTTGATGCCTGCGAGACTTGCGCCGCCATTGAGCGGGGGCGCTTTTTAAGGGGGTATCCGTTTTAGCCCGTCAAGCCCCATTAATCGACTGTTTTCTCAACGGTGATAAGGGATATTTCCGTGTCGGAAAGCGGAATGCTTCCTTAGCCGACCGCCGCCAGTTCGGGAATGGCGGACAGTTCCAGGAAAGCGATGGCGATCTCGGACAGCAGGGCGCGGGTTTGCGAATCCCGCCCTTCCAGGATCGCCGCCTCGGCCTCGGTGGCGCGGGTCGCCAGACGGATGGCGGCCACATTAGCGGCGGCGCCGCGCAAGGCATGCAGCCGCCGGGCGGCCTCGTCCCGCTCGCCCCGATCTAGCAAACCATGCAGATCGGAGACCAGCGTCTGGTTGTCATCCAGCAGCAGCGTCAGCAGCTGGATCAGCTTGCCTTCGTCACCAATGCGGAGCATCCCTTGGCGGTGGTCGAACGCAGCCAGATCCTGCGACGGCAACGACACCGGATCAACGGCAGATGATGCCGGCGACGCTTCGGCAGCTTCGGCATGACGCAGGATCACGGCGATCATCTGCTCCAGATCGAACGGCTTGGCGATGAAGTCGTTCATACCGGATTCGAGACAGCGCTCGCGGTCGGCGTCGCGCACCCCGGCGGTCAGAGCCAGCACCGGCAGAGCCAGACCCAATTGGCTGCGGATCAGGCGCGTAGCCTCGAAACCGTCCATCTCGGGCATCTGCACATCCATCAGCACCAGATCGAAGTCAGTGGCCCCTGCCTTCAGGCGATCCACCGCCTGACGACCATCGCCGACGATCTCGACCCTGGCCCCCTTGTCCTCCAGGATGAACTGGGCGACTTCCTGATTGATGGCGTTGTCTTCCACCAGCAACAGTCGCAAGCCCTCCAGCGGCCTGCCGTCCGCCGTCAGCCCCTGCGCCTCGCGCACCAGCGGATCGACGCCCTTATGCCGGGCCTGGGCCTCGACCACCGCATTGAACAGCGAGGAGTCGGTGACCGGCTTGACCAAGATCGAGGCCACCAGCTTGGACTCAGGCGCTGCCAGCACCTCGTCGCGCTCGGCGGCGGTGACCATCAGCGCCACCGGCCCATCGGCCCACAAGCCCCGATCCTGCGCGGCGCATAAGGTTGCCAGGGCATCGATGCCGGTCATGCGCATATCCAGCAGCAGAAGGTCGAACGGCTCGTCCTGATGCGCCGCCAGCAGGTCCAGCGCCTGTTCGCCGGACTCGGCAAGATAGCCTTGCCAGCCCAGCCCATCGGCAGCTGAAGCCAGGGCCTGGCGGGCGCTGGCATTGTCTTCGGCCATCAGCACCTTCAGCCCGGCCAGCAGGCTCTTGGGCTCGGGCTGCTCGGCGGCTAGACCGAAGGGCAGCTCGACGCGGAATTCGCTGCCCTGCCCCAACAGGCTGCTTAAAGCGATGCCGCCGCCCATGATTTCGGCCAGACGCTTGCTGATCACCAGCCCCAGCCCGGTACCGCCGAAGCGCCGCGTGGTGGTGGTGTCGGCCTGGGTAAAGGGGCTGAACAGACGGGCCTGCTGCTCGTCCGAGATGCCGATGCCGGTATCGCGCACCGTGAAGGCGAGCCGCAACTCTCCAGACGCAGATGGTTCGACGCGGGAGATGCCGACGCAAACTTCGCCCGACTCGGTAAATTTGATGGCGTTGCCGGCCAGATTGATCAGAATTTGCTGAAGCCGCGAAGGATCGCCCGTCAGCTTGCGCGGCACATCGGCATCGACTGCGATGACCAGTTCCAGATCTTTGGCCGAGGCATTGATGGACATGATGGTCGCCAGACCTTCCAGCACCTTGTCCAGATCGAACTCGATGCTTTCCAGCTGCAATCGATCCGCCTCGATCTTCGAGAAATCAAGAATCTCGTCGATGATCCCCAGCAAGGAACGGGCGGAAATGGTGATCTTATCCACCAGTGCCCGCTGGCTGGAGGCCAGATCGCTTTTTCCCAGCAGATGCGCCAGCCCCAGCACCGCATTCATCGGCGTGCGGATTTCATGGCTCATATTGGCGACGAAATCGCTCTTGGCGCGGTTGGCGGATTCGGCGGCGCGCTTGGCCTCGGCCAGATCGTCCTCGATGCGCTTGCGCTCGGTCATGTCATAGACCGTGCTGCGGCACATCAGATAGCGGCCATTGGTGTCATAGATGGCGGTGGCGCTGATCAGCACCGGCATCTGGCTGCCGTCCTTGCGGATCAGTTCCAGCATCAGATCCTGCATGAAGCCCTTGAGCTTGAACTGCTCGAAGGCCTGCTCGAACAGCGGCAGACATTCCTCGGTCAACAGGTCGTGGAAGCGCAGGCGGCCCACCACATCCTTCCAGTCATAGCCCAGCCAGCGCAGTTCGGTATCGTTCACCCGCACGATGACGCCGTCGCCATCCAGCGAGTGATAGCCGCAAGGGGCATGGTCGTAGAGGTCCTGGATTTCCCGCACATAACCGCGCAAGGATTCCTCGGACCGGCGACGCTCGCTGATATCCTGGACCTGCGAGATGAAATGCATCGGCTCGCCATTGGGGTCGCGCAGCAAGGATACCGTCAGCAGCGTCCAGACGGTGGCGCCCCGGCGGTTGATATAACGCTTCTCCAGCTGATAGCCGACCCGGCGGCGGTCCAGACATTCGCGGATCAGCGCAAGGTCGGGAACCACATCCTCGGGGTGCGTCACCTCCAGCACCGACATGCCGACCAGTTCGTCCTCGGCATAATGCAAAAGCCGACAGAGCGCCTCGTTCACCTGCAGGAAACGCCCCTCGGGCGAGACCAGAGTCATGCCGATGGCGGCATGCTGGAAGGCGGCGCGGAAATGTTCCTCGGCCTGTTGCACCCGCCTTAGTTGAAGGCGCGAGCTGTACCACCAGGACATGGCCGCCGTCAGAGTCCAAGACAGCAGAATCAGCACCACCGAGGTGCCAATGAACAGCAGCGAGCGGTCATGCTCCAGCCCCGGCAGCGCACTCAGATCGCCGATGGCATGCACCGTCAGCCCATCTTCCGCCTGCGGTTCGGAACTCAAGAGTCCCAACGTGCCGGCATGGCCGATGCGCTGCACTTGCGGATATTGCTCATAGCCGCCCGTCGCCGAGGGCAGCGGCGGAAACTCCGCCCGCTTGTAAAGCAACAGCCGGGCGCTGTCGTCCATGGCCAGAATAGGCGAGTTCGGCATGGCGTTGAACTGGTCACGCGGGTCCGAGGCCAGGATCACCACCCCTTGCGCATCGGTGATGAAGGCGGTGCTGTGCAACACCTCGGAAGCAATGCTGGGCAGGTTGGCCTTCACCGTCATCACCGCCAGAACCTTGGTCCCATCGGTGACCGGAGCCGAGAAGAACAGGCCCGGGATGTTGGTACGCCGCCCCACGGCGAACTGACGACCGACGGCGCCGCCCATGGCTGCCTTGAAATAGACGCGGTCGGAAAAGTTCTCGCCCACCAGACGGTCGTTCTGGCGATAATTGCTGGAGGCGACGCACATGCCGTCAGGAAGGGAAATCCAGACCAGATCGATCCCCAGGTCGTGACTGCGCCGTTCCAGGATTTCGTTGACCCGGGCGAACCGATCACCGCCACCGGCCGCTCCGCCCTGGCGCAGGGCATCAAGAATATCCCGGTCAGCGGCGAAATCCCGCACCAGCCCGACCTCGTGTCGGATCAGCTGCGACAGATCAAGGCGAGCATCCCGGCGGGCATTCTCGGCCAAGGCATGGGCCTGAGAAAGTGTCGCCTCCATGCGGAGCGAAAACCATTCACTGCTGGCCAGCCAGCCCAGACCGATGGAATTGGGAACCGCCACCAGCATGGCAGCCAGGGCCAGTTGGCGCAGACGCCTGACGCCTCCCGCTCTGTCCTTTTGCTGTCCTGCCGCGCCGGCATCCGGCATTGTTCCCTCCACCCCAGATTGACGAAGGGTGGCACCGGCGGCGGGGATTGTCTAGCCCCGCCGCCGGGAAATCAGTGGTCAGCGCCGCTCTTAAAGTTGAATTGCGCACCGGAACGGATGCCCGAGGGCCAGCGGGCGGTCACCGCCTTCTGCTTGGTGTAGAACCGCACACCTTCCGGCCCATGAATATGCAGATCGCCGAACAGCGACTGCTTCCAGCCGCCGAAGCTGTGATAGGCCACCGGCACCGGAATCGGCACATTGACGCCCACCATGCCGGCCTGCACCCGGCTGACGAAGTCGCGGGCGGCGTCGCCGTCGCGGGTGAACAGCGCGGTGCCGTTGCCGTACTGGTGCTCGTTCACCAGCCGCAGGGCCTCTTCATAATTGGGCACGCGCACCACCGCCAGGACCGGGCCGAAGATTTCCTCTTTATAGATGGTCATCTCGGGCGTGACCTTGTCGAACAGGCAGCCGCCCATGAAGAAGCCGTCCTCGAAGCCCTGCATCACCAGTGAACGGCCATCGACCACCAGTTCGGCCCCCTGCTCGACGCCTGAGTCCACATAGGCCCTGATGCGATCCAGGCTTTCCTTCGACACGATCGGGCCCATCTCGGCCTCGGCGTCGGTATAAGGCCCGACCTTGAGGGAGCGGACCTTGGGAGCCAGGCGCGAGATCACTTCTTCCGCCGTCTGATCACCCACGGCCACGGCGACGGACACCGCCATGCAACGCTCGCCGGCCGAGCCATAGGCGGCTCCCATCAGAGCGTCGGTGACCTGATCGAAATCGGCGTCGGGCAGCACCACCAGATGGTTCTTGGCGCCGCACAAAGCCTGCACCCGCTTTCCATGCGCCGCGCCGGTGGCATAGACATATTTGCCGATGGCGGTCGAGCCGACGAAGCTGATGGCCTGCAGGCGGGGATCAGTCAGCAGGGTATCCACCGCCTCCTTATCGCCGATCACCACATTGAGCACACCCGCCGGCAGGCCGGCTTCGGTCATCAGCTCGGCCAGACGCAGGCTGGTGGAGGGGTCTTTTTCCGACGGCTTCAAGACGAAGCTATTGCCGCAGGCAATCGCCACCGGGAACATCCACATCGGCACCATGGCCGGGAAGTTGAAGGGGGTGATGCCGGCGCAGACGCCCAGCGACTGGCGGAACGAGAAGGCATCGACGCCGCCCGCCACCTGTTCCGAGAACTCGCCCTTCAGCATCTGCGGAATGCCGCAGGCGAATTCCACCACCTCCAGACCGCGGGTGATCGAGCCCTTGGCGTCGGGAATCGTCTTGCCATGCTCGGACGAGACCAGCAGCGCCAGCTCGTCCATATGCGAGATGATCAGTTCGCGAAACTTGAACAGCACCTGCGCCCGCTTGGCCGGCGGGGTGGCGGCCCAGGCGGGGAACGCCGCTTCGGCATTGGCGATGGCGGCTTCCACCTCGGCCTTACTGGCCAGCGGCGCCTTTTTGGTCGCCTTGCCGGTCGAGGGATCAAAGATATCAAGGAAACGGCCCGAAGTTCCGGCCAGGGCCTTGCCGTTCACGTAATGGGAAAGCGTCGTCATGATCAGGCCACCGTCTTCAGAACGTCGGTCAGGGTCGAAATCAGCTCGTCGATATGGTTCTGCTGGCAGATCAGCGGCGGCGACAGAGCGATGATGTCGCCGGTGACGCGGATCAACACGCCCCGCTCGAAGCATTTGACGAAGGTTTCGTAAGCCCGCGCGCCCACCGCGCCGGGCCGCGAGGCCAGCTCGATGCCGGCCACCAGACCGATATTGCGCACATCGATCACATTCGCCACGCCCTTCAGGGAATGCACGGCGGCTTCCCAGACCGGCGACAGTTCGGCGGCGCGGGTCAGCAGGCCTTCGTCCTCATAGGTTTCCAGGGTCGCCAGACCGGCGGCCACCGCCACCGGATGAGCGGAATAGGTATAGCCGTGGAAGAACTCGATGGCGGCTTCCGGCCCTTGCATGAAGGCGTCGTAGATCTTGTCGGAAGCGAACACCGCGCCCGCCGGAATGGTGCCATTGGTCAGGCCCTTGGCGGTGGTCAGGATGTCCGGTACCACGCCGAACAGATTGGCTCCGAACGGAGCGCCCAGACGACCGAAGCCGGTGATGACCTCGTCGAAAATCAGCAGAATGCCGTGCTTGTCGCAGATGGCCTTGAGCCGCTCCAGATAGCCCTTGGGCGGCACCAGCACGCCGGTCGAACCGGCCATCGGCTCGACGATCACCGCCGCGATGGTCGAAGGATCATGCAGCGTCACCACCCGCTCCAGATCGTCGGCCAGATGCGCGCCCCAGGCCGGTTGGCCCTTGGTGAAGGCGTTCTGCTCCAGATTATGGGTGTGGGCGATATGGTCGACGCCCGGCAGCAGCGGGCCGAAATGCTTGCGGTTGCCGGCAATGCCGCCTACCGACAGGCCGCCGAAGCCGACGCCGTGATAGCCGCGCTCGCGCCCGATCAACCGGGTGCGCTGTCCCTCGCCCCGCAGGCGGTGATAGGCCAGCGCCATCTTCAGAGCGGTGTCGGCGGATTCTGACCCCGAGTTGGTGAAGAACACATGGTTCAAGGGATCGGGCAGCAGCTTCACCAGTTTATCGGCGAAGGTGAAGGCATCCGGGTGCGCCATCTGGAAGGTGGGGGCGAAATCCAGCTCGGCCACCTTCTTCTGCACCGCTTCGACGATCTTGGGGCGGCAATGGCCGGCATTGACGCACCACAGGCCCGAGGTGCCATCCAGAATGGTCCGCCCGTCATCACTGACATAATGCATGTCCTTGGCCTTGGCCAGCAGGCGCGGATTGGCCTTGAACTGGCGGTTGGCGGTGAAAGGCATCCAGAAAGCGGACATGTCATTGTTGGGGATCATCGGAAACTCCGGC
>Ga0182038_10000192_pt1 | contig 31345 bp, 24 predicted proteins | sample sta12Can44000108_FD_125976 | JGI IMG/M metagenome (GOLD analysis project Ga0182038, IMG submission 125976) | Lab enrichment of tropical soil microbial communities from Luquillo Experimental Forest, Puerto Rico - statanox.12C.anox.44.000.108 | ecosystem: Environmental > Terrestrial > Soil >...
CTATTTATGAAATTCCATCTACACCTAGCCACGCAAGTTATGCTTGAAGTAACAAAGCACTAGATGGTTATACTAGTGATGGGTGAAGTACAGCAGCTGTTAACAGTTATTATAGTGAATAATTTGTTATACCTAAAAAAGGATTATTAGGTAAGTTAAAATTAGGATTTGGTTATATTGGTTCCAAGTTTAATAATGTATATATTAAGTATCATGATATTAATAAACGTAAGATTTATTGAAATATCTGAGAAAAGAATAGAGGTAATTATGGTTCTTATGAATATTTCAAAAGAGAATGAGATCCAGAAACAAAAATATGAAAAGAGATTTATAGCAAAATTAAAAAAGATTTAAGAACAGAAATAAAAGAATTATTAAATAATAAAACTCCTTTTAAGAAATCATTAGATCAAGGTTGTAAGGGTTATATACAAGATTTTTTACCTTAATTGCTTATTTATTAGAGAATGTTGTCTCTTTTTTACAATATTGTCATTTCATATATATACTTTTATTTGTTATTTATATATTTTATATAAATAAACATTATATTCCTTGTGAATTTGTGTTTGATTCGAATTATATTGATTCTATAATTAAAGAAGATAATCTTTCTATTTGTTGTAATAATAATATAAAATCGTATAAATATAGTATAAGTAATAAATTTATTGAATCATTTCAATCAAATTCTTCAATTAAGTATTTCCCTAATTATTTTGTTAATGATAATAATAATATAAGACATTTCAATAAAAATGATATTTCAATTCTAAGTTTAATTTATTCAAAACAATTTATTATACTTAATCATATAAATAATTATAATTTAAATCATATAAAAGATATAGATATATTATACAATATATATTATGAATATTCAAATAATATAAAATGAATTATTAATAATAATAATAATCCTTTAATAAAAAGTTAGTTAAAAAAATAATTCTCATTATGATATATAATAAGATAACAATTAATTATTTACAATATAAAAGGTATTCAATATAAATAGGGTTGATAACTCAAATGGTAGAGGCTATTCTTGTCACGAATAGAGATGTCAGATCGAAGCTGATTCAACCCGAAAATTAAAGGAAAAATAATATTTATTTATTAATTGATATTTAATTACATTAGAATAATAATATTTAAACTAAATTAGACATAACATAAAATACCAATATAATTTTGCTTAATATTAAAAGGAAAATTTGCCAATGTGGTAGGGCGAGATATTTGCTAAATATCGTGCAATTAGTACTTGTACGTTCAAATCGTACATTTTCCGTATTAGTTAAAATGTATCTTTATAAAAAAATAGTATATATTAAAGAGTTGCTATATTTAATTAATTATAAATATATTAGTTTAAATTCAATTATATATAAAATAGGGTTGGTAACTCAAATGGTAGAGGCTACTCTTGTCACGAGTAGAGATGTCAGATCATAGCCGACCTAACTCGATATATATATATATATATGCCTGTTTAATAAAAGGAAGAGTTGCTATTGGCAGAGCAAGATACCTACTAAGTATTGTGCGATAAGCACTATGTGTTCGAATCACTTCTCTTCCGATAAATCGTACAATCTCAAATTGAATATAATTAAACATAAACTAACATTAATATGATTAATAGTTTTGATGAGGAAAAATAACCATTAATATGGTAAAGTAACTGCTAAATTATTGTGTGACCAACACTTAGACGTTCGAATCGTCTTTTTTCCGTCTTATTTATTAATAAATAAATACAATAAAAGAGTATAGTTTTAATGGTAAAACCACAAACTTCAAATTTGTATTTCCTAGTTCAAGTCTGGGTGCTCTTGAGTTATTAAATATATTTTTAATAAATTTTATAAATTCTTTAGCTTAATGGTAAAGCGTACTTTTGATAAGAGTATTATTAATGTTCGATTCATTGAAGAATTAATAAAATATAATAAGTTAATATAATTTATTGTTACAATAACACAATGTAAAAGAGAGTTGACTGAGTGGTTTAAAGTGGCTAACTTGAGACTAGTTAAGAATAATATTTTTCATGGGTTCGAATCCCATATTCTCTGTATTATCATAAGAATCTTATGATAATATTTAATTTTAGAGGCTTAAGCCTCTTTTTATTATTGTTATAAAATAACAAAATATATGCATAAAAGAACAAAAGATAATACATTTTTACTAAATAAAGTTACGTAGTATAATATAAATGAAAATGGTTACGTAGATGAACCTTTAAAAAATGGAGTAGCAATATACATATACATGAATATATCATCTCTCAAAGAAAAACCATGTTATTATGTAGGTTCAACAGCTAATTTAATAGCTCGTATAAGTTCACATAGATGTCATGTGCTTAATTGAGGTAAATATAAGAATTCAGGTTCTCCTATCTTTTACAGATCTGTTTTAAAATACAGTTGACTTAATTTTAAGTTTGGTGTATTAGAATATGTAGATTTATCCAACATTACAAATTTGGATGAAAAGAAGAAAATTATATTAAAAAGAGAACAATATTATTTAGATAATATAAATCCCTCTTTAAATACATGTAAAATGGCCAATTCACCTTCAGGAATAAAACGTAATAAAATGTTCAGTATAAATTTAAGTAGGGCTAGAAGAGGGAAAAGTAGAAGATCAAATATTAAAATTAATAATACTGTTAGGATTATTACTTCTGAAACTAAGTCAAAAATATATTTGAGAAATCAGGGTATAAGTGTTAAAATTTTTGATAAATCAAATAATCTTATTCATGAGTTTCCAACTATAAGAAATGCTGCAAAACATTTAGGTGTAGATACAAAAACTATAAGTATGATTTACAAAATAGGTAAGTCTTTTGACGAGTTAATTTATAAATTTAGTATTAAAGATAATAGAGTATGAATATATGATCTTCATCATAAGTTATTAAATATTTTTGACAATGCGAAAAAGACTAGTATGTATTATAATATACCATCTTCTACTTTATATGATTATATTAAATCAGGTAAATTATATAAAAATAAATCTTATTTTTATAATATTAATTATAAAAATAATCCGTATTTTAATAAAAAGGATTAATTCATGATTTTATCAAAATTTACAATATTTTATTTGATTTGATTTGATTTGATTTGATTTGATTTGATAAAAAAATAAATTATATAGTTTTAAATATTTATTAGTAGTAGTTTAGTTATCAAACGGGTTAGAGCCAAATTGGTGAGGCGCTCTGTTTGGGTCAGAGAAATACTATGTTCGACTCATAGTAATCCGATAAAATTCGGAATCATAATAACCCGAATATTTATATAATTACATTATTAATGTATATGTGATATGAATTTTATTTTCTATACTATGAACATAATATAGAATAGTATAAAAAGAAACTATTATGGATACACAGCTATATATTAGAGAGAGACATAATTTAATGTCTATAAATATAGACGAACTCTTAGATAAATTAATTAATTAATAGACAAAGTGAATTGAAATATCTTATTAGCTTTAGGAAAAATAAATCAAAAGAGATTTTATGATTAATGTGAATTAAAGTAGAAAAGTCTATCTCTATTTTATATAATCTTATAAAAACTAAGTTTTTCAGAAACTAAAGATGTTTAAGAACACTAGAATATATATAAATTATATAAGATAGAGTAGTAAAACGGATAAAACCTGTTTGAAAAAATAGGGGAACCTTCCTCTAAGACTATAACATAATATATAAGCAATAGAAATTAGTACCGTGAGGGAAAGGATTGAAATAGTAGTTTTACAAGCAGCTCAAGTAACAAAAAATGAGAGCGTACCTTTCGCATAATGGGTCAGCAAGTTAATATTAGATGCGAGCAATAATGCCTAGATAAACCAATTATAACATAATGAATAAGTATCTAAAATTAGACCCGAAACCTAGTGATTTTACTATAATCAGGGTTATAAAAGCCCGAACGTTTTATCGTTGTAAAGATATTCGAGGAATTATGGTAGGTAAGTGAAAGACAAAACTGACTAGGATAGCTGGTTTTCTACGAAACCTATATAAGTAGGTAATCCAAATAACATCATAGTAGGTACAGAACTGTAATCTCAGACAATAATTTATTAATAAATTATTTTTATTAATGATTTTGTATATATTGGGAGATCGTAAATATTTTATCAGTGAGTATTTGCACTCGGAAGGGCAATGATGAGTATCGGATAGTCGGACATATTACGATAAGGTTGTATGTCTAAAGGGAAACAGCCCTGAACAAGAGTTAATAAGGTTCCAGAATTATTGTTAAGTGAAATAAAGGAAGTATTTATGTAATACGATCAGGAAATAGGCTTAGAAGCAGCCATTTTTTGAAGACCTCGTAATAGAGCACTGATTTAATATATATACATATTTTCATAAAAGCGCCGAAAATTTAACGGATCTAGAACAATATACCGACACCTTGTCCATATAAAAATTTATATTTAAGAATTATATGGGGTAGTGGAATGTTGGATAAATATTAGATTATTTATTTTTAATAAATAATATTGTATAACCCAAGTAATAATGCTGACATGAGTAACGATAAAGGATATTTATTATCCTCGCTTTAAGTTTATGGTATTTAATTAAAGTAACGGCCTCTAAGATTAGTAGTCTAATAACAAAATTTTTTAATCATCGATGAGTTAAACTCGTTATTGTTTGACCTTAATTTATGTATATAAATAAACAATATTATTATTATTAACATATGTATCTGCGAATACTATATTATTTAATTATTACTTTTTAATATAAATAAGTTTATATTTATATATATATATATAACTAATTAAGCTTAATAAGGTTCAGGAAAAAACAATAACATATATGTATAATAATAGAAGTTGATATATTCTATATATATTGTTATACATATATATATAGATATTGTTATTATAACAATATAATTGTAAATAAAAAACCGTACCTAAATACTACCTCAAGTAAACAAGTAGAATATACGAAGGCGTTTGAGTAAACAATCATTAAGGAACTCGGCAAATTATCCACCGTAACCTCGGAAGAAGGGGAGCCATTTTTTATTAACATTCTATTAAGAATAATAAAGAAGAGGAAGCATAGAATAGTGTTGTACGACTGTTTAATTAAAACAAAGCACTTTGCAAAAGATAAAAAAATCAAAGTATTGAGTGTGAATTCTGCCCTATGTCGGTTATATAACTAATTAGTTTAATTGATTTAATAAGATTAAATTAAGATGAAACCAACGATCAATGGCGGCCTTACCTATAAGGGTCCTAAGGTAGCGGAATACCCTGGCCGTTAAATGCGGTCTTGCATGAATGATTTAACGATACAACAGCTGTCTCAATGATTGGCTCAGTGAAATTGGAATAACTGTGCAGATACAGTTTACCTTTAGATAGACGAGAAGACCCTATGCAGCTTTACTGTTATTAATAATTAGATATGATATAATTTATATGTAGTGTATAAGGTAATTGATTTAATAAAATTGAAACACCTTTTTTTAATTTGTCATATTTATTTTTTATTCTTTTTATAATAAAAAAAATAAAAATAAAAGGTATACTAAATATAGTGAACATAATATAAAAAATACCTGTTTAAATTACTGATAAGAAGGAATATATATATATATATATATATTTTTTGTAAAATATATATATACTATACAATTATAATACCTATGTCATAACATAACAATTTATATCGCAGTATTTTTTGAATTATGCATTAATATTGGAGGCACATTTATTAAGAGGCAGTTTATGCGGGGCACAGATCCCATAAAAAGTACCTGGGTATATCCAAATATTGTAAAATTAATAGTTTTATCCTTGTTATAAATAATATCGTCTATTCTGTTATTATTCTATTAAATTAGAGCTATCGTTTTTTTTAGTAAGATTTTGACTATAAAGAAAATAGTTATAATTAAAGTATTAATTTTATATGTAATACTTTTTTAGTTGTTATACAAATTATTATTTATAATGATAATGAAATTTATTTATTAAGTTTAATGGCTTAATCTTGCTTTACTGTTTGACTTACACGTCTATCAGTCGCGTAAGCGGGGCATATGATCACAAGATGCATAAAGGAAAGGTCTTGGATTATTGAAAAAGCTACGCTAGGGATGTTAGTCCTCCAATATTCTTAATTATTGGTAAATTATTGGGTTAATTTCAAAAATAACTTATAAGTTTAAATATTATGTAAGTGTATTTGAAGCGAAGCTTAATATTATAAATAAGATAGTATTAAGAACGTTCAACGACTATTATATACACCCAACATCTTATTTTAATTTATAATATAAAGTATAGATAAGTATAAATACTAGTATTTAGTATTTATACTTATATTTCAATATTAAAATATATATTTTAAAGAGTAAAAAAAAATGCATAAAAAAAAGAATTTAAATAGTTCAAAACTTGTTTTAAATAATAATAATAATTTATTATTATTATTAAAAAAAAAAATGTCTAATAATAGATTAATATCTTTAAAAACTAATGATATTTTAGATATTATTAGACATTTCCCTTCTACTAATAAAGAATGAAAAAACAGTATATATTCTTATGATAATAGTAAAATTAAATATTTACCTATAAAAGATAAAATATTATTTAATTTTATAAAAAATTATTTTAATTTATATATTTATAAAGAACAACAAAAAATAAATATAAAAAATATAAATTTGAGATTTAAAAGATTATCTATTTTGAATATATTTGTAAGTAAAGCTGAAATAAAACATACTAATTATAAGATTATTATAACCTTATATCTATATAATAGAAAAAGAAACTATCTTATTAATAAATTGAATAGTGTTTTTATTGTTAATAAGATAAAAGATAGAATAAAGTTAATTGAAACACAGAGTTTAAATATATCAGAACAAATAGAAAAAGAAACAACTATAATATCTAGTTCGACTATATTAGAAGGGAAAATTAATATTTATAAAGATCAACATTATAAGGACTTTATAAAAAAATCCCTTGAAAAAGAAATTTCAACAATCTATATTAAACAATTACTTCATTTTAATAAATCTAAATTTGAAGATACATATTTATTAAAATTAAACAAAATAATTAGAAAAATTTATAATAAGAATGTGGAGTTTAATATAATTAATTTGAAATATATACATTTAAATAGTGATTTATTGACACAGTCAATAGCATTAAAATTAAGAAAAAAAAAAAATTATACATTGAAAGTTTTAAAAAAATTATTTAAAATGGTTAATATATCACCTTTAAATAAGGTTACTTTAATGCGTTTCTTTCAAAAAAAATTAAGTAAAGAAATTTTAAACAATTTAAATTTGTTTAAAATACATAATAGTGATAATCTAAACTTATCCTTATTTAATATATTTTCACTGAGTGAAAAAGAAAAAAAAATAGGATTAGAAAATATAATATTAGATTATTTAAAACATAAAGATATTAATGGTTTACGTATAGAAGCTAAAGGCAGACTATCTAAAAGACGTACTGCATCAAAATCTGTATTCAAGTTATTATATAAAGGTAGCCTTAAAAATATAGATTCTTCTTATAAAGGGTTATCTACTGTTATTTTAAGAGGACATGTAAAATCTAATATACAATTTACAAAATTAAGTTCAAAAACACGTAATGGATCTTTTGGTCTTAAAGGTTGAATTAGCAGTAAATAAAAATTTATTTATTATTTATTTTCGTTACATAAATATTATTAAAAAAAAAAAAGATGAAGAAATAGTCTAAACCATTTTATAAAAAATGGTTAAAAAAAAAACAAAGTATATTAAAAAAATTTTTTTTTAATAAAAAATTAATATATTTTATATAAACTAAATGAACAGGCTAATTGCGCCAGAGAGTACAAATTGAGTGCGCAGCTTGGCACCTCGATGTCGGCTTAGCTCATCCACATGAATGCAGAAGTTATGAAGGGTTCGACTGTTCGTCGATTAAAGAGCTACACGAGCTGGGTTAAATACGTCGTGAGACAGTATGGTTTCTATCTTCTAAAGGAAATTAGAATAAAATAAGGATTGCCCCTTCGTACGAAAGGAGTTGGGTATATTAACCTATGGTTTACCTGTTGTCTATATTATATTAATTATAAGTTTATTAATGTTTAATTTTATAGGCACGGCAGGAAAGCTATGTTAGTTAAAGATAATTGTTGAATGCATATAGACATGAAGCTTACCTTAAGATAATCCTAAATATATGTAGTGTAATACTACGAATTCTAATAATAAATATTTACTAGAATAATAGGCTTTAATTGTAATAATTTTGATATTTTTAGGTATAAAGTACTAATTTTGTTATGTACTAAAATATTTACTTATACACATATGCATAATATATATATATATTATATAATTAAATAAAATGGCCTAGTTAACATAAAAGTAATGTACCCGTTTTGTAATCGGTAGAAGCAAGTGCAATACTTGCACTGGGCTAAAAATTGGCTCAATAGTCAAGTGGTTAAGACATAACGTTTTCACCGTTAAAGGCGGGGATTCGAATTCCCCTTGAGCCCTTATATATGAATATATATATATATATCTATTAAATGCGGATTGATGTAATAGTAACATAATTGACTCATGATCAATATATAAAGGTGCAAATCCTTTGTCCGTATAAAAAAAGGCTATAGCTTAATAGGCAAAGCGAGCTGCTCATGACAGCTCAGATGAGTGTTCGATTCATTCTGGTCTTATTAAGAACAAACAAATAACCCGAATGCTGGAATTCGTAGACAGGATAAACTTAAAATTTATTGATTTTTAATCATGTGGGTTCAAGTCCCTCTTTGGGTAATATATATATATATATATTTAGGGGATATAGTATTAATATGGTAAAACAATAATCTTGCACATTATTATTCTAGGTTCAATCCCTAGTTTCTCCAATAATATAATACTTATAATTATAATATTTATCTATTAAGCTCAAGAAGCTCAATGGCAGAGCGGGGTTTTGAAGTAGCCTAGGTTGTAAATATAATTATATACTTTATAAAGCTCGTGTAGCTCAATGGTAGAGCGAAAAACTGAAGATTTTTAGGCTAGAAGTTCAATTCTTCTCGCGAGCGTAGGTTTGGTTAAGCAAATTAGATGATCAGTTGGTTTATAAATGTACCTACTTAAAATATGGAATAATAATATTCATTTATTTAATTGAAAGGTATTAATAAACCATTTAGAATTTGATAGTGTATTGAATAATACACTGGGCTATCTAGCCTATTTGTAGTTGTGAGGACATTATTAGAAGAACATGCCTCTAAAATATAACTACTCTTTGTAGCTTCTTTTTAAAAATATACTTATAATGTAAATAATTTTATGAAAAACACAAATATAAAAAATATATATATAACTAAACATCCTGTTCCTATTCTTTCTTATTTAAATGCAGATACTGAAAAATCAAAAGTGTTAAAGGCTTGTAAAAACAAAAGTGGTATTTATATGTGAACTAACAAATTTAACAATAAAATATATATCGGTAGTGCTCTGAACTTGAGGCGAAGGCTTCTTGAATATTATAATACTAATAAGATGTTAAAAAAAATAAAAAGGACTAAAAGTATGATATTCAGGGCATTATTAAAATACGGATACTCTAACTTTAAATTAGACATTATAGAATTTTGTAACCCTTTCGAATTAATTACAAGAGGACAACATTATATAGATTTAATAAAACCTCAATATAATATATTAAAATTTGCTGGTTCTTTAGCAGGATTTAAATATAGTGAAGATTCAAAAGAACTTATACGTGCTGCTAGATTGGGTTCTGTTATTTCCGAAAAATCTAAATTAATGATGTCGGCTTCTAATCATCGATCAGTGCCTGTAATTATAAAAAATAACAATTCAGGTGAATTAAAAGAATTTACTTCTTTGTCTAAAGCTGCTTTGTATTTGGGCATATATCATAGTAAAGTTAGTATATGTATAAAAAAACAGAAAGCATATAAAGGTATATATACCATAATAAAAAAATTTTAGTTAAAAAAAATTGAGTTTCTTATAAAATTATATTATTAAGGTTAAATAAACTAACCTTAAGTTATAATAAATCTTAGGATTTAGGATTTATTATATTGCAAATTAGAGATTATTGTCTCTTTATTTTAATAAAATACTAAGAACCATGAAAATAAACAAAAATTATATTTATAATACTAATAAAGATAATTTAAAAATCTCAGATAATATTACTGAGAAATATATACGTCTTAAGCAAATTGAATCAAGTTGATACTACTAATTTTACCAAGTTTAATATATTTGTTAATTTATCTGATATAATAATTACTTTAGCTTTTAATAAAGATAAAAAAAGAGATAAAGTTTATAATTCAATAGGTAAAATTATGATTATAAAAGAAAATCAAGAAATAGACTTATTTGAATAATAAAATTATTACCTATAATAATAACGATTTAATTTATAATGAACTTTTAAAAAATATATCAGAATACAAAAATACTGTTAATTGGATCATTGACAATAATCCAATTAAAAAAAGATAGTAAAAAAAAAATGACTTTAGTTTAACTGATAAAACCACCGACTACTATTCGGAAAATATCAAATCGGATTTGATAAGTCATATTATTTATATTTTATTGATAATATTAGTTAAATTCGACAAACTATAATGCCTTCTATTGAAATAATTTAACGGGTATGCTGGAACTAGGGAGACAGGTCTCGCTAAGGACGAGGTGGTGAAAGCCGTATAAGTTCAAATCTTATTATCTGTACTTTTAATCGAAGATAAATTGTAATATAATCATTTTTATTGATCATATATTTCGTAGACTAATTGGTAAGTCATAAATTTTTGGTATTTAATATTGAATGTTCGAATCATTCCGAAATAATAGATATTATTGGTGGATATAGTTCAATAGGCAGAACAACTATATGTGGAATAGTAAGTTCTCTGTTCAAGTCAGAGTATCCTCCCTAACATCGGTAGCCAGGATAATTCAATTGGTTAGAACATTAATTTCATGCATTAATAATGAGAATTCAAATTTCTCTCCTGGCTTAATAATATATATATATATATTATAAGAAAAAATTGTTTTATGTTAATAAATTCTATTTTATTATTATTATTATCTAACGCCGTTACTTCAAAACGAGAAAAATCTATTTTTTACTCAAGATTAGCTATAATTATTTTAGTTATTTCTTTTTTATTAGGTATAGAAAGTTTATACATTATACATTTAGAAAAAGGTATAGCATTATATGGAGGTTTATTCCATATTACAGCTAATACACAAACATTCCATATATTTATATACGGAATAAGTGCCATAATTTTACAATTAACTGCTTTTTATCCAAGAAAGATTTTTTATAATGTTGAAAACTCTATAAGTAAAATATTTATTAATTTTAAAATAGAAGAAAAAAAGGGAGAAGAGTTCAAAATTATGGAATTCCCCATAATTATATTATTCATAATTATAGGTGCTATTTTATTGATATCTAGTAATGATCTTGTTTCTATTTTTTTATCTATAGAATTACAAAGTTATGGATTGTATTTACTATCTACTTTATATAGAAATTCAGAGTTAGCAACCACAAGTGGTCTTACTTATTTTTTACTTGGGGGTTTATCTTCTTGTTTCATACTTTTAGGTGCAAGTTTATTATATACTAATTCGGGTACAACAAGTCTTGAGAATTTATATGTGATAACTAGTATATCAGATATGGTACAAGATAATACAAATAATGTATTATATTGATACAAACCTTATTATATAAATATTTCTTTACTTATAATGTCTGTAGGGTTTTTATTCAAAATATCAGCTGCACCTTTTCATTTATGATCACCAGAAGTGTATGACGGCATACCTACTATAGTAACAACATTTGTAGCCATTATAGCTAAAATATCTATATTTATGTTTTTTTTAGAACTTGTTCATTATACAAGTAATTCTTTTTTTACTACATCCAAATTCACTTGAATTTATATTTTATTAATCAGTTCTTTATTATCTTTAATAATAGGAACAATTGTAGGTCTAACTCAATTTAGAATAAAAAGATTATATGCATATAGTACTATTTCACATATAGGTTTTATATTATTGGCTTTAGGTATTAATAGTGTAGAATCAATACAAGCTTTTTTATTTTATTTAATGCAATATTCTATATCTAATTTAAATGCTTTTATTATATTAATTGGCATAGGATATTCTTTATTTTATCATATTTATAATAACATGGAATATGACAAATTGAAAGATAAATATAATTCTCCTATACAATTAATTAGTCAAATAAAAGGTTATTTTTATATAAATCCTTTTTTAGCTATTAGTTTATTATTAACTATTTTTTCTTTTATAGGAATACCTCCCTTAATTGGGTTCTTCGCAAAGCAAATGATTTTAAGTGCTGCTTTAGATAACGGTTATATTTTTCTTACCTTAATAGCTATATTAACTAGTGTTATAGGTGCTGTTTATTATTTAGGCATTATAAAACAAGTTTTTTTTGATAAATCTGAATACAAATTTGAAATAATTTCTACTAGATTTACTACAGATAAAGATTATATAAATATTTCTATTCTTAAAGATAATGATATATTTAGATTATCAAGTTCTTTAACTTTTACTATTTCTATATTAACTCTAATAATAACTTTGTTTATATTTATGCCACAAGAATGATTAAGTATGGCTAATATATTAGCAATCTTACTTTTTAATACTTAAATGAATAGTACAATTATTTTCTTTATTTTTATTCCTTTATTAGCATTTATCTTTTTAATAATAAACTTATTACTTGCTCCTCACAATTCTTATAAAGAAAAAGATAGTGTTTTTGAATGTGGTTTTCATTCCTTTCTTGGCCAGAATAGAACACAATTTAGTATTTCTTTCTTTATTTTTGCCTTATTGTTTTTACTTTTCGATTTAGAAATACTTTTAATATATCCTTACATTGTAAGTGCTTATACTAATGATATATATGGTTTATTAATAATGATTATTTTTTTTTTAATCTTAACTTTAGGATTTACTTTTGAATTAGGTAAAAAAGCTTTAAATATAGACACTATTCAAAATAAAATTTCAAATAAAAACTTATATTTGAAAAGTTCATTAAAACCTTTGTCTTACTAATTTAATAAATCTTATTAGCTTAAGGGCAGAGCAAGATACTTCTAATATCCTGATCCAAGTTCGAATCTTGGATAAGATTAAAAAAACTTTTTATATACAATCCGTACATATTTAGACTAAATTAACAATGTACTATAATTAATAAATAATTTTCTTATTAGTGTAGTAATTTTTTAATTATCCTATACCAATTTTTTCTTTTAATTACTCTTCACAACTTATTCCTAATTATAACAAGTTATATAAACAAGATTCAATTTATTATAATGAAAAACAAGAATTAGTTAAATCATCTATAAGTTTATGAAAGGAAAGATGATTTCTATCATCAAATGCTAAAGACATAGGAACATTATATTTAATATTTGCTACGTTCTCTGGTTTAATTGGTACAGCCTTTTCTGTTTTAATTAGATTAGAATTAGCAGGACCAGGTGTACAATATATAGGAGATAATCAATTATATAATAGTATAATTACTGCACATGCAATTATTATGATTTTTTTTATGGTTATGCCAGCACTAATAGGAGGATTTGGTAATTTCTTATTACCTTTATTAGTCGGAGGACCTGATATGGCATTTCCTAGACTTAACAATATAAGTTTTTGATTGTTACCCCCTAGTTTACTTTTATTTATATTTGCCAGCATTATTGAAAATGGAGTTGGTACAGGTTGAACATTATATCCTCCCTTAGCTGGTATTCAAAGCCACAGTGGACCAAGTGTAGACTTAGCTATATTCGGATTACATTTAGCAGGAATAAGTAGTTTATTAGGTGCTATGAATTTCATAACTACAATACTAAATATGAGAAGTCCAGGTATAAAATTACATAAATTAGCGCTATTTGGTTGAGCTGTTATAATAACAGCTGTATTACTTTTATTATCCTTACCAGTTTTGGCCGGTGCTATAACTATGGTTTTAACAGATAGAAATTTTAATACATCCTTTTTTGAAACAGCCGGAGGAGGTGATCCTATTTTATATCAACATCTTTTCTGATTTTTTGGTCACCCAGAAGTTTATATTTTAATAATACCAGGTTTTGGTATTATTAGTACAAGTATTTCTGCTAATTCGAATAAAAGTGTATTTGGTTATTTAGGTATGGTATATGCCATGATGTCTATTGGTATTTTAGGTTTCGTAGTTTGATCTCATCACATGTATAGTGTTGGTTTAGACGTAGATACACGTGCTTATTTTACAGCTGCTACATTAATTATAGCTGTTCCAACCGGTATTAAAATATTTAGTTGATTGGCCACATGTTACGGAGGATCTTTACAATTAACACCTTCTATGTTATTTGCTTTAGGTTTTGTATTTATGTTTACCATTGGTGGTTTAAGTGGTGTTATTCTAGCTAATGCTTCGCTTGATATAGCTTTCCATGATACTTACTATGTTGTTGCCCATTTTCATTATGTATTATCTATGGGTGCGGTTTTTGCACTATTTAGTGCATGATATTTTTGAATACCCAAAATGTTAGGATTAGATTATAATATTTTCTTATCTAAAGTTCATTTCTGAATTTTATTTATAGGAGTTAATATTACATTCTTCCCTCAACATTTTTTAGGTTTACAAGGAATGCCTAGAAGAATTAGCGATTATCCTGATGCATACGCAGGTTGAAATATTATTAGTAGTTTAGGTTCTATAATTTCAGTTGTAGCTACTTGATTATTTTTATATATTGTATATAAACAATTAGTTGGAGGTAAACCTACATCAAGAAATCCTTGATTAATTCCTCAATTTTACAGTGATACATTTCAAACTCTTTTAAGTAGATCTTATAATTCATTAGAGTGATGCTTAAATAGTCCACCAAAACCTCATGCTTTTGTAAGTTTGCCTTTACAATCTATAAATTTTTTTACATTAATTACATTAACTTTTTATTCAAATATATATATAATAAACTATATATTATTTTCTTTCATTGTATTTTTATTTTTCCCTGAAATAAATATTGATATTGGTGTATAAAGGTTATATATATATATATAACCTTTATACTTTCATTTTTTATTAATTTTGTACACACTACTTATTAGTCCCAGTTATAATATTAGTATTTATATACTATTTAATTAATAAATTAAAAAAGAAATTTATTAATTAAGATAATAAAATATTAGTTATTTATTATTCTTTCTTTCAATAAATAATTGATATAACGGAAATTATTTAATAACAAATAAGAAATGTTTAATAAAAATTATTATTTTGATTATAACGATACTCCTAGCCCTTGGGGTATATATTTTCAAGATAGCGCAACACCTCAAATGGAAGGATTAGAAGAACTACATGATAATATAATGTTTTATCTAGTAATTATATTATTCGGAGTTGGTTGAATAATAGTATCTATTATTAGAAACTATACTAGTAACAAAGCACTTATTTCACATAAATATGTAAATCATGGTACTTTAATAGAATTAATATGAACTATTACACCAGCATTAGTTTTAATACTTATAGCTTTTCCATCTTTTAAATTATTGTATTTAATGGATGAAGTAACTGATCCCGCTATGTCTATATTAGCAGAAGGGCATCAGTGATATTGAAGTTATCAATATCCTGATTTTTTAAATAATGATGGAGATTTTATAGAATTTGATTCATATATTGTTCCTGAATTTGATCTAGAAAAAGGTGGTTTAAGAATGTTAGAAGTTGATAATAAAGTAATTTTACCTGAATTAACCCACATTAGATTTATAATAACATCTGCGGATGTTATACACTCTTTTGCTTGTCCTGCTTTAGGTATTAAATGTGATGCTTATCCTGGTCGTCTGAATCAAGTATCTTTATTTATAAATAGAGAAGGAACATTTTATGGTCAATGTTCAGAGATTTGTGGTATATTACATAGTTCTATGCCTATTGTAATAGAATCAGTATCTATAGAAAAATATCTCTCTTGATTAGAAGAACAATAAATATTAAAATAAACATAAAGTACGTTTTACTTTTTTTTTTAATATGAATTTATCCTTAATACTTTTTATGATAGGAATCTTAGGATTCGTTTTAAATAGAAAAAACATAATATTAATGCTTATTTCTATTGAAATAATGTTATTAGCTGTTACGTTCTTAATATTGGTAAGTTCACTTAGCTTTGATGATATATTAGGTCAAACCTATGCTATATATATTATAGCGATAGCCGGAGCAGAATCAGCTATAGGTTTAGGTATTCTTGTAGCTTTTTATAGATTAAGAGGAAGTGTTACAATAGAATATAAATAATGTATTTAGCCATAATAGTCTTACCCTTATTAGGTTCAACAGTATCCGGTTTTTTAGGTCGTAAAGTCGGAGTTCAAGGTGCCCAAATAATAACATGTAGTTCTATAATAATGACTACGTTATTATCTATAATTACTTTTATTGAAGTAAGTATAAATAATATACCTGTAAACGTTAAAATATTTAGATGAGTTGATTCAGAATCTTTAGATGTTTTATGAGGATTTAACTTTGATTCTTTAACAGTTTCTATGCTTATACCTGTGTTAATAGTATCTTCATTAGTACATATATATTCAATAGGATATATGAGTTCTGATCCACATAATCAAAGATTCTTTAGTTATTTAAGTTTATTTACTTTTATGATGATTGTGTTAGTTACATCCAATAATTTTTTATTAATGTTTATAGGTTGAGAAGGTGTAGGAATATGTTCATATCTTCTAGTAAGTTTTTGATTTACTAGAATAGCTGCAAATCAAAATTCTATGTCTGCATTATTAACAAATAGAGTAGGAGATTGTTTTTTAACAATAGGTATGTTTATTACATTATGATCTTTAGGTAATATAGATTATTCTACGATATTTTCATTATCACCTTTTTTAAATAAAGATATTATAACTATTATAGGTATTTGTTTACTTATAGGAGCTATGGCTAAAAGTTCTCAAATAGGACTACATGTTTGATTACCTATGGCTATGGAAGGTCCAACCCCAGTTTCAGCTTTAATACATGCTGCTACTATGGTTACGGCCGGAGTATACTTATTAATTAGAACATCTCCTTTAATAGAATACAGTTCAACTGTATTATTATTATGCTTATGAATAGGATCTATTACAACTTTGTTCAGTTCTCTTATAGGTTTATTTCAACAAGACATTAAAAAAGTTATAGCTTATTCTACTATGAGCCAATTAGGTATGATGATTATAGCAGTAGGTCTATCAAGTTATAGTTTAGCTTTATTTCATTTAATTAATCATGCTTTTTATAAGGGACTCTTATTTTTGGGCGCTGGTGCTGTAATACATGCTGTAGCCGATAATCAGGATTTTAGAAAATATGGAGGTTTAAAGTCCTTTTTACCTCTTACATATTCAGTTATGTTAATTGCTTCCCTTAGTTTAGTGGCTTTTCCTTTCATGACTGGGTTTTATTCTAAAGATTTTATACTTGAATCCTCATACGGACAATTTTATTTTTCTGGTATTGTAGTTTATTTTATAGCTAGTATTGGTGCTATTTTTACTATTTTATATTCAGTTAAAGTCTTATATCTAACCTTTTTAACTAATGCTAATGGATCTTTAATTAATTATAAAATTGCTCATGAGGGTAATATTTTTATGAGTTTACCTTTGATTATATTGGCAGTCTTTTCTATATTTTTTGGATATATGACTAAAGATATGTTTATAGGATTAGGTTCTGGGTTATTTATAGATAATAGTATATATATTCATCCTTTACACGAAATTATGTTAAACACTGAATTTGCCGTACCTATTATTTTTAAAATTTTACCTTTAATATTTACATTACTATTTAGTTTTTTAGCTCTTATTTTAAATGAATTTATATCTAAATTACTTATTTATTTTAAGTTTTCTAAATTTGGTTATAATATTTTTAGCCTTTTTAATCAAAGGTTTTTAATTGAACTTTTTTATAATAAATATATTATTAGCTTAATATTAGATTTAGGAGGTCAAACTACTAAAATTATTGATAAGGGTTCTATAGAACTATTAGGTCCTTATGGTTTAGAAAAGGGATTGATTAATTTAAGTAATAGTATTGCTAATTTAAGTACAGGTAATATAACTACATATGCTTTATATATATTAGTTGGTTTTATTTTGTATATATTAACCCCGTACTTATATTTAATTGATAATAGTTTGTTATTATTAATATTTTTAGGTTTATTTTATGTGAAAAGAGAATTTTATTTTTCTAGACTAGATAAAAATAATAGTTTTATTATATATAATATGCAAAATAATATATTAGATATATTAAAAAAAATTAAAGAAAAAGTGTTTAATAAAAAGAATATTGTTACTGTAATTACTTACTCTATAATAATATATATTATTAGATTTTGTTTTATTTATTTTGGTATAGATGTAAAATTGTCCTATTTTTTTATTCTCCTATCAAGATTTTTTAGAGACATTATACGTGAAATTGTAAATTTTTCTTTAAATTATAATAATGTAAAAATACCTATGGGTGGAGACCTTGATAATACATATACAAGTAAAATTATTCAAAAAGATAATAAAAAATTATATAATAATTTTACAATGTGTTCAGATGGATTTGAACCAGATGTAGATATGCTTGATGCCCCTCCTATCGATTCCGATTCAGGTAATAGATCTGGTTCTGTTACTCCAACACTCAGTAGAGAAACTACACCTACTCCAACTTCAGTTGCAGCAGCCTTAGCAGCTAAGGCTGCTCTAGATTCTACAGTACCTATTTCATCTAATAATCCTAATTTTAACTCAAATTCTTTAGAAAATATTTCTACTAATACACCTTCTATTTCTATGCCTATAGCAAATGCAGCACAAAGAGTTAGTGCAATACGTTCATTACCCACGGATTTCAGAATAAGAAATCCTTATTTTTCAGATAATCCTGCTCCGGGCACATTAACCCCTGAAGCAGAAGATATTTTTTATAATGAAAATGAAAAAAAGGAACATTTAGCTAATATGCAAGCATTCCGTAAAAAAATATATGATGTATCTCCCATAGCTCGGAAAATAGATTTAAATCTTTTAGATAAAAATCCTAAGCTTGCTGAATTAAAGCAAGAAGAATTTAAATTGGCTAATAAATATTTTAAAGGTTCATATGATTTAGATGATCGGAATATAGAATACTATAAAAAATGTTTGTACCAATTAGCATTAGCTAATTATTATAGTGGAGGTAAACACAGTACAGAAGAACTAGGCCAAATATTATATGTAAGAGGTGAATATCTAAAATTAAATTTAGCTTGAAGTAAAACATATTCACAAATGGTAATATATCAATCACGTTTCTCTGTTTTGCCTGAAAATACATTTAATGATAGTAATAACAATAGTAATAACAATAATTCTAATACAACAACAGAGTAAAATTTATTTTTATTATATTGTTAAAATTGAGATTAAAAACAATTTAAATATAAATAGTATATTTTATATTAAATAAACTTTATTTAAGAAGAAAAAATCTTTTATCATAATTATTTGAGAATAAAGTAAATAAATAAAATTTATTTAATTATGAATCTAATGAGAACATTAAAAAGCCATCCTTTATTAAAATTGGTAAACTCATACGTAATAGATTCTCCTCAACCATCAAATTTAAGTTACTTATGAAATTTTGGTTCTTTATTAGCATTATGTTTGATTATACAAATAATAACAGGTGTTACTTTAGCTATGCATTATAATCCTAGTGTTTTAGAAGCATTTAATTCAGTAGAACATATAATGCGTGATGTAAATAACGGATGACTAATACGTTATTTACACTCTAATACGGCTTCAGCCTTTTTTTTTTTAGTTTATTTACATATAGGTAGAGGTCTATATTATGGATCATATAAATCTCCAAGAATATTAGTATGGGTTATAGGAATTATAATATTTATATTAATGATGGCTACTGCTTTTTTAGGTTACGTTTTACCATATGGGCAAATGTCTTTATGAGGTGCTACTGTTATTACTAATCTTATGAGTGCTATACCTTGAATTGGTCAAAATATAGTTGAATTCATTTGAGGTGGATTTTCCGTTAATAATGCTACTTTAAATAGATTCTTTTCTTTACATTTTGTATTACCTTTTGTTCTTGCCACATTAGTATTAATGCATTTAATAGCTCTTCACGATACAGTTGGATCTAGTAATCCTTTAGGTATTTCTGGGAATTATGATAGATTACCATTTGCTCCTTATTTTATCTTTAAAGATTTAATTACTATTTTTATATTTATATTTGTATTATCTATATTTGTTTTTTTTATGCCTAATGCCTTAGGAGATAGTGAAAATTACGTTATGGCTAACCCTATGCAGACACCTTCAGCTATCGTACCTGAATGGTATTTGTTGCCTTTTTATGCTATATTAAGATCAATACCTAATAAACTATTAGGTGTGATTGCTATGTTCTCAGCAATTTTAATCTTATTAGTTATGCCCTTTGCGGATTTATCTAAATATAGAGGTATACAATTTAGACCTTTAAGTAAAATAGCTTTTTATATTTTTGTTGGTAATTTTTTAATTCTAATGCAATTAGGTGCTAAACATGTTGAATCACCTTTTATTGAATTTGGACAAATATCTACAGTTATATATTTTTCATACTTTTTATTTATAGTTCCTTTAATCAGTTTGTTTGAGAATAGTTTAATTGATTTAGCTATTTCAAAAAATAGCTAGTTAAATTTTTAATTTTTTTTCTTTTGAGATACATAGAGAAAAAGGGATATGAAGTATATGGATATACATTTTGATTGCAGATCATAAACTAGAGGTTCGATTCCTCCATATCTCTTTGTTTATATGTATATTATAAATAGTTTTACATATTATAATAACTATATACAATTATATATATATATTTTTTTTTAATATAAAATTATTTATAATGAACAATAAATTATATTCATGTGTATATATTTATAAAATAAAATCAAATAAAATAAAATAAAATAAAGGAATCCTTTATTTTATGAATGTATTAAAAAAAATGATACAAGCAGCAAGAATTATCGGTACAGGTTTAGCAACTACAGGTTTAATAGGGGCTGGTGTAGGAATTGGTGTAGTTTTTGGTGCATTAATATTAGGTGTTTCTAGAAATCCTTCATTAAGAGGTCAATTATTTTCTTATGCTATATTAGGATTTGCCTTTGCAGAAGCTACAGGTTTATTTGCTCTTATGATGGCTTTCCTTTTATTATATGTTGCTTAATATATATTTATATTTTATTATTATTTTAACATTTATATATTAAATTATATTAGACTAATATACATTATAAAAGATATTAATAATAAAAGGATAAATATTATTATACTCTTTATAAAAAAATAATAATAATAATAATAAAATTATGATAAAAAAAAATTAAGATAAAAAAAAATACTGTGTATTTATAAATAGATATTAATAAAATATATTAATATAAATTAATATTAATTGACTAAGAGTAAATATAAATTAACCTATCAATTTATATTTAACGTTAAATATAAATATAGACTAATACAAATATAAATAATGTTTGATTTTACAATATTTATTTCTATTTTTGAAGTATTATTGATTATTGTACCCACTTTACTTAGTGTAGCGTTTGTAACTATAGCAGAAAGAAAGACAATGTCTAGTATGCAGAGGAGACTAGGACCAAATATAGTAGGATATTATGGACTTTTACAAGCTTTTGCTGATGCCTTAAAATTACTTATAAAGGAATATGTTTCACCAACACAAGCAAACTTAATACTATTTTTTCTAGGTCCTATAATAACATTAGTTTTCTCATTATTAGGTTATGGAGTTATACCTATAGGACCTGGTATAGCTTTAAATGATTTTAATCTAGGTATATTATATATGTTAGCTGTATCTTCTTTATCAACTTATGGTATATTATTAGCAGGTTGATCTGCTAATTCAAAATATACATTCTTAGGTTCATTAAGAAGTACTGCTCAATTAATAAGTTATGAATTAATATTAAGTTCAGCTATTTTAACTGTGATTCTTTTAACAGGAAGTTTAAACTTAACTGTAAATATAGAATCACAAAAAGCAGTTTGATTTATAATACCTTTATTTCCTATATTTGTAATATTTTTCATAGGATCGATAGCAGAAACTAATAGAGCCCCTTTTGATTTAGCTGAAGCTGAATCAGAATTAGTTAGTGGGTTTATGACTGAACATGCTGCAGTAATTTTTGTATTCTTTTTTTTAGCGGAATATGCTAGTATAGTTCTTATATGTATACTAATAAGTATTTTATTTGTAGGGGGTTATTTATTAAATATTACACCTTTAATTTTATTAATTAAATCTTTTAACTATGAAGTTTCCAATACCTTAGAAACTTTTTTTTCAGATCCTTTAATAGAAGGGATATTATTTGGTGTTTTTTTAGCTTTTAAAACTTGTGTGATGATTTTCATATTTATATGAGTTAGAGCTTCTTTACCTAGAATAAGATATGATCAATTAATGTCATATTGTTGAACAATTTTACTACCTATAATAATAGCATTTATAATATTGATTCCTTGTATAATTTATAGTTTTGAAATTATCTGTGTTAACATATCATTATTTTAAAAAATAATTTTTTATTTATTACCATAAGAATATATGTGGTGTTAAATACTATTTTATTTTCTATTTAAATATAATAATAATAGTAATATTGTAAATTATATTTAATATATATATATATATTAAAAACAATTTATGTTAATATCTTTATTAATTATACCTATTATAGGTATATTATTAATATCTATGACCATATCATATAATAATGCAGAAAAAAATATAAGACTCATAAAATGTATTGCACTAAGTGCGTCAATATTAAATTTAATAATATCTATAATTATATATGTATTGTTTGATTTTAGTATTAACCAATTTCAATTTGTACAAGAATATCATAAAATAAATTATTATGATTTTTTTTTAGGTATAGATGGTTTATCTATATATTTTGTAATATTAACTACAATAATAATGCCTATTGCATTATTATCAAATTGAAAATCTATAACCGAAAATATAAGATCTTATTTAATACTAATTTTACTGTTAGAAACACTTTTACTAGCAGTGTTTTTAGTATTAGATATTTTTTTATTTTATATTTTCTTTGAAAGTATATTACCACCTTTATTTATATTAGTAGGATTATATGGTTCAAGTAATAAAGTAAGAGCTAGTTTCTTTTTATTTATATATACATTACTTGGTTCATTATTTTTATTATTATCTATTCTTATTATTTATTCTATTATGGGAACTACGGATTTTGACGTATTATTTAAAAATAATTTTAATTATTCCACTCAGTTATTTTTATTTTATGGTATATTTATAGCTTTTGCGGTTAAAACACCAACTATCTTTTTAAATACTTGACTTTTAAAGGCTCATGTTGAATCGCCTTTAAGTGGTAGTATAATTTTAGCAGCTATTGTACTAAAATTGAGTTTATATGGTATATTTAGGTTAATTTTACCTTTAATACCTAAAGCTGCAATGGATTATAATTATGTGATATATTTAATAGGAATTATTACTATAATTTATTCTAGTATTAGCACATTAAGAACTATAGATATTAAAGAACTTATTGCTTATTCTTCTGTTTCTCATGCAGCCGTATACTTATTAGGTGTATTTAGTAATACTATACAAGGTATAGAAGGAGGTATTGTTTTAGGGTTAGCTCACGGTTTTGTATCTTCTGGTTTATTTATTAGTGCAGGAGGTATATTATATGATAGGTTTTCTACTAGATTAATTACTTATTATAGGGGTATAACCCAAGTAATGCCACTATTTTCTATATTATTTTTAATACTATCTTTAGCTAATTGTGGAGTACCACTTACTTTGAATTTTATAGGAGAATTTATGTCTTTATATGGTATATTTGAACGGTTACCTTTTTTAGGTTTAATAGCTAGTTCTTCTATTGTGTTATCAGCTGCATATACAATGTATATGTATAATCGTATTGCTTTTGGGGGTAGTTTAGCTCAATTAATTCGTATAAATATACCTGATTTAAATAAACGTGAATTTTTTATATTATTAATATTAATATTATTTACAGTTCTATTAGGTATATATCCTATATTTATATTAGATGGTTTACATTATTATGTTTCAACATTAATATATAATGTATAAAACAGTAAAAAAACTTTTTTGATCTGAAAAGTTTTTGTCTTATATAAGATAAGGATGTTTTTGTGTCTAATTAAAAAGTTTATTTTATTTTTATTATGCCACAACTGGTACCTTTTTATTTTATAAATCAAGTAATATTTGCTTTTTTAGTTTTAGTTTTAATGATTTATATATTTTCAAAAAATATATTACCAAGATTTGTTCGTTTATTTTTGACTCGTATATTCATAAGTAAATTATAATTATTATAATCAATAATAATTATAATTTGAATATCTTTATATTTTATTATATATAATTTTATTTGTTGTATACTTAACTAAATATTTTAATAAAAAAAAAAGAATAAATATAACAATTAATTTAAATAATAATAAATCCTTTTTAATAAATACAAGTCCTTTAGAACAGTTTGAAATTAGAGATTTTGTTTGTATAGATTTACCTATATTAGCTAATATTCATTTATCTTTAACTAATATTGGATTTTATTTAATACTAAGTACTTTAATAATTTTAACATTAAATATTATAGCTACTAATTACAATAAAATAATTTCTAATCATTGATCTATTAGTCAAGAATCTTTATATGCAACTATTTATAGTATAGTAATAAATCAAATAAACGCAGTAAAAGGTCAAATATATTTTCCTTTCATATATACGTTATTCATATTTATATTAACAAATAACCTTATAGGAATGATTCCTTATAGTTTTGCATCTACTTCACATTTTATATTAACATTTTCAATTAGTTTTACAGTAGTTTTAGGTGCTACACTATTAGGATTCCAACAACATGGGTTAACTTTTTTCTCACTATTCGTACCAGCAGGTTGTCCTTTAGGTTTATTACCTCTATTAGTGTTAATAGAATTTATTTCTTATTTATCAAGAAATGTATCTCTAGGTTTAAGATTAGCAGCCAATATTATGTCTGGTCATATGCTTTTAAATATATTAAGTGGATTCACATATAATATTATGACTTCTAGTATTGTTTTTTTCTTATTTGGTATGATACCTTTAGGTTTTATCATAGCATTTTCTGGTTTAGAATTGGCTATTGCCTTCATCCAAGCACAAGTTTTCATTGTATTAAGTAGTAGTTATATAAAAGATGCATTAGATTTACATTAGTTAGGATTAATTATAATAATTAATCTTAATTAATATATAATACATTATTAAATATATTATTTTTAATATTAAAAAGTGACACTTATATAATACTATATAATATAGTAAAAGAAAGTCCTGTTTTTAATAATATATATACATATATTAAATATGTGAAGATAAAAATCTTGGTATTTAACAGAAAATATAAATAATATAATATCATATTATTGCGAACTTAAAAGCTTATTATCAAAACATTATTTAGACACATATATAAATTAAAAATTAATAAACTAATATAATCTGGCTTATTAGTGTCCAAAAAAAATATAAATACATTATTAATGATAATGAAAAAAAAATTATCATTAATAATTTATGAGTTTGATGATGGCTCTGAATGAATGCTGTCCAAATGCTTGACACATGCTAATTGAACGTCTAATTTTAATAACAATTTTTTAATTAGAAGTGGTGTACAGGTGAGTATAAGATATTTTGGCTACCTTAGAGTAAGGAAAAAAAATTCCTTATAAGAATATTAACATATTAAAGGAAGAAGAGGTTGTAATAAAATCTACTTCTTCTGCTCTAAGATGTAAATTTATGTTTCGGATAAGTAGTAATTAAGGTAATAGCTTAATCAGCTTAAAGTCCGTAGTCGTGATTGAAAAATTAATCGGCCACATTGGGACTGAAAAAATCCCAATACGTATAGTACAGCAGTGAGGAATATTGGTCAATAGCCTAACGGCTGAACCAGCAACTTGGGGGAATGAATAGTATTTACTAATTATGTCAATATTAACATAATATCGATTATGTCGAATAAAATTCTAGATAGATAACTGATAATGACAATTTTCTATCTATGTGTCTTGACTAAATCACGTGCCAGCAGTCGCGGTAATACGTGGAAGACTAGTGTTATTCATCTTTATTAGGTTTAAAGGGTTCCTAGACGGTTAATATAACTAATAATAGTACATATTAACTAGAGTTTAATAAGAGAAAGGTAGAACTTATAGAGTAGAGATCAAATTCTTTAATACTATAAGGACAGATAGTGGCAAAAGCAACCTTCTATCTAAAAACTGACGTTGAGTAACGAAGGCTTGGGTAGCAATAAGGATTAGATACCCTCGTAGTCCAAGCAGAAAATTATGAATGTCATAGACTAGATAAAAATAATTTATTGTTTTTAGTTTATAAATGAAAGTGTAAACATTCCACCTCAAGAGTAATGTGGCAACGCAGGAACTGAAATCATTAGACCGTTTCTGAAACCAGTAGTGAAGTATGTTATTTAATTCGATGATCCGCGAAAAACCTTACCACAATTTGAATGTTATTTTTTGTTAATATCACAAGTGTTGCACGGTTGTCTTCAGTTAATGTCGTGAGATTTTGGTTAGTTCCAACAAATTAACGTAAACCCTTACTTTATTTAATATATTAAATTTATTATAGAGTAGATCGTCATTATATTGAATATGATAAAAGGGACCAAGACAAGTCATCATGACCTTAATATTGTGGGCTATAGACGTGCCACATACTCCTAGACAAAAGGAAGTTAAAATGTGAATTTGAGCTAATCCCTAAAATAGGATATAATATGAATTGTAGTCTGTAACTCGACTATATGAATAAGGAATTACTAGTAATCGTGAATCACCACGACACGGTGAATTTACTATCAGTTAGGTACTAACTACTCGTCAGGCGCTGAAATGAGTATGTGCAATAAGTTTGATTATATATTTAATAATTATATTAATAATTAGGTTAATAAATGTTAATTTATAATTTTCGTATGTATGACTTTAATTAGTGTTAAGTCGAAATATGGTTCGTGTAGTGGAAATTGCACGGGTTTAATTAATATTAACAATAAACTATATATAATTTAACATAAGGAAGGTTCCGTGTGTTGGTAATCGGGTTGAGCTGTAAACTCAATAATGAATAATTATCAAAGGTTCAATTCCTTTTCTTCCTATATAATAATAACAACAATAATAAGTTGTTATTATTATTATTATTATTATTGTTATCGTTGTGTATAAACAACACGTGTTAGCTAAATAGGTATAGCATTGTGCTACGGACACAAAAATTACAAGTTCAATTCTTGTACACGTTAATATACATATATATTAAGATATTAATATTTATATAGCCTTTATAGCTCAACGGTAGAGCGAAATACTGTTAATATTTTTATAGATGTTCGATTCATCTTAAAGGCTATCTGCCTAAATTAAACCAATTTAATTTAATTTAATTTATTTATTATTTATTATTATATTCTCTAAAAATGAATGGTAGTTATTTAATTTCAATTACAATTGAAATTAAAGGAGAAAGATATAAATTTTTGTATTTATGAATAGTCTATATATTTTGACTGAAAATTATACTAATGGTTATAGAGCTGAAATGTTAGATTTAATTTCATTAATTGCTATTATTTGTGGTATTTTTGTTATTATAACAAAAAATCCCATTGTATCTGTATTATTTCTAATAGGTTTATTTGTAAGCATATCTGGTTATTTAATATTATTAGGTCTTAATTTTGTGAGTATATCTTATATTTTAGTTTATATAGGTGCTGTATCTATATTATTTCTATTTATTTTAATGTTAATAAATATTAGAATTTCTGAATTATTAAGTGAGACTAATAATAATATACCTTTAGCTATTATAAGTACTATAACTTTTAATTATCCTATATATAATATATTACCTAATAATATAGCTATTAAAAATAGCTATATTATTAATTTAAATAATATATTTTATAGTATTTGATATGATAATTATAATGATTATTTAAATAAAATATTTCCATTAAATATTGATGGAAATATATCATTTGTAACATCTAAAACTTGAGATGGTAATATAGTAGAAATTACTCATATTACAACTATAGGTAATATAATTTATACTAATTATTCCATTTGAATAATAATAACATCTATTATACTTTTATTAGCAATGGTTGGTGCTATTATTATAACAATTAAAAAAAAAAGAATTAGCTCAACGGTAGAGCAACCGTTTTACACACGGTAGGTTAAGTGTTCGAATCACTCATTCTTTATAGAATACTAAAAGACGAGTTTAATAAATTATTAAAGTATAATATACTATATCGAAAGTAAAAAAATAGATAAATGATAAACTAAAAAAAAAATAAAAAAAAAATGATCAATTTAACAAGAAGTAAATTTCAAGCTCATCCTTATCACTTAGTTTCTCCATCTCCTTGACCTTTATATACTAGTATAGCATTACTTACTTTAACAACATCTCTTGTTTCAACTATACATGCTTTTAATTCAGGGCATTATTTTTTAATATTAAGTTTGATATCAGTAATATATTCTATGTCATTATGATTTAGAGATATTATATCGGAAGGTACATACCTTGGAAATCACACTTTAGCTGTTCAAAGAGGTTTAAATATGGGTGTCGCTTTATTTATTGTATCAGAAGCCTTATTCTTTTTAGCTATATTTTGAGCTTTTTTTCATAGTGCTTTATCACCTATTATAGAATTAGGTGGTCATTGACCACCTAAAGGTATAGATCCTATTAATCCTTTTGAATTACCTTTATTAAATACAATTCTTTTATTATCTTCAGGTGTTACAGTTACTTACTCTCATCATTCTTTAATACAAGGTAATAGAAGTGGAACATTATATGGTTTACTTTTTACTATAATATTAGCAATATTATTTACAGGATTACAAGGTATAGAATATACAGTTTCATCTTTTACTATAACAGATGGTGCTTTTGGTTCTTGTTTTTTTTTTGGTACAGGTTTTCATGGCCTTCATGTTATGATAGGAACAGCTTTTTTAACCGTTGGGACATGACGTGTTTTAGCTTATCATTTTACAGACAATCATCATCTTGGACTAGAATCAGGTATTTTATACTGACATTTCGTAGATGTTGTATGACTTTTTTTGTTCGTTTCTGTTTATTATTGAGGTTCATAACTTATTATATATATTATGTATATATAACATTTATTAATTTATATAAAAATTTGTGTATTTTATTTAATAAAAATACTAAAATTTTTAAAAAAAGACCCAAAAAACCAAAATGAAAAAAATTTTTAATAAAATTAATTAACTTATTAAAATCTTTTCTATGAGGTAAAATAGGTATAAGAAAAATACCTAATAAATTTAAAAATTTATTGAATATTTTGCCTTTAAAACATCCAAATCCTATACAAGGATTTTCACAAAAGAGTTTATATAACAATCGAATAAGTTTTTTACAGTTTTCTATAACTATTAATAATTCTAAAAAACATAGAAAATTACTTAGACAATTTCAATATTGAATGAAACTTGGTAATATAAAATATATTAAAAAGAATAAAAGTTTCATTAAATATTTTATTAACATTAATAACTGTTATAAACATCATAAAATTTTATCTTTAATTTATAATCCTCAATTAAATTTAAAAACAAGAAAGTTTCTGAGTGCTTCTTATAATTTCGCATTATCTAAGTTTGAAACAAAGAAAAAAAATAAAAAAGAGATCTTAATTTAAGGGTAAAATACGCGACTTTTAATCGTAGCTTATGAGTTCGAATCTCGTAGATCTCAAGCCTAATGGCTGTAAAATAATTAATTATTATTTGTAAATTATAAACTAGATAATATTTCTCGTTACACTTTTTATAAATATATTATACTTTTTAAAGTATAAATAATATCTTATTAGAGGATTTGCCTCTTTTTAAATAACAAAACTTAATTATATATGAACATGAATATGAATAATAATTATACTAGCACTGATGTGAGAAATGAAAGTATTAATATTATTAACGTTAACAATAATTCAGATTTAAATAATATAACTGATAAAGATTTTTTGGTAAATAATTATTATTTACGCTGGAAAGTTGAATGAAGTAGATTCTACTAATTTTACATGATTTAATTTTTTTATTAATTCATTCGACATACTTTTTACTTTAACTCTTAATAATAATCTAGCTAAAGATAAAATTAATAATCTAATAGGGAAAATTATAATTTTAAGGGAAAATAAAGAAGTAGATTTATTTGAATTAGGTAAACTTTTAAATTTAATGGGAATTGACAGATTAAATATTATAGCTCTTTATCCTTTAGATGTAATAGAAAAAATTAATTACATTAATATTAAGGAACCTTCTGATGTTAAATATTTAGAAATAGGTGCAAATGACTTTATTACTCATTGTCTAAACAATTCATCTTTTAATTTTTTAGAATATAATAAAAATACTATTTATATCATAAAAGAAGGTAGCTACATAGATGTTAAAAATATATTTAGTAAAATTAATGGTTTTAATACAAATATTGGTAGAGGAGGCAGTCAAAAATCTCATTTATTATCACCATTAGATTTCAGATTGTCTTGCTACATGATGGCAATGCTTAAATTCGATTATAAATATATAACCTATTTAAATTCATTTAATATTGCAACAAAAGATAGATATTTACCTTTTATCGAAAGATAAAATTTAAGAAAAATAAAATGATCTTAGTTAAACTGGTATAACCATCGATTACCACTCGAAAATTATCGATTCGAATTCGATAGATCATAATATAAATAAATAAATAA
>Ga0182038_10000195_pt1 | contig 31292 bp, 27 predicted proteins | sample sta12Can44000108_FD_125976 | JGI IMG/M metagenome (GOLD analysis project Ga0182038, IMG submission 125976) | Lab enrichment of tropical soil microbial communities from Luquillo Experimental Forest, Puerto Rico - statanox.12C.anox.44.000.108 | ecosystem: Environmental > Terrestrial > Soil >...
GAGTTTCGGTTCACCGAAGCTTTGAATGGACTGGAAGCCGTCCAAAAAGCTGAAAAGCTGCAGCCGGATCTGGTTCTGCTTGATATTGGCTTGCCGGACATGAATGGGCTAGAGGTGGCTAGGCGAGTGCGTAAGCTTGCTCCCGCTGCGAAAATTCTGTTCCTCAGTCAAGAGTCCTCCCCCGATGTGGTACGAGAAGCCCTCAGCTTGGGCGCGCTGGGCTACGTTCACAAACCATGTTCCAGGACCGATCTGCTGCCCGCCATCGACGCAGTTCTTGGGGGAGAGCAATTCGTCGGCAATGGCCTGGAGTTTGGCACGGATGCCCAACCTCCCCACCGGCACGAGATTCTCTTCGCAGAATCGAATGTCGTGCTCCCGCTGGGTGTGTCACGACGCCCTCTTCGCTGATCATCCGTGTTCGTTCCCGAGGCTTTAGCACGTCGCCGGCGACTTCATCCGGCGCAATCGTAGGCTGCCCTTGAAAAAACTTGAGCGCCGACCTCGGCACCCGTGAACCCATGAGCGGAGGGAATTGACGAACGTTCTGAAACTGTCTTAATTTAATGGCAATGTTCTGGGTTCGCGAAGTTCGTGTCGGGGGGAACAGTGGGGGCAAAATGATCTCTAAGGGGCGTCTGTATTTCTTCGCATATTTCCACAATTGGAATCTTGTGACAGTGGCTTTCCTACTCTTCTTGTCATGCGCATCCATCATCTGGGCACAATCAGAATCCATCAACGGCACAATTCGAGGGCGCGTCAGCGACCCGAGCGATCAGCCTGTGGCTGGATCGAACGTGACTGCCGTCAATAATGCGACAGGGTACACGCGAAGCATCACCTCGGCAGAAGACGGTTACTACGTAATGGCATCGATGCCGATCGGAACATACACCGTCACGATTGCCAAAAGCGGTTTCCAGACTCTCAGGTTTACCGAAATCGTCCTGCAAACCGGCCGCGACGCGGTGGTGGACGGCACTCTCAAGTTAGGCGAGGTGAGCACCTCGATCGAAGTCAGCGGCGGCACACCAGTAGTCGATCCAGACCGAACGAATATAGGTCGCACAATCAGCGAGGAGGAAGTACAAACCCTGCCGTTGACCTCGCGGAACCCTTATAACTGGATCATGTTCCAGCCGGGTGTCAGCGGGCACCCCAATCCGGAGCTGGGAATCCCTCGCACGCTGAACACCAATGGTTTTGTGGATCGCATCAATTATCAGATGGATGGAATGACCGACACGGAGAGCGATCGCTACGGACTTCGCCTCTTCCCGATTTCTTCCGTTTATGTCAGTGAGGTCCAAACGGTTAGCAACAGCTTCGCTCCGGAATTTGGCAGGACTACCGGCAACATCTACAACGTCATCACGGGATCGGGCACCAATAACCTCCACGGCATGTTCCAGTGGATCCGCGGTCCGGTCGATACGACCGCGAGGCCAATCCTTCTGTCTCCAACCGCGCCGAAACCTAACTTGTTGATGAATTCCTTCGGCATGAACGCCGGTGGCCCGATCAAGAAAGACAAACTGTTCATTTTCGGCGCCTACGAGCACTTGTACCGCGCGCTTCCCGTTCCGATTACCGTTAGTGCCGCGAACCAGGCGGCTCTTGAGGCTGTCGGGATTCCCGCCTCGCAATTCGGCACCGCCCCGTCCGTGCAGCACGCTCAGTTCCTGGACGTGCGCGGCGACTGGGACATCACCCAGAAGAACCGCGTGTTTGTTCGCGTGAACTACTTCCGCAACGAGTATCCCTTCAACACCGCCGTAGGCGGGATGAACTTGATTGCCGCGGAAGCCGACTTTCGAGACCGCGCCCACGTCGCCGGGCTTGAGTGGGTGAGCACGATTTCACCGCAGCTGCTCAATGAGTTCCGCTTTTCCTACCCCTACCGGAACGAGAAACACATCGCCGGTCCGCTGACCGGACCGCAACCGGCAGTCAATATTCCTGGGTGTTGCTTTTTCAGCGGCAGCGTTTCGACGGGTGATGTATTTGCCGAAAAAATACCCAGTTGGAACGACAATCTCACCTACATTCGTGGGCCACATACTTTCAAGACCGGTTTCGGCTATTCCCGCATCATCGACGTGCAGGAGGGGGACAGCTTTACGCAATACGTCTTCCCGACGATTGCCGCTTATCAGGCCGCCCTGAGCGGTGCGAACCCGCGATCCTACACTACAGTGAATGCTCTGATAGGAAACACGCGGGTTGGTTACATCTCCAATTTCTTCGATTTGTTCGTCCAGGATAGCTGGCAGCTCCGGTCGTCGCTGCTCGTGACCTACGGAGTTCGCTATGATCGTTTCCTCTCGCCGAATCCCGATGCCGCCGCCCCGTTCCCCTTCTCTCGCAACTTCAATAATCCTGCGGGCGATGTGTCCCCGCGCCTCGGCTTGGCCTGGAGGGTCGGCAGCAAGACCGTTGTGCGCGCGTCGTGGGGAATGTTTTATGACGCTCCCCCTACCAACATTTGGTTTAACGCCCTTTCCAACGATGGTTCCGGCCGCTCGTTCAACGCCTCGCTGTCCCCGTCGTCTCCGGGCGCCCCGGCGTTTCCGCAACCCCTGACGACCGCCACGGCGCCGGCGACTCCGTCGGTCTTCACGGTCACACCCAATTTCAAAAACGCTTACGCGCTGACCACCACCATCCAGGTTTCGCGCGAGCTGACCAAGAACGACGCTGTCACGCTTGCCGTTGTAAATACCGCTGGGCGGCAACTCGAGTGGCTGCACAACATCAACTTGATCCATCCGCTTGGCGCTCTTCTTGATGGTCGGCCCGTGTTTGATCCGCGGGTAAACGCCGGAACACGCGCAAACCCCTCCTTCAACAATGTGACCCTGCAGGACGTAGGAGCCAGCTCAAAGTACAACGCGCTTGAAGTGAATTACGAGCACCGCTTCTCCCGAGGACTCTTGGTCAGCGGGCACTATATCTATTCTCACACCATCAGCGACGCGCCCGACGTGAACGGCTTCGAGCAGAACCTCGTCTATGTCGAAGACACCACCAACCGGCTCCGCGATCGCGGCAACAGCTATATCAACCGCCCGCAGTCCTTCACCGCAAGTGTTCTGTGGTCGCCGCGCGTGAAGATCGAAAACTCAGTTGCAAATCGCCTGCTGAATGACAACGAATTTGGATTGCTGACCAACATTGCTTCCGGCGACGAGCAGAACGTCACTGCCAATTTCGACCTAAACGGCGATCCGCTTGTGACCAGCATCACCAGGCCGCTCTTTATCGGGCGCAACATCGTGCGCGGTCCGAAAATCGTTCAGTTTGACCTACGATATACACGGACGCTGTTCACACTGAAAGAGCGCATTCGGGCGCAATTCTTGACCGAGGCAACTAATATCTTCAATCATCCCAACGTCACCTCCTTGAACACCGTTGTTCATGTTCTTACCACCGGCTGCCCAAGCGCAGCCAACGGCTTCACCTTGGACCCGACGCAGTGCGGACAACTCGCCTCGGGAAGTCTGCCGGGCAGCTTCCCGCCTACTTCCACGGTTCTTCAGGGACGAATTCTTGATTTCGGGCTGGGGGTCAGGTGGTAGCAACCGCACCCATGCGCGGCCGCGGGATTCTTGTGCAGAGAAACCAGAGGGAGGCATTCGGGATGACTTTGTCTCGAACCAAGGACGGCGCCGGGGTAGAGGGCTCGGGATTTTACTCTGCGGAAGGGTGCGTGCATTGAAAGACTCACGCCATCCTTCCGAGTCGTCGCCCTCATCTTCCGAGCCCTTCCCATCTCACGTATACGCGGAAACTGTTCTGGCTGTGAATTTTGAGGATGCCAAGAAGTATTTTCTGGACGCGCTCCTTGAGATCCATACGGCCCACACTCTGATGCTCACGCGCCAGGGAATCCTTCCAAAGGCAGTTGCATCTGTTTTCCTGGAAGCCATTGCTGAACTCGATCACACCAAGATCCTGGCGGCGCGATACGAAGGCCGTTTCGAAGATCTGTTCTTTTACATACAACACTTGCTGACGCAATCCTGCGGCGAAGATGTGGCGGGCAGGATCCACACCGCGCGCAGCCGCAACGATATCGACCTCACCATGTACCGCATGTGCATGCGACGGGAGATTTTGCGGGTTGCGGCAGAGACCGCAGAGGCGCGGATGGTGCTGCTCAATGTCGCGGCATCAAACCTGCATACCATCATGCCGGCGTACACCCACACGCAGCCGGCGCAGCCAACGACGCTGGCTCATTACTTGCTTGCCGCTGCAGAGTTCCTCGGTCGAGATATGCAGCGCTTGCGAGCTGCCTTCGCCACGGTTAATCGCAACCCGCTCGGCGCGTGCGCCATTACCACGACTGGCTTCCCGATTGACCGCGATTACACTGCCCGCATGCTCGGTTTTGAGGGCCTGCAGTTGAATTCCTACGGCGCAATCGGGGCGATCGATTACTTGACGGAAACCGCCGCAGCCATCGCAGTCTTGATGCTTAACTTGGGCAGACTCGTTCAAGACCTCCTGGTGTGGTGCACGCCGGAATTTGGTTTTCTACGCTTGAGCGATGCTTACGTCCAGATCAGCAGCATCATGCCGCAAAAACGAAATCCCGTTGCGCTGGAACACGTCCGAATTCTGGCGAGCAAGGCCTTCGGCCAGGCACAAGCAGTGCTGAGTTGCGCGCACAATACCCCCTTCGGGGATGTGGTCGATAGCGAAGATGGTCTCCAGCCCTTGGCTTTTGCGATGTGCGCTGATGCTTCTCGGGCACTGCGCCTTTTTGCCGGCGTCGTGAGCCACGCCGAAGTGGACCGCGAGCGAATGAGCCACGCGGCCAACAGAAATTTCCTGACCGTGACCGAGCTAGCCGACACACTTGTCCGCGAAGAAGGCATTAGTTTCGGAATGGCCCATCGCTTGGTCGCTGCTTCGGTGCGCGCCGCCACCAGCGGCGATTCTCCCGAAGGTCTGGTTACCGAAATGGAGCGACTCGCGCCGGAAGTTGTGGGAAAGAAGCTCGGCAGGCCGCGGGAAGTATGGTTGCGCGCTCTCGACCCAGTCCATTTCGTTGGAATCCGGGCCATTCCCGGCGGGCCAGCCCCCGAAGCTGTTCGTGCGCAGATCGCCTGCGCTCAAAAAGAGCAGACAGAGGCCCAGGAGTGGCTCAATGTCAAACGATCCTTGATCGGCCGGTATTCTCAGCTGATTCAGAACGAAATCCTAGCTTTGCAAAAAGCCTCTTCGTGATCCATCTCGCCTCGCGACCCGCATGCTTACGGCATTGCTCGTTATGATCTACTGATGGATTTCGATCGGACCGTCTTAATACCGTCAGTTCTGTATTCCCATCTGCGTCAAGAAGAACGCGTAGTCAAACGCATTTTCCTTCAGCCGGTCATATCGCCCCGAAGATCCTCCGTGACCCGCAGGATCCATGTTGGTTTTCAAGATCAGTAGATGGTGGTCGGTGCGCAGTGCTCGCATTTTGGCGACGTATTTGGCAGGCTCCCAGTACATGACTTGGCTGTCGTTGAAGGAAGTGCGCACTAGGATGTTCGGATAGGGCTTGTTCTCGATGTTGTCATACGGGGAATACGTGATCATGTAATCGAAAGCGGGTTTCTCCTTAGGATTGCCCCATTCCTCGAACTCCGGCACCGTCAGCGGCAGTGTTTCATCGAGCATAGTGTTCATCACGTCCACAAACGGCACACCGACTAGCGCCGCATGAAACAGGTCCGGTCGCATGTTGAGCACGGCCCCCATCAACAAGCCGCCCGCGCTGCGACCTTCGATTGCCAGCCGGTCCTTTGAACCGTATCTCTGCGCGACCAAATACTCGGCACAAACGATGAAGTCGGCAAACGTATTTTTCTTGTGCATCATACGCCCATCGTCGTGCCAGGCCTTGCCCATTTCGCCGCCGCCGCGGATGTGTGCTACCGCCGCCACCACGCCACGATTCACCATGCTGAAAATATTGGAATTGAAGCCGATGTCATAGGGAATTCCGTAGGAACCATAGCCGGTTAGGTACATCGGTCCTGTTCCGTCGCGCTTCGCGCCTTTCAAGTGCAAAACGGTAATGGGAATTTTCACGCCGTCCGACGCCGTCGCCTGAATTCGTTCGACTTCATACCGCGTTCGGTCGTAGCCGCCAGGCACTTCTTTTTGTTTCAACAAGGTCGAGCCACCTGCGGCCATGTCGTATTCGAACACCGATGGCGGCGTGATGAACGACTGGTAGCCGTAGCGGAACTTCGCGGTATCAAACTCGCGATTCACGTACGAGTAACTCACGTATGCCGGCTCGGGAAACTCGATCTGTTTGCACCCGTTGTTGCGCAGATCGCATACGCGCATCTGCGGCAAGCCTTTTTCGCGCTCGTACAGCACGTAATAGTCCTTAAAATAGTCGATGTCTTCGAGCATCACATCCGCGCGATTCGGCAGAATTTCCTGCCAGTTCTGTCTCCCAGGATCGGAAACGGGGGCCTTTACCAGCCGGAAATTTCGTCCCGTATCGTTTACCCGAATGTAAAAGAAACTGCCGTTGTGATCCGGGTAGTACTCCACGTCCTGCCTACGCGGCTCGAGCACCTTCCATTCGGCCATAGGCTGATCGGCGGGGATGTAACGTATTTCGGTCGTGGTGTGGCTACCGGAAAAAAGGAAGATGTACGTCTTGCTCCGCGTCTTTCCTGCGTAGACACCAAAGCGCTCATCCTTCTCTTCGTAGACAGGAGCATCGCTGCCCGTCGTACCCACAATGTGGCGGTATCCGCGGTAAGATCGTTTCGTCGTTTCATCTTCGATGGTGTAGAAGAGCGTCTTATTGTCGTTGGCCCAAGCAATCGAGTCGACCCGTTCGGCGTGGTCTGGTAGGACTTTTCCGGTACGCAAGTCTTTCACCGCTAGCGTGAACTGCCGGAACCCCGTGTTGTCCGTGCTGTACGCCAGCAAGTTGCCATCGTCACTGACTTCAAAGGCCCCAAGCGACATAAACTTCTGCCCTTTGGCCAGTTCGTTCAGGTCCAGAATCACTTCCTCTGGCGTGTCCATGCTGCCCTTTTTACGGCAGCGAATTCCATATTGTTTCCCTGCTTCCGTACGCACGTAGTAGAGATAGTTGCCGTGCTTGTAAGGCACCTCCACATCTGTTTCCTTGATGTGGCTCAGCATTTCGTCGTACAGTTTTTTCTGCAGTGGTTCGGTCGACTTCATCATGGCGTCGGTGTAGGTGTTTTCGGCCTCCAGATAGGCCTTCACTTCCGGGTTCTTCTTGTCGCGCAGCCAGAAATAGTTATCCACTAGCTTGTAGCCGTTAATCTCTGTGACCTTCGACACTTTTTTTGCCACGGGGGGTGCGGGCAGCGTCGGCGAATCATCGGCAGCGGGAACGTGCATCAGCGCGGCGAGCAGAAAGGCCGCAAGAAACAGCGCTGCGAGGCTAACGGACCGCAGGAGTAGTTTGTTCATTAGAGGTTTCCTTCGAGGATTTGTGAGACGCGCCCAATTGTATACCGTGAGCGGGGCCGCGAGAAAACTACTTACCGACCTTTGGTCTCTTCTCCCCGAGCCCGAACGATGCGGCTGATTCCACTGTCCGGGACGCCGGCGCGTTTCGATCTCCACTCCGCTTGATGGCACGCATGGGCACGGGAAGGCGTTCTTTGCCAGTTATGCTCTGAAGGAACTCATTGATCGCTCGATCGCAACTCGCTGAGTCGGGCCGCCTGCATGATCAGGTAATCTCGCTCGGGCATGTTCGTGGCGCGGCTGGCCGCAATCCGGTAGTGCAGGATCGCAGCCTCATGGTCGCCCGCCATTTCCAGCAGATGAGCGCGAACAGCCTCGAGACGGTGACGCTCCGTTAGCCGCGTATCCGAGTCGAGTGGGCCTAGCAGTTCCAGTCCTTTCCTCGGTCCATGCACCATCGCGGCAGCAATGGCGTGGTTCAGTACGATCATCGGATTATCCGACATGCGTTTGAGAAGTTCGTAGAGCGCCAGTATCTGTTGCCAGTCGGTATCCTCGGCGCTCGCCGCCTCGTCATGCACAGCGGCGATGGCTGCCTGCAATTGGTACGGGCCAACCGCGCCCTTGGGCATTGCAGTCGACAACAGCGCGATCCCCTCCGTGATCTGTTGCCGGTCCCACCGTGCCCTGATCTGCTGCGCCAGCGGGATCAGTTCCCCGTTGGGCCCGGTTCGCGCTGCGCGTCGTGCATCGGTCAGCAGCATGAGCGCCAGCAGTCCCGCAACCTCCGTGTCATCCGTTTGCCGCTCGTACACAATCCGCGTGAGACGGATGGCCTCGTCCGATAGGTCCGCTCGACGCAACTGAGGTCCAGCGCTGCTCGCGTACCCCTCATTAAAGATTAGGTACAGCACGTGCAGCACGGCTCGCAGCGGTTGCGCGCGATCCTCGGCCATCGGCAATTGAAAAGGAATCCCCGATTCCTTGATGCTTTGCTTGGCCCGGCTGATGCGTTGCGCCATGGTGGCCTCAGGCACCAGAAACGCGTTTGCAATTTCTCCTGTCGTCAACCCGCCCACCGCCCGGAGCGTCAGCGCAATCGCCGACGCTCGAGTGAGAGCAGGATGGCAGCACATGAAGAGCAGCACGAGCGTGTCGTCGTCGCCACTCTCCGCCGCTATCTCGACCGGCGGCGCCAGTCGTTCCGCTTCCTCCGCAGCGACCTCCTCGCGGCGCCGCCGCGCAACCTCGCTTCGAATGTGGTCCGTCATTCGGCGCGACGCCACCTGGATGAGCCAGCCGCGAGGATTGGCGGGCACCCCGTCCCGGGGCCATTGCTCGGTGGCTGCGATTAACGCTTCCTGTACAGCGTCCTCCGCCGCGGCGAAGTCGCGAAATCTTCGCACCACCGGACTGAGAATCTGCGGCGCTAATTCTCGCAGCAGTTGTTCGATGGAAAGATCTAACTGGTTGGCCATCGTTCCACTCGGAAGATCTGAGGTCTCACAGTCCTAAGTCTGCATGGCCGCTTAGCACCTGGCGCACTTCGATAGGCATGCGTCCCGGTTTGCCTCCAGGTCCCGGCGCTGTCGAAGCTCTCGCGGCGATTTTGTAGGCTTGTTCAGGGCTTTCCACATCAATGATCCAATACCCCGCGAGGAACTCCTTCGATTCCGGGAACACGCCGTCCGTTATTGGCTCGCCGTCCTTCCCCGCCCTAACGATCTTGGCCTCGCCCGGGGCGGCCAAGCCCTCCGTGGCGACAAACACTCCCGAGTCCTTGAGTTCCTTGCTGAACGCGCGCATGAAGGTGACGTTCCGCTCGAGGTCTTCTTTCGACCATTTCGTGTATTCATCCCAATCGGCCATTTTCCCCGTCATCATCAGAATAAATTTCATATCCTTTTTGCTCCTCGCGTGATTTCTTCGCTCGACGATGACGCTACCTCTGGATAACTCGCGAACCCACGCACCTCGATCGGCACGTTCGTCGGCACTCCTCCGGGTCCCGGCGCCGCCGAAATCCGCCCTGCGATGGCGTAAGCGCGCTCTGGAGTCGCGACGTCGACGATCCAGTAACCAAGGAGAAACTCCTTCGACTCCGGGAAGACGCCGTCCGTAACCGGCATGGCGCTCTTCTCGCCGCGCACTACCTTGGCCTCCTGCGGCACAGCTAATCCCTGCGTGGCGACAAACTCCCCCGATGCCGTCAACTCCCTAGCGATGCGCTGCAGGACTGCCATGTGCGCATCTCTATCCTTTTGGGACCACGCAAGATAGCTCTCAACCCCTACTTTCATGCCTGACATCAGCAAAATGTATTTCATGTCGATTGCTCCTATGCCCTCTCTGCTGTCATCCCGTTCGCTAGTGCTTTTGGTCTGTTTGAAACATCCAGCGAACACCCAAACTTGTCGTTCAGTGCGCCGTAAGTACCAAAAAATTGCTCTTTCAGTGGATCGGCTAATTCTGCTCCGTCCGAGAGTTTGTCGAACAGGGCTTTCAACTCTCGCAATGTTCCTCCGCTTAGGAAGAGACAAACCGTGTTGCCTCGAATTGGAGTTCGGTCGGGACGCAGCCAGTCGGATGCCGCAATCTCGACATTGCCGCTTGCGAGTCGTGCATGGACGACTTTTTCGCGCTGGACGGCTGGCATCCGATCCTTCACCGGGGAATCTTTCACTTTCGTGACTGTCAGCTCTCCTCCGAAGCAGGACTTGTAAAACTCCATTGCCTCACAGCAATGGCCATCGAATAAAAGGTACGGCGTCAAGGCTGTCATTTCTTCTCCTTGGATTTTCTGCTTCTTAGCGCCTGCGATCAAACGACTGGGCAAAGCTGCCAATGTCGCCGTGGCAGCTCGGGACGAGATCAAACGGCGGCGAGAGCTTTGGTAGGCTTTCGACAACGTCCCGCTCCTTGGCTGGCCGTACTTGACAGTCAGAACTTAGCAGGAGCGCCTTCATGGGTAGGTCGGAGCCCGACGCTGGTTCTCTACATCCCACCCAGCAATTTTCTCAAAAAAGATTCGTCCCGTCCCGGCGCCGATATTGGGGTTCCTCGACCGACATTCTTACAAAACGCATGAAGAAGATGACAGCCATTACGGTAGTGGACGTAAGTCAAGACGGGGATACCGCCTGCGACGTCCACAGGCGGTTTATGCACCCTGCCATGCCCATGCCTGACGGCGTCAGTTACAGTGCCCGTTGCCGGCAACCTCGGGTCCTGGGCGGCGAACGTCACCACTTTCTGCCGCTTCCGTCAGGACAATGTTCCACAAGAGCAGAGGATTATCGGCGACGACAAATACGGAGATTTTTCAGGGGGCTCCTCGAAGAACGTGATGTGGACGTTTGGATATTTGAAAAAATCAGGACGTGGAAGAGATAAACCAGTACATCCGGAAAGGGCCACCAGCAATTCGCGCGGGCGGGTGGGCTAGTCTTGGTAGATTCCTCTGTCCAGCCCGCGAACCAGACGCTCAACCGGAGTCTCGAATACTGCACAGATACGCAGCAGGGTTGAAACTGTGATCGGCCGGCCACCCTCGATCTGTTGCCAGTGGCGCGCCGAAAAGCCGTAGGAAATCATATCCTCTTGAGATCGGCCGTTTTTTCTTCGCAGCTCGCGAACTCGGCTTCCCAAGCGGAGGAAGAACTTCTGTTGATTGGCGACTGTCGGCATCCTGCTTCGGCCCCCAGGCTTCTTCGGGCCTTCGGCGGAGCCCTTGAGTTAGCCGGACGCTCCAGGGTACAGGCAAAAACCGGCCAGGTCGTTGCCCTAGGGCACGGTTCGGCTATTGCGGCCGGCGGTCGCTCGAAATCAGGCGCCGAGTCAGCATCACCGTCATTCGCCCGCCACCGCTTTGGCCGTTCGGGCAACTCACTAGGAAGAGTCAGCCGGACACCTGTCAGAAATGACAGTGGAATCTCTTTTCGCCAGCCTTCCGGCTGCACTGGTTCAACGCATCAACCGTAAGCGATACAAGCTCCTGACGGCGTTCAGTTTTTCTTGCGTCTCCGTGGCTCGCGGCGCCAGCCGACGAGGCCGTCCAGCACTGGCAAAAATGACAGTTGGACGAAGGCACGGCTTTCGCGATAGTGCGGCGTGCTCGACTGCCGTAAAGGCTTGGGAGTGTCGGGCAAATTTCGGCCCAGTTTTGGGCTTTGACAAATGTTCCCGTCTGCTCCCGGTAGGCCAAACAGCTAACCGTGTTTGTGCCGGGGAGCACATCGATTTTTCGGTGTTTCTATCGGCATCTCAAAACGGCAGGAAAGCTATGCAGTGTGTCTTGCAAACGCGGATCGTCATCCCTCTTCTCTTAGTTCTTTTGCTCGGATGGTCGGCAGGTGCCAGCAGAGGGTCCCCCTCACCGCACCATAGCACGCCTTCCGCACCGCAGGAAAAGGCGCCGGCCACGTCGGCGGAATCGCACGCTGGAGGTTATGTCGGAAGCGAGGTGTGCATTACCTGCCACGAAGATCAAAATCGGCGCTTCAAGAACACTGTAATGGGGAGAGTCATGATGCTGAATCCGCATAGCCCGGAAGAGGCGCGCGGATGCGAAGCATGCCATGGGCCAGGCCAAGCGCATGTGGAAGCGGGTGGGGGCAAGGACACGATTCCGATACGTTTTGGCAAGGATTCCAACAATTCCGTGGCGGAACAAAACGCGGTCTGCATGGACTGCCATTCGCGAGGCACGCACCTGTTTTGGAAAGGCAGCCCGCACGAGTCCCGCGGGATGGCGTGCGTGGATTGCCACCAGGTCAAGCAAGAAGTGACGGTTGCCCTGTCCTACGAAGGGCGCTACAACGCCCCTCTCACCGAGAACGCAGGCGTGAAGAAAAAGCAGCCGGAACTGTGCCTTCAGTGCCACCCAATGCGTCGAGCACAGTTGCAGCGTTCCTCTCACATGCCGTACCGCGAAGGCAAAGTAACCTGCACGAGCTGCCACAATCCGCACGGCACGCCAAATCCTAAACAACTCATTCAGGCAACCACCAATGAGAATTGCCTAAGCTGCCACACCGAACGACGTGGACCTTTCCTGTGGGAGCACCCTCCGGTTATGGAGAACTGCGCGAACTGCCACGAGCCGCACGGAACGAGCAATCCCCAGTTGTTGAAGACGCGCATGCCCCGCGTATGCGACAGCTGCCACGACGGCAGCCGCCATCCCACCCAGCCGCAGCCGCTTAGCTCCATCAAGAATTTCAACCGTGGCTGCACCAACTGTCACTCCGCGATCCATGGATCGAATCATCCATCGGGCAACGCGTTTCTACGCTAGGAAAGGCAGAGCACAAAAACATGAAAAGGTTTAGACGATTGCATGCTTTGGCAGTCTTCATGCTTCTATTTGCGCTTTTGCTTCTAGCGGTCCCACTGCCTAGCCAAGAGCAGGATCAAGACAAAGGCAAGAGTCAGAACCAAGACAAAGGCAAGAGTAAGGACCAAGAAAGCAGTGCCCAGGAAAATAACTACGGCTTCGTCGATTTCGGGGTTCGCTATGCGACGGGGGACGTCTACGGACGCCCTGATTTGCAGTCTGGGCAGTGCCTTGGCTGTGGCACGCCATTCGACCCGGTGCTGAAGACTTCCAAATTCAACGAGTATCGCGACGTGCGCAATGGCTTCTATGTTCGGCGGATCGACGTAAAGTTTAACGATATTCTCAACTCAAAGAACTATTTCAGCCTCAAATCCCAAAGCACGCTGTATCGCGATCAGAGCTATTTGGCGACGTTCGGGAACTACGGCAAATTCATATTCCAGTTCCGTTACGACGAAATTCCTCACATTTACAGCAATACCACTCGCACCTTGTACACCGAGACGGCTCCCGGTGTTTGGTCTTACCCCGAGCTGATCCGGCAAACCTTGCAAGCCACGCCCTCTGCGAACCTTCCGTCGACCATCAACACGCAAGTCGTGCCCCAATCGAACTTCCTTACCCCGTCAATTATTCGCAAGGGTGGAACGGCATCGTTTGCCTATAACCTGAACCCGGATTGGCGCTGGTTCGGCTCATACTTTCGTGAGAGCGAGCGCGGCCTGCGGCCCATCGGCTACATCATGAACTCCAGTCCCAGCGCCAGCGCCACTTCTGGCTACGGCGTCGAACTTCCCGAAGTTCTAAACTACTTCAACAACCTTGTGACGGTTGGAACCGACTATGGCCGGCATAGTTGGGCGATCCAGGGAGCCTACATCGGCTCTTTTTTCCAAAACGGCACAAAAGATATGGTCTGGGACAATCCTTTCCGGCTAACGGCGGAAGGCCAAAAAGATCCTCTGTCGGGCCGCGCTAGTCTATACCCTAACAATCAAGCCAACTATTTCAGTTTTGCCACGGGCTTCGACCTAACCAAGTATCTTCACATCATCGCAAGCATCACTCCTGGCTGGCTGAGGCAGAACGACGCGTTCCTGCCTTACACCACCAACACCACCATCAACACCTGCGGCACGTCAGGGACACAGGCTTGCGATTCGGTCTCGGCCTTGCCCGCGCAGAGTTTGCATGGAGACAAGAAAACTCTGGCCATGAACTACACCGTTGTAACAAAGGCCTGGAAAGCGATCGAACTCAAGGCCAACTACCGGGATTACGATTACCACAACAACACGCCGGTTCTTAATTTGACACCCGTGGAAGGCGATGCTGCTGCTCCCAGCCCGAACCAGAACACGCCGTGGGCATTCCACCGAAAGAACCTCGAATTGACGGGCATCTGGGACTTCGCCAAGAGGAGTTCCGTAAAGCTTGGCTACGACGCGGAATGGATGGACCGCTCCCAGCGCGATGCCGCGCATTCGCTTGAGAACTCATTCTTCGCGGCGGTTGACTGGTCTCCCATCAAGGACTTGTTGTTCCGCGGTTCCTACCAGCACGGTGACCGAAAGCCGGATCGTTATCAGGACGACAACGCCAGTGACCCGACCACAGGCGCGCCCGTCTCATGTTCGGACACTACGAACGTCTCTTTCACTGCCGATCAACGATGCCTTCGCAGGTTCGACGAAGCGGCGCGTTTGCTGAATCGCGCCGACGGCTTGGTGCAGTACAGTCCCTCAGACAAGCTGACCCTCTCGGCCTTCGGCGGCACCTTGCAGAACAATTTCAACCGGCAGGGCGGAACAAACAGCCCTACGGCGCTAAACTTTCTGACCGGAACGGCGGCCACAACGGCTCCCTATTATCTGTACGGGGTGATAAAAGACATCTCCTACAATTACGGATTCGACCTAGATTACTCGCTCTCTTCGGAGGTGACCCTGTTCGCGGAATATTCGTATGAGCGCTATTACAAGCGCATCATCTCGCGCTATCGCACCCCGGTTTCCGCTCCGGCGACGATCCTGACCTGCGCCGGATGCGACACTGGCAACAACGATTGGGAAAGCGTTACCCGCGAGCCGGTGCACATCTACACCGCAGGGGCTGACACGTATTTTGGCAAGAAGATATACCTGAGCACCTACTATTCGCTATCGGCCACCAAGGGCCATGTGAATTCCCGGCCGCTCGGAGATCCAACGATCTTGACCGGAGCGGACACTTTCCTGCTCACCGGCACAAATGCCGCAGTGGACTATCCCGAAACAGTGAACCGCCTCCACGATGTTGCCGTGATTTTCAAATACAAAGTGACGGACAAATTTGCGCCGAGAATCGAATACCACTATCAACAGTGGGACAACAAGGACTACCAGACTTCTCCGATGACTCAGTATATGGGTTGCGTCAGCGCGGCGCCACCGGCCGCGCCTGTCGTCGGTTGCGCCACCCCGATACTCAACAGCAGTACATCTCCTGCGCCAATGCCAGGCGCCACCAGCCCATTTTATCCGTATTTCGTGGTCGGCGATCCTTCCTCCGCTCGATACTTGTTTCTCGGTGTGGACCAACCCTCCTACCACGCGCACACCCTCATGGCAACGCTCGAATACCGGTTCTAGGAGCGCGGCACGGGTCGGGGTGAGTTCCCAGAAAGATCGTGGCCTAGTTGAGTGTCTTTACGAATTCCGCGATGGCCTTGGCTTGTTCCTCGCTCACGCCGGAAATGCCTTTCTTGTGAGGCGGCTTTGATTTTGGCTCGCCTTTGGTTATGTGTTGTGCGATTTTGTCGGCATCGAGCGCCGTTCCTTTTAACGCCGGCGCCTTTACCGCCGGTTTTCCTTCGCCGCCAGCACCGTGACAACCGGCGCATTTTGACTTGTACAGCGCAGCTCCGTCATCAGCAGCCCACGATGCAGCGGGCATAGCCATAAGCAAGGCGACACCAAGCGTATTCCAAACAAATGACTTGCATTTCATACTCGTCTCCTTTCAAGAGCGTCGAACCTACGGAGTCTGGTCGTTCCATTTGAGGTTCACAAAGGGCTATGCGTGACCTCAAAAGTCATTTCTTTTGAACCTTCGAAATGCGCTCTTCAAGACCGAGCGTTTTCAGAATTTCTGGCGAGGCTTCATCGGTTGCCAATAGTTGATGACAAGCATCGCAATCCTGAGTTATGGACTTGCCGTCTGCCGCGGTGTGGGAGCTGTCGTGACAACGGAAACAGCCCGGAAATTCCGTGTGTCCCAGATTATTCGGATAGGTTCCCCACCCGACCTTGAGGTCCGGAAACACATTGCGGTTATAGATGCGAAGGACCGCTGCGGCGGCGCCCTGGACGTCTTGAGATCGTCTCGCATAAAGATCCGGGTAGTTTTGTTTATAAAAGCTCACCAGGGCCACCGGCAGTCTTTCCGCAGCTTCGAGGTTTGAACTATACTTGGCGTTCAACAGTGCGACGCCCTCCTTTTTGATAAAAGGCAAGCCGGTAGGGATTTCTCCAAGGAACAGGGCACTGTTCATGCCGCGCTCGGGCGACTCAAAGGTGTGCGTCGGCCGGTTGTGACAATCGACGCACTGCATTTCGAATTTGGGAAGACCTTTGACGGAATCAGGCGAAGACCCCTCGCTTAGGAAAGTTTGACTGGCTCCAGTGGTGGTGTTCTGGTATTCCACCCAAGGAATCGTCTGCCTTTTGGTGTCGGCCGCAACAAAACGAATATGAACACCCGGACCAAAGTGCTTGCCGTGTATACCCGCGAACTTGCTACCCCCCACCAGCATCAGCAACACGGTTTGCGTACGAGTATTCTGTTCGTCTTCCGCGTAATTGGTGATGAGCCGCAGCCTCACCGACCCGAACTTTTCGGGCCAATGACAGTTCTCACAGGTCTCGCTCGCTGGAACGAGGCTGTTGCTTTCCAATGCCGGAGGAATCGGCCGCGGATAGGTGTTCGCGACCGTCGCAAAGAGCTGTCGGATACCGCTGGCCTTGCTCGCCACCCAGCCCGCCGCACCTGGAGCTACGTGACATTCCACGCACTCGACTCTAAAGTGCGGCGAGTTCGCGTAAGCGGCGAATTCGGGGCTCATGCTGTGACACGCCTGTCCGCAAAACTGAGGTGTACCCATGTAGGCTACTGCCCTATACGTAAATTGTGTTCCGATGATCACGTTTAGCATGGTCGTTAGGCCCAAGAACCAAGCTACCCGACGCAGTGCCGCCTTCCGATCGAAGCCATTTTCCAGGCCTGTTTGAACGCGACGTTTCCCAAAGTAAATGCCGATGGGAATAAGGGCCAGTCCAGCAAAGAATAAAACCGGAAGAATCAGGAAAACGACAATCCCGACGTATGGATTACTGGCGTGTCCCCGAATCTGCAGGGGGAGGACGAACAGCCAGGAAATGCCTGCGGTTGTCACCAACGCGGCGCCGGTGAGGCTCAGCCAATGAATCGTCAGTAGATACCAAACGGGTCTGCCGGTCGGTGCATTCATCAGTACACAGTTGCACTCTGGGAAGACTAGAAGGTGGAAAGCCGGAGTCGCGACTGTCAATTCTGCCAGGTGAACCTTCGCGGGCAGGGCGCTAATTTAGCGCGCATATTTGGCGAGACGAGCGGAGCGGTCTATGAGAACAGTGTGGCGCGCTGGAACGATATGACCGTCATCTTCAAACCCGGGGGAGCGCCCCATGTCCACAGATAAGAAAGAGGAATCACCTTCCCGGCTCGCACAAAGCGCTTCTCGTGCGTCCGGCGCCGAACCCATTAGCCGTAGAGAGTGGCTTAAGGCCAGCGTCGGAGGGGGCGCTGCCCTCGCACTCGGCGGCCTTCTTGACGTGCCCACAATCAGGGCGGCGACGAAAAGCCTAAAACTCTCGCAAGTTAGCGAGTTCACGACCTCCTGCAACTTCTGCTCGTGCGGGTGCGGCATGATCGCATCGGTGCGCGAAGGCAAGCTGCTGGCCATGGAAGGCGACTACGACCACATCGTGAACCGCGGATCGCTGTGCGTGAAGGGCATCTCGATGTTCGCGACACACACCTCGCCGAACCGGCTTCGAACGCCGCGTTACCGTGCGCCAGGCAGCGACCACTGGGAGGAGATCTCATGGCCAGACGCGGTGGAGCGGGTCGCGCAGCAGATCCGAAAGACACGTGACGCAACCTGGATCTCGACCGAGAAACTAGGCGACGCGGAGGTTCCCGTCAACCGGACGGACGCGATCGCGTTCATGGGCGGCGCACAGAACACCAACGAGGAGTGCTACCTCTTCCAGAAAGCCGCGCGCCTTCTCGGCATCCCCTTTGTCGAGTATCAGGCCCGACTTTGACATAGCCCCACGGTCCCCGGTCTGGGGGCGGCGTTCGGGCGCGGGGCGATGACCAACCACTGGATTGACCTGCAACATTGCAAGACGATTCTGGTGGAAGGCAGCAATGTGGCGGAGAACCACCCCATGGCCTTCAAGTGGATCCGGAAGGCCCAGGAAAATGGGGCGAAAATCATCCACGTCGACCCTCGGTTCACCCGAACCTCGGCGACAGCGGATATCTACGCGCGCATCCGCCCCGGCACCGACGCGGCGTTTCTCAATACAATGATCAACTATATCCTCGTTCATCGGCTCTACGACGAGGACTACATCGTCACGCATACGAACGCTCTTTACCTGGGCCACGCGGCTTTCGACTTCAAGGATGGGCTCTTCAGCGGGTTTGACCAGGAGAAGCATAAGTACGATACAGAGACCTGGGGTTATCAGCTCGATGCCAAAGGCAAGCCGCGCGTCGCCGCGAGCCTCGACGATCCGCATAGCGTTTTTACGCACCTCAAGAAGTTCGTTTCGCGTTACACGCTCGATGTGGGTGAGCGCATCACCGGCATCCCAGCGGCTGAGATCCAGCAGATCGCGGAAACCATGGCCAAGAACCGCCCGGGAGCCATCCTGTACGCGCTGGGCATGACCCAGCACACCACGGGCGTACAAGGAATCCGCGCCTTCACCGTCCTGCAGCTCCTGCTCGGCAACGTCGGCAAGCCGGGCAGTGGCGTCAACGCGCTGCGGGGCGAGCCGAACGTGCAGGGCGCGTGCGACATGGGCGTGCTCAACAACTATATGCCCGGCTATCTTAATTACCCGGCCCACACGGAGCCTACCCTTGCGGAGTACACCAAGAGAAATGGCACTGGCGACCGCAAATTTCTCGTTAACACCCTCAAAGCGTTCTACGGAGATGCCGCCACCTCCGAGAACGATTTCGCTTACGCCTGGTTGCCGAAGCGGAGCGCGGCGAAAGACTACGGCACACTAGCCATCTTCGAGAGCGCGCTTGCCGGAACCATGAAGATGTTGTGGATCGTTGGCCAGAACCCGGCAGTGACGACGCCCAACCTGAACCTGACGTTCGAGGCGATGGCCAAGCTCGAGATGCTGGTGGTTCAAGAAATCTGGGAGACAGAAACGGCCACCTTCTGGCGTCGCCCCGGTGTTGACCCGAAGTCCATCTCCACTGAAGTACTCTTGCTACCCGCCTCCTTCTTCATGGAAAAGAACGGAACCATCACCAACTCGGGCGGGCTGGTGCAGTGGCGACACGCCGCGGTAAATCCCCCAGGGCAGGCCAAACCCGATGGCGAGATCGTCGATCTCGTATTCCGCCGCGTGCGCGACTTGCTGAAGGACTCCTCCGATCCGAAGGACGAGATCATCAAGAAGGCTTCTTGGACCTACACCACTGCCGAGGACGTGCTCCGCGAGATCAACGGTCGCGCACTCGCCGACATTCCCGGCAGCGGGCTGAAGGCCGGGGATCTCGTCAACAAAGTGGCCGACCTGCAGCCCGACGGTTCAACTTCTGCCGGTGCCTGGATCTACGCGGGGGTTTTTGGAGGAGGAGTAAACCTCACCAAACGCCGCGACTCGAAAACCGATCCGGGAGGTCTCGGCCTTTATCCGAAGTTCGCATGGACTTGGCCGAACAACATGCGCATTCTCTACAACCGCGCGTCCTGTGATCGACACGGAAAACCATATCCAGGCTCGCTACCCATCGTCTGGTGGGACGAAAAAGCAAAACGCTGGGCGGGATACGACCTGCCGGATGTCCCGGTTCTGACCGACGGACCGAACACGCCGAACGGCCAGCGACCCTTTCACTTGAATCCGGAAGGTGTCGGGCGCCTCTTCGCAGCGGTCTACCAGGACCCGGACCCGAAGAACCCGCAAGTTCCTCGCGATGTGGCCTACGTGCCGAAAGACGGTCCACTGCCGGAAATGTACGAACCTGTCGAAAGTCCGGTGGAGAACATCCTGCACCCCAAGGTGAAACACAACCCGTTGCTCAAGTATCCGCGCGTCAAATCCCACCAGCCAATCGGTACCGTCGCAGAGTTTCCCTATGTCCTCATGACATCAACGGTCGCGGAGCATTGGTGCGGGGGATCCACAACGCGCAACATCCCGTGGTTGAACGAGCTCGTGCCCGAGCCCATGCTCGAAATGCCTTACGGCCTTGCGCAAACGCTACAGGTGAAAACGGGGAACTGGGTAAGGGTGTCTTCGGCGCGCGGCGAACTCATCGTCAAAGCTGTGGTCACCCCTAGAATGAAGGCACTCGAGGTGGACGGACGCGAAGTAACCATCGTGTGGATGCCGTATAACTGGGGCTATGGGGGGTTGTCTGCAGGGCCAAGCGTAAACCACCTCACGATTGATGCCGTGGATCCCGGTGCTGGAACTCAGGAGACCAAGGCCTGCTTGGTCAACGTCGTCAAAGTCGATCAGCCCACTTCGACAGCACGCAAAGTAAGCGGGAGAAGATCATGACGGAGCCGACCGCGACGCCTATCAAGGCGACACTCGTCGACACGACCAAATGCATCGGCTGCCGGGCATGCCAGGTGGCTTGCAAGCAGTGGAACGATCGCGAAGGGGAACAAACCGAATTGCAATTGGGCGAGCTGGGATTTCAGAATCCCGCGACGCTCAGCGCAAAAACGTACACGCTGATCGCGTTTCATGAACTCCCAAACGAGAAGGCGCCGGGAGGACTCGATTACATTTTCACGATGCATCGCTGTCTCCACTGTTTGGATCCGGCGTGCGCATCGGCCTGCCCGACTACCGCTCTGGCAAGGCGCCCTGACGGTCCGGTCACCTACGATGCGAGTAAGTGCATTGGATGCCGCTACTGCATTTGGGCATGCCCTTGGGGTGTGCCGACAGCGGAGTGGGATTCGCTGGCCCCCAAGATCGAGAAGTGCACGCACTGCGCCGACCGGTTGGATCAGCCGCTTCCGCTGGCCAGAAACGGACAGGAACTGACCGCCGAGGAGAGCCAGGCCTTCCGCGCCGATATCGTCGTGCCAGCTTGTGTCAAAGCTTGCCCCGCCGACGCCCTGCGATTTGGAGAACGCGAAGAAATGCTCCAGGAGGCGCGTAAGCGGATCTCGAACCGTCCTAAAAAATATATCGACCATATCTACGGAGAAAAAGAAGCAGGCGGCACCAGCGTTTTATATCTGGCTTCCGTTCCATTTGAAAAAATCGGATTTCCGGTTCTCGGCGACAAGGCTTATCCCGCAGTTTCAAGGGCAGCTCTTCACGCCGTTCCTCCGGCGGTGCTGGCTGTAGGTGCGCTGCTCGGCGGCATCTACTCGTTCTTCAAACGAAGAACCGCGGCGCTGGCCGCGGCATCTGAGGGAACCGACACCGAAGACACCACACATCATGTCGAATTTGAGCCTCTCAACCACAGGTTGTTGACGCCGTTGAACTGGCTGCTGCTAGCCCTCATTGCGTTTGGCGGGATTTCACTGATGGCTCGATTCGCGTTGGGTCTGGGCGGCAGCACACATCTCTCCAATACCTACGCCTGGGGGCTCTGGATCGTCTTCGACCTCGTCTGGATTGCGGTGGCCGCTGGTGCCTTCGCAACGGCAGGCCTCATTTACATCTTCCGGCGCAAGGACCTTTATGCCATGGGGCGTTCCGCCGTACTCATGGGCTTGTTGAGCTACTCCTTTGTAACGGTTACGCTTGTTGCTGATCTCGGCCTGCCATGGCATTTCTATCAACTCGGCTTTCAGGCGCCGGAGGCCTCCGCGATGTTCGAGGTGTCTTGGTGCGTTGGCCTTTACGTCACGGTCCTGCTCATGGAATTCCTCCCCGTGCCGTTGGAGTGGCGGGGACTGAGGAAGGCTCTGGACATCTGGCGACAGTGGTCAGGTGCCTACGTAGCGCTGGCATTGACGTTGTTCGTTTATCTGCTTTCACGCAATTTAATGTACGCGGCGGGCTCGGCCGTGCTGTTCTCTTTCCTGGCTTGGGCTTTCCGAGCCCGAGGGAAGAAGGCTGAGCCGATCATGTTAGCGATCGCCGCCGTGACCCTCTCTGCCATGCATCAAAGTTCGCTCGGCGCGCTCTTCTTGCTCATGCCGGATGAACTTGCGCCACAATGGTGGTCTCCGGCAATGCCCGTCTCATTCTTCCTATCTTCGATCGCCGCCGGCACGGCACTCATCATCCTTGTCGAGATGTGGATCGCCAAGGCGTGGAGACGCCGACTGCGGATGTCTGAGCTCGCATCGATGGGACAGATCACGTTCTGGTCCCTGCTGGCCTACCTGGTGTTTCGTCTGGGTGATATGGTCGTTCGCGGCCAGCTTGCCAACGCATTTTCGGGAAGCCTCGGGGCATGGTTCGCCCTGGAAATCGTGCTGGGAGGCATCTTACCTCTGGCGATTCTCTCCCGCGCGTCGTTGCGGGCCCGACCCACAGTGCTCTTCAATGGGGCACTCCTGGCCACACTCGGGGTCATTCTCAATCGTGTCAGCGTCGTCTATCTGGCAATGAACCTAAAGGGACCGATGCCTCAGACTGCACCGGAGACATATTTCCCGTCTATTTTTGAGTGGGGCGTGTCGGTTGGGCTTATCGCTCTAAGCATCTTTCTTTTCGGGCTGGGAGCGCGACTGCTTCCGCTACTCCCCAAGGAAGAGACCCTGTAGGGACGTTCATTGCATGACAGAAGATGCTTCGCTCGCCACGCATCCCTATCTGCAATCGGCCTTCTGTTTGATCTCCATCGTTTTCGCGGCGGTCCAGCCATGCCGAAGTGGTCACGCATTGTGTCGGCGAGCCGTTCGGGACGCTGTCGCGACAGGCCCCTGTTATTGGAGTTCGGTAGGATCCGAGAGGAGCGAAGTAAAATGAAGAGATACAAGACCGCAGTCGTCCTAGTCGGCGTATGTTGTATAGTGGCCCTGAGTGTGCGGATCGTTCATTCACAAGGGAAAGCCGTTCCGAGCACAGTTCAGGTCCACATGGTGATTACGGACCAAGCATTCAATGACAGCAGCGAAGTTCCCGTTCTTCGGCAAAACAATGTGCAGGTGAAGGTGGGCAAGGATGTCGTCCGGGTCGAACATTTAATCCCTGCTCAGGGCGACAGCGCCGCATTGCAACTGTTTGTGTTGATTGACGATACGTGCGAGACAACGGCACTCGGCAATAACCTTAATGACCTGCGCGACTTTATCAACGCTCAACCAGCGTCAACTCTGGTTGGTGTGGGCTACATGTCGAACGCAACGATCCAAGTCGCTCAGAATTTTACGGCCGATCATGCCCTCGCGGCTAAAGCTCTACGCCTTCCCCGGGGAACTTCATCGGCCATGGATAGCCCTTATCTATCGCTCGTTAGCTTGGTGAAGGGCTGGCCTCAGCAGAAGCTCCGTCGCGAGGTCCTGATGATATCGGACGGAATCGATCGGCTGCGTGGCGATACGACCGGCGATATGGGCCCGAGCCCATTTCCCTCGCGCGGCCTCGGCGGTCGCGCCACCACAATGCCCACCATTAGCTCGGACGCGGACACCGCGAGCACCCTTAGCCAGAGATACGGGGTCATCGTTCACTCCATCTATGCGACGGGTGTCGGGAGGCTTGGCCGCAACTCTTGGGAAGCACAGCTAGGCCAAGGCGGCATCGCCAAGATTACGGACGAGACCGGCGGAGAGTATTTCGCGCTCGGGACGGAAAACGCTGTCAGCTTCAAGCCTTACCTCGATCGTCTCCAGAAGATTTTCGATAATCAGTACTTTCTAGTATTTCAGGTGACACCACGAAAGAAAGAAGGCTTGCAACGAGTGCGCATCTCGACCGAAGCTGCGAACACGGATATCGCGGCAGCGAATAACGTCTGGGTGCCTTCGGCGGCAGGGTAGTTGCGCACAAGCCCGGGACAATTGACTGGCATCGCGGGTGACGATCGAACGGTTGGACTAAAGTTCCCTGATCACGCTTTCATCGCAGTCATTCCAATGGCTACGTCCGCGGCCCGCGTTTCATGTTCGCAAGAGTGCGCCTGCTCCGAACTGGCTGACCCACTCCACATCATAGTTTCCGAGGCCTGAGTTGTGCCCTCCGCTCGAGCAGCAAGCCGCATGGGGGTTGCCCGAACGCGAACGCAGTTTGTCCTACCCACTACATTTGCTGACGCCTCCGCCATAACCATCGTCGTCTCGAGCACCTGAACCAAAATCGGCGCCGCGGTCTCAAGCATTTCCGCGATATTTCCTGCTGTCCCGCAATCACCTGCGGTCGCCGTCGGAGGCGACCGCACCCTGCACCCGCGCGTGCAGAACGTCGGCGGGATTCATTAGGGTTGCAGATCGGATCCTCCAGCTGCCACGCCGCATCCCCTGGTGCGTTTGCGCTTACCATATCCCGTTGCGGGATTGGAAGCTTCTGCGTAGTTTTGAGTCTAAAATGAATAGATTGCCGAGGTAAGTTCTAGTACGCAGAAAAGCCGTTATTCGTTCTTTGGCTTGTATTTTATACATAGTTCACAGTTAAATTTTATTAGGGCATTGCCCACGAAAGACTCTTCCATGTCATTGAACCTCCGGCCCTTACAACAAACGAACCCACCTTGGAACGTAAGTTGCCCTCCCAGATGCGACATCCAACCCACCCTGGATTGCTTCCTCGAAGAAAAAACGAAAACATGACGATTGCTTTCAAGCACTCGAGGCGCGCCTAAAAAGGAGGCACAAGGAATGAGTCATACAAAGCGTTGGATCGTTGCCATAGCGAGCCTGCTCGCTTTGGCACCTTTTTCTTTCGCAAAAAGCCCGAGCACCGTAAAGCCTCAAAACGTAAAGGCTGAAAAGGATCGCCTTCAGAATTCGGGAAAGGTGATGCAGGAAATTCTCAATATTCCTGAAGACATTCCTCAAGACATGCTCAACAAGGCTCGTTGCGTTGTGGTGATGCCGTCGGTGATGAAAGCTGCGTTTCTCTTTGGGGGCAGCTACGGTCGCGGCACCATGGTTTGCCGCACAGGCAAAAATTTCACCGGTCCATGGGGATCGCCTGCTCTGTACGCACTTGAAGGCGGGAGCTTTGGTTTGCAGGCTGGCGGCGAAGCAACAGACTACGTCTTTCTGGTGATAAACGATCGTGGCGCAGGCAGCCTGCTGCACAGCAAGGTAAAGCTGGGAGGGGACGCATCGTTCGCCGCCGGACCAAAAGGACGTTCCGCGGCAGCCGACACTGACGCCTTTATGCGAGCTGAGATTCTGAGCTACTCCCGTGCGCGCGGCGTGTTCGCCGGCGTATCTCTGGATGGCTCGACGTTGCGGCCCGATGAACGCGCAAATCGTAAGCTATACGGCAAATCCGCAACTGCAGCAAAGATCGTCGCCAAATCGTATACTAAGGCATATCCGTCCTCGGCGCATGTTCTGATCGCGGCACTGCAAAAGTCATCTCCACAACTCAAGCCTTAGATCATGTCATGAGAGGAGTCAAAGCGGAACAAGGAGAGACCAGGGCGGAATCGATGTAAAAAACTTGAACCCGAGCCGGCTCACGAGGATCTGGCTCGCGAGCCGCGAAGCCTATGGCGTTCGTGTGGACAACAGCGCGCATGGGGTGATGGACCGACTTTGAGTGGCTCTAGGTGTCTTGACTCCTGGAAGACGATGTCGAAAGTCCGACCAGACGGGCGGTAAGCCGGATGGCAAAACTCTGGCCCTGGTTCTATCTGCTCCTCGATGAAGATCTGCTGAAGCGGTATCAGCTCGGATGCGGCGCCTTGCCCCGGTACGTCGCCGCACCTGCGTATCGCTCTAGCTCCTCGAGGGAAGGTCGGAGAACTACTTCCATTTTGCCGTGATGCATTAATGCTTCTTTAACGAAACGATTCTATAAAAGTAAGGCGACGAAGGGAATCGGAGCGTGCCTCGGCACATCGATCCGAATCGCTTCCACCCACAACATGGACACTTCAAAAAACAAGCCGCTAACGAATGACGGAGAGGTGGTGCGAGAAGTGATCGCCGAACGAACTTTGACAGCGAGCTGCGACAGGAGGGACGTGGAGTGTTGCCAAGGCAATAGCTGAACGGCGCGGCGTGTGCGATGATCGCTCGTGAATTATGCAAATCGTTCTATTTCTTATCCTGGGGATCGGCATCGGCGTTCTCGTTGGCTGGCTATGGGCTAGAAGCCGAGAAACCGGTATTTTGCAGCAATTACTGCGTACCGAGGGCCAGCAGAAAGCCGCGGCTCAGGCGGAGTTGCGGCAAACGCGGACGTCGCTGGACGAACTTGGCTCGGTGCGCAGCCAACTGAGCAACGAGAGCCAGCGACGCGTGGCGGCGGAAACGAAACTGAAAGAGGCCGAAGCGAACCTGGAGCAGCAGAGGAGGCTGCTCGAGGAGGCCACGGTCAAGCTTACGGATGCGTTTGGCGCGCTTTCCGCAGAGGCGCTCAAAAGCAACAACCAGGCCTTCCTGGCGCTGGCGAAGAGTACGTTCGAGACGATGCATGCGCAAGCGAAGGGAGACCTAGTGGCCCAGCAGTCGGCAATTGACGGATTGCTGAGTCCCTTGAAGGAAGCGCTGAGCCGCTACGAAAAGCAGGCCAGCGAAATGGAGAAGTCCCGCCAATCGGCGTACGGGAGCCTGGAGGAACAACTTCGGAACCTTTCTTCGACAAGCCAGCTTCTGCAACGGGAAACCGGAAGTTTGGTCACGGCGCTGCGCTCGCCGCAGGTGCGCGGGCGTTGGGGCGAGATGACGCTGAAGCGCGCGGCGGAACTGGCGGGAATGTCGGATTACTGCGATTTCGATGAGCAGGCAAGTTTATGGAACGAGGCAGGCAAACAACAACGACCGGACATGGTCGTTAAGCTGCCCGGCGGTCGCCGCATCATCGTGGACGCAAAGGTTCCTTTGCAGGCGTTTCTGGATGCGGCGGAGGCAACCAATGAAGAAGATCGAAAGGCGCTGCTGAGTCGGCATTCCGAGCTCGTGCGCATGCATGTGGTCCAGCTCGCATCGCGCGCTTATACGGACCTGCTGGGTTTCTCTCCGGAGATTGTCGTGCTTTTCCTTCCCGGCGAATCCTTTTTCGCGGCCGCAGCGGAGCAAGACCACACGCTGGTCGAAGATGCGATGGAACGAAAAGTTGTCATCGCCACACCCACAACGCTGATTGCACTACTACGCGCCATCGCTTATGGCTGGCGCCAGGAACGGATGACGGAAAACGCGCAAGCGATTGGCGATTTGGGCAAACAGTTGTATGACCGGATCAAAATCTTCGTGGGCCGCTTCGGAGAGGTGGGGGGAGCACTAACGAAAACAGTGGACGCGTACAACAAGGCCGCGGGTTCACTGGAGAGCAGAGTTCTGCCATCCGCGCGAAGATTTAAGGAATTAGGAGCAGCACCGGGAGAGGAGATCGTGGAGATCGACTCCGTGGATGAGTCACCACGCACACTGGCGTTCCCGGAGAAGAATGAGTCTTGACTGCGGCTAGAATTCCGGGAATTCAGGCTTTATAGTGGGCAAAAGCCCGGAACCAATTCCCCCTTCCTTCCTGGCCTGATTGTTTCAGAGCGGTCCTCGCCCTCAAGGGTTCGCTGCGCCGCGCCTCAAACCCGGCGCGCCCTTGGCCGGTCCGAGCCGCTCTGAACCCGTATCCGCCAGGAAGGAAAGGGGTTCTCAGGAAGCTGCACAACGTACGGCCACAGCTTGCAAGAGCCGGTGTCGCGGTCTTGTTCGTCACGTCAGGTCCCTCCGGGCCACCTTACCAATCTAAGCTTAAGTTTTACCCACCAAAATCCCGGAAGCGCCTTAATTCATGCCCCCACTCTCTTTTGGGCCGGGTACTCGGGACAGCGGCGCACGGAATCGATAGTTGTCGACTGACCAAGGACTTGGACCAATCAGCACAAGCGCCAGCACGCATGCAATGTAGAGGAGGTTGCATTCGTATCCGGGTGGTCCGAACCGTGCCCTCCCCTCGCTGAAGCTCAGCAGTTTGATCGAAGTGAAGCCATATGGAAGGTGAACCGTGAAAACTGCGACAGCGAGCAGGATGATTGCCGGAATACTGACTAACGAAACGAAGGCTCCAATCAGGATGGCAATGCCAGCCAGAAATTCAGTACTGATTGTGAGCCAAGCCATCAATTGCGGAGACGGAACGCCGATGGCGCGAAGGATCGCAGCGAATGCCGCTGGTCCCTTGTGCCATTTCGCAACGGCGTGAGCCAGAAATCCGTAACCAACAATCAATCGGAGAGGGATCGCCGCGTAAGGCGCAAATTTCGCTCGCACATCCTGCCGCGCCAATACTTTTGCCAGGAGAGCAGACATGACATCCCTTCTTCCGCCGTACTAGGTCATTACTGCGGACCGACAGAAATCGCCTGGCAATACGCAACAGTCGCTTCTTGGTCGATGGCAGGCAGCACTCTTTAAGCAATCGACGCGCCAGGGAAGAAACAGACGAACCAAGGCGTACATCAGATCTAAACTGCTTTCCTAGTTGAAGATGCCCAGGGAAGCACAGCGGCCTAATTTCGTCGTCTCTGGCGAAAGTGTGTTGAATCTCTGCCACTGACGAGTTCTCGTCGCGAGAATTGTCATGAGCAAGACGAAGACTGACAAAATCAGCCGTGGTTTGCGGTACCGGTGAAGGCACCCTCGCGTGGTGAGGCGAGCTGATGGGAGGTTTGCGAATGCTGTATGCCAATGAGGTTCGCTGCATGCCCAAGCGTTCCGCGGCACTCCAATTGCTCGCTTCCAGCGCGCGGAGAATGTGATCTCGCTCTGCTTAGGCGACAGCGCTGATTGGCGAAAGTACACCCGGTTTGTGCTGCGAGGCAGCGGCTTTCGGCTCTGTATGTTATTCGCGTGGTCCGGACGGTGGACTCGCCGAATCTTCACGCGCGAGCTGTGATGAGACTTCCTTGAGCTGCTGAGTCACGTCTAGCGTTTTGCCAGCAAGCGCGAATAATGAGTACGCCTTCCGCAGGTCACGCTTGACCCCAGTGCCGGAAACATAGAGTCCAGCCAGATTGAACTGCGCGTAAGCATTTCCTTTCTCGGCGGCTAAGGTCAAGAATTTCACTGCTTCATCCGTATTTTTGTCGACACCCTGACCCAAAAGAAAGATCCTTCCGAGACGCCCGGCTGATTCAGCGTCTCCTTGATCTGCAGACCGCCGATACCAAGCGACCGCTTCTTTGCTGTTGATCGCAACACCCTGGCCGGATTCGTAGATTTGGCCGAGAGTGCGCTGGGCTTCCATTGCTCCTTGCTCAGCGGCGAGCCGAAAAAGACGTTTCGCCTCCTGACTGTTTTGTTCCACGCCGCGGCCGGTTTCGTACAGCATCCCAAGGGCGTACTGGCCGGTTGCGCTCCCGTTTCGAGCTGCTTTCATCAACCACGCGGCACCTTTCTTCAAGTTTTCGGAGACGCCCAAACCGTCCATGTAAAGCATACCCAGAGCTGCTTCCCCTTCAGGGCTGTGCTGCTTAACAGCTTTTTTCGCCAGCTTGAGGGCGTGGTGAGGGTCCTGAGGAACGCCTTGGCCGATCGCGTACATTTGCCCAAGAGCTGCCGCCGCCAGGGGGCAATCAGCATCGACGGATTTTCGCAGCCAGTGCAGGGCTTCGTTGTCGCTCTGCTGCACCCCTAGCCCATAAAGGTAGAGCCGGCCAAGGTTGAATTGTGCCAAACCGTTGCCATAGATTGCAGCGCGCCTGTACCATTTGACCGCTTCCGCCATGTCCTTGAGACCATCCGGCCCGGTCTCATACAAATAAGCCAGATCATTCTGGGCTTCCGTCTTGCCGCTGTTGGCGGCAAAGCGATACCATCGCATCGCTTCGTATTCGTTTTTGTCCACGCCAAGCCCTCGGTCGTAAGCGAATCCAAGTTGATATTGAGCCTCGGGATTTCCTGAGCTTGCTTTGTCCAGCAAAGCCTTTACGTCGATTCGCGACGATTTTGGGATCAAAGCGGACGTGGTGGATTGTGCAAATCCCGGTGACGGAAAAACTAGAACAAAAGCCAACGCGATAGAAGCAACCAAGTGCCTCCGCATCATGTCGTCCTTCTCTGAAGTCGTGTGAGACCTCAGGCGAGATTTCCACTCCCGCTAGGACTCACCACAAAATCGTTCAGTTGAAGAAGCATGCGTTCGGCCATTCGCATAAACCGCGACGACTGAAGCCTGACATTGTGGGCAAAAAGCTTAAGCGGCACAGGCTGTCGTCGCAGGACGCGATTTCGTCAGAGCAGTGTTGAGGCATCGACTGTTGTCATTATGAAGACGCGAATGCGTCTGGCGGAAATCGGCTCGCGCAGAGGGCGGGTCGCAGATTTTTGTGGACGCAAGCTGCTCTCGCCGAGTCCTCGATGACTTGGCGTCTAGCACCAAAGCCTGAATCCCCAACAGCTTTACGCCCAAAAGGAACGTCATTGGATCCTCTACAAAGCAGTCGATGAATTGACCCCAGGGACGCGAAGGGCCATCGAACTGCTTGAAATCAAAGTCGCAATATTCGGAGGGACGTAAGAAGGAGAAAGATGACAGCGTTCTTCGGTGTGTGGTTAATCGCGCTTATGGTGCCTGCTGGGTTGCGAGCACAAGCCGGAGCAACAGGAGCAATTACGGGTACGGTCGTAGATCAGAAAGGCGGCGCAGTTTCTGGGGCGACTATTATCGTGACGAACGTTGCGACTGGCCAGAAAGAACGGGAGGTCTCAAGCACTGACGCAGGAACCTTCAACATACCAAGCCTGACGCCCGGCAACTTCACCGTGGAAATTACAGCGTCGGGGTTCTCGAAATCTGTCATGACCAATGTGGTTGTCCAGGTAACAGAAACATCGAGCATCGCAGCGACCCTTACCGTCGGCAACGTCACGGAAACCGTCATAGTGAAGGAAGTGAGCATACCCGTGAACGTCACTTCGGCGGTGACTGGCGACACGATTAGCGCGGATACGGCCAGCACTCTTCCGCTTTCCACTCGGAACTTCTTGACGCTCCTTACTTTATCAACCGGCGCCAACACGGAGCTGTTTGACTCTGCAGCACTCGGGCGTGACAGGTCACGATTAATGTCAACGGGCAACGGCCCACTAACAACAACTTCC
>Ga0182038_10000197_pt1 | contig 30866 bp, 27 predicted proteins | sample sta12Can44000108_FD_125976 | JGI IMG/M metagenome (GOLD analysis project Ga0182038, IMG submission 125976) | Lab enrichment of tropical soil microbial communities from Luquillo Experimental Forest, Puerto Rico - statanox.12C.anox.44.000.108 | ecosystem: Environmental > Terrestrial > Soil >...
ACGCCTGCTGTACGCATTCGGCCGACGTGGAACGATTTCTTCAAGCTTCGGCGGCGTGCACCAGCGGTTCCAGACGCCGTACGTAGCGGTCCTGGGCGTCACCGCGGGATCACTCGCCGGCCTGTTGCTTGGCGATGCGTTGCTCGTCCCGGTGACGGAAGTGGGCTCGATGGCATCGGCTTTAGGCTGGCTCGCGGCGTGCGCCTCGTTTTGGATGGCGGAGAAGCGCGCCGGGATGAGAACGGTGACCGCTCTGGGAATTCTCATCTCGTTGATACTGATTCTAATGAAGATGCTGCCGGTTTTCCCCGGGCACTTTTCGCCGGCGGAATGGATGGCATTCGGGATTTGGGTCGTGCTGGGAGGGGCGCTGCACTGGGGGCGGGGCTGACGCCAGGCTCGTGTATACTTCCGAAGGCGAAACAACTCTCTAACGATGATTCCATTCCTCCATCTTGGCCCGCTTACGATTCCGACATTTGGGCTGATGGTCGCCGCAGGCTTGCTGGTCTCTGCGTATGTGTTGCAAGCGGATTTTGACCGGCGGCGGGATCGTTTTCTCGCGAGCGGCTACTTGCAGGAGAGCAAGGAGCCTAGCCACCACGACGAGGGCTTTCTGATCATCGGCATTGCGGGTATCAGCGGACTGGTGGGCGCCCGTCTGTATCACGTCTTGGAGAGCCCGCGGGAGCTGATGGCCGATCCATCGCTGCTCGTCAGCCGGTTCGGATTTGCGTGGTTTGGCGGATTTCTTGGCGGTTTTGTCGCACTGATTTTCCTGGCAAAGTACTATCGCATTCCGGCGCTGGAGTTCATGGATTTGTGCTCGCCCGCGGCAGCCGTAGGTTACGCGATTGGGCGCATCGGATGCTGGCTTTCCGGTGACGGCGACTATGGTGTTCCGACGAAACTTCCGTGGGGCATGAGCTTCCCAAATGGCGTGGTCCCAACCAGCGAGCGCGTGCACCCCACGCCCATCTACGAATTTCTCATCTGGCTGTTGTTCGCGATGATTTTATGGCGGTTGGGGAAGAAAACGCTGGGTGGAGAAGCACCGGGCAAGGTATTTTGCGCTTACCTTATTTTGACGGGTGTTGCGCGGTTCTTGATCGAGTTCATCCGCATCAATCCGAAGTCGTTTTTGGGGATGTCCAACGCGCAGGCAGCGAGCCTTGTTTCGATACTGCTAGGAATCATCCTGGCAGTGCGAATCAAATCCAATTGGCAAGAAGGCAACACTGCCGGGTGAGCTTCACGTCGGATGGCAACCTTGATTGCCCGGATGGCGGGTCGCGAGCCCGAAACGGCACGCCGCGAAAATCGTAGACGATACCTCCGGCGGGACAAAAGATTCAACTTATAATGCGGTTCAGGATAACCAGGACTTTGAGCATCGGCTCCGAGCATCGGGGTCGAAACAAAGCGTCAGAGCATCTGGCGCAAAACGTATTGTAGGATGCCGCCGTGGCGGTAATAGGAAACCTCCTCGGGTGTATCCACGCGCGCGCTGGCCGTGAACGTCTTTACCTTTCCCTGCTCTGATTTTGCGTGGACGACGATGGGTTTCTTCGGCGAAAGTGAAGCCACTCCTTCGACGGAGAAAATCTCTTGCCCTGTCAATCCCAGCGACTCGCGGTTCTCGCCTGATTTAAATTCGAGCGGGAGCACGCCCATGCCCACGAGGTTGCTGCGATGGATGCGCTCGTAGCTCTCGGCGATCACCGCGCGCACGCCAAGCAGCCGCGCGCCTTTCGCGGCCCAGTCGCGCGAAGAGCCGGAGCCGTATTCCTTACCGGCAATCACCACCAGCGGCACGCCCGCCTCGTGATACTTCACGGCGGCCTCGTAGATGGACATTTTTTCGCCGCCGGGTTGGAACAGTGTCCATCCGCCCTCGGTGCCGGGCGCGAGTTGGTTACGCAGGCGAATATTGGCGAAGGTGCCGCGCATCATGACCTCGTGATTGCCGCGGCGCGCGCCGTAGGAATTGAACTCGTGCGGCTTGACGCCGCTGCCGATCAGATATTTTCCCGCGGGAGAGTCCGCCGGAATCGAGCCGGCAGGAGAAATGTGATCGGTGGTGACGCTGTCGCCGAGAACTGCCAGCACGCGCGCTTCGCGAATATCCGACAGCGCAGGCGGAGTTTTGGGCATGTTTTCGAAGTACGGCGCCATCTTGATGTAGGTCGACTTGGGATCCCATCTGTAGGTGTCGCCCTTCGGGATGGGCATGGACTTCCAGCGCGCATCGCCTTCGAAGATTTCTCCATATTCCTTGGTGAATTGCGTGGTGGAAACGGCGGCGCGCACGGCGGTCTCAACTTCCTGGGGTGTCGGCCAAACATCCTTTAAATAAACGGGCTTGCCGGCCGTGTCATTGCCGATAGGCTCGGTGGTGATGTCGAGATCCATGCGCCCCGCAAGCGCGTACGCCACGACAAGCGGCGGCGACGCAAGATAATTGGCCCGTACCAATGGATGAATACGACCCTCGAAGTTGCGATTCCCGCTGAGCACCGCTACGGCGACCAGGTTATTTTCCTTGATGGCCGCGCCGATGGGTTCCGGAAGCGGTCCGCTGTTGCCGATGCAGGTCGTGCAGCCGTAGCCGACGAGATGAAAACTCAATTTGTCCAAATAGGGCGTGAGGCCAGCGGCTTGCAAATAATCGGTCACCACCTTGGAGCCGGGAGCGAGGCTGGTCTTCACCCACGGTTTGATGTGCAGGCCGCGTTCGACCGCCTTTTTTGCGAGCAGGCCCGCGCCGATCATAAGCGACGGGTTCGAAGTATTCGTGCAACTGGTGATGGCCGCGATCACCACCGCGCCGCTTGAGAGATCGAACGCGTCGCCGTTGTTGCGAACCGGAACGCTTTTCGCCGGCGCCCCTTCGACCACTTTCGTGAGCGAAGATTTTGCCAGTCGCAGGGGGACGCGGTCCTGCGGACGCTTGGGCCCCGCAACCGCGGGTTCCACGCTGCCAAGATCCAACTCAAGGGTGTCGTTAAAGAGCGGAGCGGGCGTTTCGTCGGTGCGGAAAAGCCCTTGCTCTTTCGAGTAGGCTTCGACCAAGGCGATCTGTTCCGATTGACGGCCCGTAAATCGCAAGTACGCGAGTGTCTCGGAATCGACCGGGAAGAAGCCCATGGTCGCGCCATATTCAGGGGCCATGTTGGCGATGGTTGCCCGATCGGGGACGCTCAGGCTCGAGAGACCCGAGCCGTAAAATTCGACGAACTTGCCGACCACGCCTTTTTTGCGCAACATTTCTGTGACCGTCAGCACGAGATCGGTGGCGGTTGCGCCCTCGCGCAAGCGCCCGTGCAGGCGAAAACCGACAACTTCCGGAATGAGCATCGAGGAAGGCTGGCCGAGCATGGCGGCTTCGGCTTCGATGCCGCCAACGCCCCAGCCGAACACACCGAGCGAGTTCACCATCGTGGTGTGCGAGTCGGTGCCCACGACAGAATCGGGGTAAGCTTCCCAGCGGCTGCCGTGGGGCATGGCGCAAACGACGCGCGCCAGGTATTCGAGGTTGACCTGGTGGCAGATTCCCGTGTCCGGCGGCACGACCTTGAAGTTCTGAAACGCGGCTTGTCCCCAGCGCAGAAAAGCATAGCGCTCGACGTTGCGCCGAAATTCCAGTTCGGCGTTCAGACCAAAGGCGTCAAGGTTGCCGAAATGATCCACTTGCACCGAATGGTCGATGACCAATTCGGCTGGGAAGAGCGGGTTGATGCGCTTTGCGTCGCCGCCCATGTTCACAAAGGCTTCGCGCATGGTGGCAAGATCCACGATGGCGGGCACGCCGGTGAAGTCTTGGAGCAACACACGCGCTGGCATGAAGGCAATCTCTTTCTCGGGAGCGCCGGGCTTCCAGCTCGCCAGAGCCTGAATATCCTCGGCATGCACGAAGCGGCCATCTTCGAAGCGAAGCAGGTTTTCAAGAAGAATGCGCAGAGAGAAGGGAAGCTTTGCGAGTTCGCTGACGCCCTGGTCTTCGAGGAGTTCGAGGCGGTGAACTTCAAACGTCTGGGCGCCGACGTGGAGCTTGTCACGGGTGCGGAAGGAGTTTCCCGCGTTGATGGCCATCCTCGAGATCCTTTCGCTCCTGAGAGCAGGTTTCTATCATAACCGAAATCGCATCGAGGCGCCGGGCGGCTATACTAACGGGGAAGTGAATATTGTTCTCCTATCCGCGTACGAACTGGGACGGCAGCCGTTTGGGCTGGCGTCGCCGGCGGCGTGGCTGCGAAAGGGCGGGCACACGGTGACATCGCTCGACTTGTCGCGCCAGCCGCTCGATGAGGCCGCGGTTCGTGAAGCCGCTCTCGTCGCGGTTTATTTGCCCATGCATACGGCGACGCGGCTCGCCTCCGAGCTCGTTCCGACGCTCGGCCGGCTGAATCCTCGCGCGCATTTGTGTTGCTACGGTTTGTATGCGCCGACGAACGCGGAATTTCTGCGTACCCTGGGTGTCTCTACGATTCTCGGCGGCGAGTTTGAAGAAGGGCTGGCGCTTCTCGCAGATCGCCTGAGACGGAATGGCGGCGAAAGTGGCAACGGCATCGGCGCTTCAAGCGTTCCGCAATCCGAGCCGCTGATTTCGCTGGCCCGGCAGAAATTCATTCCGCCTGACCGGCAAGGACTCGCGCCGCTTGCGAGATACGCGCACGTCGTCCTGCCCTCCGGCGAGCATCGCGTCGCCGGTTATACCGAAGCGAGCCGGGGATGCAAACATTTGTGCCGCCATTGCCCGATCGTGTCGGTTTACAAAGGAGTATTCCGGGTGGTGGATCGTGAGGTTGTGCTCGCGGACGTTCGCCAGCAGGTGGCAGCCGGAGCCGAGCACCTTACCTTCGGCGATCCGGATTTTTTCAATGGCATCGGGCATGCCATGGCCGTTGTCGAAGCCCTGCACCGGGAATTTCCCCGGCTCAGCTACGACGTAACCATCAAGATCGAGCACTTGCTGAAACACAAGCGGCACCTCGCGAGCCTGCGCGACACGGGATGCCTCTTCGTGACCAGCGCTGTCGAGTCGGTGGACGACGAGGTGTTGCGCCGCCTGGAGAAAGGGCACACGCGGGCGGATTTTCTCGAAGCGACCCGCATGTTTCGTGAGTTGGATTTGGTCTTGCACGCGACCTTTGTGCCCTTCACGCCTTGGACGACGCTCGACGGCTACGTCGAATTACTGCGCGTCTTGCGAGAAAACGATTTGGTCGAGAACGTTGCGCCGATTCAGCTGGCCATTCGTCTGCTGATCCCTCGAGGCTCGCGATTGTTGGAACTCGATGAGATCCGACACCTGGTCGGTCCGTTTGATCCTTCCGCGCTCGTTTACCCGTGGAGGAATCCGGATCCGCGTGTTGACACGCTCGGCGCGGAGGTGGAACAAATCGTCTCGAGCGGCGAAAAGCACAAGCTTCCGCGGCGAACGATCTTCGCGCGCATCGCGAAGGCAGCGCACCAAGCAGCCGGTGTCGAGATGGAGTTTGCCGCGCGGCCCGTTCTTGTGTCGCGCGCGGCGATCCCGTACCTCAATGAGCCTTGGTACTGTTGAGCCGAGCCGACGCGGGACCAGTTGGTCCAGTTCGCGCAAGCCAAAGAGTCTTTGCCAAGAACGGAGTCGTTCGTTTGAACCGAGAGCCTGTGTCTGCGACAGCGAGCCATACAGCCAAATGCGTGCTGCTCTTCACCACGAAACTGGGCTACCAGACGCGGAGCTTTGAAGAAGCGGCGCGCAAACTGGGCGTCCAACTCGTTTACGTCACCGATCGCTGCCACCAACTCGAAGATCCCTGGGGCGATCAAGCCATTCCCGCGCACTTCGAGTCTCCCGAGAAAGCGGCACACCTGGTCATAGAAAAACTGCGCGGCCGGGAGATCTCGGGAGTGTTGGCGCTCGGAGATCGTCCTGCGGCCGCCGCGGCCTATGCTGCGCGCACTTTCGGAATCCCCTACAACCATCCGGCCGCGGTTGAGGCTTGCCGAAGTAAACTACGGATGCGCGAAGTGTTTCAAAACGCGGGATTGCCTGTGCCCTGGTTTCGCCGTTTTCCGATCGCCCCCATTCCCGAGCCTTCGCTTGAGGGAATTCCCTTCCCGTGCGTGCTGAAGCCGCTTTCGCTTTCGGCCAGCCAGGGGGTGATGCGAGCAAATAGCCAGGACGAATTTCTTGCGGCCGCTTCGCGCCTCGCACGGCTGCTGGAATCGGCCGAGATTCGTGCCGCGCGCGAGCCGAATCTGGATCAGATGATTGTGGAAGGCTATATCCCGGGCAGGGAAGTGGCCGTTGAGGGGCTCCTCAGCGATGGCTCTTTGCGAATCCTGGCACTTTTCGATAAACCCGATCCGCTCGAAGGTCCGTACTTCGAAGAGACCATTTACATCACGCCGTCTCGGCTTCCGCCGTCCGCACAAAATCAAATCGCGAAGCGCGCGGGAGAGGCAACCCGTGCACTGGGCCTGACTCACGGACCCGTTCACGCGGAGTTCAGACTCAATGACGAAGGAATATGGCCCATCGAGGTCGCGGCGCGCCCAATTGGCGGGCTGTGCGCGCGAGCTTTGTGGTTTTGCCCGGGCGAGGGACAGCCGCCGATCGGGCTCGAAGAACTCCTCCTGCGCCACGCCTGTCGGATGCCCGGCAGCGACGCGCCACGGGAAAGGCAAGCTTCTGGCGTGATGATGATTCCTGTTCCGCAGAGCGGTATCGTGGAAAGCGTTTCGCAAGTGGAATCCGCGCGCGCCACTCACCGGATTACCGACCTGGTCATCACCGCGCGACTACATGATTACATCGCCGCGTGGCCGGAAGGCGCGAGCTATTTGGGTTTTCTCTTTGCAAGAGGAAACACGCCAGCAGAGGTGGAGCGCGCCATCCGCGAGGCGCACCGGAAATTGCGCTTTAGCATCACGCCGCGTCTGCCGGTGGTGCACCCCGCGACTCATCGCATTCCCGCACGCGGATAACTATCCTTTGGCCTTGGGGGGGACGTATCCTTCGGGCAATTTCGCGCCTTCCCCAAAAAAGAACTGCTCCATCTGCTCTCCCATGATTTTCTGCGAGTTGGGATCCAGCGGGTTCAGCCGGTACTCGTTCATGACCATCTTCGAGTATTCGAGCCACAGCTTCCAAGCGTCTTTCGAAACGTTCTCGTAGACGCGTTTCCCCAGTTCGCCCTGCCACGGGATGCGGTCCAGTCCCGGCAATTCCTTCCCGAACTTGACGCATTTCACCATGCGCGTTCCCGGCTTCACTGGTTCGCCGGGTGCCGGCGTGGGTTCGCAGGATTCGTTGGCCATGCCCTTCTCCTGTATGTTTCGGTCCTTTTTTACCTTACTGCAAGTTAGGGTAAAATCCTAGCCGTACGGGCAAAATCTCGGTCCCATCTCGGCAAACTTTGTTTGAGACTCTGCCTCACCAAATCCCTGGTTACTGCATCTAGGAAGAACCGGAGGTAATCGGCTTGCCCAAAATAACCACCCTGTTTTGGGACATCGGCGGCGTTATCCTGACCAACGGCTGGGACCGTGGATCGCGGAGGGAGGCTGCCGCCACGTTTCATTTGGACTGGGAAGAATTCCAGGACCGGCACGACCTCTCTTTTCCTGCCTTTGATAGCGGCCAAATCACCCTCAATGAATATCTCGACCGCACGCTCTTCTACCGCCCTCGCGCGTTCTCCCGCGAAGAGTTCACGGCCTTCATCTTTGCGCAATCCAAGGAATATCCGGATACGCGCGTGATTCTGGACAAGGTCACGAAGAGTCAAAAATACTTTGTCGGCGCCATCAACAATGAGCCACTGGAGCTCAATCAGTACCGCATCGAGGCCTTCGAGCTTCGAAGAAACTTCCTGGTTTTTTTCAGTTCTTGCTATGTGCATTCGCGCAAGCCCGAAGAAACCATTTTTCGCGTGGCGCTGGAAGTCACCCAGCGCCCGCCCGAGCAATGCCTTTTCATCGACGATCGCCCCCTGAATCTGGAAAGGCCCGGAAAACTCGGCATGAACACGATTCTTCACCAGGGCGCGGAACAACTGCGGTTGGAACTTGGAAAATATGGGGTTGAGGTATAGTTTTGAAGCGTCGCGCTATCTGACGGAACGGGACCGAATCACAAAGGAGACAAGATGGCGGGGGAGACAAGTCGCTCCGGATCGGTTTACGGCGGAGTTGCCGCGCCCTGCGCGGTGATTTTGTTTGGCGCCTCAGGCGACCTTGCCAAGCGCAAGGTTATTCCCGCGATGTACGACCTGGCCACCCACAATGCTCTTGGCCCGCGCTACGCCATCGTCGGGTTCGCCCGCACGGTTCTGACCGAGGACTCATTCCGCGCCGGCTTGGGGGAAGCCGCCAAAACGATTTCCGAAGTGGGGCCGATTGAGCCCAAGCAGTGGGATGCCTTTGCGTCGAACCTCCACTACTGCTCGGGGGAGTACGGCAATCCGGAAGCCTATACCCAACTGGCCAAGCGGTTGAGCGAGTTGGAGGCCGCCAAGAATCTAGGCGGCAACCGCTTGTTTTACCTTTCGACGCCGCCGGAGGTTTATCCGGCCATCGTGGAGCAACTGGGACGCGCCGGGCTGGCGCATGCGCCTTCGCCCAATTCCTGGGTGCGCATCATCATTGAGAAACCGTTTGGGCGAGACCTGGCTTCCGCCAAAGCGCTCAATGAGATTGTTCTCAACGTGTTCGATGAGAAGCAGGTTTATCGTATCGACCATTATTTGGGAAAAGACACGGTCCAAAACCTGCTCGTGCTGCGCTTTGGCAATGGCATTTTTGAGCCGCTGTGGAACCGCAATTACGTAGACCACGTGCAAATCACCGCGTCGGAAACGCTGGGCGTTGAGCGCCGCGGCGGTTTTTATGAAACGGCCGGCGCGCTGCGTGACATGATTCAGAGCCACGTTCTGCAACTGACTTCTCTCGTGGCCGTCGAACCTCCCGCCGCCTTCGACGCCACTGCGGTGCGAAATGAAAAATTGAAGGTGCTGCAGTCGATCCGCCCGTTCAACCTGGAAATGGTGGCGCGGTCTGCCGTTCGCGGGCAATACGCTCCCGGGAAACTCGGCGATAAGCCCCTGCCCGGCTATCGGGAGGAACCCGGAGTGAATCCGGCTTCGAAGACGGAAACTTTCGTCGCGGGAAGATTGCTCATCGACAATTGGCGGTGGGCGGGTGTCCCGTTTTACATTCGCACGGGTAAGCGTCTTGCCAAACGCAGCACGGAAATCATGATCCAATTTCGCTGCGCACCGCACATCGTATTTCGCGAGCGCGAAGTCGAGCCCAATCGCTTGGTCCTGAATATCCAACCAGACGAAGGGATTTCGATCAGCTTTGGCGCGAAGCGCCCGGGCACGGAAATGAGCATCGGAAACGTTACCATGGATTTTAGCTACCGCGAGGGCTTTGGCGACACCACGCGCAGCGCATACGCCACACTGCTGAACGACTGCGTTCGCGGCGACGCCACGCTTTTTGATCGCGGCGACAGCGTCGAAGCAGCGTGGTCATTGGTGGATCCCATCCTCGACGTCTGGAGTGCGGCGCGGACCGCGACCGTGCCGCAATATGCCGCAGGCAGTTGGGGCCCGCGCGAGTCCGATCTGCTGCTCGAACGCGATGGCCGTCGGTGGTATAACCCGTAGTGTATAACCGAGAGTTGCAAAATTCTTTGAACCGATTTAAAAGAGGGAATTACAAGGGGGGTCGGTGATCCTTGCGGGAGATGTGGGCGGCACCAAATGTAACTTGGCGCTGTTTTCCGAAAAGGATGGAAACCTGACGCCGGTTCTTCGCCAGCGCTTTGCCAGCAAGGAATTTGCGCAGTTCGATTTGATCGTCAAGGAATTTTCCAGGCAGGCTGCGGATCGGCTCGGCGGCCAGCGAATTAACGCGGCCGGATTTGGCATCGCCGGCCCGGTCATCAACGGCCGAGTGCGCGCCACGAACCTTCCCTGGATCGTGGAAACCGAAACGCTCATCAGGGAGTTGAACGTTCCGCACGTTGTGCTCCTCAATGACCTCGGCGCCTGGGGACATAGCCTCGAGCATCTGGCCCCGGAAGACTTCTGCGTTTTGAATCCCGGCAAGCCCGAGCCGGGCGGCACGCGGGCGTTGCTTGCCGCGGGCACGGGCCTCGGAGAGTCGATTCTCTTTTGGGATACGGGCCGGTACCGCGTGGTGCCTTCCGAAGGAGGGCACTCCGATTTTGCGCCCCACACCGAGCAGCAGATCGAACTGCTCCGCTTCATGCGCCGCCGTTATCCCCAGGTGAGCTGGGAACTGATCCTCTCGGGTAGAGGTTTCCGCACCATTCACGAGTTTCTGGCTCCTAAAGTGCTGCACGCTTCTTTTGAGGACCCCGACGCGGATCCGGCCCCCGAAATTACCCGGCGCGGTTTGGATAAATCCTGCCGCGTTTGTTCGGACACCGTCGATTTGTGGACCGCCATCTATGGCGCCGAGGCCGGAAATCTCGCGCTGAAAGTCTTGGCGCTCGGCGGCGTCTATGTTGCCGGCGGCATCGCCGTCAAAATTCTCGAGAAAATGAAAGATGGCACGTTTTTCCACGCCTTCAAAGACAAATGGAAGTTCGAGGGGCTCCTCAGCAACATCCCTGTCTCGATCATTTTGAATGAATCCGCTCCGCTTCTGGGCGCAGCCTACGAGGCCTTGGCTGCCGTCGACAGATAGTCTCGCATCGTTTGTTCTCCAACATCTGCGAGGTTCCTCCTTCCCCGCCATTCTTTGGTAAGCTAAGACGATTCCTCCAGAACGGCCTTGCCGGATGTCTCCCCGATTTTGCGAGAGAGGCCAAGGAGCTAACCATGAGCAGTGCGGTAACCACCCAGGTCCCCGAGCTCGAGAATTATGTGAACGGCGCGTGGCAGCGAGCCGCTGCTTCGGAATACGCTGATGTCATTAACCCCGCAACTGGCGATCTGCTGGCGCGTACACCTCTTGCCAGCTCGGCCGATGTGGACGCCGCCGTTCAGGCTGCTGCCGCTGCTTTTCCCGCCTGGCGCCGCACACCGCCGGGCGAGCGCATTCAATACCTCTTCAAGCTGAAAAACCTTCTCGACGAAAATATCGACGAACTCTCGCGCATCATCACGACCGAAAATGGAAAGACCTTCGCTGAAGCCAAAGCGGAGATGCGCCGCGGCATCGAAAACGTCGAGGTGGCCTGCGGCATCCCCGTGATGATGCAGGGCCACGTATTGGAAGACGTAACCCCGGGCGTGGACGAAATCCAGATTCGCCAGCCGCTGGGTGTGGTTGCGGCCATCACACCCTTCAATTTCCCGGCAATGATCGTTTATTGGTTTCTGCCGTACGCGATCGCTTGCGGCAACACTTTCATCCTGAAGCCTTCCGAGCGCGTCCCGCTTTCGATGCGGCGCGCGTTCGAATTGCTAGAAAAAACCGGCCTGCCCAAGGGTGTGGTGAATCTGGTCAATGGTGGCCGCGACGTGGTCAACGCGCTTTGCGATCATCCGCAAGTACGCGCGATCAGCTTTGTCGGCTCCACGCCGGTGGCCAAGCACGTTTATGCGCGCTCCGCGGCCGCCGGCAAGCGGATGCAGTGCCAGGGCGGCGCAAAAAATCACGTCATCGTCCTGCCCGATGCCGACATGGAGCTGGCGACGCAAATCATCAGCGACAGCGCTTTCGGCTGCGCGGGCCAGCGCTGTCTCGCCGTTTCCGTGGCGGTCACTATCGGCGAAGCGCAAAAGACGTTTCGCGATTCCATCGCCGAAGCCGCGACGAAAATTCGCGTCGGGAACGGCCTCGATGCGGGCGTGCAGATGGGGCCGGTCATTAGCAAAGAAAGTAAGAGACGCATCGAAAGTCTGATCAACGCCGGTGTCGGCGAAGGTGCGAAGCCGATTCTGGATGGACGCGGCACGAGAATTCTCAAATATGAGGCAGGCAATTTCCTGAAGCCCACGATTCTCGATGGTCTCCCTTCCACCAGCCAGCTTGCGCACACCGAAATCTTTGGCCCGGTGCTCAGCTTGATTCACGCCAATTCCGTGGACGAAGCCATGGAATTCCTCGGTCGCAGTCCCTACGGAAATCAAGCCTCGCTTTTTACCACGAGCGGGTCTGCTGCCCGCAAATTCCGTTACGAGGCGCCCGCAGGTAACATCGGCATTAACATCGGTGTTGCCGCGCCGATGGCGTATTTCCCGTTCAGTGGCTGGAAGCAAAGTTTCTTCGGCATTCTTCACGGGCAGGGACGTGATGCCGTCGAATTCTTCACCGAGTCGAAAATCGTGATCGAGCGCTGGTCGCGCCAGGAAACTCGCAAATTCTGAAGCGGGCTTTCCCTTGTCCTCCGTTGTCGATCGACTCCGATAGGTTGGCGCTCGGAGCGGAGTTGGTTCATGCCGTGCCGTGATCGGAGTTTTTGAATCTTTTGACCGTGAACCTGCAAGCCTTGGAATCTGACGACAATGACGACAAAACCTCTCCACCTTGAGATGCACAAGCAGATTGAATGCGCCGAGACGCTCGGGTCGCGGTTCTATACCGACCCCGCGATTTTGGGGATTGAGAAGTCGCGCATTTTCCGGCGCACCTGGCAACTCGCTGGCACGCTTGATCATCCCTGCGGCGAAATGAATGGTGCCAAGCGCAGCATTTCCGACCCGGAAAGCTTTTTCACCACGGATGTCGTCGGCGAACCGGTCATCGTCGTGCGTGACAAGCACGGCCAGTTACGCGCTTTCAGCAACGTTTGCCGCCATCGCGCCGGACCGATTGCGCTCGGCGGCGGTTCGAAGAACGTGCTGCGCTGCCAGTATCACGGCTGGACCTATACCCTCGATGGCCGCTTGATTGGCACTCCGGACGTCGATGGCGTGGAGTTCTTCGACCGCAGCACCATGGGCATGGTCCCGCTGCGTTGCGAAACCTGGGGCCAGTTCATTTTTGTGAACTTCGATCTTCAGGCCGAGCCCCTTGGCGCATACCTCGGAGAGATTCCCGAGCAGGCGCGCGGCTTTCAATTCCAAGGCTTGCAGTTCGCCGAGCGCCGCGACTATGTGATTGACTGTAACTGGAAGGTGTACGTCGACAACTATCTCGAGGGTTACCACATTCCCATCGCCCATCCCGGCTTGATGAAGGAAATTGATTACGCGCAGTACCGCACGGACACCTTTCGCTATGGTTCGCAGCAGTTCGCGCCGATTCGCGCGATGAAACCGGACGACGCTCGAGAACGCCTCTACGCACCCGGCTCCGGCCTCGAGGAGGCGCTGTACTTCTGGATTTTCCCGAATCTGATGCTCAACATTTACCCGGATAACATTTCGACGAACCTGATCGTGCCGCTCTCGCACGAGAAAACGCTCACCATCTTTGAATGGTTTTTTCACGAAGTGGCTGCACCGAAAAGCCGCGAGCGCATCGAGCGCGCCGTGTCCTTCAGCGACGAAGTGCAACGGGAAGACATTCTGCTTTGCACAAATGTGCAAAAAGGCCTGGGTTCCTCGACCTACGACCGCGGGCGGTACTCGGTGAAACGTGAAAACGGTGTGCACCACTTCCACCTGCTGCTCGGCGAGTTCCTCGCTCGACCTTAGCCAGCCACGGATGCTGTCGTGATTGTGCTTTTGATGGGTCCTGCCGGATCGGGAAAGACGACAATCGGCATACTGCTCGCGACACAACTCTGCTGGGGATTTGCCGACGCCGACGATTTCCACTCGCCCGCGAACAAGGAGAAAATGTCTCGCGGTCTCGGGCTGAGTGACGAAGATCGCATTCCATGGCTACAAACCATCCGCAACGCGATGGATCAATGGCTGGCCGAGCGACGCAGTGTCGTTCTGGGTTGCTCCGCGCTGAAGCGCAGCTACCGCGAACAACTGGGAGTTGACGCAAACTCCAGGGACCTCAAGCTGGTCTATCTTAAAGGCAGCTACCGTCTTTTGCTCGAACGCTTGCGCGCCCGAAAGGGTCACTACGCGACCGAGGGGCTTCTCACCAGCCAGCTTGCCGACCTTGAAGAACCAACCGACTCGATCACCATTGACGTGTCTAGGTCCCCGGAGCAAATCGTCGCCGAAATCCGGGAGCAACTGGGCGTGTAAGCGATGGCGCAAAAACGCCGCCCGGGAAACTTCCGCCTTTCTTCGGCTTTAGAACGCTCCTATGGCTTTGCCGGGGATGGCGCCGGCTGCGAACCCGGCGCTGTCGGGGTGCTTCCGTAATTGAAATTCACTTTGGGAGCCTGCCTCGCCCCTTCCTCCGTCTTGAAGTACGCATCGTTGCGGGTGAATCCGCTCATGCTTGCCACGAGATTGTTGGGGAAGAGCGAGAGAAACGTGTTGTAGTCCTGCACCGATTCGTTGTAGCGGCGGCGTTCGACGGCGATGCGATTTTCCGTTCCGGCCAGCTCATCTTGCAGGCGAAGGAAGTTCTCGTTGGACTTCAGTTGCGGATAATTTTCCACGACCAACAGCAGCCTTCCCAGCGCACCATCCAGTTGCCCGTTCGCGGCAATCTTCTCCGCCGGCGTGTGGGCACCCAGCAGTGCGGAACGTGCTTTGGCGATGTCACCAAAAACAATCTGCTCCTGCACGGCAAACCCCTTTACGGTCTCCACCAGGTTGGGAATCAGGTCCGCCCTCCGCTGCAGCACCACGTCCACCTGCGACCACGCGGCGTTCACCGCCTCCTTCTTGATGGCCATTTGGTTTCTTCGGCTGATGAACGAGCTTCCGAAAATCAGCGCGATGATTACTAATACGACCAGAACAATCAGAACGCTCTTCATATCCACCACCTCGGCCTTTCGATTTCAGCTGCTTGTTTTCTTGACGCGCTGCCATTCGCGCTTGGGAAAATGATGATCCAACGCGTGCAACACTTTTTCCAGCGCCTTTAGGTACGCACCATACGCCGGAACAATATCTCCGTGAAATTCGCCGCTTTCCCGCAGTTTCAAAAGTGCGTCGAAAGCCGATGCGTCCGTATCGGTCAACGCTGCGGCCCGCGCGACGATTTCGTGCGCATGCACAGGCGGCGTTTCTCCAAACGCCATCACCGTGTGGCGCAGCAGCGTCAACACGCCGGAAAAGGATTTTCGCAGCACCGGCGCCAACTCGCCGAGATGTCCCGGCGCACGCAAATAATGCTGCCGGAGTTTCAACAAAATGGTTCGTAGGTCACGTTCAATCTCCAGACGATGCAAATTCGTGGGCACTTCGATCTTGGCAACCACGTCCTCGCCGTAGAGCACGCGGCGCCCCTGCTTCATGTCCAGAATCTCGATCGCGAACACGTCAGCGGCTTGCCGCAATTCCTCGTGCGTGAAAAACAGCGGTGCCGGTTCTTTCTGTTCGACGCACCACCACTTCACTGCGCCTGCCAGCCGGCCAAGCTCTTCCACCGTCAGGGAACGCAAGATGCACACGACGTTAAGATCGGAGTGCCCTCCGCGAAAATCCCCGCGTGCCGCTGAGCCGAACAAAATGATGCACTCCAGGTTGCTGGCAGCAAATTCTTTCAAGCGCTTCACGAGTTCTGTCAGTTTTGCGTCCGTCGAAAGCATTTTCGCCTCGTTCTTCAAGCTCGGGCCTGGTCTTACCAGCCCCCTGACGCTCCCCCGCCCCCGCTGCTCCCGCCGCCAAACCCGCCAAATCCCCCCCCGCCCCAGCCACCGGATCCGCCGCCGAACCCACCGCCGTCCGACCCGCCACCCCAGCTGCCTCGCGATGCCCGGCCGGAGTTGGCCATCATCCCGAGCAAGAACCACAGCAGGCCGCTTCCCCCCGACCCGCCGCCCCGAAGTCCGCGTCCTCCGGAGGCGCGTCCGAGAAACGCAAATAGGATAATCAACCCGACGAAAATCCAGAAAATCCCACCCCCGCCGCCATTCCTTCCGCGATGGATTCGCCGCACCGACGGCTCGTTGCTTAGGGTGACGTGCGCATCATCGGCGACGTGTTTGGCTAATTGCCACGCCGCCGTTTCCACCGCGTCGCCGTAATCGCCCTGCCGCAGAAACGGGACCATGGCGCGGCCCGCGTCGCCGGCGCGCGCATCATTAATCACCGGTTCGAGGCCGTAGCCGACTTCGATGCGGTACTTGCGGTCATTCGGCGCCAGCAGCAAAAGAACGCCGCGATTGTCTTTTTTGCTTCCGATTCCCAACTGCTTATAGAGATCCACGGCGTAAGAATCGACGCTGTCCCCATCGAGCGAGCGGACCGTCACGATCGCCATCTGCGCCCCGGTTTTCTGCTCAAGTTCCGTCCCCAAAGCTTCCAGGGCCGCCTTCTTTTCTGCGCCGATCACCCCCGCAAGGTCCGTCACATAGCCGGTCGGATGGATGCTCTTGATGTCTTCGGCGACCGCGAGACTCGCGGCAAGAAGCGCGGCGCACAGCAAGACGGCGTTTCGAAAAAGGCGAGCAGTACGCATTGGGGATTTGGACCTGTCCGTTGGCTTCCTTTTACTTGTACGTTGGCCGAAGCACAAAAATATCATGGACGCGGTCTCTTGAGAGCATGCCGACTGGAAGTGAAGCCGCTCTGCATGGAAAACAGGGTGAAGCCGGAAACGGGCGGGCCCGTTGCAGTTTTCTTATTTCTTATTTCATCGTATGCTTGAGCGACACAGAATTTTTCCCCGCGCTTTTCCGAAAAGGCTGCTCTGCACCACGGTTTTCCGGCGATTTGTGCGAGCAAGCCAAGAAACGCAAAGTCGGTGAGCCCGGTTCAGCGAAAATGAGCGATAGCAAGATAGCCCGGCCCGTCTGGAAGCCCGCCGGAAGAGTGCACACCGGCGAGCAACCGTTCAAATATCCTTTGACGAGAGAATTTCTCGAGCCCGACTGGCGCCGATTGCCCGGCTATAAAGACGTCACCACCGCGGAGTGGGAAACGGCTCTATGGCAACGCCGCCACACGGTAAAGAACCTGAGAGAGTTGCAAGTGGTTTTCGGCTCGCTGCTGCCGCCGAGCCTGCTCGAAAGCATGGAGCGCGACATCCGAGCGCGCGCCACCATGTCCATCCTGATCCCACCGCAGATGCTCAATACCATGGACGAGAAGGACCTGTGGAATGATCCCCTCCGCCGATACATGCTCCCTGCGTTTGACGATCGTAATCCCGATTGGCCGAGCCATCCCAAATCCAGCCGCGACAGCTTGCACGAATCCGACATGTGGGCCGTCGAAGGGCTTACACATCGCTATCCAACGAAAGTGCTGGCGGAAATGCTTTCTACCTGTCCGCAATACTGCGGCCACTGCACGCGCATGGACTTGGTCGGCAACGACGTGCCGCAAGTCGTCAAGCTGCGCTTCCAGCTCCCGCAGAAAGACCGCTACGAACAGATGCTCGACTATTTGCGCAAGACGCCTTCCGTTCGCGACGTGGTCGTTTCCGGCGGCGACATTGCCAATATGCCCATCGCGCAGCTCGAACCCTTCGTCTCCGCTCTCCTGGACATCGGGAACATCAAGGACATTCGCCTGGCCACCAAGGGGCTCATGGGCATTCCACAACATTTCCTGCAGGGCGAAGTTTTGAGGGGATTCGAACGCTTGGCGAAAAAAGCGCGCGAACGAGGTGTCGATTTGGCGCTGCACACGCACGTGAACAACGCGCGCCAGGTAACGCCGCTAGTGGCAAAAGCGGCAAAGAGGATTCTGGAACTTGGCTTCCGCGACGTTCGCAACCAGGGCGTGCTGCTGCGCGGCGTAAACACCAACTCCAAAGATTTGCTCGAACTCTGCTTCACGCTGCTCGATCGCGCCAAAATCATGCCGTACTACTTCTACATGTGCGACATGATTCCCAATTCCGAGCACTGGCGCTTGTCCATCCGGGAAGCCCAGCAGTTGCAGCACGACATCATGGGCTACTTGCCCGGCTTTGCCACGCCGCGGATGATTTGCGATGTGCCCTTAGTCGGCAAGCGCTGGGTTCATCAAGTGAAAGACTACGACCGCGAAAAAGGCATCTCCTACTGGACCAAGAATTATCGCACGGGCATCGAAGCCGACGATCCGCAAGCGTTCGAGCGCCTCTATGAGTATTACGACCCCGTTTACACCCTGCCCGCCGCCGGTCAGGAATGGTGGCGCCGCCAAGCCCCGGTCTTCGCCGAACGTTAGTATCGCCGGGAGGAGACCTGGCGCCGGCGGATCCGCTGCGGGTCAAAGAATGACGTGCCGACGGTTTGCGCAATCGGCGTCGACCGTCGCGTGGTCGGAGCGACTTCGACTCACGGTTTTTTGCTGTTGGGGAAACGCCAGTGAACCTCGTCGCTGCCGTTGCTTTTGGCTGGCCCTACGCAGCGCGGGAAGCGTCGGTTCGAGCGCGCTTTTTTGCTGACGAGTCTTGCGTCTATTTCTGGGCGGTAGTCGTTGCGGGCAGCGGGCTCGGAGCTCCCGGAATGGGACACGCGGCGGTCGATCAAGATTGGGGGATAAGCCGGCCAACCAGGGGAACGACGCTGCTACTCTTCGATTTTCCCCAATGCGCTGGGGAACCGATGTTTGCTTTCATCCACCTCGAGCCGATTCTTAAGAACCAGTTTTGCGTCTTCGGCGGCAGCGCGCAATTCGGGATGCCTGCCTAGGCTGCTGGAATGCAAAACGGCGTCAGCCAGGCGCCACAGGCAGTTCTCCAATTCCGTGATCCGCGCGACGACCTCCGGCGCGGAGGTCTGCGCCTTGACGTAGGTATCGAGTGCGACTTCGCCCTCGATTTTCTCGATAGGTTCGGTAACCGTGGTTTCGCCGTCGTTTACGGGATGGACGACTTGAGGAACGACGCCCGCAAGCGGATGGGGGTTGGCCATGGGCGCATTATACTTCAAGCAGGCCCCGAGCCAGAACGCATCTGGCTGCCAGCTCCCGGCAATCATTTCCGGTCTTGGTTCTTGGCTTAGTTTGCCGGAACATGCCGTACTTTCGTCGCCAGCGAGCCGGGCCTCGGTTCGGGCGCTGGTTTCGGCATGTCCGAGGTTCGAAAGCGCTCGACCATCCGGTCCGCCATAGCGATCGCATAAACCGCCGACGCAATTTCGACCGCGGCTTCTCGCACGTCCTGTTCATAGATTCGCTCGTAAGTGTCGAGGTTGGTGTGATGGGTAAACGATCCATAGTCAAAGCCGTCCTGCGCCAATCCGATTCCCGGCAAGCCCGCGTTATTGAACGACGTGCTGTCCGTCCCGCCGGTTCTGCGGCTGTCGGTCGAGACCGCGCCCGTGAAGCCCCAATCCGCAAACGGCATCAACGCCTCGCGCACCATGTCCGCCGCGCCTGCCGGTCCAAACACGCTCGCACCCCTCGGCTTTCCCGTTCCCGAATCAATGTTGAAGTACGCATCCAGCTTCGCGTATTCCGGTTTCTGGTTTTCAAAACTTCCAAAATGTTGCTCTACGTAAGCGAGCGAGCCGAGCAAGCCTTCTTCCTCACCGCTCCAAAGCGCAACGCGAATCGTGCGCCGCGGCTTCACGCGCAGGGCCGCGAGAATCCGCGCCGCCTCCAACATCATCGACGAACCTATGCCGTTGTCGGTCGCGCCGGTCGCATCATGCCACGAGTCGTAATGGCCGCCGAGCATCACGATCTCATCCTTCTTGTCGGTGCCGGGAATTTCTCCAATGGCGTTGTAGGCCGTCGTCCCTTCCGGATACTCTTTGTTCTGAATGTCGATCTTTAGCGTCACCGGGGTGCCGTCGGCCATGATGCGCGTAATGCGTCCGTAATCTTCATTGCGCATCACCAACGTCGGCACCGCTCGCGTCCAGTCATACGTTCCATTCTGTTGCGCGATGATGATGCCGTGCGCGCGGCCCGCGTCATTCACCCGGACCTGCGCGCCGTTATCGACCAAGAATTGGTCCACTTGCCTTGAAACGTCCTGCCGGGTCAACCGTCCTTCCGGCGGTTTTGGCTGCTCGGGAAAGCGAAACGGCTTTGCATCGGGGCCGAATCGTGACTTCCATTCCTCCTCGGAGCGTCGCATCGGCGCCGGATTCATCTCTTCCGGCACGTCCACGTGCTTTCCCACAAACACAATCGCGCCGTGCACTTTGTCTTTTACGGAGTTCAAATAGACATCGAGCTCAGCTTGCGTCGGCTGCTGGGGCTCTTCAGATTTCTCCGCAGGCGGCAGCGGCGGGAGAGCCCACTTCGGCTCCGGCGGAGGTGGCGCGGTTGCGAAGAAGTTGAACCCGCCTCCTCGCGGTGGCGCCAACCCCGGCGGATCGAGCAACACGACTTTCGCGACCACGAGGCCCTTGGTGCTCGGCGTCCACGCGAGCGGCTTGACCATCAGTTGCCCATGAAACGGCGCGACCGCCTCCGCGACCAATTCCATGCTTTCCCAGCCGGGCACCGGAGTCGCGGCGCTCGGCGGCTGAAAGGTCCACGGCTCGAGGTGCGTGTTCACGAGTCCCCACGAAGCCATGGTCTTCACCGCCCAATCGTCTGCCGCTTTCAGATTGGGTGAACCCGTCACGCGCGGCCCGTACACGTCTGCCACTTCGTGAATGATCCACATGATCTTGGAGTTGTTCGTCTCTTCCGCGCGAATCTGCGCATACGCTTCGGCAGTGCCCGGAGCCTGCGCGGCAACCGGCAGCACCGCCAGCAGCAGGCAGTAAAGAAAGAATGCACAGAATCTAGCCACGTTTCCTCCCCCGAGACTGCTACTTGCCCACCAGCAAAATGGAGAACGAGCCTTCGATCATCGGACCGCGCGCCGGGCGTCCTGCCGGTCCTGGCGGCGCGTTCGGCGGAGGCGGACCGAATTCGGCCGCCATGGTCAACAGGTGATTTGTCTTGGCGTCCAGCGCCAGCGTCTTCGCGCCAACCATCGTTCGAAGCGTCTGCTCAACCGTGAAGCTCGTGGGACTGTTTTCCTTGATGAACGTCATCGTCCCGGCATATTCCGCACTGATCGCTTCCATCGTTCGAGGATTGAAAGCCACCGTATCCACGCCCATGCCCGTCGGGAGGGTGGCAAGGATGTTGCCGTTGTCGGCGTCCACCATCACGGCTATCGGCGAAGGTTGGCGGTAATAGGCAAAAAGGATGTGATTCTTCGCGTCAAAGGCCAGTCCGCTTCCGCCGGTGCCTTGGGAGCTCATGTCGTAGTGCGCGGTAACCGTCAAGTTTTTCGCGTCCACCACGGCAATGCTGGCCTTGTCCGCAATATTGACATAGATTGCGCCTTTGCCGTCGCTCACTGCCTGCTCGGGCGCGCCTCCCAAGTCCAGCGTCTTCACCACCGTGCCCTCCGCGGCATCAATCACCGTGGCGTGCGGCGGCTGATGACTCAAGACCCATACACGCGCGTTGTAGGAATCGCACAGGATCCCGTCAGGGCGGCCGTCTACGTCAATCGACTTGATAACCTTCAACGTGACTGCGTCCCACATGGTGATGGGCTTGGTGGTGGAAAATCCATGGTGCGACTTGGCATCCACCGTGGCGCCCCCGGCTCGCACATCCGGAATCGTGCCGGCCGGTTCTAGAGTATCCAAATCGAAGACCGTCAGTCGCCCGGCCGGGCCACCGCGCGGGATGTACAGACGACGCGCTTCCGAGTCGGCGAAAATGTAGTCATAACCGCCTTCGCCGCCTGCCTTAGCCGTCTTCACTACCTTGTAAGGGCCTCCGCTTGGGGCGTTCTGGGCTGACCCCACAAACACAGGGATGGTCATCCCTGCTGCAAGCGCAACCGCCAGGCAAACTCGATGCATAAAGCGTCCCCACATAACATCTCTCCTCTCCCTAAACATCTGGATCATTGCGGCGGAACGTTCAGTGGGCGCCAAGCCGCGCCCGAATATATACCAAATCCGCGCCATATGCCTCCTCTCTGCCGAAGCAATTCTTCGTGGCCCTTAAACAAGTGATTCGCATGGAACCGGGTTGCCTATCCCGCATCGGGAGGCGGCAGCGGGGCACATAGGTCAATCTCCATGGCCGCGCTGATTGTCAAACTGTGCCGATAATCGCGTTGACACTGGCTAAGGGCTACTCTAGAATTGACGTTTGTCTCTACAGGGAAAGGTGTGACTGGGTGCGATGAGGACTTATGTAGCCAAGGGAGCCGAGGCGCAAGCCCTGCAAACGGGCGCGAATTGGTACGTCGTGGACGCCACGAACGCCGTGCTGGGGCGGCTGGCCACTAAAGTAGCGCGGATTTTAATCGGCAAGGATAAGCCGACTTTTACCCCGTACCTGGATTCGGGCGACCATGTGGTCGTGATCAACGCGGACAAAATCCGCCTGACGGGGAACAAGATAGAGCAGAAGGTTTATCACACGCACAGCGGATACCCCGGCGGATTGAAAACCGTGCCGGTAAAGCGCGTGCGCGAGAGCCGGCCCGAATGGGTGGTGCGTGAAGCGATTCTCGGGATGCTCCCGAAGAATAAGCTGCAGGCGCGTCGGGCGAAGAAATTGCGTGTGTACCGCGATGCGACGGGCTTGGCGCGGCACGCCGGGCAAAAACCGCAGGCGGTTGCCCTGTAGCCGTAAACGAGATTCGTTGTTTTTCCGCACATTGCTGTTCCTATCTACGTTGGTCCGGTGCAGGCCTTCGCAGGGAATCAGCTAGGCGTGCAGCAGGCCGAAGCGTGGGGTGTCTGAGCCACCGTATCTTGTGCCGCTTACCGGCGCCAGGTCGAGTGAAGCATCGAGCAAGCCTGGGTCACGGATTTGAGAGTCAGGAGGAACGTTGAGTACAGCAGGTACGCCCCTCGCGGGCACGCAAACATGGTTTCTCGGAACAGGGCGGCGCAAGGAGGCCATTGCACGCGTGTTCCTTCGCGCGGGTTCGGGGAAGTTCACCGTCAACGACCGTTCTGTCGAGCAATATTTTCCGAATCATGCATGGAAGCATGAGGCGACCGAGCCGCTGAAGTTCACCAACTTGGCCGACCAGGTGGACGTAGTGGTAAGCGCAGGCGGCGGCGGGGTGGGCGGGCAAGCCGGCGCCGTGCGCATGGGGTTGTCACGCGCGATTGCGCGATTCAATCCAGAGCTGCGTGCGTCCCTGCGGAAGAACGGATTTTTGACGCGCGATTCCCGAATGAAGGAGCGCAAGAAGTACGGGCAAAAAGGCGCAAGAAAGAGATTCCAGTTCACCAAGCGTTAAACGGAGACTGGTGATCCGATGAGGGGCGAAGAACCAGGCCCCGGTCACGAACAGGTTCCAGGGGGATGACGCGAGTCATCTCCCTGAGATCATGGCCGGCAAGCTGCCGGCAAGAGGCTGCTGCGTATCGGCGCTCGAGGGGCGGTCGAAAGCCGCCGCGATAACGCCCGAGCGAAAAGCAGCTATCCCATTAGGAGGGAACTTGGCAGTCGAAATTACGATGAAAGAACTGCTGGAGGCCGGGGTTCACTTCGGTCACCAGACGCGCCGCTGGAATCCGAAAATGAAAGAATATATTTTCGGGGAACGCAACGGCATCCACATTATCGACCTTCAGAAAACCCTGAAAATGTTTCGCGAAGCGAGTCGCTTTGTGAGTGATATTTCCGCACAAGGCAGAAACGTTTTATTCGTGGGCACCAAGCGCCAGGCCCAAGAAGCCGTTGCCGAAGAGGCGAAGCGCTGCAGCGCGTTCTACGTGAACCACCGCTGGCTAGGCGGGACGCTGACCAACTGGGCCACGCTGCAGAAATCCATCAAGCGCCTCAAGCTGCTGAAAGCCATGACGGAAGACGGTCGCATGGAGCAGCTGTCGAAGAAAGAACGCGCGCGCTTGGACCGCGAGATGAAGCATCTCCAGCAGAATTTGGAAGGCATCGAGAACATGACGCAGTTGCCGGACGCCATGTTCGTCATCGACTCGAACGCCGAGGAAATTGCGGTGAAGGAAGCGCGCCGGATGGGCGTTCCGGTGGTTTCCGTCGTGGACACGAATTGCGACCCGGACGTGGTGGACTGGATCATTCCCGGAAATGACGACGCGCTGCGCGCCATCCGGCTCTTCACCACAAAAATCGCGGATTCCGTGGCGGAAGGGCGCAACGCCTACCAGCAATCGCAGGTGGCGGAGCAGAAGGCCACGGAGGATCAGGCGTTGATCGAGGGCGTCGAGTACGTGGACACCAGCGCATACGAGCAGTACGAGAAGCAGGAAGGCGACTACGTGGAGGGCGCCGAAGCACCAGCGGAAGGCGCGGAGACTACGGTGCCTCCGGACGAAGAAGAGCGTTAAAGAACTGCGTGGGTGGGAAATTCTACTGGCCCGCCCCGAACGGCTCGGGGCGGGCCGTTCTGCAAGAATATGGACGCAACAAGACTTTGGAGAACAAGGGAAAGAGAATGAGTACACAACAATCTGCCGTGCAGATTCCGGCCCAACTCGTCAAGGAATTGCGGGAACGGACCAACGCGGGCTTCAGTGATTGCCGCGCCGCGCTCGTCGAAGCCAATGGCGACATCGAAAAAGCCATCAGCGTCCTGCGCAAGAAGGGCCAGGCGGCTGCAGCCAAGAAAGCTACGCGCGAAGCCAGCGAAGGCCTGGTGGGCAGTTACATCCACGCCGGCGGAAAGATCGGCGTGATCGTGGAGCTGAACTGCGAGTCGGACTTCGTGGCGCGCACCGAAGCATTTCAGCAGCTTTCGCACGACATCGCCATGCACATCGCCGCGCTCGATCCGCGGTACGTGCGGCGCGAGGACGTCACGCCGGACATGCTCGAGAAGGAGCGCGAAATCTACCGGGCGCAGGCGCTGGCGTCAGGCAAGCCCGAGCAAGTCGTCGAGAAAATCGTCACGGGCAAAATGGAAAAGTTCTACGAGGAAAATTGCCTCTACGAACAACATTACATCAAGGACGAGAGCGTGACGATCGGCGAGATGATCTCTCAGGCGGTCGCCAAGCTGGGCGAGAATATTTCCATCCGGCGCTTCGTGCGCTTCAAAGTCGGTGAAGTGAGCGGCAGCCCCTCGGCAAGTCCGGAAGCGGCGCCCGCCAAATCTTAAAAGCCACAATTTCAAAGCAGACGCCCGAATCAATCGGGCCCTCATTGATTGCCGCCCGCCAAGCTGCGGTCGTGTCGACACTCCGCCTCCCGCGGCTCTGGATTTACGAATACGCAGTTTGCGCGACTTCCCGGCATGGTTAGGAGGAAGCAATGATTTCCGGCGCCCATGTGGTCGTCTACAGCAAAAACGCCCAGGCGGACCGCGCCTTTTTTCGGGACGTCCTGGGATTCCAGTCCGTGGATGCCGGTGATGGCTGGCTGATCTTCGCCCTGCCCCCGGCAGAAGCCGCCTTCCACCCGTCGGAGGAGAACGGTGTTCACGAGCTCTACCTCATGTGCCAGGACCTAAAGGCTGAAATCGCCTCCCTTGTGAAGAAAAATGTCAAGTGCTCGAAGATCGAGGAAGCGCGGTGGGGTTCCATCACGAAGATACCGCTTCCCGGAGGCGGCAAAGTGGGCCTCTATGAACCGAAGCATCCCACCGCCCTAGGCCTGAAATAGGCCCCTGCCAAATGCAATTTATGACCCGGCAGTGCGACCGGCGAAAGTGCGGGTCCAGGCATAGTTTGTTACAATTCCGAGGATTTAAAGCCGCAAAATTGGAGAGTCATGGCCTCGAAGAAGAATGGCATTGCGCGAATTGCGAAGAAGCACAAGCCGGCCTACCGCCGCATCCTACTGAAGCTCTCCGGCGAAGCGTTCCAGGGCCCGCAAGGATTCGGCATTCACGGCGAAACGATTCTGTCGATCGCGCGCGAATTGAAGGAAGTTCATGCGCTGGGAGTGGAAACGGCCATCATGGTCGGCGGCGGAAACATCTTCCGCGGCGCGCGCCAAAAAGGTTTCGAGATCGACCGCGCCACCGGCGATTACATGGGCATGCTGGCAACGGTCATCAATGCCATGGCGTTGCAGGATGCCCTTGAAAAAGAGGGTGTGTTCACGCGAGTGCTGAGCGCCATCGAGATGAAAGAGGTTTGTGAGCCGTTCATCCGCAGGCGCGCCATGCGTCACTTGGAAAAAGGCCGCGTGGTCATTTTTGCGGCGGGAACGGGGAACCCGTATTTTTCAACGGACACAGCGGCGGCCCTGCGCGCCATGGAAATCAAAGCCGAGGCGATCCTCAAGGCCACGCGGGTCGAGGGCATTTATGATGCGGATCCCGAGCAGGTTCCCGACGCGCGATTTTTTAGCGCAATCTCCTACCGCGAAGTGCTGAGCCAGAACCTGAAAGTGATGGATGCGACCGCGATTTCGCTGTGCATGGACAACGGCATGCCCATCGTGGTCTTCAATATGAATCGGGCTGGCAACATCAAAAGAGTGGTTTTAGGCGAGCGTGTTGGATCGAAGGTAACCCCGGCTTAAAACAGTTTTCCGTTATCCGTCATCAGGGGGCAGTTTAAGATAGAAAGCCGTCCCGGAGGGCACAAACGGCCCAGGTCGGGATGAGAACGAAGAAGTTGGTAAAGTCTTTCTCTTCTAGAATCCTACGAAGAACGAGTACTGCAGAGGACTTGAAAAATGACGACGATTGCGACACCCAAAGACGCGATGGCGGCGGCGAGGACGCGCATGGAAAAAGCCGTCGAGGATTTTCGCAAGGAGCTCGCTACGCTGCGCACCGGACGCGCGAACGCGGCCATCCTGGACGCCATCCGCGTGGACTACCACGGCACGCCAATGCCGGTGAACCAACTGGGTACGGTGACTGTCCCGGAGGCGACCTTGCTGGTGATTGCGCCCTGGGACCCCAGCGTGGTGCCGCTTATTGACAAGGCGATTCGCGCTTCCGATCTCGGGCTCAATCCCACGAACGATGGAAAGGTGGTGCGCGTACCCATGCCCGCACCGACCGAAGAGCGCCGCAAAGAGCTCGTCAAACACCTGCACAAAATCCTGGAAAATCACCGCACGGCCGTTCGCAATATCCGCCGCGACATCAAGGAAGCCATCGACAAGCTCGAGAAGGACAAGAAAATCAGCCAAGACGAACAAAAGCGGGCCCTCGAAGAAATGGAAAAGTTCACACACACGGAAACAAAGAAAATCGAAGACCTCTCCGCCGCCAAGGAAAAAGAAATTCTGGAGATCAGGTAAGTTTCAGGGTTTGGACGGAACTGTTTTGGACGGCGCCGTGTTGTTCGGCGCCGCCGAATTTGTTTTTGTCCCAGCGCCGTCGGGCCGTTCGAGCGTGAAGTCCTGGGCTTCGTCGCTCTGGACAGCGCGGAGGAAGGCGTTGTAGTCGGCCGCGCGATCCGCGGGTACTTCTCTTAAAATAAATTTGATGTGGCGCGAGGCGGTAATGGTAGAACCGTTCGCAGAATATTCTGAGGAATACGAAGCATAGTCGCGGTTGACCGAAGTTCCGGCTGGAGTGCTAACCTTGGTGCCGGGGGGAAGATGCAGAAGCGCGCGCGTTTCCACTTCGAGCGGAGTACCGAGCTCGATAGCGGCGCTTGCCGCGCCCGATGCCGACGCAGCCGGCGGATCGGGCAGCCCCAGTTGCGGGAGCAGCGCGGGAATGCGCACCGCCCTCTTCGACCAATCCACGAATTCCGTCTGATTCAACTCGTATTCGACAGTGAAAGGCTCTTTGGTGGCGTAGGGATCGGACGCCTTGACGCTGGTCACTTGCCCGCGAAACCCGTCCGTGAGCGAGAGCAGCTGCGCCAGCTCCTTCCATTTTTCTCTCGGTGAGTGGTGGAACGCCAAACGCAACACCAACTCGTTGTCCCCGCGCATGGCGTAATGAACCTTGGCGGTGAGCGCACCTTGCGCGGCAAGCGCCGCTTCCACAAGCACGTTCTGCGAGGCGGGAAAGGGAAATGATGCGACAACCGTCTCCCAGTGGCTTTCTACGTCTGGCCCCGCTACGAAGACGGGCTTGTTGCGGAATTGCGAGGGAATCATGAGGAAGGGTGCAACCTCGATGTTCAGATCCATCCAGAAACTCTCCGAACGGTAGCCCAACATGGTAAGGAGGTGATCGAACTTCGCCGGCGAAGGAAGGTCCTTTGCGCTCACCGCTCCCGAACCGGAAGCAAAGCCCATGCGCGCCGGCCCGAAAAAATTGTTTGCCAGGGCCGCAAAGAGCACAAACTTATCTTCGGCGGTCGCGTATGTGCTGGCAAGGATATCGGCAGGTTTGCGAGGGCGAAACCCCGTGGAGCCAAGTGGCAGATCAACCATGCGTATCTTCTTCGAGACCAAATCGTAGAAGTCCGACATCTTCTCGTCGGCGTTGGCCTGTTTGGATGTACTCGACACGGCGCCGTCGTACAGCTGGCGTGAGGCTTGTTCGGGAGGCATCAACAAAGCAGCCAGCCGGTTCGCCAGCTGATTCCAGGACGCAAAGGTGGTCAAAGAAATGTCCGGCGCCGACTTGGCCGTTTCTTTGCCAGATGCAAACTCGGGTGTCTGCTTCCTGATCCAGCGGTAAACAACTCGTTCGGCCTTTTCGCCTGTGCGGGTGGGAGATCGATCGGGAGGAGTCTCAGGATTGATTTGAATTTGCAGGTTCGACAAGGAGGGCGAGTCGAGTTCGAAGATTTCCTGGGAAACCACGCCGGTGCGGTCGAACGTGTGGTCCAACCAGAAGTCGGGCGCGAGCGGGTGACGCGAGACGGTCCGGATAACGCGGTATTCGAGCGTGTCGCCGGGCTGGAGGCCTAGTATGCGCACCGATTTGGCGCGCACGTCCTGATACGCGGGAGCGTTGGCGACCGTCGGATTGGGTCGGTCGCTGATCGCGCTTGGCAAAATGTCTGCCGTGCCGCCGTTCGCGTGGGTAATGCGAACCAGAGGGATGCCGACCGATTCGAATGAGCGGTTGAAATCGAAGTTGAGCTGCGCAAATTGGCGAACGCCGAGTTCGCTGTGGATTTTCACCAGCGCGTGAACTTCCTTGCGGCTGTCGCCGTTCGTTTCGAAACGCACTCTGGTTTCCAGCAGTTCGATTTGCGCGGGATTCGCTGCTTTTTCCAATTTGTCTGCTTTCTCGATGTGTTGGCGGGTCGGTTCGGCCGTCGGTTTCGCAGGTGTTTCTTGCGCAAACGGGTCCGGGCTTCCGACGCCGCACAAAAGGCTTCCTGTCAGCGGGTAGAGAACCCAAAACCGCAATCTAGAGCGGAGGTTCGTTTTCATCTCGAAAGCAGTGTAGAGGGAGGTGCGGCGCCCGTAAAGCCGTCACCGAATGCGAGTTGCGGGGAGAACAAGGGCGCTCGCCAACCAGCCGGCGATTTGCCAATCCGGCAGTGGCTCGGTCCCAAGTGCATGGTAGTCTTGATGAGCGCCCCAGGCGCGGGGAGAGAGCGGATGCGACGTATTCTGGTGGGGCTGGCGGCGAGCTTGAGCCTCTTAGGTTTGCCGGTTTGCGCGGAGAATCGAACGGCGCCAAAAGGCCCGGACGAAGACGGTACAAAGCCGGCGCTTGTACGCATTGCCGGCGAGGGCCTGCTCAATTCCCATGCCTTCGGCTTCCTAACGGAATTGAGTGACGACATCGGCGGCCGCGTGACGGGCAGCCCGGCGGACCGTAAGGCGGAAGAATGGGGCGTGGCGAAAATGAAGTCCCTCGGCCTGGAAAATGTGCACACCGAGCAATACACCATCTGGCGCGGCTGGACGCGCGGCACCGCCGAAGGCGAGATTATTGCCCCCGTGCGTCACCGGCTGCACATCGATGCGTTGGGGTGGACGGGTTCGACGCCGGCCGGAGGAACCGAAGGCGCGGTGGTTGCAGTGAACATGTTCGACATCGAAGACGAGATCAAGAATATCTCTCGGCTGAAAGGGAAGATTGCTCTGATCACGGCAAGAGGGCAGCCTACGCAAAGTGAAGTGAATCTGTTCGCGCGGTTCGGCGATTTTCTGAGAGCCGCGGGAGGGGCGGGAGTGCTCGCGGTCATCGGGGGGCAAGCCGGAGGAAAATCCTCAGGCATGAACCTGACGCACACGGGGATTCTTGGCTTCAATGCCGACTTTGCGGTTCCGGTTGTCTCAATGACCGCGGAGGATCAGGGATTGTTGGAGCGTTTTCTCGATCGCGGCATTACACCGCACGCGCGGTTCAACGTGCAGAACACGTTTACCAGCGGCCCGGTCGAGACCGCTAACGTGATCGGCGAGATTCGCGGGAGCGAGCATCCGGAACAGGTTTTGGTGGTCGGCGGGCATCTCGATTCCTGGGATCTGGCCGCGGGAACAACGGACAACGGCTCGGGAGTCGCAACCACCCTCGGTGCCGCGGAAGCCATCATGCGTTCCGGGCAGCGCCCGCGGCGCACCATCCGTTTCGTTCTGTTTACGGGCGAAGAGCAAGGACTCGATGGCTCGTTCGCCTATGTCAGGCAGCACAAAGCGGAAATGGCCAATCATCTGGGCGATCTGATTCTGGACTTCGGTCAGGGGCCTGTGAAAGGGTTTCAATTAGGAGGCCGTGGTGATTTGGTGGAGCTGTTCCAGCCGTTTGTCAACAGCCTTTCCAATTTCCAAAGCTTGCAAGTCGACGACAAAGTGGAGTCGGGAACCGACACGCTGCCATTCTCCATGGCCGGGCTGCCGGGGATCAACATGCTGCAGGACACGTCCGACTACCGCTACACGCATCACTCCGCGGCGGATGCCTTGGAGGCGCAGAAGGCGGACGTCCTCACGCACAATGCGACGCTGATGGCGCTGGCGGCATTTTGGATTGCCGACCGGCCGGAGCGGTTTGCTTCGCCGTGGCCGGCAGAGCGCACCGCGCGAATGCTGCGGGCCCAGCACCAATACGAGGAGCTGAAGGCGTTCAACCTTTGGCCCTTTGGGGACCTCGGCGGCGAAGAGAAGAAGGAAAATCCCCAGCACTAAGTGACT
>Ga0182038_10000200_pt1 | contig 30217 bp, 24 predicted proteins | sample sta12Can44000108_FD_125976 | JGI IMG/M metagenome (GOLD analysis project Ga0182038, IMG submission 125976) | Lab enrichment of tropical soil microbial communities from Luquillo Experimental Forest, Puerto Rico - statanox.12C.anox.44.000.108 | ecosystem: Environmental > Terrestrial > Soil >...
AAACGGGCGCTACCAGATCCAATTCGAATTCGTCCCGTGGCAGACCGGCATCGTGGACCTTCTGGAACACGGGCAGCTTGATCTTATACTCCGGATCGATGACGGGCTCCTGCCATCACACTTCCACTCGGAAAGGTTGTATCGCGAGGAATTTATCTGCGCCGTGGCGCGTGACAGCCACTTTGGTGACCGGCTCTCGCTTAAGCAGTACCTGGCGGCAATCCACATCGCCGTATCTCCTCTTGCCGGTGTGCAGACGATTCCGGACAAGCGGCTGGCGGCGGTTGGTGCAAAACGCAACGCGTGTATTCGTGTGCCTTACTTTGGCGTGGCCCTGAAATGCCTCCCTGGCACAGAACTCGTGCTTACCCTAACGAGTGGCTTGACTTCAGTTGTCAAAGGTGATCGCAAGTTACGCCTCGTGAAAGCACCTCAGGAGTTGCACGGGTTCCACTTCCTGATGGCTTGGCATCCAAGACTCAACACAGATCCTCGTCATGTGTGGCTTCGCGAGGCGATGCGATCAATAGCAGCGGGACCTTAACAGCCAAGCCAAGGCGCTGCCTGGTGATGCTGCCATCGTCAGTCGGATTAGTACGATAAATGCCCAACCGCAGCAATCCGATGAATCCTGGTTTGCCGAACCAATCCCCCAGAATCCACGCGCCCTGGAACTGGCTACTCGAAAAAATCTTGAAAAATTCACCGTACAAAAATCGTACAACCGACCCGGCAGAGTAGGCATTTTGGGCCTTCTAGCCATACGTAAAATCAATAACTTACGTGTTATCAATGCCAGGGTCGAGACCGATCCCGACCAGGTCCACCAATTTTCTCAATAACTTAGACGGGTCGGGTGCTGATGGACGCGGAATTTGTGTCGCGGCGTGTCTCATAACCCGCCGTTTTGTACTTGCGGCAAGGGGCCTCCACTGCGCTTCGCTTCCAGCCGAACGGAGCGCCCGTTTGCTGATGCGTCTCCGGCCTCGGCCATGATCACCGAGTTTCAGGTCCACGATCTTAGGCATTGCACCATCACAGAATTGCCGAGAAAGCCTCTCTTGGTGAGGGTTCGCGCCAGCTTCTTGACATGGCGCGTCGTGTCCCAAGCCGTGACGGTGTATTCCACAACTCGCTACCGCTGAAAGTGAACTTGGAGGTAAAAGCCGCAAATACGTAGTGCGACGGCTCTACCGGCCCGAGGGCCTTCGATCGTTCCGCTGGCTGGCTACTCGAGCAGACGGCTCTTTTAATGACAGTTTTCAGTAGCTCAGGGTGTGCACTTTGGCGGGTCGGCGTTGAGTTGTTTTAGCAGGCTCTTCGCAGGCCCGTAATCAGGATTGAACTCCAGCACTCGCATCACATAGTCGCGCGCATCCTTGAATTGTTTGGCGGAACAGAACACGCGCGCCAGATTCATGCCGATGTTGCTTCGGCCGGGTGCACGTCGAAAGGCGTCCTCCCAAAGCTTCACGGCGTCCTGCAGCTGGCCCGATTTGGCCTCAAGAACTCCCAAATTCGTTTCCACATCGACCAGGCTGGGATCGAGCGTCAGCGCCTTGCGGTACATTTCGCGCGCTTTGTCGTTCTGTCCTCTTTCCTGTTCCACATACGCCAGTGCTGCCAGGACAGGCGCGTCGTTGGGTGATATTGCCGCCGCCTGTCCAAGCAGACGTTCCGCTTGTGGCTCAGCCTCCGTCATGCCGCTATTGACGATGGACTGCCACGCCAACGCCAGGTCCCGAATGTCGTCATCGGCACTTTTAGAAGGCGGAAACGCCACCAATCTTGGGATAGACGGTGAACGCACCCGCACGCCCTCAGGCTCAGGCCCGGGCCCCAACCTCACCCGTCGCGGGATACTGTGGTCCGTAACTGCGGTGTGTGCAATATCCTGGCTCGCATTGGCCGGCATGTGGCATTGCGTACAGTCCGGCTGGTTTGCATGGTGCTTCTCCCCAAACTGGGCGCCGTGACAAGCCAGGCACTTTGCGCGGTAAAACGCAACTTTTTGGTCTGCAGGAATGCTCCGGTGCGGATCATGGCAGCTTGTGCACGACATTGCATCGCCTGATTTCTGCTTGCACCCGCTCTTTGCCAGCTGCTCAAACTGGCTAGCAGCTCGCAGTCCCGGCTTTCCGTAATCGCTGAATACGTAATAGCGCACGAAGTCCGAGAGATCATCGCCCGGACTGTACTGATAAAGATGTTTACCCAGACGTTCGATCGCCGCGTTGCCTTCCAGGTGACATTGCATGCAGACCTGATCGCGCCGTTCTGGTGCAAGCTTCGCAGGATTGACGACCGAGCCTCCGGCAACGTGACTGCTTCCAGGTCCATGGCAACGCTCGCAGGTCACGCCCGCGAAGTAGAATAGTGGCGACGCATACCGGTACTCGGTCCCGTCAATCGGAGACCGAATGCCGCTGACATGACAATCCATGCAACTTGGCAATGCCGGCAGGTTCATCGGTATTTCACGAGCGTCGCCGTACGCCGGAGCCATGTCCCACATCCGCTTGGCGGTATAGAGATTGATGGGCGTTTCGAAGTAATAGCCGTCCACTGCAAATAGATATGTCGTTCCGCGCCGCCCTTGCCCAATGTAATAGAGCAGCTGTCGCTTCCCTTGCACCAGCGGATCATCCGACCGCTGGAAACTCATCCACACCTTACCCGATTCGGAATACACCTGATAGGTGACTTTCGATTTGTGATGAGTAAAGCTACCCGCGACTAGATTCTCGCTGGCGCGGCCGCTCGCGTGAGCATGCGGTGTCTGTATGAACGACTGATAGATTGTGTGGTGGCACCTCGCGCAGACATCATTTCCGACATAGCCGCGCACGGCATGACTGGAACTGAGTGGATCTTGAGGAGCGCTGACTGCGAAGATACAGGCAAGGAAATCCACCACTACGACGAGGACCGCCGACCTGAATCTCCAACGCCAAAGCGTCACGTTAAAGCTCCGGACTCTCAGTTCTTACCTAGGATTTCCATTTTGCATCCAGAACGTGCGCAGGGTACAGATCGCGTAACGCCTGGTCAATGGCCGCGGTCACAATTCTTTGTTCCTCTCGGGACCATGCGATGATCATGGATAAGCTGTTCCATCCAGGGCACCTGAAAACCCAAAAACGGAGCACCTTGAAGCGATTTGAAACCTCTCCTTCTCTTTCTTGATTTCTGTTGTTCGCCTGCCAGCCGCCAGCTTTTGTCCCGCCGGCAGCGGCAGCGCGGTGACCCGCCGTACCATGCCGCCAAACAGCCGCCACGTAAGATGGCTCTCTGCCAACAGGGCCAATAATAGTGGACATGTTTTACCAGTCGCTCGCCGGTTTTTATCAACCGTTATTGCAAGCTCGTCAAAGACTCTTCTCAATCCGCTGCGGCAGCACCAGCCGCCACAGGTTCCCCAAGTTGTAAGCCAGCAGGCTCAACGCCAGTTGCACCTCGTTCGAGCGGAAACGACCGGCGCGTCAGCAGTTCGTCGATGTCCCGCAGCAGACTGTCATTTACCGGAAGCCGAATTGGCAAACAAGTCTCGGGTTACTCCGCTAAGCAATTGTAGTCGGCCTCGTCGAACGCAGTATTCGTCCGTCCTGTAAGGCCAACAATTGGGACGCTCGCAAGTCGGGAGCGACAGTGACGGATTAGGTCTTGACGTTCTGGCCTTGGGGGAGATGTCCGATGACTATGACGCCAGGAGAGGGGCGCGTTAGATCGAGATCCTCGCGGCGGAAGCACATTGCACCGTAATGATCGGATAGCCGAGAACCTCCAGGATCTCTTGCCGAATCACAAGCCAACCGGATCTATATTCAACCAGAATGATTGAGGTCATCGGACGTCCAGCCAATTCTTTGGCTTCGATGTCGCTGGCTTCTATCCCCGAAGACCAAACTTTCTCAGAAACGTCATCATCGGACACCAATTCGTGAACGCGGACTGAAGCAAATTCAATCCGACGAACGCCGTAAACAGGTACCAGTAAGGCGAGACCCAATAGCCCAAAGCCAGAGAGAGCACCACAAACGCTCCCGCAATCATGCGTAATGCGCGTTCTACCGTCATGAACCTACCTCCGAGAATTCCGGCGGGCATTCCGGCGTCGCCGCCGGAGGATGTTTGTGTTTTTCCACCATGTAATAAAGGACAGGTACGGTCATGCGCGACAGCAGGGTTGACGCCACTTCGCCAGCCATTAACGACAAGGCCAGCCCCTGGAAGATTGGATCGAACAGGATCACGCTCGCGCCCACGACGACTGCGGCCGCCGTCAGCAGCATTGGCCGGAACCGCACTGTCCCGGCATCCACTACCGCATGCACCAGTGCCATACCCTGCTTGCGGCGCAGTTCAATGAAGTCCACCAGGATGATTGAATTCCGCACGATGATGCCCGCGCCAGCGATGAACCCGATCATCGACGTCGCCGTGAAGAATGCGCCCATGAGCATGTGAGCCGGAAGAATTCCCACCAGCGTTAGCGGTATCGGCGCCATGATTACCAGCGGCGTAATAAAGGAGCGAAACCAGCCAACAACGAGCACGTAAATCAGCACCAGCACAGCCGCGAACGCCAGCCCCAGGTCGCGGAACACCTCGATCGTGATGTGCCACTCACCGTCCCACTTCATCGTGAGCCGGTCGCTTTCCTCGGGCATAGCCGCGTTGTAACGCTTAATGGCATAGCCCTGCGGCGTCTTCAGCTTGTCGATCGCCTCATTCATCTGCATGATGGCGTACACGGGGCTCTCCACTTCCCCGCCCACATCGCCCAGTACGTACACCACAGGCCGCAGGTTTTTGCTATAGCGACTCACATCGATGGTTTCGCTCTTGACGTCCGTCACCTGGGCAATCGATACATGCCCGCCATTCGCCGTCGGCAGTCGCATGGCTGTTAGCGACTCAATTGCGGACCGCCCAGGCCGATCGAGCTGTACACGAATCGGCACGTCTTCCCGCGACTTGGGATCGTGCAGCAGTCCCGCGATCGCACCATCTAGTCCCATCTGCATGTTCTGCCTGACCGCCGCGGCGGAAACGCCGTTCAGCGCTGCCTTATCAAGATCGACGACCACGTTGTACCTCGCCTGCGGGTCTTCCACATACCAATCCACATCCACCACGCCCGGCGTAGACTCGAACACTTTTTTGATCTGCCGGGCCAGATCCATTTGCTGCTGATAATCGGGCCCGTAGACCTCCGCGACCAGCGTCTCCAGGACCGGAGGCCCAGGCGGTACCTCGGCCACTTTCAGCCGTGCGCCGTACTTTTTGCCAATCTCAACCAGCCCCGGCCGTAAGCGCTTCGCGATGTCATGGCTCTGTGCACTACGCTCGTGGCGATTCAGCAGGTTGACCTGAATGTCAGCTTGGTTTGCGCCGTGCCGCAGAAAGTAATGTCGCACCAATCCGTTGAAGTTGTACGGTCCGGATGTGCCGGCATAAATTTGGTAGTTTGTTACCTCGGGCTGCTTGCCCAGGTACTGCCCCAGCTCCTGCGCTACGCGGGTGGTCTGCTCCAGCGTAGTCCCATTCGGCATGTCGATAATGACCTGAAACTCGCTCTTGTTGTCAAAGGGCAGCATCTTTACCTTCACCAGCTTGAAGGCCACCAGGGAGCATGCGAGCAACAGCAGCACAACGACGCCACCGAGGAAGATCCAACGACGCGACGCGCTCTCCATCATCGGATTCATGACCCGCCGATACAGCTTGGTTGTCCAACCTTCCTTCTCGTGTTCACCGGTAGCACTCTCGGCATAGTGGTGCAATAGCCGCAATGCCGACCAGGGTGAGACGACAAACGCCACGACGAGAGAGAACAACATGGCCGCCGACGCGCCTACGGGGATCGGACGCATGTACGGCCCCATCAGGCCGCGCACGAAAGCCATCGGAAGAATGGCGGCAATTACGGTAAAGGTAGCTAGGATGGTCGGGTTTCCGACTTCATCCACGGCCTCGATCGCAATTCCGCTTAGATTTCGCCCGCAGTTTTGCGGCATGCGGAAGTGGCGCACGATGTTTTCGACCACGACGATTGCGTCGTCCACCAGGATGCCGATGGAGAAGATCAGTGCGAACAGCGTCACCCGGTTCAGGGTGTAGCCCAACAGGTAGAAGATGAACAGAGTCAGCGCCAGTGTCACCGGGATGGCGATCAATACCACGCCAGACTCGCGCCAACCCAGCGCCAGCGCGATCAGTAGCGTGACCGACAACGTGGCGATGAACAGGTGCTTCAGCAGCTCATCCGATTTGTCCTTCGCGGTCTCGCCGTAGTTACGTGTCAGCGTGACATTCAGGTCACTCGGCAGCAGGTAACCGCGCAGCGACTCGATCTTCTTCTCGGCTGTGACGGAGATCTCCGTGGCGTTGGTGCCCTTGCGCTTAGCCAGCGTGATGGTCACTGCCGGATAGTTGCCGCTTGCTCCAACCGTTGCCCCCGCTCCATTCGCGTAGAGTACGTAATCCTGCGGCTCGGAAGGCCCGTCGGTGATCGACGCCGCCACATCGCGCAGATACACAGGCTTACCCAGGTACACGCCGACGACAATTTGGTTCAGGTCGGTCGCCGTTCCCAGGAAGCGCCCCGCCTCGACCACGAACTCCTGGTTGCCACGCGAAAAGCTTCCGGCATCGCCGCGCACGTTCGCCTGCTTTAGCTGATCCACCACCACGCCCGCCGTCATGCCATACGCCGCGAGTTTCCCGGTGTCGAGCGTCACCCTCACCTGCCGCGGCAGGCCGCCGATGATCTTTGTCTCCGAGACATCGTCAATCTGCTTGAACTGATTGTCGAGTTCACCTGCGATTTGGCGAAGCTGGTAGCCGTCGTAGTTCTTGCCCCACAGCGTCACTGCGAAGATCGGCACGTCATCAATCGAGCGAACTTTTATCAGTGGTTGCGAAACGCCTGGCGGAATGCGATCAAAATTCGAATACAGCTTGTTGTACGTCTGGAGGATGGCGTCTTCTTCCTTCGTCCCCACGTAGAAGCGCACCACCAGCATCGCCGTGCCGGGCCGCGAAATCGAGTAAACGTACTCCACACCCGGAACTTCGCGCAGTAAGCGCTCCATGGGAATGCTGGCGCGCTGTTCCACTTCGGCCGCCGTCGCACCCGGCATCTGAACGAACACGTCGAGCACCGGCACCACGATCTGCGGCTCTTCCTCGCGCGGTGTGCGCAAAATCGCGAATCCGCCCAGCAACAGCGAGAACAGGATGAAAAGCGGCGTCAGCTTTGAATTTATGAATTGTGCCGCCAGTCCACCGGCAAGTCGCATTGTTGACTTCGGTTCTGACATCACTCCGCCTCGACTTGCTTGCCGCTCAACTCGCGGCCATCTGGCTGTGCCACGATGCGGTCGCCGCTCTGCAATCCGGAAAGCACTTCTACCTGGTCGCCCGACGGTGCCCCGAGTGTAACGAACCTCAAACTCGCCAACTGATCGCTGCCAACCACGTACACGGCCTGCATCTGCCCGCGGCTCAACACGACTGCCTTCGGAATTGCAATCGCCTCACGCTCTCCTTTGGGGAAGCGCACCCGGCCAAACAGACCTGAGCGGATCTGTGGGTTCAGTGGCAAATCGACTTTCACCGTGAATGTTCGGCTCGACGGATCGGCAGCCGGCACAATCTGCACCACCTTGCCTTCGACCGGCTGATCGCCCAGCGCGTCGATTACCACCGGGGCCGACTCGCCCAGCTTCACCGCCCCAATCTTGCTCTCGTCGACTTGAGCCTCCAAACGGAAGCGACTGGGGTCTTCCACCACCAGCAGCGGAAGTCCCGGCGCAGCCATTGCGCCGGGCTCGGCTAACTTCGAAATCACGACGCCATCGAATGGAGCCCGCACTTTGGTAAAGCCCATGGCGGTACTCGCCTGCGCCACTCCTGCCTCGGCCTGGGTCGCGCCTGCGTGTGCCGCATCACGCCGCGCTTGCGCCGCCGCCAGCTTGGTCTTCACCTCGTCGTACTCCTGCGGGCTGACCGACTTCTTGTCATAAAGCATCTGATAGCGCTTTATGGTCGCTTCAGCCAGCGCGTAATCAGCATCCGCGGCAGCAATCGATTCCTGCGAGGCTTGCAGTCCCGCTTTGGCGCCGGTGTAGGCCGCCTGTTGTTGAGCTTCGTCGATTGAAACCAGCACTTCGCCACGTCGCACACGATCGCCCTCGTGCACGTTCACACGGATGATGGTGCCCATCACCTGGCTAGCCAGTTGCGCCGATAGCGTCGGATGCACTGTACCCGTGGCTTCGACGTAATCCGGCACAGTAGTTTTGTGGACTTCCATGATCGCTACCCCATGGACCTTCTCCGGCGCTGCCTGTATCGACGGCTTGCTCTCGCTGCAACCGACCAAGCTAGTTACAGCGAGAGCTCCAGCCGCTAAAACTATCGTGTGTCCGCTAGGAATGTTTCTGCTCATTGCGTCACCGCCGGAGAATCGATAGTCAATGTGCCGGTCGCCAGCTCTACACCGGCATAGCTGGCGGTCATCCGATACAACGCTTGCCAGTAGTCGGCCTTGGCCCGGTGGGCCGCCTCTTCCACTCGCAATAAGTCACTGACCGTGCTGAGCCCCCCGTCGTACCGATTCTGGTTAATGCGTAGACTTTCCTCAGCCTGGGCAATCGCGCTGCGTGCCACCTTCACCTGCTGCTGAGCCGCATCGAATTGATAGTAGGCGCTGCGCACTTCCAGCCGAACTGCGTCCTGGAAGCCGGCGTATCTGGCTACCGCCCGCTCCTGCATCGCCTTCTCGCGCGCCAGGGCCGCGCGCTTGCTGCCGCCGGTGAACAAGTCAAACTGCAGCTCCGCTCCCGCTACCCAGTTGTTGGCGCCCGTCCATCCCACACTGTGGGAGTCCTCCTGCCACGATCCAAATGCATTCAGCCGCGGCCCAAACGCTGCCTTCGCCATCCCCACGCTTTTGTCTTGTGCGCTTCGCTCCCACTCCGAGCGCTTCAGGTCGGGACGTTTCTCTAGCGCTGTTTTCTCCAGTTGGTTCAGGTCTGCCGCAGGCAGCGTCCAACCCTCTAGCGCCTCCCCTGGCTGGTACAGGGCATCCGCGGCAGCGCCCATCGCCAGTGCCAGCCGCGTGCGTGCCAACGCGAGCTCGTTGCGTCGCTCGATCAGTTCCTGCTGCCGCGCCGATGCCTGCACCTGCGCGCTCAGCAGGTCCGAATCGACAGCCAGGCCGCTCTCCACGCGTGCGTGGCTCTGCTGCTCGATCGCTGTGACGGTCTTCACCGCATCTTCCGCAACCTGCACTTGCTTTTGCGCCAGCAGCACAGTGTAGTAAGCCTGGACGGTCTGGTAGATCAATTCCTGATCGGTGCGCTGGAGCTGCTCGCTGGCAGCGAAATTCAGGTACTTGGCACGGTCCAGCGCCTTCCAGTTCTGCGTGCTGTCGAATAGACTCCACTGCCCAAAGAAGCGGCTGGCGTAGTTGCCGATTGGAGTCGGTTTATTCAGCTGGTTGAGCGCAAAATCCTGAACAGTGAAAATCTGCTGCCGCAGCTTGGTACCAAAAACAAACACCGGGTCATTGCCCGCAGTAAAGTTCTCCGCGAAAGTGATCTTCGGCAATAGTGGAGCGCGAGCTTCGCGCACAGCCGCAGACGCGGCCTTCGTGTCAGCCAGCGCCGCCTTGTGCATGGGATTGTTCGCTAGCGTCATCTTCACCGCCTCGGGAAGACTCACCGGAGTGGTAGCCTGCGCTGGGGCACCTATGGCCAGCACCATCGATGCCATCAGGTCCAACGAAATCGCTCGAAGTGCGCGCATCATGCCGCTAAGCGCCCGCCGCAACCGCTTGTTCGGCGGGGACGATCTCCCAGGTCGTTTCGATTTCCGCGCTGAGCTTCAGCATCGCGCTTACCGAGCAGTACTTTGACTCAGAGAGGTAAATCGCATCCTGAAGAGCACGTTCGGGGATGTCGACGCCAGTCACGACGTGATGTACGTGCACTTTGGTGAAGACATTCGGCGGGTCCGGCTTCTGTTCAGCCTCTACGCGCACTTCGTAGCCGGTCACGTCCTGCCGCTTCTTGCGCAGGATGTTGATAACGTCGAACGCGGTGCACCCGGCCAGCCCAATTGCGATCAGTTCGATGGGCTTGGGCCCGGTGTTTCCCGCCGCATCATCGATGATGAAGTTGTGACCGCGATTATCGCTGGCGATGAATTGTCGATGACTACCTTGCGCCTGGGTCAAAGTAATGCTGCCCGAAATCATATTCGTCTCCGTGTGTGAGCGAGGAAAGCCGTTCAATCCTCGCCATGCCCTCTTGCGGGGCCACACGGATAAATGCAGGCAATCTACGGGGTATTACAGGAAAATACGCGAGGATCTGAAAACTTTCCCGATTCGGTAAGAAGTATTAAATTCAATAACTTGCAGGCTCAGTTGTGATCCACAGGAAGGGCAGCCAGAGCTGCCTGATACTTGCGGGCCAAATCCTTGCGCAGTTGGCCTGCGCGATCACTATCGCATTTGGGCTGATAAGTGCGCCCCTGTGCCACAGCCGACTTCAGACTGTCGAGAAATGCCACGCAAGGCTTGCAGTCGTTCAGGTGCTTCTCCATCTCTCGGCAGCGTTTGTTGTCCACCCGACCATCCAGGTAATCGGAGAGGGAAGCGAACATTTCGCGGCATCGGCGTGGCCGGCGGGGCTGAGGTTTCCCAGCGGATACGGGGTGGAGCCGTTCCAGGCCGAAAGTACTGGAGTGGGAGAGTCGCGCAATCTGTTGCCGCAGGAGAAGTCGAGCGCGATGCAAGCGCACCCGCACGGTGCCCTCGCGAACGCCGGTGACCTCAGCGACCTGCGCTGTGCTGAGGCCTTCCATATCGTGCAGGACCAACGTCATCCGGTACAGCGGCGGGATTCTTTGGATGGCCTGATGCAGTCTGGCGTCGCGTTCTTCGCGCAGCAGGCTGGTCTCAGGATCAGGCTCCTGAAGATTCATCAGAAACTCAAGTTCCCCAGGGCTGGGCATTAATTTGTCGAGCGAAACGTGCTTATTGCGGTTGTTCTTGGTTCCACGCCGGTTCATCAGGCAGCGATTACGGGCCACCTTGTAGAGCCAGACCGAAAGTGCTTGCGGGCTATCAAATTTGGGCAAGTATGGCAGGAGTTTGACCAAAACTTCCTGCATGGTATCCTCGGCATCCTCAGGATGCCCGCAGACTTTCATGCTGAACGAATAGACCGTGTTTTGCAGAAGAGCTAGCGCCTCGTCCACGGCTTCTGGGCGGTCTTCGCGAATCAGCTCCAGCGCCTGCTCCAGCTTAGGGGACATGGCTCTAGGTTAGCCGATGCAGCCCGGCTAGCCAATATTGCTGCGGTCGTCCAGTGACTCCGATTTCCGGCCGTTGACTTCGTCCTCCGCAGTAGAATGCGCGCCGACTTTTAGTTCAGATCCGCCTCGAGGCCAGGATTAACGTGCACCGTTCCTCCTTTAGGTATGTCTTCGTAGTTAATCTGTCGCTTTGCATTGTTCGATCTCTTCTTAACGCAGGCTGTGCACGCGCAATCTGCCTGCGAGCAAATCAAAGCCTCCTGCGTCAATGCCGGTTTTATTCCGGGCGGAGCCAGTTCGGGTACCGGAGTGGTGGCGCGCCTGGGTGGCAGCCATTCTGCAATCGCTATGCCCATCCGAAGAAAGCCACAAAGCCGATGCCGGTAGTTGAGCAGCAGATTGTTGCAGCATGCAAGGCACAGAACCCAAACTTTGGGCCCGGAGGAAGGGTCGCGCGCGCACAATTTAAAGCGCCACAGTGCACATTGCCGGCGACACCACCGACGAAGCTGGCGAACGCGCAGCATCCCAACATCGTCTTCATTCTGACAGACGACCTGGCAATGAATCTAGTGCAGTATATGCACCACGCAACATCCCAAGCTGATCCCACAGAGTAAGACACAGCCCCAAATTTAACTAACAGGAAAGGAACGTGATCACAGGCGCCTCGGATTTCGTCGTCTAACCCCCTTCGCAATTTCGAGTTGCGCAAGTTCTAAGAAATATATTTCGCATGCACCCCGCGACACCTCGTAGGGCCGAGTGTTTCCTGTGGCAAAGCGCATATGACGTCGCAACCCGATTCAGGAGAGAACAGTTTCGATGAAGATCCACATTGGCAAGACCCTATGTATAAGTGCAGCCATAGCCATTATGGTACGGCCGGCCGCTACCCAAACCACCAGCAGCGCCACCGATACGACCAAGCCCGCGACGATCAACCAACGCAAGGAAAATCAGCAGGACCGCATTGCGCGAGGCATCCAGAGGGGCCAGCTTACCGCAAGCGAGACGGCTAACCTGGAGAAAAAGGAATCGAATCTGAACAGGGAAGAGAAGCTGATGCGCAGCGAGGACAACGGCAAGCTGACCTCTGCTGATCGCAATGCGCTGACCCAACAGCAGAACCAGCTTTCTAATCAGATTTACAAAGACAAGCACAATTCGGCAGTTCAAAACACAGATCCCAAGAGCGGAGTGGGCAAGCGCGCCGAGAACCAGCAAGATCGCATTGCACAAGGCGTGAAGAGAGGACAGCTCACGGCAGGGGAAGCGGCCAACCTGGAAACGAAGGAAGCCCACCTCAACAAAGAAGCCTCTACCGACCGCAAGGCCAATGGCGGCAATTTGACTCAATGCGAGAAGGCCGAGATCAACAAACAGCAGAACCGCCTATCGAAGCAAATCTATAAGGACAAGCACAACAGTTTTCGCCAGAGGCCATAGGTCGGCAACGTGTACGGAAGCTAGAGCGTCTGCTGGCCGCGGGCGCTCGCTTGTCCTGCCGATCGATGCTCACAAAACGTTGCCGAGGCCATCGACGGGCGTATCCCTGTGCTGATGGATGGCGGGATTAGGCGCGGCGCCGATGTCGTCAAGGCCTTTGCACTGAGCGCAAGCGCACGTTGCGGTCGGGCATCCGGTGCCTTGGGAGCTCGCCGCCGGCGGTGAGGACGGCTGCAGGCAGATGCTCGAGATGTTGCGCTCGGAGCTCGCCCGGCTCTCGCACTATGCGGAGGCGGCGTGCCAAGGGACCTTAGCCGAGACTTCGTACAGCTTCGCGAGCGGAGGAACAGCGCTTGCTATTGTGATCGTATCGCGGTCGCAGTTACCTCTGGCACCACTCCTTATCGCTGCTCGCACTGATCGTTTGCCTGCGCATGCAAATCTTCACTGCGATTAATGGCGAAGAAGGAATCGAAATTCACTGTAAGCTAGTGGATGCGTCGCGACTGAGGCAGCTCTACTCCCATCCGGTTGCCAATGGCAGGAGTCGGAGGCGAAGACTCGTCGTTCAGCCTACGTCGGCAATAGGCCCGTTTGGGGGCTCGCGATCTCGCGCGGATGAATCTGACCGCTGACGCGCGCCGTCCAGAACCATCTTTGAGATGTTTTGGATGAACGCATCGTTCAGGCCGACTTTCCAGATCAGAAACCGCATGTAGATTGCGCCATAGAGCGAATCAAGGATGAGATCGAGGTCAGCGTCTGGAGGTAGTTCCCCTCGCTCGATTCCTTTGCGCAATGTTTGATAGGCCTCTTTGCGTCGCGGCCTTACGAAACGCTCGCGAAATGCACTGATCAAGTCCGGATCGGTTTGCCCACCCCCGATCAAAGCGGCGACGATCTGTCCGCGGGGTGACAGCATCAGTTGAACCAGATGGGACATCTGCAGGCTCATGTCGGAATAGACGGAGCCCGTATCAGGGAACAACAACTGCCTTCGAACGCTGGAGGAAAAGGCGTCAACCACCAGCGCCCCCTTATTCGGCCACCAGCGGTAAACGGTAGCCTTACCGACGTTGGCGTCAGCGGCGATGGCCTCGATCGACAACTCACCGAATCCGGCGGTGCGCAGAAGGCGCAACGTACTTCGCAGAATGGCGCGTCTTGCTGCTTCGCTGCGAGGGCGTCCCGGTGACCGCTTGCCATTCTCCGGGCCGTCGATTTGCCGTTTCTCTTCTTCTGACACTTTCGCCGGCATGTGCCTAAGGTATCATGGTATTGGATCCAATACGCACCGTATCGAATCGAAAAGCTGGCTGGTTATTCGTGCGGGGAAAAGAACGACCCGGGGTAAGCTACAGCAATGTGGATAGTTTGGCTGGCTCTGAAGCGTCCGTACACGTTTATCGTGCTGGCGCTCGTCATCATGGTCGTGACACCGCTGGTGATCATGCGCATGCCGGTGGACGTGCTGCCTGATATCAACATTCCTGTTGTCAGCGTGGTTTGGTTTTACACCGGCCTTTCGCCGGCGGAGATGGCTGACCGCATCATCACTAACTCCGAGCGCGGCCTCACGATAACGGTGAACGATATCGAGCATCTCGAGTCCCAGTCACTGGCAGGCATCGGGGTCATCAAAATCTTCTTCCAGCCGGGAGCGAACATCCAAACGGCGCTTGCGCAGACGACGGCGATGGTGCAGACGCAACTGCGAGCCATGCCTCCCGGCACAACGCCTCCGCTAATTATCACGTATTCGGCTTCATCCATACCCATCGTGCAATTGGGGCTGAGCAGCAAGACGCTGCCGGAACAGCAGCTATTCGATCTAGGACAGAACTTCCTCCGGACCCAGTTGGCTACCGTGCGAGGCGCCGCGACGCCTTACCCTTATGGCGGCAAGATGCGCCAGATCCAGGTGGACATCAGCGTTCCAAGTCTGCAGGCAAACGGGTTATCGCCCAACGATATCGTCGCGGCGTTAAACGCGGAGAACCTGATTTTGCCGTCGGGTACCACAAAAATGGGCTCTCTGGAGTACCAGGTGGAGATGAATGGCTCGCCACGAACAGTGGATGAGCTGAATTCGTTGCCGGTTAAGACCGTGAACGGCTCCACGATCTACATGCGCGATGTGGCCCATGTTCGCGACGGCTTTGCACCGCAAACCAACATCGTTCGCATGAACGGGGAGCGTGGTGCACTAATGTCCATCCTCAAGGTTGGCAGCGCGTCGACGCTTACGATTGTGGAGGGTGTTAAGCGAATGGTCTCCCTCGCCTCCCAGTCATTACCATCCGAACTCAAAGTCTCCTCGTTATTTGATCAGTCGCTCTTCGTGCGGGCGTCGATTGGCGGGGTGGTGCGCGAGGGACTCATTGCCGCGGCCCTGACGGCTGCCATGATTTTGATATTCCTTGGAGACTGGCGGCCCACGATCGTTATCTCGATATCGATCCCGCTATCGATCTTCATTTCGATCATTCTGCTGAGTGCGCTGGGACAGTCCATCAACATCATGACGCTTGGCGGATTGGCCCTTGCCGTGGGCATCCTGGTGGACGATGCCACCGTAGCTATCGAGAACATTGAACGGCTGTTGGCTCAGGGAAAGGAGCTCGAATCAGCCATTCTTGAAGGTTCACAGCAGATTGCCGTGCCAGCTTTCGTGTCCACGCTGTGTATCTGCATTGCGTTCGTCCCGATGTTCTTCCTGACAGGCGTCGCAAAGTTTCTGTTCGTGCCGTTGGCAGAGGCTGTGGGTTTCGCCATGTTGGCCTCGTACTTCCTATCGCGCTCGCTAGTTCCGACCTTAGTGATGTACCTGATGCGGGGGCATGAGGAACGTGCTGTGGGCCCGAAAGGGTTTTTTGGCAGGATGCAACAGGGCTTTCAGAGTGGTTTTGAGAAATTCCGAGACAGCTATTATGAGATGCTGGAAACCACCCTGCAGCATCGGGCCTGGTTCGCAGCGTTCTTCCTGGCCTTTTGTGTGTTGTCATTGGGATGGCTGTTCTACCTAGGGCAAGACTTCTTTCCATCCGTGGATGCGGGCTTGATGCGACTTCACTTGCGAGCGCGATCCGGGCTGCGGGTAGAAGAAACAGCGCGCTTGTGCGATCAGGTCGACACCTACCTGAAAGAGGCGATTCCGAAAGATGAGTTCGTGAATGTACTTGACAACATTGGCCTGCCGAATTCCGGCTTGAATCTCTCTTACAGCAACTCGGGCGTCATTGGAACTAGCGATGCAGAAATACTTGTTGGACTCAACCCTGAGCATCATCGTCCAACCGCCGAATATGTAAAAACACTGCGTCAGGAATTGCCTCGCCGCTTTGCGGGGGTCGAGTTTTTCTTTCAGCCAGCCGATATCGTGACCCAGATCCTGAATTTTGGACTACCCGCGCCGATCGATATTCAAGTGATCGGCAACGATTTGCAGTCGAACTATGGGATTGCTCAGCAGATCGCCAACCGCCTCCGGCATGTTCCGGGCACGGCTGATGTGCACGTGCAACAAATGCTCAACCTGCCGACTCTGCGCCTGGATATCGACCGAACCCGCGCCACTCAGGTGGGTATGAGTTCGCGTGACGTGGCGCAGAGCGTGCTGGTCAGCTTAAGCGGCAGCTTCCAAACCGCCCCTAGCTACTGGCTTAATCCAAAGAACGGGGTTACGTACTCCGTCGTAGTGCAGTCACCACAGTATCGGGTGACTTCAATGCAAGACCTGATGAATACGCCGGTGAACGATTCGACCGCACCGGGTGCGCAGATTCTGGGCAACTTGGTGCAGTTAAGTCCGGTGGCTCGTCCAGCCGTTGTAACACATTACAATGTGCAGCCGGTGATGGACGTTTATGCCAGCACGCAAGGGCGAGACCTTGGAGCAGTCGCAAAGGACATGATGAAAGTTCTTCAGCCTTTCATGGACCATCTGCCGCGGGGCACGCGCATCGTGGTGCGCGGGCAGGTGGACACAATGCGTACTTCTTTTGCCGGGCTGGAACTCGGTCTGCTCGGAGCAATCATCCTTATCTACTTTTTGATCGTGGTGAACTTCCAGTCCTGGCTCGACCCATTCGTCATTATTACTGCGCTGCCCGGTGCGCTGGCGGGTATCACGTGGATTTTGCTGCTGACGCATACCACGCTCAGTGTTCCAGCGCTTACAGGTGCTGTTATGTGCATGGGCGTGGCCACAGCCAATTCGATTCTGCTGGTGTCGTTCGCTCGTGAACGTATGGATGGGGGTGTCCCGGCAGTGCAGGCGGCTCTGGAGGCCGGCTATACGCGGATTCGTCCGGTGCTGATGACGGCCCTGGCAATGATCATCGGTATGTTACCCATGGCCCTCGGACTCGGGGAGGGCGGCGAACAGAATGCTCCACTTGGCCGCGCCGTGATTGGAGGACTTTTGTTTGCCACAGTGGCGACGTTGTTCTTTGTGCCGTCGGTATTCGTAATCGTGCACGGCCGTCGCGGCAAACAGATTGAGGCGGAGCGGCCGTAGCCGCCTGGAGTTAATACAGCATCATGCAATCTGAAACCGAAGCAGCACACACAACGACGGCGCCAGGGCACGGTCGCGATTCGAGCATCACGCCGCCCTCTGAGCTTCCAGCTGCGTCTCCGCGTACGGCCTTGCGCATGATCGGTCTTGTCCTACTGGTACTCCTAGTCAGTGGTGCAGTCACCATGTTCACCCGAATTCGAGCTGGCCGAACCCTCGCTCGGGAAACCGAGGCCGAAGCGGTACCTGTGGTTGCGGTCGTGCATCCTTCGGCAGAGAATCCCGATGAAGACCTCGTATTGCCCGCTTCGGCCCAGGCCTATGAGGAGTCGCCGATCTTCGCGCGTACCAACGGATATTTGCTGCGTTGGAATAAAGACATCGGCAGCCACGTGAATAAAGGCGAGTTGCTGGCAGAGATCGATACGCCGGAAATCGACCAGGAACTCATGCAGGCACGTGCCACGCGTCAGCAAGTGGCTGCTCAGTTGGATCTCGCGAAAATCTCGGCCGAACGCTGGCAGAACTTGCGCAAGACCGATTCTGTTTCCCAGCAGGAAGCGGACATGCAGGTCAGCAATTATCAGCAGGCGGTGGCGAATCTGGCGGCGGCCGATGCTAACGTGCGTCGGCTGGAGCAACTGGAATCTTTTAAGCACGTCTATGCGCCGTTTTCCGGAGTTGTGACCAACCGCAATGTAGATCCAGGAGCGCTGATCAGTGCCGGTTCGACCGGTAAAGCTCTCTTCGAGCTGGCCCGCGTGGACCCACTGCGCGTTTTCGCGAAAGTTCCGCAAGCGTATTCGGCCGCAATCAAAGTGGGAATGCAATCGTTTCTAGTTTTGCAGGAATTTCCTGGCCAGAAATTTTCCGGCACGATCGCGCGCACCGCCGACGCGATTGACCCGGCAACGCGTACGCTGCTGACCGAGGTAGATGTGCCCAACCCTGATGGCCGGCTTTTGCCGGGTGCTTATGGTGAATTGCACTTTAAAGTTGCAGTTGATGCAGCCAAGTTAACGGTCCCGGTGAATTCGATGCTCTTTCGGCAGGAAGGCCCTCGCATCGCAGTCGTCGGGCCAGACAACAAGGTGCATCTCCGGGCTATAACCATTGGGCGCGATTATGGGTCGACTCTCGAAGTCTTGCAGGGTGTCGGTGTCGAAGACCGCATCATCATCAATCCAGCAGACTCGCTCGAGGAAGGACAACAGGTTCGCATCAGCGACGAAAAATCCGGAGCCGACCACTCATGAAGTGGTCGGTCTTCGCGCTTATGGCACTCATTGCTACCTGGCTGACAGCCTGTACGGTTGGTCCAAAGTACCAGCGGCCGGTTGCTCAGGCCCCAGAGAAATGGTCAAACGAGGGCCCGTGGCGCACCGCTGCGCCTAAAGATGCGATTCCGAAAGGTGTCTGGTGGGAAATCTTTCACGATGAACAGCTGAATCAGTACGAGCAGGAACTGTCGCAAGCCAACCAATCGTTGATTGCCGCACAAGATCGCTTAAGCCAGGCGCGCTCATTAGCCACAGTTGCATCGGCCGGGCTGTTTCCTACCATGACAGTCGACCCGGCGGTTTCTGGGGTGCGGTATTCGGGAAACCGGCCGGGTAACTCGACACCAACCAGTCCGCTGACTCAGAGTGTGTACGCGATTCCATTCGCGCTGAACTATGAAGTCGACCTGTTCGGCCGAATCAGAAAGACCTTGGAAGCCGCAAATGCGAACCTCCAGTCCACCGCCGCTGATTTGCAGAGCGTGCAGCTTGTTCTCACAGCGGAGTTAGCGGCCGACTATTTTAGCCTGCGCGAACTGGATACGGAAACGCAGGTGGTGCAGGATTCAATCGCCATTGAGAAGAGGGGCCTCGACCTCGTCAACAGCCGTCACGAAGGCGGCCTTGCGTCGGGATTGGACTTGGCCCAGCAGCAGACGCTACTCGATTCGACCACGACACAGCTATATCTGGTTCAGCAGCAGAGGGCAAGCTTCGAGCATGCCATCGCTGTATTGACTGGAACCCCAGCCCCCACATTCAAGATTGCGGCCATTCCGCTGAATTTCGTCCCTCCGCCGGTTCCGTTGGGAGTGCCGTCGGACATGTTGGAACGCCGCCCCGATGTGGCGAGTGCCGAGCGCCACATGGCACAGCAGAATGCCCTGGTAGGAGTGGCCAAAAGCGCCTTTTATCCGCAGTTTACGATTGCCGCGGGCGGCGGATTTCAGAGCATCAGCATTAGTTCCTTGCTAACTGCGCCAAGCGCGTTTTGGGCGGTCGGGGGTGACCTGCTGCAGCCAATTTTGAATGGAGGTCGCAATCGGGCCAACTTAGCCGCAACTCAGTCAGCCTATGACGAATCTGTGGCCAACTATCGTCAATCCGTACTAACGGCCTTCCAGCAGGTGGAAGACGGGCTCTCGAGCCTCGACGCACTTTCCCAGGCCGCAGCAAGCCAGAGCAACGCTGTCAACTCAGCGCGTCGATCCTTGGAGCTTTCCAACAACCGCTACATTGGCGGAGTCGCCTCGTATCTTGATGTGATCACCGCTCAGGTTTCGCTACTTAACAGTCAGCGGCTAGCTACGCAGCTGCTTGGTCAGCAGATGGTCACCTCGGTTTACTTGGTCAAAGCACTGGGGGGTGGATGGGATGCCTCACAGATTCAAAACGACGTGGTGCGTCCTAAGGCCATCCAAGCCATTCAACAGTAAATAATCACCGAATGTTGCAGCGGGACCCGTGCGTTACCGTGGTGTCTTTTCATCCTTCTCTAATTATTCAGACGGGTTCGACCTTGGTCGCCAACCCGCTGCCCTGTTTGCGCCAAAAAAAATGGACGAAGGCCCCCTCGGGGCCGAAATTTACTGCGAATCGACAGATCTTCGAGTTTGCCGCCACTTCCTGTCGCTGATAGACTTGTGCGTTTGCCCTCGTCGTTGAAAGGCCCTCCTATGCCTAATTCTTTCCCCGAAATTGCAATCGTCAACGGCGCGCGCACGCCCATGGGACGCTACTGCGGCAAGCTGCGCGACTTCACGGCCCAGGAACTCGCCGCCATAGCCTCGGTTGAGGCCATTAAACGCTCCGGCGTCGAGCCTGATGAAATCGATCACTGCGTCATGGGCAACGCCCAGCAGACGTCGAGTGACGCCATTTATGGCGCGCGGCACGTGGCGCTGAAAGCCGGCGTGCCAATCGAAGTGCCGGCGATTACGGTAAACAGGCTGTGTGGTTCCGGCATGCAGTCGGTGGTCACCGCGGCGCAAATGATCCAGCTTGGGGAATCGAAGTGCGTGCTGGCGGGCGGGATGGAATCGATGTCGCAGGCGCCGCATGTCATTCGCGGCATGCGCTGGGGCGTGGGCTTAGGCGAAGGCAAGCTGGAAGACTCGCTCTACGTCGCGCTCACCGACAGCTACTGCAACATGCCTATGGCCGTGACGGCTGAGGCATACGCCAACCAGCAGGGCGTCACGCGCGAAATGCAAGATGAGTATGCGCTGTGCTCACAAAAGCGTGCCGATGCCGCTTACAAGACAGGGCGCATTCGGGAAGAATTAACGCCGGTTCCGCTGCGCAACAAACGCGGCGAGCCCACAGGCGAGATGTTCACCGAAGATGACCATCGTCGCCCCGAGACGACAATCGAATCACTAGCGAAGCTGAAACCCTCTTTTGGCAAGAACGGAACCGTTACCGCCGGGAACGCCAGCGGCATCGTGGACGGCGGTGCTGCGGTCGTGGTGATGCCGCTGGAAGATGCGCAGAAACGCGGGCTGAAGTCGCAAGCCCGCATCGTGAGCTGGGGCATTGCCGGTGTCGAGCCTACGCTGATGGGTTCCGGACCAGTTCCGGCGACGCGCATCGCACTGAAGAAGGCTAGTCTGACGCTGTCGGACATCGATCTGATTGAGTTGAACGAGGCGTTCGCCGCACAGTGCCTTTCGGTGATGAAGGAACTCGGCCTCGACCACGCGAATACAAACGTCAACGGGGGCGCGATTGCACTGGGGCATCCGCTAGGCGCCAGCGGCACGCGGTTGTTAATCACGCTGATGAACGAATTGCGCCGTCGGAAGGGGCGTTATGGCCTGTCAACCGCCTGCATCGGCGGCGGCCAAGGAATCGCGGTCATCATCGAGAACCTTCAAAGATAGTTTCGAGTTTAGACGAATTTCCAACACAATCTGTAAGCTCCTACTTGAAACTTGAAACCAGAAACTTGAAACTTGTCGTTCATGCTGCGCGCTATCGCCGGAATCGTCGTCGGTTACCTGATCTTCGCCGTGCCGTCATTCCTAGTTTTCCGGCTGACGCACGTTGATCCGCACGTGCCGGCTTCGCCGGCATTTGAAGCGATTGCGGTTGTCTACGGCATAGTTTTCGCCCTGCTCGGCGGATATCTCGGAACCGCAGTCAGCGGCAAACAAAACGCTCTGGATTGCATTCACGATCGCAGCAATCATGGCCGCCGGTGCGATCGCCTCAATGATCGTGACCGGAATTAACTGGTCACCGGTGACAGCGCTGGTGTGCATGGCTCCCGCAACAATCGCCGCAGGCTGGCTGCGCTTAAGGCAAGGCGAACGAAACGACAAAAGGAGCTAAGGCATGACGACGGAAGAACGGGCGCTGCACAAGGTCGTAGAGAAGTTGAAAACAGCATGGAACAGTGGGGACAGTATGGCTTGGGCCTCGCTGTTTGCAGAAGATGCCGATTTCATCCACATTCTCGGCGGCCACTTTAACGGACGGACTGAGATCGAACGCGGGCACCGCATGATCTTCGATACCATCTACAAAGGCAGTCGCAACAAGTTCACAGTGGAGAAGGTTCGCTCGGTACGGCCAGATGTCGCCATCGTGTTCGTCCGTGCTCACCTCAAGTGGTACCTGAACGGCGCTGAGCAGCAGATCGATGCGCGTCCGACGCTGGTGGTGCAGAAGAAGGACAACAGGCAATGGGAGATCGTTGCCTTCCAGAACACCCTGATCACGCCCGGAGGCCCAACGCCGGATGTGGTAAAGAAGTTGACCGATGTGCACCCCATTAAGGGCAACGCGCCGATCGAGAAAATGAGCAAGGGCTAAAGACTGACAACTAATTCGAGGCTCTCATGGAAATCAAGAAAGTCGGAGTACTGGGTTGTGGACTAATGGGTTCGGGCATTGCGCAGGTCGCGGCCACCGCGGGCTTCGACGTGACAGTACTTGAGCAGGAACAGAAGTTTCTCGATAAGGGCTTCGCGACTATCGAAAAGTCGCTTTCGCGGTTGGTTGAACGCGGTGTCGAAAAAGGTGGAATCACTGCGGAGCAAAGAACAACGGCGCAATCGCGGCTGAAGGGCACCACCAAAATGCAAGACCTTGCTGACTCCGACATTGTGGTAGAGGCAATCATCGAAAATGTCGGTGAGAAACGCAAAACCTACACTGAGCTCGATGGCATCGTGAAAAAAGAGGGCATCTTCGCCACCAACACCTCATCCATCTGTGTGGCCGAACTGATGACCGCTACCAAGCGCCCCGAACGCTTCGTCGGACTGCACTTCTTCAATCCAGTGCCCATGATGAAGCTCGTCGAGGTCGTGCGCACCATCGCCACTGGCGACGAGGTCTTCGACACCGCCGTCGACTTCGGCAAGAAATTGGGCAAGCTTCCAGTCCGCACAGTGGACAAGCCGGGATTCATCGTCAACCGCCTGCTGGTGCCCTACTTGCTCGACGCCATCCGCGCCTACGAAGAGGGCGTGGGTTCTATCGCAGACATCGACGAGTCTATGAAGCTGGGCTGCGGCTATCCCATGGGGCCGTTTACGCTGCTCGACTTCGTCGGTCTCGACACCACCTACTACATCACGCACGTCATGTACGACGAGTTCAAGGAGCGCCGCTTTGCTGCCCCCCCGCTGCTGAAGCGGATGGTGCTCGCCGGCTGGTACGGCCGCAAAACCGGCAAAGGCTTCTACGATTACACGGATCCAAATAAGCCTGTGCCGGGAAAGTTCGTGTAGCTATGGAGAAGGGATCTGTGAGTTGAGTGGAATGAAGAGGTCTACCAATTTGGGGATCGCAAGCGTGTTTCCAATCGCGACCATTTTCAATTCCACCATTCGAAAGATGGAGAGAGCCTGCGAGTTTTGCCTCTGCTCGAATATCCTGCGTCCTGGCCTTGCTCGCTGGCCCACGGGGGAGTAAATGGTGGCTGATCGTTCCGACTGTGATCATTGCGGGGTTGGGCGGATTATATAGAGATATAGGAGCCACACATTCTGAATTGCCAACAATTCATTGCTAATTACTAACCACTACTAAGCACCAGTTACCAGCCGCCGAAGCAAGTTGCTGGCGGCTAGTTGCTAATCATCCGAGGCACTCATCATGACCGATTTCCAGAACCTCCACTGCGAAACCAAAAACCACATCGCCTACGTCACCATCGACCGCCCCAAGGTACTTAACGCCCTGAGCATGGCTGTCATGGACGAACTCCGCCGCGCCTTTGCCGCCGCGAAGGACGACCCCGAAGTCCGCTTGGTCATTCTCACCGGCGCGGGCGAGAAGGCTTTCGTCGCCGGCGCCGACATCAGCGAGCTGGCGCTGCAGACGCCCATCGCCGCCAAGGAATACACGCACCGCGGCCAGGCGGTGCTCGACGCCATCGAGAACCTCGGCAAGCCGGTTATCGCCTGCATCAACGGTTTTGCCCTCGGTGGAGGCTGCGAGCTCGCCCTCGCCTGCACCCTACGCCTCGCCAGCGAGAACGCACGCCTCGGCCAGCCCGAGGTCAAGCTTGGACTCATCCCCGGTTACGGCGGCACGCAGCGGCTCTCGCGCCTTGTCGGCAAAGGCGTTGCCATGCAACTGGTGCTCACCGGCGAGGTGATTTCCGCCGCCGAAGCCCTCCGCATCGGCCTGGTCAATGAGGTCGTGCCAACCGCCGAGCTTATCCCGCGCGCCGAAGCCATCGCCGCCAAGATCATCGCCAACGCTCCGCTAGCCGTGCAGTACGCTATGGAAGCGGTCAACCACGGCCTCGACATGACCCTCGCCGAAGGCCTCTACCTCGAGGCGACTCTGTTCGCCATCTGCTGCACCACGGAGGACAAGAGTGAAGGGACAAGGGCATTTTTAGAGAAGAGACAGGCAGAGTTTAGGGGGAAGTAATTATTCGCTGTGACAGATTTCCATCCCACCCTATCGCCAACGAAGGCGACAGGGGTGGGTACCACGCTACTTCGGCTTATGCTCAGTGATCAGGGCTAGGGCGGCAGACGTCACGGGAACCAGCAGCCGTCGCTTGTCGGAGGCTATTTCCAGCTAAGCCCCGCTCATTCGCTTCCTCCCACACCGCTAGCTGGGGATACGATGTACGCCAGGCATCCATCTTTTCCTGGTAGGTACGTTCCTTCCGTAGGACGAGGTTTTCGACGGTTTCGGACATAGGCAAGTCCGATTTTACCCCGCCAGCAGCCGCCTCATGGCAGCTTGATCATCCGCCGAGAAACCAAAATCGGCTCATTTTGGGAAACCGGGTGCTAAGAGCCGTCGCAGAAGACAAACGGATCCTCGTATGGCTGACACAGGACAGAAGTAGGGGATCCGGCTAGCTTTTCTTTGAGGTCACGGCGTAAAACGCGGCCGCATCCTGCTCAACGTTTCTGCTTCCGCACTTGGGGCAGCTGATATTGTTCTTGTCATGTTCGCCGAGAGTAAGGACCAATTCAAATGATTTCTGACAGTCCTTGCAGACGTAATCGTAAACGGGCATAAACACCTCCCGCAGATTCCCGCAAGAAGAATGTAGTCCATTTTGAGGGCGACGAGAAGCGCTTTGCGAAGAATTCTTTGTCCCGGCGCCGACGTCGGAGAGCTTGTGCAATGATCGTAGACGAATATGGCTAGAGGAGATCCCACTGAGCGGGTGCTCGACAGGCTGGGTGAGCTGCGTCATGAGGAGCCCACTGCTAGGGTTGTGGAAGAGCTGCGAGGAGCGTTGCGCAACCGATCGAACCTAGTTGTGGCGAAGGCGGCGAAGGCGGCGCGCGAGCTGTGTGCGACCGAGTTGCTTCCAGAGATGGTCATAGGCTTCAATCGGCTCATCACCGATGCTCCTAAGCTAGACAAGCGCTGTGCCGCCGTCACCGAATTGGTGACCACGTTGTACGAGATGGACTATGACGAGCCGGAGCCTTATCTCACGGGCTTAAAGCACGTGCAGATGGAGGGATCCTACGGACCCCCGGTGGACGAGGCAGCCAAGCTGCGGGCAGTGAGCGCCCAACGGCTATTACGCACGCGTTATCCGGACGCGTTGGCCGAGGTCGTGCGGTTGCTGGTGGATCGCGAGCCCGCTGCGCGAGCGGGAGCGGTACGGGCCTTGGCCGCCAACGGGGGCGAGTCCGGTGCGCTGCTGTTGCGGTTGAAGGTGCTTGCGGGAGATGAAGAGGTGACGGTCCTCGCGGAGTGTTTTGCAGGACTGCTGTCAGCGACTGAAAAGGCGGTTCCGTTTGTTGCGATGTACCTCGATGCCGCGGATGACGCTGTTGCCGAGGCCGCGATGCTGGCGCTTGGAGAGTCGCGGCTGCGGGCGGGGTTTGAAGTGCTGAAAGAGAAATGGCAACGGACCGTCGCAGCGCCTGTGCGCAAGGTATTGTTGGCGGCTATGACGGCTTCGCGGCTGGACGAAGCAGTAGCGTTTCTAATTTCTGTGATTGAGGGCGCCGATGTGCGGACAGCGCAGGATGCTTTGGAATCGCTGACGATCTACCGGAGCAACGAGCGGATAGTAGCGGCGGTGCGACGGGTGGTGCAGAGGCGCAAAGATCGAGGATTGCTAGCCCAGTATCAGAGGGAGTTGGGCAGGTGAGATCTTCGCGAGGGACGACTTACCCCCAGCGGCTAAAGCCGTTTTAGTTCATTCAGAACAGCGGTTGCTGTACGCCTGAAGGCGTACTCCGCCCTTAGGTGAGTCTCACCCAGCGATTCGGTTGGCCGCTGCAGGGCCGAATAACTTTGGGGTTCAATTTTCAGTGGCTAACGGCTAGAATTGCGTCGCCGTTGCTACGCGGCCAAACCCAGCTCCGCCAATTAGTTGCTAGCCGTAAAGTGCCTCAGAGACCTAAAGTTAACTAGAGCGCATCGGTTCAGTTGGGCATACAATAGTAGTAACGGGCTTGCGCTAGTACCCTCATGTGTTCAAAGTTTGGCAATCGTTTTGCCTTGAGACGATAGGCTCTCGTGCCGTTTACGCGAGCGCGGCGAAGAGGTTACCAGCAGGGTAGTCCGGCTGTAGTTGCGAATGTTTGGTCGCGAGGAAAAGGTATCGCAGTTTCGCCTCACGGCAGTGCAATACGTGCTGCTGGCGATCTTCCTTTTGCTGGCCTTCGGATTGTGGCGGCTCCAGGTAGCACGCAGCGATTATTACACCTCACTTGCCGAACAGAACCGCATCAAGCAAGTTCCGATTCTTGCGCCACGCGGTAAGTTGCTTGACCGCGAAGGCCGCATCATCGTCGATAACTATCCGTCGTTTTCCGTTCTTCTGCTACGCGATCAGAATCGCAATCTCGACGCCGACGCCGACAAGATTGCCGAGGGGCTGCACATTCCTCCGGATGAATTGCGTACGCGCCTCAGCAAAATGAAAGTGGTACCCGGTTACCAGCCGATGTTTCTGAAAGATGACATCACGCCGGATGAGCTGGCGTTTATCGAGTCACATCGCGCGGACCTGCCTGAGCTCGACATTATTACCGTGCATCGGCGCTTGTATCCCAAAAACGGATTCATGGCGCACGTGATCGGCTATGTCGGGCAGGTGAGCGAAGAGATGCTGACACAGCCGCAATGGGAGCTCTACAGCCCCGGCGATGTGGTCGGCATGTCGGGAGTCGAGCAGTACTACAACGATGTCCTGATGGGAAAGAATGGCTCCCGGCAGGTGATCGTCAATAGCCGCGGAAAGGAAGTCGGCACACTGAGCGACGTGCCGGCCGTGCCAGGTAAGCAGCTGAAGCTGACCATCGATCTTGACCTGCAGATTGCCGCCGAACAAGCGCTGGAAGGGAAGCCGGGCGCGATTGTGGCCATGGACCCGCGCAACGGCGAAATTCTCGCGATGGTAAGCCGGCCGGCGTTCGATCCCAACGCGTTTGCCGTGAAGATCACGCGCGACGAGTGGAATGCGCTGCTGAAAGATCCGGGCAAGCCGCTGCTCAACAAATCGATTCAGGCGCAGCTCGCGCCGGGGTCGGTGTTCAAGACCATCATGGCGACGGCCGGCATGCAGGAAGGCATCGCGCAAGATTTGCATGTGAATTGCGGCGGCGGAAAGACATTTTACGGCCGCTTCTTCAAGTGCTGGATTGCGGGCTCGAAGGGAGGAGCGCGTTCGCACGGCGAGGTTGGAATTACTAAGGCGATTTACCAATCGTGCGATTCGTACTTCTATACGCTGGCGGAAAAGCTGGGCATCAGCCGCATCGCGAAATACGCGACGATGCTTGGATTGGGACAGAAGACCGGCATCGATTTGCCGCAGGAAGCTTCAGGTGTAATGCCATCGGAAGAGTGGAAGATCAAGAACTTCAAGCAGAAGTGGTATGCCGGCGAAACCATCTCGGTTGGCATCGGACAGGGCGCCGTGGCAACCACGCCAATTCAGCTGGCGCGTGCGGTCGCGGCCATTACCAGCGGCGGTTCGTTGCGTCGGCCACACGTGGCATTCCCGGAGCAGTTCCCGCCGGAGTTTAAACAGGTTGCTCACTACAACGACGATGCCGCGATTCCGATCGACCCGAAGAACTGGACGATCATTACCGATGCCATGGCGCAGGTGGTTTCGCCTGTGGGAACTGCAGGCAGGGCAGCGATTGCTGGAGTGGACATTGCAGGCAAGACCGGCAGTTCGCAAACCGTCTCCAACGAATACAAGAAGAAGATGTCGGCCAGCGAAAAGAGTCTCTACAAGGACAACGGCTGGTTTGTTGGTGTGACGCCGCGACGCAACCCGGAAATTGTCGTGGCCTGCCTCTTCGAAGGTGGCGAGCATGGCGCGTTGGCGGCTCAGGTCGCCACCAAGGTGATCAAGGCCTATGTGGAGAAGCAGCGCAACAAGCAGACACAAGTAGCCAAGGCTGCGACGACCAACAAAGCCGAAGTGGCTGCAGTCTGGCACGAGGGCGATGCGCAGTCCGGCGAGAACAAGCTGCAAGGCGGACGCTTCACCGTGCCGCTGGATGCAAATAAGCAGCTGCAGACGAAATCAGCCAGGGCGACAACAGTCAACCGTCGTGCGGATTCCTCGACCCTGCAAGTCGTTGAGTCGCACACCGAAATGGCCAATCCCGAGGTGGATGCATCGCAGGCACAGCCGACTGAGCCTCCGCTGCGACCGAGCGCTGCCCCGACAGTGGCGGCGAAGGGGATAGCCTCCAAAAAGCCAGATACCCAGCTATCTCCTGCAGCAGGCGGCGCAGCTCTTCCCAGGACCCAACCGTGAGCCGTTATGTTTCCTTTCGCGATTTCGACTGGGTGCTTTTGGCGCTGGTGCTGCTGATTTGCGCGCTTGGAGTCGTCGAAATTTACAGCGCCACCTTGAACACGAAGTTCATGGGTGTCCACATCAAGCAGGTCTACTGGGTGATGGGCGGTGTGGCGCTGATGTTCACCATGAGCTTCATTAGCTATCAGGCGCTGATTGAACGCGTGCCGATCTTCTACGTGATCTCGATTCTGTCCCTACTGGCAGTAGCGGTCTTCGGCAAGAAGTATCTTGGGGCGCGACGCTGGGTAGATGTCGGAGGCTTATTCCACTTCCAGCCTTCGGAGTGGGTGAAGCTGGTTTTGATTCTGGCCATAGCCAAGTACTTTGCTGACATCAAGGGACGATGCGATGCTCAGGACATCGTCAAGGCCGGCGCCCTGGTGGGCATTCCCATGCTGATGGTTCTGGCGCAACCAGACTTGGGAACGGCACTCACCTATATGCCGATCGCCATCATGGGACTATTTCTGGGTGGCATCAAAGCAAAACATGCGCTGGCTATCTTGTTGGTGGCGGCGTTGTTAGCCCCTGTAGCCTGGCATGTTCTCAAACCCTACCAGAAGGATCGGCTGACCACGTTTATCGAGCCGGAAGCCGACCCGCAACACAAGGGTTACCAATTGATACAGTCCTTAGTGGCCGTGGGAGCGGGGGGAATCTTAGGCAAGGGCACGGCGCAAGGCAGCCAGACACAGGGACAATTCCTGCCAGTCCCGCACACCGACTTTATTTTCGCGGCTTTCGCCGAAGAACATGGATTCATCGGCGCTATGGGCCTTTTGCTGCTATACTTTGTAGTACTGATGCGTCTAATTCAGAACGCTCAGACGGCCCCTGACCGGGCGGGTGCCTTCGTGGTCATGGGGGTGGTCGCGGTTCTCGCGTTCCACATCCTGGTTAACGTAGGTATGGTTGTTGGGTTCATGCCGGTTACGGGAATCCCCTTACCGTTAATGAGTTATGGGGGATCTTCGGTACTGTTTATGTTTCTGGCGCTGGGGATTGTGATGAATGTCCGCATGCGCCGGTTCGTGAATTAATCAGGCTTTTGCCGGTTGGAGCCGCGCCATCGGGACGCGGGCCGGCAGACCCCGGGTTCACTCGCCGGGAGGGTGGTCGCAGGGACGGGACCTTCGAAGAGTGACGAAAAGATTACGAACGCCCTCACGAACGGGGGCATTGAATCGGTCGCACGATGAGTGGGCCGGACAGGATTGCAAGAACAGGTGAATGGGCGGCGGGTAACGACCCCTTCCAAGTGAAGGTGTGGTCACAAACCTCCTAGGCACCTGCCGATAACGGTGCAGACAAACTCCATCTATTGCTGTAGCAGTCATCAGGCTGGAGCACATCCGGGCGTGTACT
>Ga0182038_10000202_pt1 | contig 30193 bp, 26 predicted proteins | sample sta12Can44000108_FD_125976 | JGI IMG/M metagenome (GOLD analysis project Ga0182038, IMG submission 125976) | Lab enrichment of tropical soil microbial communities from Luquillo Experimental Forest, Puerto Rico - statanox.12C.anox.44.000.108 | ecosystem: Environmental > Terrestrial > Soil >...
TAGTGTGATAGCACTTGCTTCAACATGCTGACATTAAAAAGCGATTTATATTTTTAAAAACTTTTTTATATTCCCTCTATTCCCAGCCACCCCCCAATGCCCTGAACAGGGCAATGGTGGCTTCCAAACGCTTGAGAGAGGCTTGGACATGGGCATCCTTGGCTTGAAACAGGGCGCGTTGAGTATTCAGCACGACGAACAGCGTCACGGTGCCGCCCTGCATCTGCGCCTGGGCGATATCGTAGGCTTGACGCGCCGTATCTTCCGCTTGCCGCTGCGCCTCTTCGGCTTCGGTGGTCTTGCGGACGGCGGCCAAGGCGTCTTCCACATCGGAGAAGGCGGACAGGGTTGCCTTTCGGTAGTCCTCAGCCAGTTCGTCGTAGCGGGCTTTGCTGTAATCGAGCGAACCCTCTAACCGTCCACCGTCGAATATCGGTTGAGCCAGACTGGCGGCCAGCAGGAATAAGGTGCTGCCTGGCTGCAACAGGTTCGACAAGGCGACGCTTTCATATCCCCCCTGTGCCGTCAGAGTCAGGCTGGGAAGATAAGCGGCGCGGGCAGCGGCGATATTGGCATTGGCGGCGCGCAACCGGGCTTCCGCCTGCCGGACGTCGGGACGCCGCGCCAAAAGTTCCGATGGCAAACCAGGAGATATGGCGGGAATCTTCACGCGGCCGATGTCATCGGAATTTTCGGGCAGTTTCTCTGGCAACCGTCCCGTCAATAAGGCGAGTGCATCTTGGGTCTGTTGCAATTCCAGCTCCAGCGGCGGAATGCCGGCCCGCTGAACGGCCACTTCGCTTTCCTGTTGGGCGACATCGAGCCGTGTCGCGGCGCCGATCGCCATGCGCTCCCGATATGCTTCCAGCGTTCGTTCGGCATCAGCCAGATTTTCCCGGGCGACAGCCAGCCGTTCTTTCAGACCCAGAATCGAGAAATAACTGGAAGCCACCGCCGACTGAACGGTCAGCGCGACCGTTCTTTGCGCATAGCGGGCGGCCTCGGCCTCGGCGGTCGCGCTGGCTTCGACAGCAGCGTTCTTGCCCCAGAAATCCACCTCATAACTGGCCGCCAACATGGGAGAATACAGGTTTCCTTGTTTCGCCGTCTGGATGCCCGGCAATTTCGGCGAGCCCTGCCGACTGGCGTCGAGACTTCCGCCGAGCGTAGGCAGCAAGGATGCGCCAGCCACCTTCAGCAAAGCATCGGCCTGCCGTACCCTGGCCTTGGCCGCCGCAAGGTCGGCATTTTGCAGCAAGGCGTCTTGCATCAGAGAGGCAAGTTCGGGAGTGCCGAACTCTTTCCACCACTCCACGTCGGGCCGCGAGGCGTTTTGCCCGGCCGGCTCGCTCCAGGCCGTTGGCATCTCAATAACGGGAGGCTGCCCCGTTCCCTCAAGGCTGCAACCTGCCAGAAAGGCCATCGCCAAAATGCCCGCCACGGCCCGTTCGACCGCAGCTTTCCTCGAACATATCGTCATTTCGTCAGGCTCTCGATCTTGGGCTTAATGCGCCATCAGCACAGGGATGTCGGCTTGCTGAAGGATATGCAGGGTCGTGCCGCCCAGAAGCTGTTCGCGGGTGGGTGAATGGGTGTATGCCCCCATGACCAAAAGGCCGGAGCCTATCTTCCTGGAGGCCTCCAACAGCATGGCGCCAGTATCTCGGCCAGCCGGCAGGGTCACGGTTTCGGCCGTGATTTGATGCCATTGCAGAAAATCGGCCAGTCGCTGCACCTCGCTGCGATCCGCACCACTTTCCAAGACCTGGATGATGGTGACCTGCGACATGGCGCGCAGCAGAGGAATGGCGGAACAGACCGCATGCACCGCCTCAGCGCTGCCGTTCCAGGCGATGATGGCCGACCTGAGTATCGAAACCGGAGCAGCGGGCGGCACCAGAAGAACCGGATGGCCGCTGGTAAACAGCAAACCTTCAATAATCAATCGGCTGACCGCCGAGATGCGACCGTTGGGGCGAATGGCGACGATCAGATCGCAGAACCGCCCCAGCGCACTGACGGCCACATCCGGCGAACGCAAATCCTCCCGCCATTGGGCCGTCATGGTCGATGGATGAGATTCTCCGCTCCAGAGAGGAATGCCGGCCTCTTGGCGCCAGGCCTCGAACAGTTCATGCGATTGTTGAGCCCGGTTCTCGCAGGTCTGGCGATAAAGGGCGGCCATATCCCGGGGGAAATCCGGGAAATATTCGTCCCTTGTCGTCGCCAATTCCGCCGGACCCAGGGTCAGATGAACCGCCTCCAGATGACTTCCGTCGCGACGCATAATTTCGCCGCAGCAGTCGAGGACAAGACGGTCGGTCTCGGGCTCGCCTCGCAGCAGCGCGATCATTTTTCTTACGAGCATGGATTTATCCGGCCTTGGCAGAATCAGTATCGACCTCGCGGCCATCGGCGATATCGGCAAAAGGATTCAACACCAATTGCTCGCCTGCCTGCAGACCGCCCGCCAAATCGACCGTGGCGCCATGGTCGACGACCACCTGCACCCTTTTAAGGACGATACGGCCATCGACGACGGTGGCCACCTGGGTGCCGTCGTGATCGAAAATCAAGGCTTCGCTTGGAATGCTGATGGCGGGCGTCGATCGCGGAATCTCGATACGAACGGTCACATACAAGCCTGATTTGAGCATATGGTCGTGATTGTCGAGATCGACTTCGACCCTCATGGTGCGTGTGGTGGCATCCAGAGCGTCGGCACTGCGCGTGATGCGTCCGACGAAGGATCGGCCCGGTATTTCCGGGACCGAGATCAGTGCCTGCAAGCCGTCGGAAATGCCGATGGCGTCGCTTTGCGGAACATCAAAATGAATCCGCAATGTGTCGTCGAGAGCCTCGGTGAACAGACTTTTTCCCGAGGCGATCAGATTGCCGGAATCGGCGTTGGAAAGATCGCCGACATTGACGTTGCGATCGATGATGACGCCATCGAACGGCGCTTCGACGCGTTCGTATCCAGCCAGCTGACGGAGACGCTGCAGATCGGCGGCATGGGCGGCGACGGTTGCCTGGGCGCTTTTCACATCGGCATCGCGAGCCTCTTCGGCCAGACGGTAGTTGTCCGCTTCTTGTTGCGTCGCGTAGTTTTTCGCGGCCAAGGCGGCATACCGCTCAGCGGTGATATGGGCCAGTCGAAGATTGACCTCGGACTGCTTGAGGGCCGCCTGCGATTGAATGAGCTGAGCTTGCGCCTGTCCGATCTGGCGATCCAGTTCGGGGGATTCGATAACCGCCAGCAGATCGCCCTTCTTCACGCGCGAGCCGATATCCACGATCCGCTTGGCAATGTAGCCCGACGCCCGAGGATAAATGGCGGCGATATCGAAAGCCTCGGTCGTTCCCGGCAATTCAATCGCCGTGGCCGAGGTGCTGGGCGCAACCGCCAGCGTTCTGACCAAAGGCCTCATGGCGCGTTCCTGCACCTGGGTGCTGGCTGCGCGTGCTCGCTGGGCATAATGTCCGTATCCGCCGCAAGCCAGCAAGGCAATGGCGCCAAAGGTCAGGCCCTGAACCAATCTTCTAGAGGAAATGCGAGAGGCGCTCATGGTTTAGACTCCACGGCAACGGCCGTCTGACGGCCTCGGATAAGGGAGTAAAGATAAGGAACGATGATCAGCGTCGAGAGTGTTCCCAGCAGCAGACCGCCGATCACCGCACGGCCCAACGCTGCGTTCTCCTCGCTGCCGCCGCCCAGATCCAAGGCCATCGGCACCATGCCGACAATCATGGCTCCGGCCGTCATCAGCACGGGACGCAAACGGATGATCCCGGCCTCCAGAGCGGCGTCGAAGGCGCTGCGCCCAGCGTCCTGCAGTTCCTTGGCGAAGGTCACCAGCAGGATCGAATTGGCCGAGGCGACACCGACGCTCATCACCGCCCCCATCAAGGAGGGAATCGAGAAGGTGGTGCCCGTCACGAACAGCATGATGATGATGCCGCACATGGCGCCCGGCAGGGCGCAGATCACCACGAACGGATCAAGCCAGGTCTGAAAATTCAGCACCATCAGCAGATAGACGAATACCGCGGCAAACAGCAGGCCGATCCCAAGTTCGCCGAAAGCCTGGTTCATGCTGGCTACCTGACCGCGCACGACAATGAAATTGCCCGGTTTCAGCTTGGGGCTTTCCTGTTTGACGATGGCATTGATGGCGCTGGAGACCTTGCCCAGATCGCTGTCTTGGATATTGGCGAAGACGTCATAGACAGGCTGCACGTTGCTGTGACTGACCACGGTCTGTCCGACGCTGCGTTTGATGGTGGCCACGTTGCTGAGCAGTGTCGGGACGCCCCCACTCTTGTCCGGGGTCTTGCTGATGCTGCTGTCTTGCAGCTGTCCCATGTTGTCGATGCGGTATTCCGGGGTCTGCACGGCGACCGGATAGGGAACGCCGTTCCTGGGATCCGTCCAAAAGTTCGGAGCGACCTGATAGCTGGAACTGAGGGTCACGTTCAGGTTCTGCGCAATGCCTTGCGCGGTGGCGCCGAATTCGGCGGCACGGTCTCGATCGACATCGACAAAGAATCTGGGCGCATCAATGATCTGATGTATATGCACATCCGCGGCGCCAGCCACGTCGGCAAGGCGACGACGGATATCCTGCGCCACCGCCAGATTATGCTCAGTGTCTCGCCCGGTTACCTGAATATCGATGGGCGCCGGCAAACCAAAATTCAGAATCTGCGTCATGATATCGGCAGGCTGGAAATAGAAGGTGACTTCAGGGAAGCGCTGGTTCAGCGCCAGGCGCAGCCGGCGCATATAGTCCGCCGTCGGGGCGTGGCCGTCTTTCAGCGCGATCAGAATCTGCCCGTCGTTCAGGCCAACCAGAGAGGTGTCGTTATATGCCAGGTTGGTGTTGCTGGCCGGCATGCCGATATTGTCGATGATCATGTCCCGGTCGCGTTCGGGAATGATCAGGCGGATTTGGTCTTCCACCGATTCGAAAAGCTTCTCGGTCTCTTCGATTCTCAGGCCCGACCGGCCCCGCACATGCAAGCGGATTTGCCCGCCGTCGACTTGCGGGAAGTAGTCCTGACCGACGAACGGCACCAATATCGCCGTCACCGTCAGCAGGACCAGCCCCGCCAGCGGCACGACCGCCCGACGCGTGAGCACCAGCACAAGTAAGTTGGAATAGCCGTCGCGCAGAGAGTCGAAACCGGCATTGAAGCGGGCATGCAGACGGGCAAAACGTCCTTCGGAATGTCCGCCATGCTTCTCCCCCGCCAGGAAGGAGTTGATGCAGATGGGGACCAGGGTTCGTGACAGGCCGTAAGAGGCCAGCATGGCGAACACCACCGCCAACGCCTGCGGCACAAACAGATAGCGCGCCGGTCCCGAGAGGAAGAATACGGAAACGAAAGCGGCACAGATGGCAACAGTGGCGACCAGCGACGGCTTGCCGACGCCGATCGTGCCCTCGATGGTCGCGGCCAGAAGGTTCTTGCCGTCCTCGATCAGGCGGTGCGTGTTCTCGATCGTGATGGTGGCATGATCGACCAGAATACCCACCGACAATGCCAACCCGCCCAAAGTCATGACGTTCATGGTGTAGCCAAGGGCGTAAAGCAGGGTCAGCGAAAACAGGATGGCCAGGGGGATGGAGACCAGAACCACCAGCGTCGAGCGCCAGCTGCCCAGGAACAGCAGGATCATCAATCCGGTCAGCGCTGCGGCCATGAGGCCTTCCTGTACCACCTCGTCGATCGAGCGCACCACGAACACCGACTGGTCGAACAGCGTGTCGATATGCAGGCCGGGCGGAGCGGCGCCGCGCAGGATAGGCAAGGACACCCGCTTGATGGCGTTGACCACGTCCAGGGTCGAGGCATTGCCGCTTTTGAGGATGGTCATCAGCACCGAGCGCTTGCCGTCGGTCCGCACGATGTTCTGCTGCACCGCCGACCCGTCGCGCACATGGGCGACATCCTTGACATAGACGATCTTGCCGTCGCCCTTGCGGATGGGAATGGCGTTCAAAAGATCGATGCTGGACGGCGTGGCGTTGGTCTGGACGATGTACTGGGTCGAACCAATCTTCATTTGCCCGGACGGAATGGTCAGGTTCTGGGCGTTGATCGCCTGGGTGACGTCCAGGGGAGTCAGCCCCGTGGCCAGCAGTTTTTCCGGATCAAGGTCCACCATGATCTGGCGCGGCTTGCCGCCATAAGGCGCGGTGACGGTGGCGCCGGGGATCGAGGTGATCTGCTGACGGCCTCGATACAAGGCATAGTCGTAAAGACTCTGCTCGCTCATATCCTTGCCGCTGAAGCTCAGCTGCAAGACAGGAACGCTGGAGGCGCTGAAGCGGATGACGATCGGAGGATTGATGCCCGGCGGCATCTGCGAGCGCACCGAATTTGTGATCGAGACGATCTGCGCAATCGCCAGATCGATATTGACCGTCGGCTGGAAGTAAATCCGCTCGACGCTGACACCCGGTAAGCTCTGCGACTCGATATTCTTGATGTCGCTGACGGTATTGGAAATCTGGAATTCGCTGAAGGTCGAGATACGTTGCTCGACTTCCTTCGGAGACAGGCCGGTATAGGTCCAGATGACCGTGACGACAGGGATGTCGATGTTCGGGAAAATGTCCGTCGGAATGCGCGTCAGTGTCGCCAGGCCAAGAAACAGGATGGCGATCGCCGCGACGATCCAGGTACGCGGATAACGCAGGGCAAGGCGCACGATGCCCCCGCCCTCGAGTTCCTCTTGCGTCACAGGAACAATCCTCTCTGGAAATGGGGGATCGCCACCGGCCCGGTAAACGAGGGGTACGCTCCTTGGGGATGCTCGAAGCGTCGGACCGGTGGCGAAGGCGTGGCTAGTTTTTCCAAACAGCCGAATTCGGGAACAGACCCAGGGCGACCTGCTTCATCAGACTGGAAACGCGGGGATCGTTGACGCCGCTCACATCCGCAACCTGTCCTTCCACCGAGGTCAGAAGCCTGCCTTGCTCGCACAGGGCGGCGGTGACATGGACATTGCTCGAGGGCGGCAGAGTCTTGGCGTCGGCGGCGGCACCGCATAATTCATGCTCGCCGTCAGCTCCGTTGAACGCCAAGACGACACGGAATCCCTCACGCGCCGACGGCCCTGGATTGGGCGTGAAATGCGTGCCGGGCCCAACCTGCGCCGCATCCATCTCAGAGGCCAGAGCTTCGCCAACCTGATTGGCCGGCTGCGAGAATGGGTTGCCGACAACCACCAGCTTCAAGTCTCGCTCACTCGCGCCATAGGCGTAATAGGACTGAGGATCCGAGATCAGGCTGGTTTGGTTATAGGTCTTAGGGGCTCCGGCACAGGCAGAGAGCGCGCCAGCTACAGTCAAGACCGCGACAGCAGAGATGATGTTGCGCATGACAAGAAACCTCGCTTTTACCGTCAAGCCTCAAGTAGAGCCCACGACTGTTAGGCCGCATTTAGTGAAAAGCGCCGCAAGACCGAGGCGAAGATCCGCCGGGTGTCAATCAAGGGACAGGAGCTATGCGACCCGGCCTTGCGACAACGTCTTTTTTACCGCACGCCATAGCCGTAATTATACTAAAATGATTTTTACATTCAGCAGTTCGCATTAAATAAATTTAAAACTCCATAGACGTCAAATATACATGACCCCCGTGCCGAACTATGATGATGGCTTTCTTTGATACATATCGGCACAACATCAATGATATTAATTAAATTTAATTTACGACAATCAGTTTGAATTTAATAATCATCTGAGCAAAACATCAATGACGTGAACAGTGAAACCACATTCACTATTCACGTTTCGATGACTAAATCAGGTGCCCCATGAAGAAATTTTTAATTACTGCCGGGATCGTCTTTTTTTCGACAGTTCCCGCATTCGCCCAAAGCGCTCCCGCCAACAACGGTACGTGGGAATTGAGCGACAATGCCACCACCGGCGGCTCCACTTGCTATCACTGTAATGTGCCCCCGCCCCCGTCCGACTGCGCCGCGAACGACTCTCGGTCGGCCTGCGCCGGCAACGGCCCTTATGATGAGCGTCCTTACGGGAGCGCTCACCCCGGAGCCAATGGCCTGAACTGGCAGCCGAAGAACGGTCACGACAGCTAAACTAGAATCACCCTCTCCTTTGACGCCACATGGCGTCAAAGGAGAGCAAGTCTAAACACGAAGATAAATATTATTTTATACGTCTAAACGGGTTTTTAATTCCGATTACCCCTGCTGCTGCGCGAATAATACTGACAATGACTTAAATACCTACCGTGTTTTCGGAGCATTCACACATGGCCGCCACGAAGTCCCCATATAGCAACGTGGGAGCCTTACAGGCTACAAACAGTGTGCTCAGCCGGGCTCATCTTCTTCTGATTGAAGATGACCATGAGACCGCAGAAGAAATCATCAGCGACTTCTCGGCAAGAGGCTACAACATCACCCACACAGACAACGGAACAGATGGTCTGCTGTACGCTCGCAGCAATGACTACTCCATTGTCATTGTTGATCGTATGCTCCCTGGCATAGATGGACTTACAATACTACAGACTTTACGCAGCGAAGATTCACAGGTTCCGGCCCTGGTCTTAAGCGCTCTGGGTGATGTCGATGATCGTGTGCGTGGCCTCAAGGCCGGCGGCGACGATTATTTGACCAAGCCCTTCGTCTTTGCCGAGCTGGCCGCAAGAGTAGAGGCGTTGCTTCGTCGTCCGTATTTATCACGCGAAACTGTTCTGCAGGTCGGTCCGCTTAAGATGGAACTGATTGACCGCAAGGTATATCGCGGCGAGCGGGTCATCGAATTGCTGCCGCGGGAATTCAAATTGCTGGAATATCTGATGCGTCGCCCCGGCCAGGTTCTGACCCGGGCAATGCTGCTTGAGGACCTTTGGAATTATCGCTTTCTGAGCGAAACAAATCTGGTGGATGTGCATATCGGAAAACTGCGCCGCAAGATCGATGCGCCGAACGAAGTGCCGATGGTTCACACCATTCGCGGCGCGGGTTTCATGCTCTGCGTCCCCACCTAGGATCGTGTTGCTTCCCGATATCTGCCGCACTTCGACGTTTCGGATGGCCGCCAGCTTCGCAGGGTCATTCGCACTGTTCACGCTTTTGTTGTTTGCCTTCATCTATTGGCAAACCACCTCGGTCGAAACCGCCCGCATCGACAGCGCCCTGAATCGCGACGCCGAAGCTCTCAGCAGAATTCCAATAGCCTCCATCATCGAAGAGCTGAAGGTGCGCCTGGCGGCTGACTATCACCGCGGCACCTTTGTCGGTCTATTCGATGCCGAGGGGCGGCCGGTGGTGGGGAATCTGGATCAGCTGCCTGCCAACTTCCCCTTGGATGGTCACCCCCATCACTTCGTAATCGGCAAACGGCATAACGCCGATGAAATCGTGACCATGATCAGCAGACGGCTGGAGAACCGTCAGATTCTGTTTCTGGGACGCAGCCTGGACAGTCTCGATAATTTGCGCGATTCGGTGATCCGAGCCCTGGAAGAAGGAGTGATTCCAGCCGTCTTGCTGTCTCTGTTGGTGGGGCTTCATCTCAGCCGACGTGCGCAGCGGCAAATCAAGTCGGTGCATCAATCCGCTGAGCGCATCATGCGCGGCGATCTGCGCGAGCGTCTGCCGGTGCAGGGCAATTTTGACGATTTTGACCGGCTGGCCACCAGCGTCAATCATCTCCTGGACGAGATCGAGCGCCTGGTCAGAGAAGTCAAAAACACCACGGACAACATCGCTCATGACCTTCGCACGCCGCTCACCCGGGTCCGCAGCCGCCTGGAAAGAGCCAGGGAAACCGCGCAAAGCCATGCCGAATTGCAAGAGCTTGTAGACCGGTCGATTGTCGGCCTCGACCAAACCCTGCGCATCATCACCGCCCTGTTGCGGATCAGTCAGATCGAGACTGGTCAGCGCCGGGCTGCTTTTGCCCCCGTCAATCTGGCGACCATCATCCATGAAATCGCAGAACTGTATGAACCGATCGCCGAGGAGAAGGGCATCCAATTTCTGAAGCATGTCGAAGAAGAGATCGTGGTCTGGGGAGACCGGGATCTTCTCTGTGAGGCGGTTGCCAATATTATTGATAACGCGATTAAATTTACGCCGAACGAAGGTGAGATAAACCTTTCGCTAAAATGCTCATCGGGAACACCATCCATTTGTGTGTCTGATACGGGTCCAGGCATCCCGGAAGAAGAGCGCGAGGCCGTGATTCGGCGTTTCTATCGCTCAGATAAAAGCCGCCATATTGAAGGCTGTGGACTGGGACTAAGTATCGTTGACGCAATTATTAAATTGCATGGATTTGAATTATCAATGCGCCAAGGACAAAATAATATCGGCTGCATTTGCGAGATACTATGCATCGAGACGTATTCATGATTAATAATGACCATATCAAATATAGAATATTTGCATTTATTTGTCGCGCCTAGCAAAGAAAACTCAATTAACCAGTTAATGCCGCCGACTCTTAAATTAAATTAATTTTTATAAATAATTATTATATTCTAATGGTACATTGGTGAGGGGTATAAACAAACATATCGATGCTTGCGACAGCCTAATGCAGTCACTTTGATTTGATTGTATTGGCCGCCAGCAAAAAGCATCTTTCTTTCATCTGCGAAAGGATGAACATAATGTTTGGAAAGATCCTCTCTGCCATTCTACTTTCCGGCATGGTGCTGGGCAGCGCCGCCTTTGCTGCTGACGCCCCCACCAATTCCAACGGTGCCAGCACCACGCCCGATCCGATCATGGTCCAACTTCAGCAGGTCATGTCGATGACAGGGCCGCGCCACTGATCTTGGGCGCCGCAAAATAAGGAAGATAGGCCAGGAAACCGCGTGTGACCTGGCCTATTTCTTTATCTCATTGTCCAAAAACAAACCCCGTCCCGGTTAAGAGACGGGGTTTGCCTGTCCGGCAGAGCGCAGCCTGATCAGTAACGGGCATCCTTCGGCTTGCCGCCGTTGGGCCAGTCCTTGACCTTGGCTGGGAAGTCGGGACGCGGCTGATGCGTGAAATATTCCGCCACATCCACGGCTTCCTGATCGGTCAGAGCGCCTCCCTGACCGAGGGGAGCATTCGTCCCCCACGCCACCGGCATATTGTTTTTCACAAAGGCCGCCGCCGTATAGGTCCGGGCCATGCCGGCGCCGATATTGAAGGACTCGTCGCCCCAGAGCGGCGGAAAGATGAACTCGCCGCGGACATCCTTCACACCTTCGCCATTGTCGCCATGGCAGGAGGCGCAACGGGTTTCATAGATGGCTTTCCCTTTGACCGGATCGGGAACCAGACTGGTATCGACCTTGCCGGCGCCACGTCCCTCGACCCTGGTCTTCGGCCCCATGCCGGCGGACAGCCACTGGAAATAGGCGAGCATCGCCTTCATCTCGGGACTGTCGGGAGGAACCGCCTTGCCGTTTTCGGAACGCAGGAAACAGCCGTTGATACGCTGGGCCAGATCGATTTCCTTACCTGCGCGGGCGGCATAGGCCGGGAAATTGGTCGAGACCCCGACATAAGGCGAAGCCAGCGGCACCTTGCCCTCGCCCAGATGGCAACTGGTGCAGTTCAAACCGTCGCCGACATTTTCAGGCAGCAGATGCTTGGTGTCGGACAGCAGCCGCTTGCCCAAAAGGATTTGCGCCGCGTTGGGTTCCTTGAAGATATCGGCGTCACGCGGAGCCCGGAAGGGGATGGCCGCGGTTTCCGGCTCGGCCGCCGATACTGCCGCAGGCAGGCCGACCAGCATCAGGCCGGCCATCGCCATGGTGAAAATGGAGCGCATGGTTTTCTCCTCGATCAGTGCGGCGAACATCAGCGTTGCTCCAGAGCGGCGCGCACCTTGCCGACCTGACCGGCCTTGACCGCCTCGGCATGATTGCTCCAGTTGCTGCGAACAAAGCTCAGGATGTCCGCGACCTCCTGATCCGTCAGTTTCGGGAAACCGGGCATCGCCAGGGGATGCGGCTCCGACGCGGTGGCCGGCATGCGGCCACCGGCCAGAACGATGCGGATCAGCGATGTCGTGTCGCCGGAATTCACCGCGCTGTTGCCGCTCAGGGCCGGATAAATCCGGGGCGCGCCATTGCCGTCAAGGCGATGGCAGGCGGCACAGAACTCTACATAGGCGGCGGCGCCGCTCTGCTGGTAATCGCCGTTACGCAGGTTGGTAAAGCTATCTGCCGATTTGGTTGCCACCGGCGGCGTTCCGTCCGCAGGGGGCAGGGACTTCAGGAAATGCGCAATGGCAGCCAAATCGTCCTGGGATAGATATTGCGTGCTATGGTCCACCACCTCGGCCATGCTGGCGAACACCGCCGACCGGGAGGTGCGCCCGGATTTCAGGAATTGCGCCAGCTCCTCCTCGGTCCAGGCCCCCAGTCCGCTGGCCTGTTCGCCGCGCAGACTCTTGGCGAACCAGTTATCGATCTTGGCGCCGGCCAGATAATTGACGCCGTCTTGCGGGCTCATGGCCTTTTCCTGGAAACCGATGCCGCGCGGCGTATGGCAGCTGCCGCAATGTCCAAGACCCTCGACCAGATAAGCGCCACGGTTCCAAGCCGCATCATGACTGGGATCGGGCTTGAATTCCCGGCTATTGCCATAAATCCGCGCCCAGATGCGCAGCGGCCAGCGGATGCTCAAGGGCCAGATGATGTCGCTGGCGCGGTTGGGGGTGGCGTTCGCCTCGACGCCCGACATGAAAAAGGCGTAGAGCGCCTTCATGTCGGCATCGCTTACCATGGCGTAGGACGGGAAAGGCATGGCCGGATATAACGCATGCCCATCCTTGGCGACGCCCTTGCGCACCGCCCGCTCGAACTCGTCATAGCTGTAGCTGCCGATCCCGTATTTGGCGTCCGGCGTGATGTTGGTGGAGTAGATGCGACCGATGGGCGTGTCGATGCCTAACCCGCCGACGAACTCCTTGCCGCCGGGTGCGGTATGGCAGGCCACGCAGTCGCCGGCCTGCGCAAGATAGCGCCCCTGTTCCACCTGTTCGGGCGGAAAACTGGTGTCCGCCAGCGACGGCGATGCCGCCAACGCCAGGCCGAACCATAACCATTTGATGGGCTTCATCTCCCACTCCACTATGAGGAAACGTCATAGGGAGAAGGATATAGCCACTTGAAATATCAGGATATTGGGGAGGCTCCGGGGAGAGATCAGGGTTTACCCTGAGACGCGCCCCGCCATCAAGGCCGCCAGCTCGGCCAGCGAGGCCGTTTCCATCTTGTCCATGACGTTATGGCGATGGACCTCGACGGTCTTGATCGAGATGTCCAGCTCGGCGGCAATCTGTTTATTGGCCTTGCCGGCCACCACCAGGACAAGCACGTCATGCTCGCGCGGAGTAAGGCGGGCAAGTCTGGCTTCCACGGCATTCTGTTCTTCAGCGCTTTTGCGCGCCCGCGTCGAGCGTTGCAATGCCTCGTGGATGCGGTCCAGCAGCAACTGGTCATCAAACGGCTTTTGCAGAAAATCGATGGCTCCGCCCCGCATGGCCCGCACCGCCATGGGCACGTCGCCATGGCCGGTCACGAATATCACCCCCAGGCTGGAGGCCTTCTCGGTCAGGATTTTTTGCAATTCCAATCCGCTCATGCCCGGCATTCGCACGTCGGCGATCAGGCAGGCGGGGCGATCATCACGCCATTCTTTCAGGAACAGCTCGGCCGAGGCGAAGCTGCGGCAGTCATATCCCACCGAGCCGACCAGAAAGGCGATGGAATCCCGCAAGGCCGGGTCATCGTCGACCACTAGGACGATGGGGCTTGGCTCAGACATCGGTATCGGCTCCGGCAAGGGGCAGGCGAACATGAAAGACGGCTCCGCCGCCCGGACGGTTCTCGGCCTGCAATCGGCCGCCGTGATCTTCCACGATGCTGCGGCACAAGGACAAGCCCAACCCGAGGCCCTGCGGCTTGGTGGTGAAGAACGGCTGGAACAGTTTGTCGGCATCATCGGCGGAAATGCCGGGGCCGCTGTCGGCGACGCTCAGGCAAAGGCTTGTGTTGGTTTGCTCCAAATACAGCATGATTTCCTGCCGCTCGCCGCCCTCGACGGCATCGGCGGCGTTCTGCAACAGGTTCAGCACCACCTCTTCCAACTGGATCGGATCGGCAATCAGCCGCAAAGGCGTAACCGGGGGCGTGTACTGCAGGGATAATTGCCGCCGCCGCGCCACCGGCTCGAACAAGGCCAGAGCCTCGGACACCACCAGCCCCATCTCGGTCACGGCCATCTTGCCAGGACGCTTGCGGACGAAGTCGCGCATCCGCCGCACGATCTCGCCGCCGCGTTCCGCCTGATTGGCGATCTGACGCAGGCCATGGGCGATCTGTTCCGGCTCGCCTTGAGCCTCCAGCCGACGCAGACTGCCCTTGGCATAATTGGCGATGGCGGCCAGAGGCTGGTTAATCTCGTGGGCCAGCCCACTGGCCATCTCGCCGACCAGGGACAAACGGACGGCATGTTCCAGCTCTTCCTGACGCAGGCGGGCCGCTTCATTGGCCGAGCGCAGCTGCTCGGTGCGGCGGCGCACCAGCACCTGCACTCTGAGCACATGCGCGACCCACCAGAGGAAGGCCAACCCGGCCAGGATCAGCCAGTGGCGATATTCCCACAGCATTTCCGTCAGTCCTCGGGGCCCCAAAGCCTGGTAAGGCCCCAATTTCAGAGCGCGATAGAGATCATGCACCGACTGATAATCCACCGGCACCGTCCAGCTCTGGCCATTCTCAGCTGCCGGCATCGAGAGCAGCGCCTGCGCCACCTGTTTGGCAAGAGGCTCGGGCGTATGGGCCAGCTTGGCGAAGGGCCAGTCGGGATAAAGCCGCGTGGAAATCCGGCAGCCCGGCGATGGCATGGTCTGGGCCGACAGCACGCGGAACTCGCCGGGTTTAACCAACCCCTCGGCGGCCATGGCTTCGATCAGACAGGCGCGCACCACGCCGGCATCGGCCTGTCCGCTACGCACGGCCTGCGTCACTTTGTCAGCCGGAAAGCCGAGAAAATTCAGATGCGTCGGCTTGGCGAACAGATCGATCGAGCGGTCCTGAAGCTCTCGTCGGGTCAATCGGAAGCTGAAGGTCTCCGGCGCGACGGCGGCGATGGTTTTGCCTTTGAGATCCCCTAAATCGCGAAGGTCGCTGCGCTCGGCCTTGACGAACACCGTCGCCCCAATGGCGGCCGCCGGTGGCGGGCCATTCTGGCTTTCCACCGTGGCAATGCGCGAGGCGCCCAGTTCGGTTTCCAGCTCGATGTAATGCCCCGGATTGGTGATGACGAAATCCAGCTTGCCGGCAGCCGCATCCTTGTTCAGCGCGTCGATATCTTCGGCGACCATCTCGATCTGCCGGCCGGGAAGAACGCGATTCAAATGTTCGAACGTCGCGGTCCAGTCACTATCGGCCCGCTCGGCTCCACGATAGGCCAGCACGCCGATACGGATTTCGCCCCCTGCCTGCCCGGCCTCTGCGAAGACCGGCCAGATCAGAAAAAGGGCGAGCAGAGATCGGCATAGAGGGATAAAGCGCATGGCGAGCACGGTCAAATTGGGAAACCGGTCCGGATTGTATGGCAATGACCTTCGGAAGCCCATGAAGATGGTGGCAACCGCCATTCGCCTCACTGGTCCAAAATTTCGGCGGAATGAAAGCTGGGCGGCTGTCCAACGCCCATGAACGCCTGGCCTGGCTGAGGCGTCAGAGCGCCGAGGAACGGGTTGCCTCCTTCATTCTCGAATTCGCCCGCTCCAAATTCTCCCGGTTTCGGGAGCAGCGTCGAAAAGGCCGGTCACTGCTCGAAACCTCTGGAACTGATCGGTTCGGGCGATCGGCCTTTTTTGCTTTCCCCCCTTGCGCCAGCGCAGATCGGCAGCGATCTCATGATCGGGTGCTTCACACAGGCCGCCTGCCGGTCAGTAGGGAAAGCAGTTGGGTTATGAGCAGCAGTGATGTTGAAAATTCCGGCGTGAAACGTCATGTCGGGCGCTTTTTACTGACCGTTATGGCCCTGATGGCCCTGTTGCATCTCTATATCGGCTGGCGGTTGTTGCCGTCCTTGGGGCTGCCGCCATCCTTCGGCAAAGCAGGCATCGTCTTCCTCTGCTGCTCGGCGCTGCTGATCCCCCTTGGCATGGGGGCGCGGTTCATGTTCTCGTCCCCCACCCTGTCCGACCGCGTTACCTGGGTCGGCGCTTTGCTGATGGGGCTGTTCTCGTCGATGCTGGTGCTGACCTTCCTGCGCGATCTGCTGTTGATCGTGCTGCCCAGGTCCTTGAACCGGGATTCGGCGCTGCTGGTGGTGGCCGCGACCTTGCTGGTCACCGTCATCGGCTTCATCAATGCCCGGCGCATCCCCCGCGTGGCCGAGGTGGCCGTGCCCATCGATGGACTTCCCCCGGCTTTGGAAGGTTTCACCATCGTCCAGATCAGCGATTTGCATGTGGGGCCCACCATCAAGCGCGGCTATGTCGAGGGCGTGGTCGAGCGGGTGAACAGCCTTCAGCCGGACCTGATCGCCCTGACCGGCGATCTGGTGGATGGCAGCGTCGCCCATCTGGCGCATCATATCGCCCCCTTGGCCCGCTTGCAGTCGCGGCACGGCCAATATGCCGTGACCGGCAATCATGAATATTATGCCGGCGTCGAGAGCTGGGTCGCCGAATTCCGGCGTCTGGGCCTGCATATGCTGATGAACGAGGCGGTGGTGATTCCCCATGACGGCGCCGACTTGCTGTTGGCCGGCATTACCGACTTCAGCGCCAAGGGCTTCACCCCCGATCACCATAGCGACCCGCGACGGACCTTGGAGGGCGCGCCAGAGGGCATCAGGCCGAAGATCCTGCTGGCGCATCAACCGCGCAGCGCCCCGGCGGCAGAGCAGGCGGGCTTCGATCTGCAACTGTCGGGCCATACCCATGGCGGCCAGTTCTGGCCCTGGAGCCTGTTCGTGCCCTTGCAGCAGCCCTTCACCGCCGGGCTGCATCGCTTGCAGCGGCTGTGGATCTATACCAGCCGCGGCACCGGCTATTGGGGACCGCCGAAGCGGTTCGGAGCGCCCTCGGAGATCACCCTGATCCGGCTGACGGGGCGGCAGAGCCGGGCTTAGGACTTGATGCCCCGTCCATGAGGGTGAAGTAGAAGGTGGCTCCGCTATCCGGAGCCGATTCCACCCAAAGGGCGCCGCCGAAATGGTGGATGATCCTTCGGCAGATGGTCAGGCCGATCCCTGTTCCCTCGATATCCGTGGTCGGATTCAGCCGCTGAAAGATTTCGAAAATCTTGTCGTGGAATTCGCGGCTGATGCCGATACCGTTATCGGCAACGGCAAAACGCCAGAAACCGGGCCGGTCCCGCTCGGCGCTGATCGAAAGCACCAGCTTGCGGCTCGGCGCACGGAATTTCAGGCTGTTGCCCAGCAAATTCTGAAACAGATCCACAAGGTAACTCTGCTCGGCCATGACCTCGGGCAGGGTCCCGAGCTTCAGTTCCAGATCGTCGGCAGAGGCGGCCACCCCCAAATTCAGCAAGGCCTGCGACACGGCTTCCTCCGCCGATACGGGTTGCAAGGCCTGCGACAGGTTGGAGATGCGGGCGAAATTGAGAAGCTCGTTGATAAGGCGAACCATCCGTTTGCCGCCATCGACGATGAAGCCGATGAAAAGATTGGCTTCGGAATCAAGATTGCCTTTATAGCGGCGCTCGAGCAATTGCGTGTAATGGACCACGTTCCGCAGCGGCGTTTGCAGGTCATGAGACGCCACATAGGCGAACTGCTCCAGATCGGCGGTGGACCGTTCCAGCGCTTTGTTTTTTTCCTCAAGCTCCATCTCGGCTTGCTTGCGGTCGCTGATATCTTCGATCAGCGCGAAGCTCCATCTGGGGGCGAAGTCGTCGCCACGGACCATCGAAACGCTCTTGCGCACCCAGACGACCCGGCCATCCCTGCGGACAAAGCGATTCTCGACGACGAATGCGGGAATCTCACCGCGCGCCAGCAGGCCGTAAAGGACCATGTTCTCGGGCAGATCGTCGGGGTGAATGAAATGTTGGAACCGCAAAATCCGCAGCTCGTCAGCGGAATATCCGGTCAGATCGCGGAACGCCTGATTGCAATCCATGAAAACGCCGTCCAGCGCCGTCATGGCGAAGCCGACCGCCGCATTGGACAGCGAGGCGCTGAATCGCCGTTCCGTGTCGCGCTGATGCAGGAGCGCCAGGCCGTAATGCCAGGCCAGCAGAAAGAAGACCACGGTCAGGGCGATAAAGGCGCCGGGAATCAGCTGCGCCTCCAGCGCTTGCCAGAAGATGAGTTCCTTTGGCACGCCGATCGCGGCGCCAAGACCCGTGGTGCCGGCATGATAAAAGGCGGCGATACTGTCCACATTGTCCAGATTGCGGCTTTCAAATATCCCGTAGGACCGCGCCGCCAGTTGCGCCTGCAAGCCGGCCGACACCTTCTTGCCGATGAATTTACTCTCGTCGCGGGTTCTGGCGATGATGGTGCCTTGGGCGTCGAAGATATTGCCCAACCATTCCGGCGGAATGCCCAGAGATGTCAGCAGGCCGTTGAAATGGCTGACCGGCACCACCGCCACAAAGACATAGGGGATCTGGTCCCGCAGCTTCACCGGGATGGTGATGAAAATCTCGTGATGGCCCGAAAGAGTGCCGCTGCTCAGAGGGGATATCGAGCTATGGCCGCCCTCGAAGACTGGCACATATTTATCCAGATTCTTGCTTATCGGCAGCGGGGTGCCAAACGGCATCAGCGTATTGATGAGCTGCTGCCCTGTTCGGTCGATCAGGGCGACATGCTCAATCAGCCGAGCCTGCGCCATGGCTTGCGAGAGATGGGCATGCAGCGCGGCAAAATCCTTGCGCTCGATCAAATCCTTGTTTGACGCCAGCAGCATCGTCGCCCCGGTGGTGGCCGTTTCGACCTCGATATCGACCGCCTTCGAAAGGGCGGTGACCGTCAGCTGAAGATTTTGCTCGAGATGCTTGCGCTCCCGGTCGAACTCAAGGAAGACCAGCGCCGCAACCGACAGCGCAACCAATAGGCTGCCAAACAAGATCTGCCATGCCAAATTGCTTTTCGATGGATTTTGACGCATGCCGCCGCACTTTTCAGGTCCCTGCCGCTGATGTGAAGTCTAGATGCTCGCTTATCGGTCGCATAGAGAGCCGTCGTTTTACGCCATTCGATAAGCGGCTCATGGCCAAAGGATCGATTCGCCGCTGGCTACCGATGGGGACTGATCGGGTCTCCTCTGACGTTTTCGCGGCTGTCTTGCCCAGCAAAGCACCGTTGACCCGCCCAGCCGGCCGGCTTCATAGTTCCATGAGCGGGTAGGGGACAAAGAAAAATGGCGCTGCGCATGCCAGGTCATACCAAGAACAAGCCTAAACTGCTGGTGCAAGGTCTTGGCTTCATCTTTGTCGTTTTGATGATCGCCGTTGCCGCCACAACCATCTTCGTCCAGCGCCAGCAGGCGATCGAGCAATGGCGCGGCAATCTGATCACTCTGTCCCGGCTTTTGGCCGAACATGCCAATCAGACCATCACCGCCGCCGATCTGGTGCAGAAATCCATCATCGACCGGGTATCCGAACTGGGCATCGAGGACGATGCCGGCCTGCGCCGGTCCCTGGGCAGCCAGGCGATGTTCGAGACCCTGCGCGACAAATCCAGCGGCGTGCCGCAAATCGACGTCGCCTCCATCGTCGCCCATAACGGCGATCTGGTGAACTTCACCCGCAGCTATCCGCCGCCGGCCATCAATCTGGCCGATCGCGATTATTTCCAGGCGCATTTCACCGATCCCGGCCTGAAGCTTTACCTCAGCCTGCCGGTGCGCAATCGCGGCACCGGGCACTGGACCTTTTATCTGTCGCGCAAGATCAGGAACAAAGCGGGCGAAACCATCGGCCTGACCCTGTCGGGCATCGAAAGCCAGTTTTTCCAGGACTATTTCAAGGCGGTCAATTTCAGCGAATTCAGCGCCATCAATCTTTACCGCGCCGATGGCGGCCTGATGGCGCGGGTGCCGGAAAAGCCCGAAAGCATGGGCAAGATCTTCACCGAGCAACCGTCCCTGCGAGCCCTGCGCGACGGCAAGGAATCGGTGATCACCGACGAACCCCGGCTGGTCGATCCGTCGGACCATCGTTTCCGCATCGTCGCCGTCCGCCAGGTGCCCGACTATCCGCTGGTGCTGGTGGTGACCGCCACCGAAGAGCTGGTGCTGGCCGACTGGCGCAACAAGGCCCTGATGACCGGCGGCGGTACCGCCTTGATGGCGGTGGTGTTCCTGGCGCTGATCGTCTGGATCGGGCATTTGCTCGATGCCCATGACCGCTCGGTCGAGCATCTGCGCCGCAATGAAGAGGAACTGGCCGCCCGCGCCGCCTCGCTGGCCGATAAGAATCTGGAGCTGGAGCAGTTCGCTTATGTCGCCAGCCACGATCTGCGCCAGCCTTTGCGCATGGTGTCCAGCTATCTCGGTCTGATCGAGCGGCAGATGGCTGAAAAGCTGGGGGAGGAGGAAAAAGGCTTCCTGAAATTCGCCATCGACGGGGCCAAGCGCATGGACCGCATGATCCTGGATCTGCTGGACTATGCCCGTATCGGCCGCGAAAGCCATCCCGCCGCCGACCTGTTCCTGGAAGACTGTGTGCGGGAATGTCTGGTCAATCTGGGACCAGCCATCCGCGAAACCGGCGCCCGCATCAGCCAGCAGGGGGGCATGCCCCATCTGCACGGCCATGCCGGCGAACTGACCCGGCTGTTCCAGAACCTGATCGGCAATGCTCTGAAATATCGGGCGGCGGATCGTCGGCCCGAGATCACTCTTTCCTGCCATGCCGAAGACGGAGCCTGGCGGATCGAGGTCAGCGATAACGGCCTTGGCATTCCGGAAGAGATGCGCGACCGGGTGTTCGCCATCTTCCAGCGGCTGGTCAGTCAAAGCAACGTCGAGGGATCGGGCATCGGCCTGTCGATCTGCCGCAAGGTGGTGGAGCGCCATGGCGGCCGCATCTGGATCGAAACGCCGGAAACCGGCATCGGCAGCCGCTTCGTCTTCACCTTGCCGAAGCTTTAACCGCCATCGGCTGGGTCGCCCGATGCGCGAAAATACCCAGCCAAATGAAGGGCATTGATGGTATCTCCTATTTTAAGGCTATAATCTGCGCGGTTTGCAGCCACTGCGAGAAGAGACGGTGGAGCAGCGACGGCCCGTGCAAGGCCCGTCAAAAGGGGGAACCAGCAGATGTTCGGCAACACCGTATTCAAAGCAGCGCTGAAAGCCAGCGGCCTGACCCGTTCGACGCATTCGGGATCAACCCCGGCGTCATCCGAGCACCCAGCCATCACCGCTTCGCTGGCCTATGGCAATCAGCCCCATAGCGCCCACGAAAAGCTGGAGCTGCAGATCGCGGCTGGCGATCGCCTGACCCTTCGTCTCTCTGTCGCCGGCCAAAGCTTTGTCAAACAGGTGACGGCCTCTGACGCACCGCGATCTCTTTGGATCGGCATCCACCGCCATCTGTTGCCCGAAGGCCGGCACACCCTGTTGTGCGAGGCCTTTGACGGGAACGTCTCTTTTTGGCAATGGCAAGGCGACGTCATCGTTCCGCCCTTGAACGGCCTGGGCCTGCAGGTGCGTGACGGGCTGGCCCGCCGTAAAGTCCCAGCCATTTTCGAAGGCCCGTTGGACAGCTCGTTCTATGACTATGCCGATCCGACCTTATGGCCCTGGTTCGACCGTCCTGACGCCGCATCCCATATCGCCCATCGTTTGGCCATCGGCGCTATCGATCAGCCTCAGTCGGACCAGCTGCAAAGCTTCATCGAGAACGGCTTCTTCCTGGTCCGCGGTCTACTGGAGCCCGAGCTTTTGCACGGCATTCTGGCTGATGTCGATCAGGCCGCGAAAGATGGCTATGACGGCTTCACCGCCGGCAGCAGCAAGCGCATGCATCATCTGCATCACAAATCCCGCGCCTTGGCCCGGTTATGGCGCCATCCGGTGATCATGGAAAAGCTGCGCATGGTCTTCGAGGTCGAGGCCCGGCCCTGCCAGACGCTGACCTTCGTCAATGGCAGCCAGCAAGGTGCGCATCAGGACACCGTGCATCTGACCCCATTCCCCGCCGGCTATATGATGGGCGTTTGGGTCGCGCTGGAGGATGTCAGGCCCGGATCGGGCGAGCTGTTCTATTTCCCCGGCAGCCATCGCACGCCGCGTCTTTATGCCTATCACGGCGGCTGGCCCGCACTGTTTGGCGGCGTCAAGGAAAGACCTGGCCATGAAAGCTTCGGGCGGCTTTGCCGGTCGGTGCATGAAGGCTTCGACCGTCTGGCCGCTGATTATCCGCGCGTCGATTATCTGCCCAAGGCCGGCGACGTGCTGTTCTGGCACGAAAATCTGATCCATGGCGGCGCCGAGCGCAGCAACCCCGATCTGACCCGCAAATCAGTGGCCATGCATTATTTCGCCGAAGGCAGCCTTGCCTATTACGACAGCTGGGGCGAGCCCGGCTATATGGCGCCCTCTCAGGAATAACAACGGCCATTCCCCCGCAGCAGCCGGACCTGATGGTCCGAAATGCTGCGGGGGGGGGCTTTGCCGTAGACTGAACTGTCTTTAGAAAATCTGACGCAGCAGCCAGAACAGGCCGCCCGACAGGATGATCGAGGCCGGCAGGGTCAGCACCCAGGCCAGAGCCAGATTGCGCACCGTGCTCCATTGCAGGCCCGACTTGTTGGCAGCCATGGTGCCCGCCACGCCGGACGACAGCACGTGGGTGGTGCTGACCGGCAGGCCCAGCCCGTCGGCCAGACCGATGGTGGTCATCGCCACCAGCTCGGCCGAAGCGCCTTGGGCATAGGTCAGATGCGACTTGCCGATCTTCTCGCCCACCGTCACCACGATGCGCTTCCAGCCGACCATGGTGCCCAGCCCCAGAGCCAGAGCCACCGCCACCTTCACCCACGGCGGAATGAAGCGGGTGGCATGGTCCAGGCTCTTGCGATAGGTGTCGACCGCCTTCTGATCATCGGCGGCGGCGAACACCGAGCCCGACTTGGACAGCAGGCGCAGGGCGTCGGATTCCAGATAGATGTCGTTGCGGATGTTCGGCATCTGCGACGACGGCACCTGGGCCAGCGACGGATATTGCGTCACGTTGGCGACGATGTCCGAGCCCAGACGGCGCAGCGCCGGAATGGTGCGGGCATCGGCCTTGTGATCGCGCAGGAAGGCGGTCACCGTCGAGCGGGCTTCTTCGCTCGAGACGATGGTCACGCCCTGGTCGGCCAGCCGGTCCAGCACGCTCATCGCCTGGGTCGAGGCCTGGGTGAAGGTCTGGACGTAAGAGGGCTCGACCGCGCGGTTCAGGGCATAGGCGGTGGGGACCGAGCCGATCAGGATCAGCATGATCAGGCCCATGCCCTTCTGACCGTCGTTCGAGCCATGGGCGAAGCTCACCCCCGAGCAGGTCAGGATCAGCAGGCCGCGAATCAGCAACGGCGGCGCCTTGTTGCCTTCGGGGGCTTCGAACAGATGGCCCTTGCTGGCCAGCAGCTTGCGCGCCACGAACAGCAGCAGCGCGGAGGCGGCGAAGCCGACCAGCGGCGACAGCAGCAGCGAATAGCCGACCTTGGCGGCCTGGCTCCAATCGACGCCGCTGGTGGCGGAACCGGCGGGGGCCATGAACTGGTTCATCAGGCCGACGCCGATGATCGAACCGATCAGGGTGTGCGAGCTCGACGCCGGCAGACCCAGATACCAGGTGCCCAAGTTCCACAGAATGGCGGCGATCAGCAGGGCGAACACCATGGCCATGCCGGCCTGGCTGCCCACCTGCAGGATCAGCTCGACCGGAAGCAGCGACAGAATGCCGAAGGCCACCGCGCCCGACGAGGTCAGCACGCCGGCCAGATTGCACAGGCCCGACCAGACCACCGCGACCGAGGGGGTCAGCGAGTTGGTGTAGATCACCGTCGCCACCGCATTGGCGGTATCGTGGAAACCGTTGACGAATTCGAAGCCCAGGGCGATCAGCAGCGCCACCCCCAGCACGATGTAAGGCAAGGCCTCCATGCTGGTGGCCGCCGACAGATCGACCGCCATCTGCTGCCCGGAATAGCCGATGCCGGCCAGCATCACCACACCGAACATCAGCATCGGCAGCAGGCCGGCCGGCTGTGCGAAACGATCCGTCGCGACATTCTGCGACATGATGTCACCCCCAAAGTGAATTTCGAGGGCACAGCTTACGGATTCCCGCCGGTTTCAGATGTGAAAGGATTTTGAAGCTTCCGCCGAAAGACGGAGATCATGGGGGCACCCCTTGTCCTTTCGTTTGTTGGGACTATCTTAGGTGCAGCTACACCTATTTCCGAGGCCCTTATGTCCCTTCTGTTCCAGCCCATCAAGATGGGCGATCTCGAGCTTCCCAACCGCATCGTCATGGCGCCCTTGACCCGCTGCCGCGCCGACGAAGGCCGGGTGCCGAATGCCCTGATGGCCGAATATTACGCCCAGCGCGCCTCCGCCGGCCTGATCATCACCGAAGCCACCTCGGTCACCCCCATGGGCGTCGGCTATCCCGATACTCCTGGCATCTGGTCCGACGCCCAGGTCGAAGGCTGGAAGCTGATCACCAGCGCCGTGCATAAGGCCGGCGGACGGATCGTTTTGCAGCTGTGGCATGTGGGCCGCATCTCGGACCCGATCTATCTGAATGGCGAACTGCCGGTGGCTCCGTCGGCCATCGCCGCCGAAGGCCATGTCAGCCTGGTGCGTCCGATGAAGTCCTTCGTCACCCCCCGAGCCCTGGAAACCGACGAGATTCCCGCCATCGTCGAGGCCTATCGCAAGGGTGCCGAGAACGCCAAGAAGGCCGGTTTCGACGGCGTCGAGATCCATGGCGCCAATGGCTATCTGCTCGACCAGTTCCTGCAGGACGGCACCAACAAGCGCACCGATGCTTACGGCGGCTCGATCGAAAACCGCGCCCGGCTGATGCTGGAAGTGGTGGATGCCGCCATCTCGGTCTGGGGCGCCGGCCGGGTCGGCTTGCATCTGGCTCCGCGCGGCGACGCCCATACCATGAGCGATTCCAACCCCGCCGCCACCTTCGGCTATGTCGCCCACGAGGCCGGCCGCCGTGGTCTGGCCTTCATCTTCGCCCGCGAATATCTGGGCGACGACCGCATCGGCCCGCAGCTGAAGAAGCAGTTCGGCGGCGCTTTCATCGCCAATGAAAAGCTGACCCTGGACGAAGCCGAAGCGGTTCTGGCCAAGGGCGAAGCCGATGCCGCATCCTGGGGCGTGCAGTTCATTGCCAATCCCGATCTGGTCAAGCGTTTCCGGCTGAAGGCCGAGCTGAACAACCCCGATCCCTCGACCTTCCATGGCGGCACCACGGTCGGTTACACCGACTATCCGGCCTTGGGCTAAATACTGTAATCGAACGCCCTGGGGGTGCGGGTCTGGAACTCGCCCCCCAGCAGCGGCGCCAGCAGCTTCAGATCGGCCAGCAATTCCAGCAATGCCGTTTCAGCCCCGCCGCCCAGCAGCACCCCTGCCGCAGCCCCGCCATCCGACCACAGCTCCAGCCCGGTGCGGCCGATCTGGTCGATGCAGTCTTGGCAATCGCCGGCGGGATAGCTGACCATATAGGGGATCTTCAAGGCATCCAGCAGAATGGCGGCGTCCTGGGCATAGGCCGGGCCGCGGATATCGTCGGGCGGCGGATCGATGAAGACAAAATCCGGCTTATGCCCCACCCCCAGCCTTGTCCGCAGAAACTGGAACCAGTCATGGGTCCAGAAACGGGTCCAGGCGGTTTCGCGGTAGGTCTGGCCCAGCCGGATGGCCTCGGCGTCGATATCATTCACGTCGATCTCGGGCGCGAAGCCCAGATTGTTCAGCACCCGCCCGGCCAGCAGCCAAGAGCCCGGATGCGCCCCCTCGGCCAGCACTGGGCGCAGGGCGTCGAAAAACACCTGGCTGGAGAAGTCCTTGCGTTGCTCCAACACCCTGTCCATCAACGCCAAAGGCCCCGGCAAGCGACCCGAGCCGGCATGGGTGTCGGTGTAATGGAAGGCCGGGGCGTCATCTTCGGCATCGTCGGGATGGCAAGCCTGACGGGCGGCCCGGGCCAGGGCGCGGGCCAGGATGAACTGGTTCCACAAGATACGGCGGGATTCGCCAGGGTCTCTGGCGTCGGGATAGGTCATGGCCCCTGCTCCTTGAGAAGACAGAGGATGCGCTCGACCAGCTCGGGCGGCAAATGACGGATCGATTGCTCCAGCCGGTTGGCCAGCTCGGTGGCGGCGGGCGACAGGCCCGAGGTATCCAGCGTCACCCGGGGATGGCTGAGATCCGCCAGCGCCTTCAACCCTTCCGCCTCGTCCCAGATGACGTTGAAATAGCCGATGATCTGCATCACCAGGCCGGGACTGGGTCGTCCGCGCTTGCCATGTTCCAGGGCCGAGAGATAGGCCGAAGACAGGTTCAGCGCCTGGGCCATCTCTTTCAGAGACAACCCCCGTTCCTCGCGCATTTGCCTGACCTTGCGACCAAAGGGCGTCATCGCCGCCTCTTCAGCAGGACATACAGCGCCCCATCGCCGCCATGTTTCGGCTGAGCATAGGAAAAGGCCAGCACCACGCCGCGCAACGACGGCTCGTTTAGCCAGCGCGGCACCTCGCGCCGCAGCACGCCGCCGCCTTCGCGGCCCTTGCCGGTGATTACCAGCAGGCAGCGCCGCCCCATCTCGGCCGAGGTCAGCACGAAACGGCGCAGCGCCCCATGGGCGGCATCCTGGATAAGCCCGTGCAGGTCGATGCGGCCGTCGATGACCATATCGCCCTTTTTCATGCGCTCGCCGGTACGCTTGTCCAGCCCCACCATCTTGCCATGGTCGAGACGCGGAGCCGAAGCCGGCGGGGCAGGGGCGACCAGATCGCGGGGGCGAGGCATTTCCGGCGGCTTGGGCAAAGGCGCCAGCTCGGGCGGCGGCGGCGGTTCTTCCACATCGTCGGGCAAGGCATGGCCGGGCAGCGGCACTGCGTCCTTCATCACCTGCCGCCACAGGCGGGTTTCATCCTTGGTCACAAGTCGGCGGCGACGATCGCTGGTCATGGTCTGTTCAGCCTTCCGGCTGATCCATGACCGGCTCGGGGTCGATCAGGAAATCGCCGGCGAAGCTGCGCCAGTCGCCATAGGGGGAAACGCAGTTCTTTTCCGGCCAGTCCTTCAGGGCGATGGCGATGCCGCCCATCTCCCACAGCATGCGCATATTATGCATGTTGCGCACGGTGGCCTCGACGGTGCGGCGATGCAGCCGCCATTCGACGAAGTAACGCGCGCCATAAGCCTGCCACACCATGATCAGGACCAAGGCGGCGATCCATTCCTTAATGCCGAAGGCGAACAGCAGCGTCAGGCTGCTGGCCATCAGGATCAAGGGCGGAGCGAACACATCCACCGTCGAATAGACCGGCGAGCCAGGGCGGTTCAGCACATTGGCGTCGGTGAAGATGACGATCCGCCCGGCCATATGCGAGCGGCGAATGGCCTCGTAAGCGATGTCAGGCGGCGGCAGGGTCATACGCGCCATATCATTCCGCCTCTGCAATCATCAGTGCCGGGCTGCTGTTTTCCGCCACCGGCACCGACCGCTGACGCGGCAGCAGGATGTAATAGCCCCCCCGGCTGTTCATGCGCCCGGCGCTGTCGAAAGCGGCCTCGCCCGGACCCCAGAAGAAGTCGCCGCGCACCGGCCCGGTGATCGCCTTGCCGGTATCCTGCGCCACCACCAGACGGCGCAACGGACGGCCCGTCGAGTCGGTGGTATCCAGCCACAAGGGTGCGCCCAGCGGAATGTAATGCGTATCCACCGCCAGACTGCGGCCAGGGGTCAGCGAGACGCCTTCAGCCCCCACCGGGCCGCCGCCGTTCAGCTGACGGAAGAAGACATAGCGGGGATTCTCGGCCATCAGAGCCGGAGCCTGGGACGGATGGCTTTTCAGCCAAGCGCGAATCGACGGCATGTTGGATTCGCCCGGCGCCAGCAGTCCATGGCGGCCCAGGATCTTGCCCAAGCCGACCCAGTCCTGGCCGTTATTGCCGTCATAGCCGACCTGCACCGAGCTGCCGTCATCCAGCAGGATCATGCCCGAGCCCTGGATCGACAGGATATGGGCGTCGACCGGATCATCGACCCAGAACAGCACCTGAGCCTTGCCGGCCAGGGCTCCGGCATCGATCTCGGCGCGGGTGGCGAATTTCTGCCCGGTTTTGGCAGGATCGGCGGGCCAGCCGGCGGGGCGGGCGTAGATCGGCGTCTGATAGGGACCGCCCTGACGGCGCGAGCCCCGCAATTCCGCCTCGCAATAGCCGGTGAAAACACCTTCGGCGCTGCCGCCGGCGGTGACGCGATAGGGTTGCAGCCAGCGTTCGGCCCAGGCGCGGGTGGCCGCCGTATTCTCGGCCGGTACCGAGCGCAGCGCGCCGCAGGGCCCCAGCCAATCGCCGGCAGTGCCGGCCAACCCTTCGCCCAGGGTCTTATGAGTCGGCTGGTTGGTGATCTTCTCGCAGCTTTTGCGCAAGGCCGGCAGCGCTTCGGCCATGCCGTCATTCTGCCAGCCGGGCAGGGCCTCGAAGGTCACCGGCTGCAGGGTCAAGGGACCGCTGGCGATCGGCCCACGGGCCGGAGCCGCCGACGGACGGCCCTGGCTGAGGTCAGGTCCCGAGGAGCAGGCGGACAGCAAAGCCATCGCCAGGATCGGCAGAGCGTGATGAAGTCTCATGCTTCCAGCCCGCTCTGGGTGGCCACCAGGAACCAGTTGGGCTCGCGGCTCTTGGTGTCGCGGGCGAAGGTCCAAAGATCGGTGATGTCGTGGCTGCCGTTCTCGATGCCGAAGATCACCTGACCGGCGGCATTCTTGCTGCAAATCACCTGACGGCTGACGAAGCGTACGGTGACCAGGGCGCGGCGGCCTTCCAGCCGGGCCTCGGCGATATCAGCGGACAGGATGTTTTCCAGGCTGTTGCAGCAAATCTCGCCGGTCTCGGCGCGGCCGCGGATGACCTTCGAGAAATTGGCGAAGACTTCGTCGGACAACAGCGGGCGCAACGACGCCTCGTCCCCCTTGGCGAAGGCATCGACGATCAGGCCGAAGGCGGTCTTGGCGCCTTGCAGGAAACCCTCCGGCGAGAAGGAGCGGTCGGCGGCGGCGATCATCTCCAGCCCCGAAGGGTCCCGCGCCGGGGCCGGCTGGCTCCAGGCGGCGGGGTGGATGATGTTGCCGCTGCGCTGGGCGGGAGGCTTGGGCGGAGGAATGATCTCGTCGCCCTCCTCGTCGCGACGGCCCAAGGCCGCCCGCAAACGAAGGCCGATAAACAGCGCGATCAGCGCAAAAACCAGAATATCGAGATAAGGCATCGAAAAATTGCTCCGATTCTGCGCCTGGATTCGCCGCCACAGCCGTAGAACGTCAGGAGATTAACCATAATCTAGATAAGCGGTTGCTGGATAAAGAGCAAGCATGGCCTGGATCGTCATCCTCATCCTGATCGCCTGGCCGGTGATGGAATTCGCCGCCTTCGCGCAAGTGGCCCAGTGGGTGGGAACCCCGCTGGCGATCGTCGGGCTGTTTTTGTCGGCGGTTCTGGGCTTCGGCATCCTGCGCGGCCAAAGCTTCTCGGCCGCCCGCAAGATGCAGGGAATGATCTCGCAAGGTCAGCTGCCGGTGCGCCAGATGTTCGACGGCGCCATTGTCGCCCTGGCCTCTCTGCTGCTCATTATTCCAGGCTATGTGACGGATATCGTTGGGCTTTTACTGCTGTTGCCGTTTGTGCGCTCGCTGATCTATGGCGAGATGTCGCTGATGGTGCGCACTTCGGTCAAGGGCCGGGCCGAGGCCCAGCGCCAGGCCGAGCAGCAGCATGACAGCACCATCATCGACGCCGATTACAAGGTGGTCGGTCAGAAAGACGCCCAGGACGATCATCATCATGATGACGGCGGCAATTACACGGTCTATCCCCCGAACGCGAAGGGCGCCGGCGGGGGAGGCAGCGGCGGATCGGGAACCGGCAACCGGCCCTCGATCCGCCTGCTGCTTTAA
>Ga0182038_10000203_pt1 | contig 30139 bp, 29 predicted proteins | sample sta12Can44000108_FD_125976 | JGI IMG/M metagenome (GOLD analysis project Ga0182038, IMG submission 125976) | Lab enrichment of tropical soil microbial communities from Luquillo Experimental Forest, Puerto Rico - statanox.12C.anox.44.000.108 | ecosystem: Environmental > Terrestrial > Soil >...
GTTCCGGTGGAATGTGGCGCGTGCGACAAACATGCGCAGCCGTGACTTTCGAGGCGCAGCAACAACTCCGGCAGCTTGGCGATGTTCGCCGCAATCCGCCGCGCCTATGCCGGATGTACGCAGGGCGCGGCCACAAACAGGTCAGCAGTTTAAAACAATTGAAACTCTCCTCCATTACATTCCCGCTGCCGCGCCCACAACATGCGGAACTGCCGTGGTCATTTGAGCGTTGCCGCAGGGAGAATTTATTATGAAACTCTTTGCCTTTTCGGAAATGGCGGGTGTCGATACGCGGAGAACGCCATGCGCTCTTTGATTGCCGCCGTGCTTTCTGTCGCTGCTTTGCTATCTGTCAACTCTGGAGCCTTCGCTCAAGGCGCTCAGCCTCAAGGCGCTCAGCCTCAAATCACTCAGCCTCAAGGCGCTCAGCCTCAAATCGCTCAGCCAACCCCTGGCCCTACGTCTTCGTCTGAATACTCCTACGAAGAGCATGGGCGGTACCATCCGTGCCCCTCCAGTGTCAGATTTAACAATCGACCTGCGTGCCTAGGCTGCCCGGCCCGATGTCGTTGGCTGCCGTCAGACTTAACCGTCCATTGAACGGCTTGCTAAGTGACGACGACTCAATACCTACGGCAGTTTCGCAATATTCACCGCAATCCGCCGCGCCTCGTTGCAGTATTCAAATCTTACGCCAGCGCGACCATAGCCACACTGTTAGGCCGATATACATAACCGCTCCAGCTAAGATTACGCTCACCCGCGGCGTTGACGCCCAAGGCAAGTACACCAAACCCCCCGATACCGCCAAAATCTTATTGTGGATTACGGTTGCCAGCCCGCCGTAAATGAGCATCACAAGCGGAATAATTACAAGGATGAAGGCCAAGAAAGATCGGGTATCAACGACCCCGTCTATCTTTTCGAGGACGCGCCAAATAATCCAGACCGTTGCGACCGTCAAAACCAGCGGCGGGAAGCCGAAGAGCGTTAGTTCTGCAACGCTTTCGAAAATAAACCCGCTCATGCATAAATGAAAGCAGGTAGCGAAAACTCGTTGTTTGATGCGGATCAAATCGCGTTAACGAGGCTCCTCGACCGACCAAACGATTTGCCTTGCCTAATCCGCTGACCCCCTGCAAAGCGTAATTTTGTGCCGTGCGTCACATCGGGCATCGACCCGTACGGGTAGGTTTGTAGGCGTACTAGCAGGTTTGGAGGTCGCCATGAGCAACATCAGAAAGCGAGCCAGGGGCACCACGACATGGCTAAACCGCGCAGGGTCGGGCAATGATCTGACTACCCTCAGTGATCGTGACCTGCGCGATTTAGGGCTGGTCCGTAAGCAGATAGGCATCAATACCTGCAAGTTATTTTGGTTAGTCTAAGCGTTTCTCTCTGACGATTAAGCTCGACCGGCCCGAAGGATTGGTCATGAGCGAGCAAGCGGCGTGCGCCAGTTTTGATGAATGAGATGAATGAGGCTCTGCGCGATGACTGCCGCCGATTATGCGATCCTTGGGGTTTTGGTCGTCGTGCCTGTAGTGATTGCTTGGTACTTTCTTTCGCAGCATGAGTTTTAACTCAAATTCATTTTGCCAACCGCCTAGCGCTACTTTTCTTTGGTTGTCCGGCAGGCGCGCCAAACAAGGAATGCGGTTGCTGCTTTTTTCGCGAAGTTCGGCCTTGCTTAGTTTGCGGCGAGGCTGTTTTGGAGGGACAGGCGGTGTTTTGCCTTTAATGGGCGGCGGGAAGCGGCGTTGGGGCATGTGCTTGTCAGAGCGTATGCGGCGGTCCGTCAAGTAATCTGAGCTTAGCGGTCAACATCGCGATACGCAGATCAGCTTCGGCACGCGTGAGGTTCGGCTGAAAAGCCTCTAGCTCATACGCGGCTTCCGCCAACCGCTTGAGCGTTGCAGCCTGCTCGGCACCTCAAACAGATGACCGACGCCGAGAGCCTTTATTTTGTCTTCAATTAAAAGCTTGGCCGATTCTTTGAGACTTTTGAGCACCTCACGGACGCAGATGGTCCTCACACCCGGCTCGCCAGGAAGCACATCCACATGATCGCGGACAACTAACTCAGCGAAGAAATGCGATTTGCCCGAGCCACGGCCGCCATAAGCGCCTTTGTAACGGCTGGGCTGCAATAGGGGATCGAAAACCTCAGCCGTTTCGAGGCTCAGTTTTCCTGTCACCGGGTCGAACAATGATGTGCTCTATTGCTGTGACCGCCCTGATCGGATTGTCGCCGTCCTCGCCACCAATGATCGCCTGAGCCGGCTTGCCGTCGAGTCGATCACCAACCTCTCGAAAGGCCGCCGTTTCCTCGCCGGCGCGGATCAACAATTGGCGGGCGGCATGGCGAAGCGAACCTTTTGGGGCGATGCATTTCTTGCCCTCGGCTGCCAATGCAGCTTCCATCCTCAACGCGTCGCGAACCGGCTTGTCTTTGTTTTGCGAACCTTTGGGGCGGCCCCGGGGCATAATATTTTATTCCCTAAATCATTGAATTGCCGTTCATACAGACACATTCACGCTCCCAAAGCGCGAAGCGGTGAAATTCCTCTAGCGATGTTTTCCTTAGGTGCCGGAATACCTGCCGGCGGACGCAATGACTGAAGCTAATTTCTACCTTCAATTCCTTCGAGGTCTAAACCGCCTGCCTAAAACTCTATCTCGACAGCAAATCACTTTTCTCAAATATCTGAAAATGATTCTACTTGAAGATCGACTCGTTGTCACGCAGTAGCACCATACAGCACGCACGTCGGATCAATTGGTGCCGCCCTTCACTCAACGCAAGCCACCGGTTTGTCAGTAGCGCGGAAAGCCTTTTGCGTTCTATCGCACCTTTTGTGAAGGTTTGTCAGTATAAGCCATTGATCGCGTATATCTCCGTCAGTCCGGCCCGGGGAGCCAAATAAATCAACATCCTAGTGATCTGAGAACAAGGTCCAAGAGGCACTAGAAAGCGCTATCGCCGGACTTGAACCGCGGCAGCAGGCCGGACAACAGCCGGCTTTACCCCTTGCTGCTTCTGCCATTCAAGGAAGCGTTGGAACAAGGCCTCTTGGTCTTCCGCGCTCAGGTCCCCGTTAAAGCCCTGTTCGGCGAGAAATTTCGCAAAATCTGCGTGCTGCGCGAGCCAATCTTGCGCCGGTTTGAAGCGCGTCCAACCGGGCAGCGAGGCGATGAGAGAGACTTCCTTCCACTTGGGATGGAAGGGAGGTTTTTGGAAATCGCCGATCTTCGCAAAGAAGACGTCGACGAAATGCGCAAGCCTCCGATACCGATCAGTATTGGGCGTCCAATTATACGCGGCGAGCACCGCCGGCACGGCAATCGTATCAACGCGCTGCCCCTTTTCGATGAGCTTGGGATAGTCCTCGTAATCGAAGGTCGCCGGCAAATAGTCGTCCTGCAGCGCTTTAGCGTACTCGACCGGCACGAGATGGAGATTGTCGCCCTCGATCTGCGAGGTGGCTTTCGACGGCTTGCCTTGGACGGCGATCACCGCATCGATTTCACCTTTCTTGAGCTTGTCGAGCGCAATCCGCTGTTCGATGTAGACGAAGTTTGCCTTGATGCCGAGCCGCTCGAAAACAATGATCGAGGTTATGAACGTGCCGCCGTTTGGCAGATCAACGGCCACCGTCTTGCCTTCGAGATCGTGCACCGAGCGGATGGATTTGTGCGCGACCACATGCATTTCCTCGTTGTAGAGCTTGGTGATGAAAGTGAACTGCTTTTTGATGTTGCTGGCGATGCCCTTCTTCTCGAGATAATCGAGCGTGTCGGATCGCACGATCCCGATGTCGACACCTTTGAGGAACAGAATGTCGGCGACGCTCTGAACTGACCCACGCCCAACAATCGGGAGGACCCGAAGGTCATCGCCGTTGTCAAGCACTGATGCTAGATCGGCGCCAAATTGTACGTAGGTGCCGCCGATCGTTCCCGACATCAAAGTGACCGTGTTGGCGTTCAGACGGTCGGTAACCTCTCGGGTGCTCGAGCCGTAACGAAAAATCGCCTTGAGGCCTGCGCTTACATCCGCAGGATCGACTTGAGTTTCACCATGAGCGGCCGCAAAGGACGCAACGAGTGCCACAAGCGCTACGACAAGCCGCCCATAAATAGTCATCTTCGCGACCCTCCGCCGTTTTTTGCTTGGTCCCACAATATGACCGCATCTTGTTCGATCCTGGTTCGAGGATGGGCGTTATCCTGGAGAGCCGGTGTTCGTTCCACGGCTCGGCCTTATTGGGTTTGGTTAGACAGCACTGTTAACCGGTTGGTCACTGGTTCGAGGCCGGTCTGGGGAGCCAAAATAAATCAATACGTTGATCGAAATTCTCAAACGAGCGACTTCTCATAAATCGGCTCTAGACAACGGTTTGGATTATAGACGGGGGATTGACGCACTGTCGTGAGTCCGTTGGCAAGCTGTCACGTTAGGTCGCTACGGTGGACGCTCACAGGGTGGCGATCCATGGCCCCCGCCGCTCGAACTAATGGCCTCTAAAAGAGGCCATTCTTTTAATTTACTGAGAGTGACTGCGTTTTATTTGTAGTAAGCCGAATGGACTAATGTCTTTGACGCGACTCTGACCCGTTTATTTGGCGGTTCTCTTGCTGCGCCTTAATCATCAATCTTCAGACCATGTCCACTTCCCAATCGACATCGTTCGAATGTCCGCATTGCGCGGCAAAATACGAGCTCGTTCGCGTTGAAGCTCCTCAAGGATTGACTATTGACCGCGAAATAACATGCTTGAGTTGCGGTGGTCCGCTGCATGGCCGTGATGGACCGTTCTTTCTAAAGTATTTTTCTTTCTAAAGTATTTTCAAGTCGAACGTCCAAAACGTCGGGCTGCTGGTCGTCGCTGAACACACATCAACGACAAACATCAGCGAAACAGGAAGGCAAGCACCGCACGGAGCTTCGCTCTCCAAGATTTACGAGCACCGTTCACGCTTATTGGATTCATTCTGCTTAGTGAGCCAAACGGCGTCAGCGTCACCGAGCATTCGTCGATCTGTATACGCACTACACGGCTTCCATGGCCCCGGGTGAGCCAATCAAAATAAGCGATGGGGTTTCGCTTGATTTCTGACTTACCACCTAAAAATGACATCACGATTAAGGTCACACGCTAATGCAGACCAGCCCGCAACGCCTTCTGACTCGCCCCAAGCGTCTATCGCGAGGCCTCCGTCGGAGCACTCGCTGAAACGTTCTGCGTCAAAGATGCCAACGGCCAAGCGCTTGGCTATTTCTATTTTGACGATGAGCCCGCCCGGCAAGTGGTCAGTAAGCGGCTGACAAAAGATCAGGACAGGCGGCTGGCAATGAATTTCGCCAAACTATCCGAATTGTTGCGAGACGCGACGGACCCAGGTGAATATCTTAAAGCTGCCCGAGCTTTTGCGAGCCACTAGTAAGGATCGCGCCGCAAACGCCTGGACGGGGCGGGCCCTCGCGGCGGACCTTGGTACTGCGGATTGACCCCGCACGACCCGCCAACGCCGCTCACGGTCGCCAGGCACTGTTGATATGTTGAAAACCCGCAATTCGTGGCTCCCTGCCAGACATCGTAATATGCGCACCATGGATAGGTTTGCGCCGCAGCGGGTTTTTCAATGCAGACGAGAGCCGCAAACACTCCAAGGATGAAGAGGGAAAGCCTCATGGCAATCTCCAAATGACGCCTAATTTTTTACAATGCCCACCTTGTCTTTTGTTGCCACGCGCGCCGAAGCGCGGCAGATCGCGGGCCAAACATCGCCACGTTGCCGCAGCTTTTGCCCAAGCTGTAGTCGTTTAGCGTTTCGGGAGCCTAGTTAACGGGTGTGATTCCGGCAAGGCTGGGTACGACCCGGCGAACAAGTGCCCGCTTTATCGCCTGGCCGTGCGGCGGTGACGCTCAATGGTCGAGCGCCCGCACTGCCAGCGAGCGCTCGTGCAGGTGATCGGAGTTGTCGATGTCGAGTTCAGAACGGGCCTCACTTATTCCCAATAAGTGCCGCTAACAAAATAACTTTGCCACATTTGTCGACAAACTCATCTTAAAGTCTAAGTATTACTTAAAATCTGTGGGCTGAAAATCAGCCCTAAAAGACCTGTCGCAAAAGTGTTAGGCTCACTCGGCTCGCGGAACTAAAAGTGATTGCCGCGTTTTTCGATCGGTCGCAACATAGCAGAGGAGAATCGTCAATGAGAGGGATGGCAAAGGTCGCGGTCGCGGTTGGATTGTTAGGCACGATGACATTCGGAGCCTCCGCTCATTATGTCCCCGGCGGCTACGGCTATTACGATTTCGGACCATACCGACATTACGCCGCGCAGCGGTTCTACCAGTGCGAACACTTCACTTGTAACTCAGGTTGCTGCCCGATCGGCTCGAGCATTCAGGACGGCTTCTGTCGCTGGCATGTCGTGGGTTGGCGCGGCTGGTAGAATCACCTCTTCCGACAGAGTGCAAGGTGGTTTGGCTGACTGAGCCTAACAGCCGGCAATGCATAGTCGCCGTGTCGAGTTGAAAAATCCGATGCCGCTGTTTGTTCTCGAACCGCCCGTGCAATACGTCCGTCACTACAATGGACCTGTCATCGAACGCGTTCTGCCGCTATCGCAAGCGCGCAAGGCTTGTGGTGAAAAAGGCGTGCGCGCCGACGCCTGCGCCCGGACGAGCCATGGCGCCTGCCATCTGATTATCCCGAGTAACGGCCCTGTGCACAATCGCGCTGCGTATCGGCGTCACGAAATGGCGCATTGCAACGGCTGGGACCACTAGATCGCAAGGAAGTGGCCACCACAGTTCGGTGAAGCAGAGGCGACTGCAGTCAGGCGCCGGCGCGGTTCCAGCCGCGGATGCGGTCGCCGTAGACCTCATGCCCACTCGGCGTGACCACGACCGTGTCTTCAAGCTTGATGAAGCCGCGCTGCGGATGCTGCAGCGTTGTTTCCACCGAAACCACCATGCCGGTTTCGAGCGGACGATCGGCGTCATAGGCGTCATACGGTACCGGCCCGGCATTAGTCAGTCGCGGCGCTTCATGACTGACAAGGCCCATACCATGGGCGAGGAAATGAGCGTGGTTGTGGATCTTGGATTTATGCAGCACCGCATTGGCCGATGCGTAGATTTCCTTGCCGAGCGCGCCGGGACGGATCGGTTTCATTGACGCCTGCTCGACGGCTTCGACTTCCGCCAATAAATCGACCAGCTCGTCATCTGGCTCGCCGACGATGCCCATGCGGGCAACGTCGCCGATATAGCCGTGATAGTTCCCGCCGGAATCGAGCGAGAGCACATCGCCGTTCTCCCAGCGCTGATTCGACGGCGCGCGGTTGAGGCTCGAGCCCGCCGCTATCAGGCAGTAGTCGAAGGTCAACCCGCGCATGGTCTCCTCGCGGCGGAGCGCTTCGGCGAGCTCGGCTTTGGTGGCGCCGGCGCTGGAATTGTGAAACACCGCCGCCATCGAATCGATCACCGCATCGGTGGCGACGCGCAGCATCTTCAGCTCCTCGGGCGACTTGATCGCGCGCAGGCGCTCGAGCACGAACAGCGCGTCTTTGATCTCGCTCCCCGGAAAGGCTCGCCCCAAAACGGCCGAGGAATCGGCGGGGAGAAATGCGAGTTCGGCGCCGATCCGTTTCGGCTTGGCATTAAGCTTACGCGCGTATTCGACGGCCTTTTCCATGACGTCCACCGAGCCGGAGCTTTTGACATTAAGCTCCGAGACCCAGAACGGCTTCACCTCGTTCTGGTAATTCTCCATGCGGTGGCCGAAGAAGCCGGTTTTGTCCGGCTCGCCCTTGGCATAAACAAAGACCGGCAGGTAGCGCGACAAACCCATCGCGTCCATCGACTCGAAGAAGAAAGCGCGATGGCCGCCGAGCAGATATTGCACATTGTGCTTTGAGGTCACGAACAGCGCATCCATGCCGGCGTCATCCATCAACCGGTCCAGCCGCTCGGTGTCGAACGGGGCGGTGTCCTGTCGCTTGGCAACGTCGAGCATGATCGGTCTCCTGGCGGCGAAGAGGCAAAGGCTTTGCAGTGAAGGGTAATCCGGCCCTACCCTAACAGTTCCGCGGGCACGGATGAACCCGCCAGCCGCCGATGCCTGCTTTGCACCCGCGCAGGGCGATTTCTGGCAGATGGTCGCCTAACCCCACAATTGCCCACTGGCGAGCCGCGCCCCTTGCACCAGCGCATCGAGCTTCGCCCACATGAGGCTGGGATGAACCCGGCGGTGGAACGGTCCCTGGGCAAAGCCGCAATCGGTTCCCGCCAGGAGATTTTCCCGCCCGACAAGCCGCGCCAGGCGCACGATGCGCTCGGCGACGAGTTCGGGATGCTCGACGACATTGGTGGCGTGGCTAATCACGCCGGGAATGAGCACGCGGTCCGGCGGTAACTTGACCGTCTCCCAAACCCGCCATTCATGCTCGTGGCGGGGATTGGCGCCCTCGATGACCAAGGCGCCGACATTCATGCGCAAGATGAGATCGACAATGTCTTTAAGCGCCACGTCGCTGGTATGCGGTCCAGGCCAGCTGCCCCAGCAGACGTGATAACGGATCCGGTCGGCTGGCAGTCCAGCGATGGCTTCGTTGAGCACCTCTACCTGCAAGGCAAGCCACTTACGATAATCGGCAAAACTCGCCGGCGGCACCATGCGGTCGTAGGTGACCGCCGCGCGCGCATCATCAAGCTGCAGCACAAAGCCAGCATCAATGATCATGCGATATTCGGTGCGCATCGCCGCCCCGATCGCGCGGATCAGGTCTTCTTCGCTCTTGTAATATTCGTTCTTGCGATCGGGGATAACGCTCGCCGGCGCGGCAACGGGAAGAAAAGCCTCTGCGACGCCAGCCTCCTTGAGCGCAGCCTTGAAATTGGCGATGTCGCGCTTGAGTTCGGCCTCTCCGGTATAGGTAATCGGGCCGACGCAAACCGCTTCCACAGTCGTCGCCACTCCCTCGCGTGCGTCAAGCTCGGCGTAAAATTCGGCGAAGCGTTCGCGGTCGACCCCGCGGGTGAAGGGATTGGCGCCCGACCTGATCGGCCGCCGCTCGAAGCCGCTCAAGCGTTCGAGCACATATTGCGACCAGCTGATCGACTTGCCGAACTCACCGTCGCTGACGACGTCGACCCCCACTTGCGCTTGCTTGTGCACCACTTCAGCCACCGAGGCTTTCAGGCAGGCCTCGTATGCCGACTGGTCATAAGACTTGCCGGCTTGCTTGGCGCGCAAAAACTCCTGCAATGGTGTGGGGCGGATCAAACTCCCGACATGAGTGGTCAAAATACGGTCAGTGCTGCGTTTCATCCCCTCATCCCCTGCGTTGGCTTGCGCGGCAAGACTGATAGCGCACTCAGCGAAAGGCGCAACGCACCCCTTTCCATCCCTGACAGCGCCAGGTACCGGTCAGCGCATGGCAATGCATGGCAGTGCATGCCAGGTCCGGAATTGGCGGCCACTGCGCGCCTTGCTATGACCTAACTGTGCCAGGCACGGGCCGCCTTCGGGATTAGACCATGCAAGTGCAGAACGGGATTGTTGAAGCGATCGGCAATACGCCATTGATCAAGCTCCGCCGGGCCTCGGAGGCGACCGGCTGCACCATCCTGGGCAAGGCGGAGTTCATGAATCCGGGCCAATCGGTCAAGGACAGACCGGCGCGCCAGATCATTCTGGAAGCAGAAAAACGCGGCGATATCCGATCGGGCGGCCTTGTCGTCGAGGGCACCGCCGGCAATACCGGCATCGGGCTGGCACTTGTCGCCAACGCGCGCGGCTATCGCACGCTCATCGTCATTCCCAATACCCAAAGCCAGGAAAAGAAAGATATGCTGCGGATCGCCGGCGCGGAGCTCATCGAGGTGCCGGCGGCACCATACAGTAATCCAAACAATTACCAGCACATCGCGCGCCGGTTGGCCGAACAATTGCGCCAGGGCGAGCCCAACGGCGTCCTCTATGCCGACCAATGGAATAATCTCGATAATCGCCTGGCGCATTATCTGAGCACCGGCCCTGAAATCTGGCGACAGACCGACGGCAAGGTCGATGGCTTTGTCTGTGCCGTCGGCACCGGCGGCACATTGGCTGGCGTATCGCGCTATCTGCGCGAGAAGAAAAAGGACGTGGTGATCGGCTGCGCCGATCCGTGCGGCGCCGCCATGTATGAACTGTTCGCGCACGGTACGGCCAAGGCCTCACCGGGCAATTCGATCACCGAAGGAATCGGCCTTGGCCGCGTAACCCCGATTATCGACGGGCTGAAGGTAGAGAAGCCGTACATAATTCCTGATGACGAAGCCGTGCCGTTTATTTTTGATCTTCTCGAACATGAGGGGCTCTGTCTCGGCGGCTCGTCCGGCATCAATATTGCCGGTGCCGTACGGCTCGCCAAAGACCTTGGTCGCGGCCATACGATCGTGACGATCCTTGCCGATTATGGCACCAGGTATCAGTCGAAACTGTTCAACCCGGAATTTCTGCGCGAGAAAAAATTGCCCGGCCCGGAATGGCTGCAGCGTAAACCGAATATCAAAATTCCCTACGAATGAACTTCGCGCCGGCAGGCGCGTTAGCGATCTGATCCAGTCATGTCGAACGACAATTTTCCACCCGCGTCAGCCTCAAGCCGTTGGCTGGTCTCAACCGATTGGCTGACCGAGCACTTGCGCGATCCGAACGTTGCCGTGGTCGACGGCACATATTTCCTGCCGACGCAAAAGCGAGATGCCTACGCCGAATACAAAGCCGGTCATATCCCGGGCGCGGTGTTCTTCGACATCGAAGCGATCAGCGACCATTCAACCGACCTGCCGCACATGCTGCCGGGGCCCGCACAATTTGCGAGTGAAGTCGGCAAGCTTGGCATTGGCGATGGCGACACGGTCGTAACCTATGATGCCCTCGGTTTAGTTTCAGCGGCAAGGGTGTGGTGGACCTTCCGCCTGTTCGGCGCCAAATCGGTTTACGTTTTGGACGGCGGACTGCCGAAATGGAAAGCGGAGGGTCGTCCGCTCGAATCCGGCGAGGCAAAGCCAACGCCTAAAAAGTTCACCGCCGAAATGAACGTCGGGGCAGTGGCGTTGCTCGATGACGTTCGCATGGCGCTCGTCGACGACAGCGCTCAGCTGGTCGATGCGCGTTCTGCTGAACGCTTCGCTGGCAAGGCGCCCGAACCACGTCCAGGTCTGCGCTCGGGCCACATGCCACGCGCCTTCAATGTGCCTTACGACCGGCTGATCGAGAACGGACGGCTTAAATCACGCGAGAACATTGCCGCCGCATTCACCTCCGCCGGCGTTGATCTCGACAAGCCGATCATCACCACTTGCGGTTCGGGCGTGACCGCCGCAGTGCTGGCCTTCGCGCTGAATGCGCTCGGCAAAGAACCTAAGGGTCTCTACGACGGTTCTTGGGCGGAATGGGGTGCGCGCCCCGATCTCCCGGTCGAGCACGACTGATCAGCAAAAGCCACAGCATGCGTACAACAAAGCCCGTGGCTCTGGTTACCGGAGGCGCGAAGGGCATTGGCCGCGCGATTGCTCACCAACTCGTTTCAACGGGATGGCAGGTTGGCATCATCGACCTGCCGGACAGCGGCGTCCGCCGTGCTTATGCGCGTGAGCGCAGCATATTCGTTATCGACGGCGATGTGCGCGACGAGAAAACCATTTCTGACGCGGTCGACGGGCTCGTTCATCGCTTCCACCGCCTCGATGGCATCGTCTCCAATGCCGGCATCATGATCCGCAAACCGCTCCGCCACCTCACGCTCCCGGAATGGCAGCGTGTGATCAACACCAATCTGACTGCCGCATTTTTATTGGCGCGCGCGGCCGAGAAGCCGCTGCGCAAAGCGCACGGCGCAATCGTGACGATTGCCTCGACGCGCGCGCTGATGTCGGAGCCCAACACCGAATCGTATTCGGCCAGCAAAGGCGCACTGGTAGCGCTCATGCACGCGCTGGCAATGAGCCTCGCGCCCGACGTGCGGGTCAATTGCGTGAGTCCCGGCTGGATCGAAACCAAGGATTATGCCGGGTTGCGCCGCAAGGACCATCTGCAGCATCCGGCAGGCCGAGTCGGCAGGCCCGAGGATGTCGCCGAACTCGTCGGCTGGTTGTTGGACGGCAAAAGATCGGGCTTTGTCACTGGCGCGAATTTCGTTATCGACGGCGGGATGACGCGCAAGATGATCTACGAAGAGTGAAAACAGCGCGACACGAATGGGCCGTTAGATGGCTACGCCGTTCGGCGCGCTATAGGTCGTATCCTGCACATTGCCGGTGTTGCGCGTGCCGGCCGGCTCGAAGCATAAAATCGCCGCCTCTTCGTCGGCGCAGGTGCGATGTTCCACGCCGCGCGGCACGACGACACATTCTCCGGGCTCCAAAACCACGACATGATCCCGAAACTCAACGCGGAACCGGCCGCGCCAGACCATGAAGAACTCGTCCTCGTGCTCGTGATGGTGCCAAGGGAATTCGCCTTGAACTTTCACAAGCTTGATCTCCTGGCCGTTCAAGGCCGCGATGATCTTTGGGCGCCAATGTTCGCTGAACGCAGCAAATTTTTCGTCCAGATTGATTTTGTTCATTTCCGTGACCTCGTTATCTCCATCATTTTTATCATATCGTGTATAGTGCCGGTGTGAGGAGTCACGCATGATCTTCCGCCAGCTCTTTGACAGCACGTCCGGGACTTACACTTACATCCTCGCCAGCCGCCCTGGCGGCGAAGCGCTGATCATCGATCCGGTGCTGGAGAAAGTAGATCGTTATCTGCAACTCATTCGCGAGCTTGATCTGAAGCTGGTCAAAGCGGTCGATACTCATCTGCATGCCGACCACATTACCGGGCTTGGAGCGCTGCGCGACCGTACCCATTGCATCACGGTAATGGGTGAGCAGACTCATGCGGACGTGGTGTCGATGCGGGTGGCGGAAGGCGACCGGATCGAGATCGAAGGTTTGCGGCTCGACGTGCTCTACACGCCCGGGCATACCGACGATTCATACTCGTATCTGCTTCAGGACCGCGTCTTCACCGGCGATACGCTGTTGATCCGCGGCACCGGTCGCACCGATTTTCAAAACGGCGATCCGCGCGCGCAATACGACTCGATCTTCAATAAGCTCTTGAAGCTGCCGGAGGCCACGCTCGTTTATCCGGCTCACGATTATAAAGGCGACACCGTCTCCACCATTGGCGAAGAGAAACTGTTCAATCCGCGGCTGAAGGTAAAGTCGATGGATGAATATGCCGAGCTGATGAACAATCTGAAATTGCCGAATCCGAAAATGATGGATGTCGCGGTGCCGGTTAATATGCGGGTCGGCCTGCATCAGGAGGACGTGGCGCGGAAGGGATGGGCTTTATCCGCGGCTGACGCCATGGCGCTATGCGGTATGCCCGATCTCGCGCTGATCGATCTGCGAGAAAAAAGCGAACGCGAAAAGCACGGTGTCATTCCGGGCTCCTTGCACCTGCCCTACCCGCAATTGCCGACCGAAATCACTCCCGGCGGTCTCCTGCATGAACTCGCCTCCGCTTCGGCGAAACGGCTGGTGTTCTATTGCGCCTTTGGCGAGCGCTCGGCCATGGCGGTGCAGGCGGCGCAGGATGCCGGTTTGAAGACCGCATGCCATATTGCCGGCGGCATTGACGCCTGGAAGAAAGCAAACGGCCCGCTCGGGCAATAGACCCGGCAATAAAACCCCGCCGCCCTAAACGCATAACGTCCATGCGCTGCGTGTTCATGAACATCGCGGATGCAGAACCTATAATTTAGGCAGCTCAATACGTGAGGTCATTTTCATGAGTGATTCGATGACACGACACAGTTTTCCCGATCGTCGGACCGTGCTTGCCTCCGGCAGTGCGTTCATTTTTGGCGCGGCCTTGTGGCCGGCGGAACCGCGCGCCCAGGCTAGTGGCGGGAAAATGCCAATTGGAACTATTGGCGCCGGTCATATCGGCAGCACGGTCGGTGGGCTATGGGTCAAAAGCGGACACAAGGTTTTCTTCTCCTCGCGTCATCCCGAAGAATTGAAGGATCTGGTGGCCGGCCTTGGTCCGCTAGCGCAAGCCGGTACGGTCGATCAGGCGATCGCATTCGGCGATGTTGTGTTGATTACGATACCGTACTCTGCGCTGCCGCAGATCGGCCGTGATTATGCCGCTGCGCTGAAAGGCAAAATCGTCCTCGATACCTGCAACGCCGTTGTTGGCCGCGATGGCGCGATCGCCGATGAAGTCGAAGCCAACGGCGTCGGCGTGACCTCGCAGAAATATTTGCCGGGAACGCGGCTCGTTCGTGCCTTCAATACGATGTCCTACAAAATATTTGCGAGCGAGGCGAACCGGCCAGACCCGAAACTGGCGGTGCCGATTGCCGGCGATGATGCCGACGCGGTCCGTGTCGCGGCGGCACTCGTGCGCACCGCCGGTTTTGATCCGGTCGTGGTTGGCAAGCTCGCCGACGCCAAGCTGTTCCAGCGCGGCGGGCCGGGCTACGGGCAGCAAGTGAGCGCGGCGGAACTGAAGCAAAAATTATCTCTGTCGCAATGACTTTGGAAACGGCCGGCGACCGGAGCGGCGCCGTAGCATTAGTGCAACGCTGGATCACGCGCGCACTGCCGGCGACGCCGCCGGAGCGCGCCGCCGCCTTGTGGTCGTTCGGCTATTTCTTCGCGCTGCTTGCCGGCTATTACGTGCTCCGCCCGCTGCGCGACCAGATGGCGATCGCAGGCGGCGTGCGCAATCTGCCTTGGCTGTTTACCGCCACCTTCGCCACGCTGCTGGTCGCGCAGCCGCTCTATGGCATGCTGGTCGCGAAATTGCCGCGCGCCCGTTTCATCCCGATCGTCAATCATTTTTTCGTCGTCAATCTAGCCCTGTTCTGGCTGTTTCTAACGCTGCAGATCAACACGGCCTTGGTTGCACGGATGTTTTACGTGTGGGTGGCCGTATTCAGCCTGTTCTCGGTGGCGGTGTTCTGGTCATTCATGGCCGACCTGTTCACCGCTGATCAAGGCAAGCGGCTGTTCGGATTTATCGGCGCCGGTGGTACCGCCGGCGCGCTGCTCGGACCGGTGATAACGATTTGGCTCTCGGTGCCGTTTGGCCCAACCAATCTGTTAATCCCCGCCATGATTCTGATCGAAGCCGCGATATTCTGCGTCTGGCGGCTCGAAAACGTGACGCGGTCGCGCACCGCAAGTCATGCGGATGACGAGCGTCTCGGCGGCGGCGCTTTTGCCGCGATCACGGAACTTGTTCGTTCGCCCTATCTGCTCGGTCTTGCCGCCTGGATTTCATTGCAATCGTTCTGCGCGACCATTCTTTATTTCGAACAGATCCACATCGTCGCCGCCGAGGTCCAGGGCGCGGGCGCGCAAACCCGCATCTTTGCCGCAGTCGATCTTGCGGTGAACTTGCTCACGCTGGCGACGCAACTTTTGGCGACCGGACAATTGCTGCGGCGTTTCGGAACCGGCGTTACGGCGGCGGCGCTCCCGGCGGTATATGTGGTGGGATTTTTCGCGGTGTTTGCGGCGCCGACGCTCGCGGTAGTCCTTGGCGCGCAAGTGGCGCAACGCTGGATACACTTCGCTCTCGCCAATCCCGCCCGCCAAGTGTTTTATACGGTGCTTGGCCGGGAAGAGAAATACAAAGCCAAGAACTTGATAGACGTGGTGATTTACCGCGGTTCGGACGCGCTCTACGGCTGGGTATTTGACAGCTTGCAGCTTCTCGGGCTCAAGCTCGGTCCGATCGCGCTTGTCGCCGCACCGGTCGCGGCGGTATGGCTGATTTTATCAGCCGGCTTAGGTCGAGCGCAGGAGCGGCTCGCGAGGTTGATCGGCGCTCCTGCCGAATCTGGATAGTCGATGGCCAAATTCACACGGCGCCAATTCGCGAGCTTGCCCACGGCCGCATTGGCGACGGCGGCGAGCATGGCTTTGCCGGCATTCGCGCAGACCGCTTCACCACTGATCGCCCGCTCAATTCCTTCCACCGGCGAACCCCTGCCCGCGGTCGGCCTTGGTACCGCTGAAGTCTTCGACGTTGGCGATGCATCTACATTGCAAAAAGCTAGTGCGGTCGTGCGCGCGCTTGTCGAAAATGGCGGCAAGCTGATCGACACTGCGTCCACCTATGGCGATGCCGAGCGCATTCTTGGCGACGCGATCGTGCCTGCCAGGTTACGCGGCAAGGTTTTCATCGCAACCAAGCTGGAGTCGCCCGATGTTGAAGAGCTCAAAAGGTCATTGAACCGGCTGCAGACCGCAAAGCTCGACCTTCTCCAGCTCCACAATGTCAGTAGTTCGCGGCAAGCTTTCGGTGCTTTCAAGGAATGGAAGGCACAAGGCGTCTGCCGCTACATCGGCATTACTTCGACCTCGCATGGCGCCTTTGCCGCCGTGGAAGCGATGCTGGGACGCGAAAAGCCTGACTTCGTGCAGATCGACTATTCGATCGACGACCGCGAGGCCGAAAGGCGCATCTTACCGCTGGCGGCTGATGTCAAAGCTGGAGTGCTGACCGCCGTGCCGTTCGGCCGCGGCAGGTTGTTTCGCGCCGTGCAGGGTCGCCCCCTGCCCGATTGGGCGCGAAGCTTCGCCGGCAGCTGGGCGCAGTTTTTTCTCAAATATCTTTTGGCCGATACTCGCGTGACCGCCGTCATCCCGGGGACCGCCGATCCTGCGCATATGATGGACAATCTCGGCGCCATGCGCGGGGCGCTTCCCGATCCGGATCGGCGGCGACAGATGGTACAATTCGTGGAAGCGCTATAGCCGAACCGATTGCTTCGACGTCACAACGCATGCGAAAGCCGCAGGAAGGATCCTGCGGCTTCCGTTGCGCCCGCTATAGGGAGGGGGTCGGCGAGCGCCAGCAATTCCGGGATGATCACGAAAGCTAGCCGTCGCGGCGATCCTCGCGCCAGCCGTGCTCATGATCCCCGCGCATATGATGCGGGCGCAAAATGCGCGCCAGCCGCACGAAACGATCTTTCTGATCGTCGTTGAGGCTCTGGTAAAGCGGGGCGCCGGCGTCAGCGATCTTTTTCAGCGCAGCGCTGGTCTTGGCCATGCTGTCGGCGCGGCGCGACAATCGCTCAAACGGCGTGGTTGCCTGCTGCTGATCGCCGGCTTGGCGCACCTGCAGCCGCTCAATCCGCAGCGTGACGAGATCGCGCATGGCCTGTTCAAACGGCGGCCAGTTCTTGACCTGATCGGGGGTGAGCTGCAGTCCGGCTTTTAGCGCGGCGATGCGCGCATCGGCAAAAGCGGAGACATCCGCAGCACTCGGCCGATGCCGCTGCTCGGCGCGCGGTTGACCATCGCCAAAGCCGCGGTCGCCGCCGAAACTATGTTGAGCATAAGCGAGCGAAGACCCGGCGAGCGCAGCGAGCGCTGTCGCGGTGATCACTGGCTTTAACATGGCGATCCTCCTGAATCTTCTACGCGAGCTAAATAGATGGCGCGGCCGCTCGACGCGCAAGTTAAAGTTTTGAAATGTGCGAAGGGCAAAAGATTACGAACGCGTAATCTTCGCGTTCGCGCCTAACAAATCGAAACAACCGGTTCAGTGCAAAATCTGCTGCAGAAAAAGCCGTGTCCGCTCGTGCTGCGGATGTTCGAAGAAAGCTTTCGGCTCGTTAATTTCGACGATCTGACCGTCGGCCATGAAAATGATCCGGTCGGCGACTTGGCGCGCGAAACCCATTTCGTGGGTGACGACCAGCATGGTGATGCCGTCGCCGGCAAGTTCCACCATGGTATCGAGCACCTCTTTCACCATTTCAGGATCAAGCGCCGACGTCGGTTCGTCGAACAGCATGATTTGCGGGCTCATGCACAATGCGCGCGCGATGGCGACGCGCTGTTGCTGGCCGCCCGATAGTCGCGCCGGATATTTGAGGGCTTGGTCGGGTATGCGCACGCGCTGGAGATAGCGCATGGCCAGCTCTTCCGCTTCCTTTTTGGGCATGTGTCGCACCCAGATCGGCGCCAACGTGCAGTTTTCCAGTACGGTGAGATGTGGAAACAGGTTGAATTGCTGAAAAACCATTCCGACGTCACGGCGCACCGCCAGGACCTGCTTAGGGTCGTCGGTGAGCTCCTTGCCGTCGACGATAACGCGACCGCGTTGCCAGTCTTCCAGACGGTTGACGCAACGAAGCATCGTCGACTTGCCGCCACCCGATGGGCCGCAAATGACGATCCGTTCGCCGCGCGAAACCGTGAGATTGATGTCACGTAGCACGTGAAAATCGCCATACCATTTGTTCAGGTCGACGATCTCGACGGCCCATCCCGCCTTTTCGCCTCTAGTCTGGTTCGGTGATTCTGTCATGCCGGCGCCTCTCAACGACGGTGCGCGCGCGCCAGCCGCGCCTCGACATTTCGCGCATAGCGGGACATGCCATAACAGCAGACAAAATAGAACACCGCGGCACAGGCATAGCCCGTCACGCTCGTCACCGGCGTTGCCCAGTGCGGATCGCCGCGGGCAGCTTCGATCGTCCGCAAAAAGTCGAAAATGCCGACGATGAAGACCAGGGTCGTATCCTTGAACAAGCCGATAAAGGTGTTGACGATGTTCGGCAGTGTCACCCGCAAGGCTTGCGGGAGAATGACGAGCATCATCATGCGCCAGTACGGCAGAGCGAGCGCTTGCGCCGCTTCATATTGCCCGCGAGGTATCGAGACGAGCCCGCCGCGCACGACTTCGGCCATATAGGCGGATGCGAACAAGGCCACTCCGATAAGGGCGCGCATAAGCTTATCTGGTGAGAAGCGGTCGGGTACAAACAGCGGCAACATCACGCTTGCCATAAACAAAACGGTGATTAGCGGCACGCCGCGGACGAATTCGATGAAAGCGACCGAGAACAACCGCACCGCCGGCATGTCCGAGCGCCGCCCCAGCGCCAGTAAAATGCCGAGCGGCAGCGAGGCTACGATTCCGACGGTCGCGACGACGATGGTGACGAGAATGCCGCCCCAAAGCGAAGTCGGCACATCGGCCAAGCCCAGCATCGGCACGCCGCTCAGCAGCACAAAAGACAGAATCGGAAGCATGATGAAGAAATAGACGGCGCCGAGATCGCGCCGCGGCGCACCAAGCCATGCCAGCCAGCCGATTCCGAGCGCGAGCAAAACGAAAAACAGATCAACCCGCCAGCGTTCGCTCGCCGGGTAGAAACCGTAGACAAAATACGAGAGCCATACCCGCACGAAGGCCCAGCACGCGCCCGGCTCCGGCTGCAGCTCCGTCGGCAGGCAGGCCTCACGGTTGGCGCCCGACCACACCGCATCGAAGATGAAAAAGCGCAATAGCGACGGCACGATCCAGACAACAAGGCCGACGCAGATGAGCGTCAGTGCGATATTGCCCGGCGACGAAAACAGGTTCGTGCGCATCCAGCCCAGCACGCCGGTGCTCGCCACCGGCGCCGGCAACAGCTTCGCGGGTGCGTCGCGTAGGTACACGCGGTCGGCGGCTGCCATGGCTCAGCGCTCCACAATGCGGATTCGATAGCCATAAAGATTCATCAGCAGCGACGTCGTCAGGCTGATGAAAAGATAAAACGCCATGGTGATGGCGATGACTTCGACGGCCTGCCCGGTGATGTTGAGCACGCTGCCGGCGACCTGAACGAGATCGGGATAGCCGATCGCGACAGCGAGCGAAGAGTTTTTGGTCAGGTTGAGGTATTGGCTGGTCAGCGGCGGCACGATCACGCGCATCGCTTGCGGTACCACGATCAACCGAAGCGTGGCGCCCGATCGCAGTCCGAGCGCCTGCGCTGCCTCGGTTTGACCGGGCGCTACAGCAAGGATGCCGGCGCGCACAACCTCGGCAATGAAGGCCGCGGTGTAGATCGTCAATGCGACTAGAAGCGCCGCCAATTCCGGCAGGATTTCAGTGCCGCCTCTGATATTGAATCGCGCCATCTCCGGAAAGCTGAAAGACAGTGGCGCGCCCGCGGCAAAGAATACTAAAACCGGCAGCACGACGATCAGCCCGAAAGCGTAAGTCAGAGTGCGCGGCGGTTCGCCGGTGCGATCCTGGCGGCGCCGTGCCCAGATGTGCAACATCACCGTGGCCAGCACGCCAATGACCAGCGCGCCGACGACATAGCCGAAATTCGTGCCGAATTGCGGCTGCGGGAAAAACAGCCCGCGATTGTTGAGATAGGCGCCGCCCGGCAGCGCAATGCTGCCGCGCAAATCGGGCAACGACTTGAGCACGGCGTTGTACCAGAACAGGATCTGCAACAAGAGCGGCACGTTGCGGACCAATTCGACGTAGCCGCCGGCGAGGTGCGAGACCAACCGATTCCGCGACAATCGGGCGATGCCGATGGTGAAGCCGAGCGCCGTCGCAAGCACGATCCCGAGCGAGGCCACCAGAAGCGTATTAAGAAGGCCGACCCAGATGGCGCGGCCGAATGTCGACGTGCTCGACGAATAATCGATCAGCGCCTGGCTGATGTCGAAGCCGGCAGTGTTGTTCCAAAAGCGAAAACCCGATGCGATATTCGCTTTAGCTAGATTATTGCTCGCGTTGACAGCCGCCCCATAGATGAGACCCACGACGATGATCGCGAGCAGCACCTGAAGCGCAATATTGATCCATTGCTGTCTCGTGCGACGTAAGTACTGCGGCCTGTTCGACATTGGCGTCGAGCGGGACAGCCGTTGCGCCCACTACCGCACGGGAAGACCGTATTGCAGGCCGCCCTTGGTCCAGAGAGCATTGAGACCGCGCGCAATCTTCAATGGCGAGCCCTGCCCCACATTACGCTCGAAAATCTCCCCGTAATTGCCGACCGACTTGATGATGCGGTATCCCCAATCATTGCTCAGCCCGAGCGATTGACCGAATTGGCCCTCGACGCCGAGCAGACGCCTCACATCGGGGGCGTTCGATTTCAACATGTCGTCAACGTTGCGTTGTGTGATGCCGGCCTCTTCGGCGTTGACCAGCAACTCGTGCGTCCAGCGCACTAGGTCTTCCCAGGCATCGTCGCCTTGCCGCACCGCGACCGCGAGCGGCTCCTTGGAGATGATCTCCGGCAGTACGATATGTGCGTTGGGATCGGCCAGCCGCAGCCGCTCGCTGTAGGCTTGCGATGAATCGGTGGTATAGGAATCGCAGCGGCCGCTGTCATAGGCTTTGACCGCTTCGTCGGCGGTGGCAAAGGTGACGGTCTTCAGCGACATGTTGTTCGAGCGGAAATAGTCCGCGAGATTAAGCTCCGTGGTGGTGCCTTGCTGCACGCAGACGGCAGCGTCGTTGAGTTCAAGCGCCGAATTTACCTTCAACGATTTGCGGACCAGGAAGCCCTGGCCGTCATAAAAATTGACGGCGGCGAAATCGATGCCGAGCGTAGTATCGCGCGACATGGTCCAGGTGGTGTTGCGCGCCAATACATCAACTTCGCCCGATTGCAGGGCGGTAAACCGGTTCTGCGCAGTAAGCGGCACAAACTTCACTTTGGTCGTATCATTGAAGATCGCCGCGGCGATAGCGCGACAGTAATCAACGTCGAATCCTGTCCAATTGCCCTGCGGATCGGGCGCGCCAAAGCCCCCGACCACGCCGTTTGCGCCACAGATCAGCTGACCGCGATCTTGGACCGCTTTGAGCGTTTGCGCGGATGCCGCTTGCGCTCCCAACGCAAGCACCGTTGCAATGGCGAAAGCCGAAGCTAAAGGTTTCATGATCAGCCCTTTCGAGAGAAGGCGCGCACGACCCAGTCCTATGGCGCGCGGGGTATTGCCCATCCGCGGTCATCTGAGAACGATCGCAATGTCAGGTCAAGGGGTTGACGAACAGGCATAATGCCCGGAAATGACCGGGCAGATGTCTGAACATCGCCCTGCCGGGCCGGTCGTAGGCCCAATTTGGCGCACTAAGGCACGAAAATTTATGGACGACACACGAAAACAGGAGCCGCGACCCCAGCAACCCGAGACCAAGGTCGTCAGCGGCGGCCGCAATCCGTTCTCGTATCACGGCTTCGTCAACCCGCCGGTCTATCACGCATCGACCGTCCTTTATCCGAGCGCCGAGGACTTCCTCGCCCATCGGGCGCGCTACCAATATGGGCGGCGCGGCACGCCGACGACGGAGGCGCTCGAACTCGCGTTACAGGAGTTGGAAGGATCGCAGTGCGCCGGCGTGGCCTTGCTACCGTCGGGGCTTGCGGCAATTTCGACCGCATTTCTCGCCGTCGTGCACGCCGGCGATCACGTGCTCGTCACCGACAGCGCCTATGGCCCGACGCGAGTTTTCTGCGATCAGATTCTGACCCGGCTCGGCGTCACGGTCAGTTATTACGATCCGCTAATCGGCGCCGGCGTCGCCGAATTGATCAGGTCGAATACGCGCGTTGTTTACCTTGAATCACCGGGTTCGCTGAGTTTCGAGATGCAGGACACCGCTGCAATCGCCGAGGCAGGGCATGCCAAAAGCGTCTTGGTGCTCATGGATAATACCTGGGCGACGCCGCTTTATTTTCGCCCGCTTGACCATGGTGTCGACATGGTCATTCAAGCGGGCACAAAATATATCGGCGGCCATTCTGACCTCATGCTCGGCACCGTATCGGCGAGTGCGGCCACGATCGCGCGGCTTAAGAATACCGTGCGGCATACTGGCCAGTGCGAAGGCCCAGACGACGTCTATCTCGGATTGCGCGGCTTGCGCACTTTGGCCATTCGGCTGGAACGGCACCAGCAATCGGGACTGGTGGTTGCGCGCTGGCTTGAAGCGCGACCAGAGGTATTGCGGGTGTTGCATCCAGCGCTGCCGAGCCATCCTGGTCACGCCATCTGGAAACGAGATTTCTCTGGCGCGTCCGGATTGTTCAGCATCGTGCTCAAGCCGGTACCGCAAAAGGCTTATTACGCCTTTCTCGATTCACTGGAAATGTTCGGAATCGGTGCATCGTGGGGCGGCTACGAAAGCCTGGCAATTCCTTTCGATTGCGCGCCGATGCGCACGGCAACCCATTGGCAACCGGGCGGGCCCACCGTGCGCTTTCACATCGGCCTCGAGGCGGTCGACGACTTGATCGCCGATCTCGAGCGCGGTTTTGCGGCGCTCGCCGCAGTTATGCGAACGTAAATCGCATCCCCGCGGTTTGTTGACGGGGGAACAATAGCCTGATGGTTTGGTAGCGACAGTACTCGGTTTGCGGGCAACCCATGAGGTAACGCGAATTCATTGTATTGACGAGTGGCGCTGCCACATGTGGTCGAAGTGGTTCAAAAGAGATTGACTACGTGGTCTTTTCAAAAAAGGCATCCGACCAAGTCTCAGTGACAGCAGCGATGCTTGCGGAGTTGAACGATGAGCGCAAAACTTTTTGGCGCGCGCGTGAACCGGCTCGAAGATCCCGCACTGGTTGCCGGACGCGGGCGCTTTGTCGCTGACGTGAAGCTGCCTGGCGTGTTGCACGCCTGCTTCGTCCGCTCACCTCACGCCCACGCTAGGCTTCGTGGCATCGATACGAAACCAGCGATGGGCATTCCTGGCGTCCACACCGTCCTGACTGCCGATGACTTGCCTGAACCGATGCGCAGCAAACCCATGCCGATGCTGCTGCCAAATCCGGCAATCACGGTGGCGCGCACGCAAACGGTTCTAGCGCGAGATGAAGTCCACTATGTTGGCCAGCCGGTCGCGGTGGTGATTGCCGATAGTCGCTATCTTGCTGAAGACGCGGCCGCCCTCGTCATCGTCAATTACGACCTTCTTGACGCGGTCGGCGACTGCCGCGATGCGATCAAAGACGGCGCCGCGCGCGCCCACAGCGACCTTCACTCCAACATTATCGCAAAATTTGCATCGACCTACGGCGATGTCGATGCCGCCTTCACCGATGCTGCGCACGTTTTTGAGGAAGTGATCTGGCAACACCGTGGCGGCGGGATGGCGCTCGAGACCCGCGCCGTGCTCGCGAGCTTCGATCCTGTTTCCGATGTGCTTACGGTGTGGTCCAGCACGCAGACGCCGCATATCGGCCGCCGCATGCTCGCCGATCTACTTGAACGCGAGATCGAATCGATCCGCACGATCGCGCCCGATGTCGGCGGCGGCTTTGGCCCAAAGGCGATCTTCTATCCAGAGGAGGCGGTGATTCCGGCGGTGGCCGTAAAACTCGGCCGCCCAGTGAAATGGATCGAGGATCGGCACGAGAACTTCCTCTGTGCGACACAGGAGCGCGATCAATATTGGACTGTGACGATCGCCGTCGACGCCGACGGCAAGATCCTTGGCGTACGAGGCAGCGTGTTGCATGACGGCGGCGCGTTCGTGCCATGGGGAATCATCATGCCCTATATCGCCGCGGTGACGGTGCCCGGTCCGTACGTGATTCCCGCGTACCATCTGGAAACCGTTGTCGTTTTCACCAACAAAGTGCCGACGACAGTGGTGCGCGGTGCTGGCCGGCCGCAGGCGGTGTTCGCGATGGAACGCTTGCTTGACCGCGTGGCGCGGGAACTGCGGCTTGATCGCGCCGAGGTGCGCCGCCGCAATTTCATCAGGCCCGAGCAAATGCCCTACGAGGTCGGCCTGCTGTTTCGTGACGGAAAGCCGCTAGTTTACGACAGCGGTGATTATCCGAAGGGCCAGCAAACGGCCTTGGAGCTTGCCAGTTACGAATCATTTCGGGAGCGGCAGCGAGTGGCGCTCGATGAAGGAAGGTTCATCGGCATTGGGCTTGCCAATTACGTTGAAGGGACCGGTCTTGGTCCGTTTGAGGGCGTGACTGTGCGAGTATTGCCGAGCGGTAAAGTCGCGGTCGCCACTGGCGCCACCAGCCAGGGACAGGGCACGCGCACCACACTGGCGCAGATCGTCGCCGAACAGGTCGGCTGCCGCATCGAGGACGTAGTGATGACGATCGGCGACACGGCGGCTATCGCCCATGGCGTTGGTGCCTTCGGCGCCCGCCAAGCAGTAAACGCGGGCTGCTCGGCGGTAATTGCCGGTCAAGCGGTCCGCACGCAGCTCATTGCGCTCGCGGCGCGCGCGCTTGGCGTGAGCGAAAGCGATATTAATCTCGATGACGGCCACGCGGTCGCGATGATCGGCAATAAGCCAACAATTCTGCTTGGCGAGCTGGCGCGACTAGCGCAGGGTATACCTGGCGTGTCGCTGCCGACTGGACAGGCGGTGGGGCTCGAGCACACCGCCTATTACACACCGTCGCAGGCCGTCTATTGCTCCGGTACGCATGTCACCGAGGTCGAAGTCGATCACATGACCGGCGGCGTGAAAATCTTGAACTATACGGTCGCCCACGACAGTGGCCGCATAATCAATCCACTTATCGTCGATGGGCAGGTGCAGGGCGGCGTCGCTCACGGCATTGGTAATGCCTTGCTCGAATGGATGAAATACGATGAGAACGCGCAGCCGCTCACGACGACGTTCGCCGATTACCTGCTGCCATTAGCGACTGACGTGCCGATGTGCACCATCGTCCACGTTGAGACTATCAGCCCGCTTAATCCGCTCGGCGTCAAGGGCGCCGGCGAGGGCGGAACGATACCAGCGCCGGCGGCAATCATCGCAGCGATTGAAGACGCTCTGGCGCCGTTCAAGGTGCATTTTACCGAAACTCCACTCACACCGGACCGGATTGTGGCAGCGCTGCGCGCGGCCGGAGCATATCCGGCGTGAGCGTTCGTGCACGGATTGTAGTTCGATTCCATTATCAGATCACGAGCCGCTCGATTCGTTGAATTGACCTTCGCCAACGGTGCGACGCGCACTCCGCGCCAACCGTGCAAGTTATCGACTTCGAAGTTTGACCCACTCCACCGCAGCGGTTCAGAGAAGCGAACATTGGGCGGACACCGTGTAATCTGAGCTATAAGAAGTAAACCAAGATGATTGCGCGCCCTCGCACAATGCTAATCACGCCTCTGATGCCTTGGTTAATCACGCCTCTGATGCCTTGGTTAATCACGCCTCTGATGCCTTGGCTAATCACGCCTCTGATGCCTTGGCTCTGCGGTCCCGCATCACGAATTGAAGATTGCGCAAATAAACGAACACACCGAAGGCTTGGCCGGCGATGAAGACTATGTCCCTGCGATAAAGCGCATAGACCAAGAGCAATAGCCCGCCGCCGATTGAGAACAGCCAAAACGCCAACGGAATGACGCTGTGGCCGGCGCGTTCGGACGCGATCCATTGCACCAGAAAACGCATAGTGAACAGCGCCTGGGCGACGAGACCGAGCAACACCCACCAGTCCAGCCGGTTGATGAAGACGTCGGTAAGATACGCGCCGATCACGTGCGACATCTCAACGAGCAAGGGTGACCTCCACCGATTGGGGAACGCGGTTTTTACGGCGAATGAGCCACCACACGCCGAAGAGATCGACCATGCCAATCCACAGCCGATCCCAAAAACCGTAACCGCCGCGGCCGATCGACCACCTCGACATAACCGATCGCAAGACCTTCGCGTCGAACAAGCGCCGGTAGAAAACGGTGTAGCCCATCAAAGTAAGGCAGCGCCAGAAACACGCCGCGGCGGAATGCCTTCAATCCGCATCCGGTGTCGCGGGTGCCCTCTTTCAAAATAGTGCTGCGGATCGCGTTGGCGACGCGCGATTGCAATCTTTTAAACCAGGTCGCCTTTCGTCCGACGCGCTGGCCGGCGACCAGCCCGATGCGCGGTCTGCCGGCCTCGAATGCGGCGATCAGAGCAGGGATGAAAGTGGGATCGTTCTGCCCGTCGCCGTCCATTGTGACGACAAGCTCGGCACGCGCCATGGCGACGCCGGTACGAATAGCGGCGGATTGCCCGCACGAACTCTCGTGCCGGATCTGGCGCAGCCATGGATGGTCCCGCATCAGAGCACGCAGCTCGTATTCGGTGACATCGGTCGAGCCATCATTTACGTACACGATCTCGAACGGGCGGCCCGCCAATGCGGCGGCAATTTCCGTGACCAGTGGCGCGATATTGCCGGACTCATTCTTCACCGGCACGACGATGGATACCGCCGGATCATTACGTCCGCCATGCTGCGCCGCGCCTGCGCGCGAGGTGCCCTCATCCAACATGCCGCAAGCTTCTAAAGCCCATCTCGGCGAGGTTCAATCGGCGAAAAAACCCGCTAGCCGGTTCAGATTGCCGATATTGCCTGCCGCAAAGTCGCCTTGATGCGCAACATCGATGGCGCCGGTTTGGCGCGAAGGTCGCTTGCACGAAATACCAAGCGTCGCGCGGCAAACCAGCGCCGGAGCAAATGGGTGCCGACGAGTGCCACCACTGCGCCGGCGATAACGTCGCTCGGATGATGGGCCAGCACCGCGACGCGGCTGAACATGATCGTCACTGCGTAAATCCACATCACCGGCCGCGTGCGCGGCCAGATCGCGCCGATGGCAATTGCGGCCGCCACTGCGGTGGTGGCATGGCCGGACGGCATGCTGGCGAATTCGGGGCGCCAGCTGAATGGAACATAATGAAATGGATTCTCGTGGCCGCCGACATATGGACGGGCGCGGCCGATCAAGCGCTTGACGATCGAGACGAACAATCCTGGCAAGGCGACCGCGAGAAACAAGAAACCGAACCGTGCTGCAAGCGCGGCAAGCGCGCCTTGCGAGAGAGCAGCCAATCGCGGCGAGATCACTGCCGCCAAGAACAATAAAATGATGCCGCATGGAAACAAGAACCAGCCCGACAATCCGAAATCTGTAATTGTCTCGAACGCATTGCGAAACCAGTTCGGCTCCTGGCGCGCCCAGTCGAGCGCGGCGGTATCGAAAACAAACATCGAAGTGGCTACGGCAGCGCACAGCATAATCGACCAGATGATGATTGCGTGCGATTGGATTGCGCGCGATCGCCACGGCGCGGGCGATTGTATCGGTCGGACGAGCGCGCGGAATGACAGAGCAACGTTAAGCCGGAGGTTGCGTGCAAGGTGCTCAAGTACAGATTGCCGGGGCGTGCCCTCGCCTATCGGTCGTGCCTCCAGCCCATCGACGCGTGCCTTCGGTGCGTTCACGGCGCGCCTACTGTTTCGAACACGGCAATCGAGACGCGTTTGCCGGTGCTGATGTCATAGCCGTCGATGAGCGGGCCGCGATCATAGCGCAGTCCGATCGCCTCGGCGCGCAGCGCGAAGGCGCGTTGTTGGCGGGTCTCGACAAAAGCAAACCGGCAGCTGCCTGCGAGCAAGAAGTCCGCGGCACCCGCCGCATCGGTGAGACGGGTCTTGGTGCCGGCGAGAAAGACCAGGCTTGGCTCCTCGTAGCCGGCGCTGGCGGCAACGGGATTGGAACACGGCGCCTCGCGCAAAACGTCAGCGAGCGCGACGCTGGGAAAGGCCGGTTCGAGCGATGGCACAACGATGGCATAGATTCCGATCGCCATGAGAACCGCGCCTTCGACCGCGCGAACAAAACCGCGTTCGGCGCCTTCCTGATCGTACAATTGCCAGGCAAATAGGCCGCAAACCACCGCAGCGGCGAAGAATGGCCAGGCCAGCAAAGCGAGATCGCGCTGGATAATAATCGCCGTCACCACGGCGACGACGCTGACGATCGCCGGCACCAGGAACCACCACACCACGCCACGCACGAGCCAAGGCCGCTTCGACAAAACCTGCGACTCGACCGCGCCGGCAGTGAGGATTGCAATCGCCGGATAGAGCGGCAGGACGTAGTGGGGCAGCTTGGTAACGACCGCCTCGAATACGATCCACGACGGCACGAGCCACGCCAACAGAAAACGCGCCGCCGCTTCGCGCCGCACCGCCCAAACCGCGGGCGCCGCCAGTCCGGCCAAGATCGAAGCGGGAAAAAACGTAACAAAAAACAAGATCAGGTAGAGACCCGGCGGCGCGCCATGAGTTTCTTGCGGACTCGCCACTTTGGCGAGCATGTCTTCACCGACCGATCCGATCAGAAACTGAGTGCCGACACGTGCATATATGGCGATGAACCAGGGCAAGACGAGAACGAGCAGCCAGAGAAGGCCGGGAAGCGGCCGCAGCGCCAACAACCAGCGCGCCGAGCGGTCGAGCACAACCAGCGTCGCCGCCGCCAGTCCAACGACCATCAAAATCATCGGCCCCTTGATGAGAATGCCGACGCCAAGCGCGGTCCAGAACATCGCGAGTTGATGGAGTCCGAGCTGTGGATCGCCGCGGCGCGGCGCGAGGTAGACACGCGCCAGCACCGCCATCGCGGCCACGACCGTGAACAAGAGGACTGCATCGGTCTTGGCGAGACGCGCTTCGACGCCGAGGATCGATGAAGACATCAGCATCAGTGCGGCGAGCACCGCGCCGCGCCGGCTGACGAACGCCAGTGCACACCAGTAAGTTGCCAGCACCGCGCCGATCGCCCCGATCAAGGACGGCAGACGATAGAGCCAGATGCTGGTGCGTGCGTTGGGCACGCCAAGCGCGCTCGCGGCATTTACAACGCCGGCTTGCAGCCAATAGATACCGACCGGTTTGCGATAGCGCACGTCGTCCTGGTAGCGGATGTCGACATAGTCGCCGGTTTCGATCATCTGCTTGGTCGCTTGCGCGAAGTAGGCTTCATCGCGATCGACTGGGGGAATTTGGAAAATGCCCGGTAGAAATGCCACCAGCGACGCCAGCACCAGCGTGACAATGGCGCGGCGGCTGGACCCCGCGGCGTAATCGAACAGCGCAGCAAAGCCCTTTGCGGGCCAGTAGGACCGGGACGTCCAGCTGCTGGTCGTGCTCATGCCGCCCGTGCTTTGCGAATGATCGTGTCGGAAATGGGAGCCCGCCACTGCCGGCGGCACCTCGGCGATCGCCCTCTAAGCCGCGCCGACAATAGTAAAATCGACCCTGGGGGGAAAGCTCAGGGCGAAGACTCGCGGGAAATACTATTACGGGGCAGTTCCGCGGCCGCGGCCGGCAATTTACTGGGCGTTTTCCCCTTTGAATCTATATAAAAGCGGCTCCGTCAGATAAAAGCGGCACCAGGCCCCGTAGCTCAGGGGATAGAGCAACAGCCTTCTAAGCTGAAGGTCGCAGGTTCGAATCCTGCCGGGGTCGCCA
>Ga0182038_10000204_pt1 | contig 30100 bp, 25 predicted proteins | sample sta12Can44000108_FD_125976 | JGI IMG/M metagenome (GOLD analysis project Ga0182038, IMG submission 125976) | Lab enrichment of tropical soil microbial communities from Luquillo Experimental Forest, Puerto Rico - statanox.12C.anox.44.000.108 | ecosystem: Environmental > Terrestrial > Soil >...
ATCCCTTGTTATTCGGGTGCCGAGCTCTCGGCCCAAATAGCGCTGGCAATGGAAGCCGATAGGTACTTTGGCGTCGCGAACATATACGGCATGGCGGCGATGATCGCTGGCAGGCCGGCCACAATCGTGACTGACCCAGCCGGTAAACACGAGATTCTCGCTGGGGCGTCGGCTGATGTAAGCGCCGTCCTGAACGATGACGTGTCCGCATTTGAAGTGGAATTGCGCCGCTTAATTAATGCCCAGGCCGATTATCGGATCAGAGGCTGACAAGAGCTTCGGAAGAGCAAGCGAAAAGCACACCCTGTGTGTTTACGTCGCTGCAGTTCCTGGCATTTTTCAGCCGGTATTCGGCGGCTGATATCTTTGGGCGGATGCATCCCCGGGCATCGGGACCGCAGATTTGTCGACTTCGTCCTGGTGTGCTCTTGTGGCGGCGCGTGAGTGCGGCGCCGATACGACTGGGACGATCCCGTACTGGCACAGCGGCCCATTTCCGAAGACCATGCTCGTGGCCGTCCATTGACGGTGTATGGGCGCGCGAGGCGACATTGCTATACAGCGGTCGCGATCTCTTGGACGTCGCACCTGACATACGCAATGTTCGAACGGTCCCTGTTTTGGATGCTGCCGATCTTGACGGCGAGATCAAGTCGCTCATCGAACGAAGCGACGCCGAAGAATTGAAGCTTACGGAAGCAATGATGCCATGCTGACGACGATCGTCCCCAATTTCAATCATGCGAAGTTTCTGCCGGAATCGTTATCATCGTTAATCGCTCAAAGTCGGCCGACAGACGAATTGATCGTCATCGATGACGATTCGACTGACGGCAGTGTCGATATCATTTCTTCATTTTTGCCGCGCCATCCGAACGCACGGCTCATCCGAAACGCAAGAAATCAAGGTTGTAATGCAAACCTCAACAACGGATTGAGAATAGCGCGCGGTGACTTCATCCATTTTGCGGCAGCAGATGACCTGTTCGATTCTAGTCTTTACGCCAAAGGCGTCGCGATGCTGGAGAAGTACGGAGAAGCCGCAATCTTTTCTGCACGCAGCGAGGTAATCGATGGTGCAGGTCACAAGCTGCACCAGGCGACGCCTAGGCCCCGCTACCCCTTGGCGGAACCCGGGTACATCTCGCCGCCAAAGGCGTCGCAAAATCTGATGCGAGAGGATAGTTGGTTCATGGGCAATACCGTCATATACCGGACTTCGCTACTGCGCGAACAGGGTGGATTTCCGGAAGAGCTGTTTTCGTTTGCGGACGGCTTCATGTGCAGACTGTTGGCCTTAAAGTACGGCGCGTGCTTTACGCCCGAAATATTGGGATCGTGGCGGCGGCTCGAACACGGAATGGCTTCGTTGGCGATCGCGAATTTGGACGTCGCCTCGGCGTATATCGCTGCTACAGAAGTGAAAATGTTGGCGCCGGGAACGGCATTCCCGGCAGAATATGCACGCCGCTGGAGGCGACGCCAGCACTTCGCAGTCCGCCGCTGGCTTATTGCCAGGCAGAGGGGCAATCCCTCGGCAGGCTTGCCGACGAGTATTTGGCGACGGCTCCGCGACGGTGCTTACGTGGCGTGGTTGGCGCTGCGATGGCGGCCCTGGGACTTGGGCAGGTATGTTCAGGGGCGCCTTGCTTCGCGACTAAATCGTCGCTGAGTTCTGATCGCGAAGCACAAATGGTCATCCTTTTCTGTCTGAAACAGATTGTCCCGTTGCGGGAAAATCACATCGCAAACAATTTGGAAAGAAGCTCCATGTGCTCGGTAAGCGCACCTTCGTGCTTGATGGTGACAATGTCCGTCATGGGCCCAATCGCGATCTAGGCTTTACCGAGGTCGACCGGGTCGAGAACACTCGCCGCGTAGCCGAGGTGGCGAAGCTCTTTGTCGAAGCCGTCACCGTTACGTGCCGAGCGTGAGATGGCGCGCGAATTGGTGGCGCCAGATGAAATTCGTAGACACATTTGCGAACATCTCGGTCTACATTGATTGCGCTTAAATGCGAATACTAGTAATCGGAAACGATAGTAGGATTGGCGGCAGGCTGACAACGGCGCTACTTGCTCGCGGCCACAACGTGATTGGAACGACGCGGAATGTGAAGAATATTAAGAACCCAAATGAGATATTTTTTGATCTCGCTTCGAATGACCAACCGGCGCTACCGGAGACGGAAGCGGCTGTAGTTTGCGCAGCAATGGCACGATTTGAAGAATGCCGTAATCAGCCAGAACTTGCTTATCGCGTCAATGTGGAAGCTCCAGTTGCCATTGCAAATCAACTTGTCCCCCGTGGCACGCACGTTCTGCTACTTTCTACTAGCGCGGTCTTTGACTGTTACGAACCTCTGCGCAAGGCGGAAAGCGTCCGGGCTCCCCGCAGCGTCTATGGACGGCTAAAGACGGAGGCCGAAAGCAGGCTACTCGAAAGGGGGCAACGGACCGCGGTCCTACGATTGACCAAGGTGTTGAATCCCGAAGGGGGGATTCTGACGAAGTGGATCGATGATCTGGCGATAGGGGAGGAAATCAAAGCGTTCGAAGATCACCGCTTTTGCCCGGTGCCGCTCTGTGCGGCGGTCGACGCGATTGCCGCAATCATTGGAAGCGGCGAGACCGGGTTATTCCAATTATCTGGCGCTAATGACATTAGCTATCTCGAAGCAGCTTTGCATCTTGCATCCCGGCTCGGTCGTTCACCCGAAAAAGTCATCGCTGTTTCGGCTGCGGCCAATGGCGTTTTAATGAACGAGATCACGCCGTATACGTCACTTGATACCAGCCGGTTGTCACAAATGATCGGTTTTGTACCGCCGTGTGCCTTCGATGTTATCGATACTGTATACGGCCCAACGCTTGCGCGAGCCGTCCACAATAACGGGCGCTACAAGCGGAAGAACGATTGATCTGGCTCGGCGCTTTGCTGCAATGAATTTGATTATTGCTGCTGAAATTTCTTTGAGTCGTAAAAATGCGCTCGGAATTCTAGATTTTCGATACGCACCATATGCGTTGGGTGATACTTTTACCTGGTTGACGCATGTTCAAATTAAAGCACATGTTCATGGCTACAAATCGATTGATCTTGTGCTAATTTCCCTACCAGAAAAGCGCGCTCGCCGGCATCAGCCACATATCACTTCGTATAATCATGTGCAGGTCATGGAAGGGCTTTTACCCGCTTTCCTGACTTGTCCGTCGGTAAATAGCCTCCGCATATTCCAAAGTAAAAATAAAGTCTCACAGCGAATACTTGGCGCTATCCTCACCCACGCAGCCAGTTGGCCCACATTAAAGTCTCACTTCAAAAGGCTATTGGACCCCGCTAGCCACACATGCATAAACGCGTTTTACGCGAAAAATAAATGGTTGCCGCGCTTGCAAGCGCCCGCAGGATTCAAAAGTGAAACGCAGTATTTCCGCAGCCGATACATAAAGCAAAAAGTTCCTATCGTCATCAATATCCGGCAGCGGGCCTTAACTCACGACCCTGCGGTGCTTCAGCGCGATTCTTCGGCGGACGCCTGGTACGATTTTTTAGCGCAGGCGCACAGACGATGGTCGAATGCAGCGTTCATTCTTGTCGGAGGATTCAGCGAATGGGAACGACGATTTGCCCACCTGCCAAATGTTATTATTCCGCGGATGCTTGGCTTCGGCCTTGGCCACGAACTGACGCTGCTCTTTGAAGGCGCCCCTTTTTTTGGAACATCTAGCGGATTTTCCGCTGCAGCAACGTTCAGCAACACACCGTACACAATAACCAAGGTTGAGCATCAAACTGCCGTAAATATCGGTTTGCCGGTTGGCACCGAACGGTATCCGTTCGCATCGAACCATCAGTGGCTAAACTGGGAAAATGAAACGGGCCCCTTGCTCTCAGATCTTTTTGAACGATTGTGGCTCGCGGCCGACGTCAATCGCTGCGGAGATAGCCCAGGTGGGTAGCCAGACCTTACCAGACCGTGTCAAGAAAATGGCAAAGGCCGCTGTCGTCCGAATTTCCAATCTTAAAATTATCGACGAGTATATATTCTCGTATATACGGCTGCCTCTCGGCTTTCTGGAAACGTCTGTGCGCGGTTATCGGAACGCGTTGCTCGTCCATCAATGCGGCGCGCCAGCGAACACACTGATGATCGCTAGGGTGGTGAGCAGCGAACCAAGTGACCCTGAGCGATTTCTTGCTCAACTTGCCATCGCGATTGCGAAAAATCCAAACTGCAAAGAAATCGACCTGCTACTCGTAGGACACGATGACTGTCCTGTGACAGTATATTCGGCAATTGCTTGGATGTTCGGGAGACACATAAATTTCCAACTATTTTGGAGCGCGCAAGCTTTGAGCGATGTCGCTAAGACTTTAACAACCTCGCCGGTTTCGACCCCAGAGGACATTTATCAATCGGATCGTGACGCAATTGTTTTAACAAGCTCAACTGTTGGGACTCTACTGCCACCTCCTCTATCCAAAAATATCGCCCGCGAATATCTCAAGACCATCAATCCAAGTGGCTATTTTTGCGCCATATCACTGCGATCCGATGTGGCAACCTCGGAATTACTATCGACGCTGGCTCGAGCGGTCGAACGTTCTTCAGACTGGCATTTTATTATGTTGAATGATGCTTCGTATTTTGATTATCAGGAACTACCACCCAAAGTGCATCTGCCTTCTCGTGCCGGTTTTGATGTTCTAACACGCCTTTGTATTGCCACAGAGGTGGACGCTTTTATCGGTGTTGATGACATCTATGGATTGACTACTTCAATCTCAGGAAAGCCTGCCCATTTGTTGACCCGTGCGGACTCGTCTTCCGGCGTGTCTTTGGCTGTCTCCAATGTTCATTACTTAGCGGATATTTCGTGTAACCATTTGGATTGCGTCTTGAGTGGACTTTTTCCGTTAGAGCTCAGACCAATAACGCTCGAAAACTGACGGCACTATCGATGATTCTTTCCGAAACAAAGTTGCCTCATGCTGTTGCAGATTCGCAGACTTTGCAATCCCGGGAATCGCGGGGGCTACATCACGTCATTTGCGTCTGTTGCTGGCTCGGCAGGACTGAAGTCGCCAGGATCCCCGAAGTGGTCCCAGAAAAAAATTACTCCATATAGACGGCTGTTTTTCGAGCGGCTGCTTTTGGGATAATTAGCGTCCGCCGCAGTCGAGAGATTTCCGTCGGCGAGAGTTCGCAGCCGATTGGCTCAAAGATGCTTCGAGCGTAGTGGTCTTATGTCTGAATCACCAAAAGCCGTTCAACTCGCGGGACCGGAGTCTGCACCGTTCTTCACCGTGTTTACTCCGACGTACAACCGCGCACACACGCTTCACAGAGTTTTTAATTCTCTATGCGAACAGACCTTTCGTGATTTTGAATGGCTTCTCGTGGACGACGGATCCAGCGACGACACTAAAGGACTGATCGAGACGTGGATGAAAATGGCGGATTTTTCAATCCGCTATTTTTGGCAAGAAAACTCGGGAAAGCACATTGCCTACAATTTGGGGATCCGCGAGGCCCGGGGCCAAATGTTCGCCGTGCTTGATTCTGATGACTCCCTCGTGCCAAACGCCTTTGAGCGACTTTTCAAATTATGGAATGAAATTCCCGACTGCGAGCGCTCCAGCTTTTGCCTCATCGGTGGGCTTTGCCGGGATCAAGATGGAGCGGTAATCGGCAGTAGTTTTCCGATAAGCCCTTTCAATACGACCGCCCAGGAGTCTATTTTCGTCCATCGCATCCGAGGCGAGAAGTTCGTCGTTCGGCGAACCGATGTCTTTCGACGGTACCCCTTTCCGGAGATTGCGGGCACCAATTATATTCCGGAGCCGCTCGTCGATCTGCAATTAGGCCAATCCCATAAATTTCGTTTCATAAATGAGGCCTTTCGGATTTATTATGTCGATAAGACGGCTGGTACCTTAAGCAGCCGAAAAAATGTGGCGTTGGGGGCCCGTGGCCGCCTCTGCTACAATCTCTGGCTTCTTAATCACGAACTAAAATATATACGGTACTCGCCCGGCTCATTCATCAAGGCAGCGGCAATGGTGCCCGTGGTAGGTCGATACGGCGGGCGGCCGGTGCGAGAGATCTGGCGAGAACTAGAGACTTGGAAGGCGAAGTTGCTGGTGTTGGCGACATATCCGCTATCGCTGGCGCTCATAATGTTTCATGCGTTGAGAGTGTCTCGGAAAGAAACGAGCCGGCGTATTGTTTAACCTTAATGGCATTTGAGACAGCTTACTGTGCCTAGTCAAGGATCGCCCTCGTCACCGTCCGCCGAATCCCTCCGATTGGACGCGCAAAGTGTTGGATGAGACTGCAATATGGCGCCGCGTTAACAGGATCAGAAGCGTGAACAAGCGGTCGGCTCCAACCGAAGCCCGTCTCCTTGATGCGCAAGCGATGCGAACGCTCAAGGAAGTCGCGACCGAATTCGCCGTCTTCAAGTCTGCTGCGGGCGGCAAAGCCAATTCGAAGAGCGATCCAGCGTCGATGCTAACTTCGATGATGGCGGAGGCAGTCGATCGTCCGCAAGCCGATGTTGCGTGGACCGATAAAGCGCAACAACGCGCCGATGCGTTCGCAGCGCATATTGTCTGGCTATCGGAAGCCGCACTTCTTCCCGGACGCAGCTATTTGCTCAAAGCCGGTGGGCAGACGGTTGGCGCGATGGTGACCGAACTGAAATACCGACTTGATGCGAGAACGCTAGAGCACCTGGCGGCAAAGGAGCTGCGGCGTCATGAAGTCGCGTTCGTCAACCTCGCAACCGTCGACCCGATCGGCTTTGCTCCTTATGATGAGGATCGAGTTGCCGGCGGCTTCATTCTGATCGACCGCCATAGCAACGCGACTATCGCCGCCGGCATGATCCGCTTCGCGCTGCGCCGCGCTGCAAACACCTACCTCCAATTGTTCGAAGTCACCAAGGCCGCGCGGGCGCGGCTGAACGGGCAAAGACCCGTACTGCTGTGGTTTACCGGTCTCTCGGGCGCCGGCAAATCGACTATCGCCGACAGTTTGGAGCAAAAACTCCACGCACTCGGCAAGCGCACATTCGTGCTCGACGGCGATAACGTCCGCCACGGACTCAACCGCGATCTCGGCTTTACCGAGGTCGATCGGGTCGAGAACATTCGTCGAGTGGCCGAAGTTGCAAAGCTTTTTGTTGAAGCTGGTCTGATAGCGATTGTGTCCTTTATTTCGCCATTCCGCGCCGAGCGGGAGATGGCGCGCGGCCTGATGGCGTCCGATGAATTCATTGAGATTTTTGTCGATACGCCGCTCGAAATCTGCGAGCAGCGCGATCCCAAAGGACTCTACCAAAAGGCGCGGCGCGGCGAGTTGCGCAACTTCACCGGCTTGGACTCGCCGTACGAGCGACCGAGCAATTCCGAATTGACCCTGGACGCAGCCAATAACAGCGCCAGCGATCTCGCCGATAGGATTATTCATTTTATGCAGAAACGGGGCTTGCTCACGTAGATGATGAGCTCCGGTGGCGATTACCGTTTCGCGCATAGCACGTCAGCATCTGGAGCAAATCCACTGCCTCGCAAAACTGACGGCTTACAGAAGAATCGCACCTCGGTAGGAAGCGCAGAACATACGCTAGGCTCCGAACTTCCCACCCGTGTTGCCCTATTCTTACCTAGCCTCGGTGGCGGCGGCGCTGAACGCGTGATGGTCACACTGGCGAACGCGTTAGCAGAACGTCGCTTTGCTGTAGATCTTGTCCTTTGGACTGAGAGCGGCCCATTACGCAGCTTGCTATATGAAAAGGTGCATGTTGTAGCGCTGGGGACACACAATCCGGTAAGACTGGTTTTTGGATTCGCTCGCTTTCTGAAGACGTCCAAGCCGGACGTCGTGATTTCGGCACTGTTCGTGGGGAATATAATTGCCGCACTTGCAAAAGCTGCGTCCCGGTCACGAACGCACCTGATACTCACAGAGCACGTTGCCATAGGCACCTATCTGCGGAATGAGGCGCGTCGCTACCGCCGATTGTGCATTCCGCCGCTTATGCGGCTCACGTATCTCTTGGCTCAAGACATCGTAGCCGTATCTCGTGGAGCCGCACAGTCACTGGCTCCGGTTCTTGGAAAAACCACATCCGAGCGAATAACGGTCATTTACAATCCTATTGATTTGGCTGGCATCGAGGCGATGGCTGGCGCTGATGAAACGGCCAGCTGGAACGTCCCGACGATTATCAACGTGGGCCGGTTGGTCGAACAGAAAGATCAGGAGACTCTGGTCCGCGCATTTGCGAAGGTCCGCTCCCGCCGGCCTTGCCGACTCGTCATCCTGGGTGAAGGCGAGAAACGCGAGGTCCTTGTGGCATTGGCGCAGAAGCTCGGTGTCGGCTCCGAGGTTTTGATGCCCGGGTTCATAGCCAACCCGTATAGCTGGATGAAAAAAAGTGCGGTTTTTGTTCTTTCGTCGAAATTTGAAGGCCTGCCGACGGTTCTCATCGAAGCCATGCAATGCGGGGTTCCGGTTATCAGCGCTGATTGCCCTAGCGGGCCTGCCGAGATTCTCGAACACGGACAGTGGGGCAGGCTTTTCGTGCCAGGAGACGTCGATGCCCTGGCGTCTGCGATCGAGGATGCACTCGACGGTAAACTTGTTGCCGATGTGCGCCGACGCGCAACCGATTTTTCGATCGTTGCTGCCGTATCGCGGTACGTGGCGCTATTTCCTAATAAAGAAGATCGCGACGGCAGGTGAACAGTGGAGGCGCGATCGCCCGAGCATGCACACCAAGGCGGATAACAACCTCGACCTCCAGGTGACGCGTGGGAACCGATGCCTACGATCGGTTCTGCACGCAACTGGAAAAACGCTTTCATCGCGACGAAATAGAGTGCATGCTCGTGCACGCAGGCTTCAAAGACATCGTATTTTCCGATCGGCAGCCGTTTTGGTGCGCAGTCGGTCTCAAGTCAGCCTAAACGTCATGCCCACCGTTCGCGCCAAGCCTCCAGAATCAACACATCCCAAAGCAGATGTTGCCAGTTGCGGCTGCCATCGAGGTGCTCTTGCCAGAACCGGCGAACGACTTTGTGATCGAGCAACGCAGCATCGCGCAAGCGGTTTTCCGCCAGCAGACCTTCCGCCCAATCGCGCAACGGGCCGCGCAACCATTCGCCCAAGGGAATCCCAAATCCCATTTTCGGCCGTTCGATAAGTGCCCGCGGCACGTGCCGATACAATACCTGTCGCAGAAGCCATTTTGACGTGCGGGTGCGCACCTTAGCGTCACGCGGCAATCGCCACGAAAATTCGACGACACGGTGATCGAGAAACGGAACGCGCGCTTCCAGGGCCACCGCCATGCTGGCGCGGTCGACCTTGGTCAAAATATCGTCCGGCAAATAAGTAACGAGGTCCAAGAATTGCATGCGTGCGAGGAGATCCGGAAATTCGCGCGACAGGGTGTCGTCCCCGATGATGCTTTCCGGCTCCCGCGCGTCCAGCGTGATCGCAGACGGCTCCCAATGGCTGACCAGCCGGCGGTAAATTGCATCGGCGCTGGTGAGGTTCAGCACAGCGGCGAGTTTGTGCAGCTTATCGCCGGTTTGCGGCAGACGAAAGCGCGCCGGCAACGCAGCCGCGAGGGCAGTCCAGTGGTCTGGCCGCACCATGGTGAGCGCCGAGGCCGCTGCGTTTCGTATCGGGCGCGGCATAATTGAAAGCGCCTGCCAGAAACGTCGCGTCAGCTGATAACGGTTGTAACCCGCGAACAATTCATCCCCACCGTCGCCGGATAACGCCACGGTCACGTATTTTCGTGTCATTGCCGAAACGAAATAAGTCGGGATTTGCGAGGAATCTGCGAACGGTTCGTCGTAGATGTCAGGCAGTCGCGGAATCAGATCGAGCGCCTGGCTGGAGGTGACCGTAAGCTCGGTGTGATCGGTGCCGAGATGACCCGCCACTGCGGCCGCATAGGGCGCTTCATTGTAACCAGGGATGTCGAAACCGATCGAAAATGTTCTAACTCGGCCGAGATGCGCCTGCTGCATCAGGGCTACGACGGTCGAGGAGTCGACGCCGCCCGACAGAAAGGCGCCGAGCGGCACATCCGCGATCATGCGCCGCGTCACGGCGTCCTGCAGCAGGGCCTCGACTTGCTCTGCCAGATCGGCATCATTTCCTTCGAGTGGATTGAGCATGCCGTTGCGCGCGATCGTGCGCGCGTTCCAAAATCGGGAAATTCGCGGCTCGGCTTGCCACGGCAGCGTGAGGATCGTCCCGGGCTCAAGCTTGTGCACTCCGCGATAGATGGTATGCGGCGCTGGAATGTAGTTGTGGCGCATGAACGCGGCCACCGCGTCGCGATCAATTTGTGCGTTCCAACCAGGATGCGCCCGCAGCGCTTTCAACTCCGAGCCGAACAGAAACAGTTTGCCGAATTGCGCCCAGTACAGCGGTTTTATACCAAGCCGATCGCGAATGAGTATGAGAGCGCGTTCACGCCGGTCCCACAACGCGATCGCAAACATCCCGATCATGCGTTTAAGCGTCGGCTCGATCCCACTTTCGGCGAACGAATTCAATATGACTTCTGTGTCGGAATGACCGTGGAATTTATATCCTTGCGCCGCCAGCTCGGCGGCGATCGGTTGATGACTGTAAACCTCGCCGTTGTAAATGATCACGAACCGGCCATCGGCCGAGATCATCGGCTGATGCCCAGCGGACGATAGATCGAGAATCGACAGGCGGCGATGGACCAGCGCCACGCCACAGTCTTCGTCGGTCCAGACGCCGTGATCGTCAGGGCCGCGGTGCTCTAGACACGCATCCATCGCCGAAGTTACTTCGGCCAGTTCTTGCGCAAGTCCACTGGAAGCGCCGGTTAAAAAGCCAGCAATGCCGCACATCAACAAGTGCTCTTTTTCAACGATCGCGCTTTCAGTACTCGCTTCTTCCGGTCTTCACAACTTGGTCTTGGAAAAAAGCGCACCGTCTGAATGTGTCTCCGGTTGCCTGCGCCACCTCGAGTTGATCTAGGGTTGGGGCCGCCTTAAAGACCGCATAAAGCTGGTGGCAAAGATTTCGGATCAAATGCGCAATCAAGAATCGCAGTTAAACCGCAGTACCGCGCTCCCAGCGGTACGGCCGTTGAGCAAAAGCCAAAGCGCGGTATTTGCACTCAAAATAGCCGCCACCCTGGCGTGCTTTTGGTATTTGTTTCGTCACATCGACGTAGCGGAGCTGCGCCGCACTCTTCCCGGCGTCGATATGCGATGGTCGGCGCTGGCGATCTCGATGCTCGTTACGCAAATTCCGCTTGTTGGACTGCGCTGGTTGCAGATTGCCAAGATATTGGCGATGCGAGGCAGCCAATTGACCTGGTTTTGGATGAGCGTGGCCGCGTCGATCGGGTTGTTTTTCGGTCAAATTCTGCCGGTTGTCGCAGGTGACGGCGTAAGAGTGTGGTTTCTTGCGCATTTTGGCAATGATTGGCGAGATGCGACCATTAGCGTGGTCATTGATCGCTGCGTCGGCATCGGACTTCTGCTGGTGTTTACGTTCGGAATTGTCCTTTTGCCGTCGAGTTTCGGTGTGCTCGGCCAAGATCGCCAGAGAATCGCAATTGTCCTTGCCGCTATAATCGTGCTCGGCCTTGTTTGTCTTTTGGTTGGCGCGCGGTTGAGCCCAAAACTGACGAAGTGGCGATACGGCTACTGGGTCGACAGATTCTTCAGCGGCGCTCGCGCCTCGGTGTTCGGAGCCTGCTCTCCCGCCGTCTTGGGCATTGGCTGCATGATCCACGCGCTTACGATCGCGGCGGTCTGGTCGCTTGGCCAAGCGCAAGCGCTCGCGCTATCGCCCGCCGATGCCGCGGTATTGTTCGCGGTGATGATTGGCGTGGCGCTTGTACCCTTCACTGTCGGCGGGTGGGGCCTGCGCGAGCTGGCAATGGTCTCGCTATTTGGCAATCATGGACTGACTCCGGAGCGTGCGCTGGTGTTTTCGATGTATTTTGGGTTAACCAGTATTCTGGCTTCGCTGCCTGGCGCAGTCGCCTGGATTGCGTTCCTGTTCTCGCGATCGGAACGAGCTGCTCAGCATGAGCCACCGATCTGATGCCGACCCCACACCATAGGCTCTAGCTGGCACTGCAGAGACAAACAGGCATGGCGGCGCAGCGGCGCAATATTGCGGTGATTGGCCTCGGTTACGTCGGGCTACCGGTAGCGGTGGCGTTTGCGCGATCCGGTGCCGCGGTGATCGGATTCGACATCGATCGGGAGCGCATTGAGGAGCTGCATGCCGGTTTCGACAGGACGCGGGAAGTCGAAAAAAAGCAACTGGCGCAGCCGACGCTTGTCTACACCTTTGAACCCGAGGCCTTGGCACCAGCGGACTTCTTCATCATCACCGTGCCGACGCCGATCGACGCATCGCGCCGGCCCGATCTGAGTGCGGTCTTCCGCGCCGCAGAGACCGTAGGTCGCGTACTCAAGCGCGGCGATATCGTGGTCTTGGAGTCGACCGTCTATCCGGGCGTGGTCGAGGAAGAGTGTGGGCCGATCTTGCAACGCGTATCTGGCTTGCGTTGCGGCCACGATTTTACCCTTGGCTACTCACCTGAGCGTATCAATCCAGGTGACAAAGAACATCGCTTCGAGACGATCACCAAAATCGTTGCCGGACAAGATGAGAGGACCTTGCAAATTGTTGCCGAGACATATCGGGCAGTCATCAAGGCTGGGATTCATCGCGCGCCGTCGATCAAAGTGGCGGAAGCGGCAAAAGTCATCGAGAACGCGCAACGCGATCTCAATATTGCTTTCATGAACGAACTTTCGGCCCTATTCGAGCGCATAGGAATCGATACCGGCGATGTGCTCGCCGCCGCGGGGACCAAATGGAATTTTCAAAGATTCACTCCCGGGCTGGTCGGCGGCCACTGCATCGGTGTCGATCCTTATTATTTGACCTATCGCGCGGATAAGGCCGGATACGAGCCGCAGGTGATTTTGGCCGGCCGCAAAATCAACGATGGCGTCGGTCAGCGCATTGCGCGCGAATGCGTTCGCCGCCTGCTCAAACGGAAAAACGAAGCATCGGTAGTCACGATTCTTGGTATGGCTTTCAAAGAAAACGTTCCGGACGTACGGAATTCAAAAGTCGCCGATATCATCGACGAGTTGCTCTCCTACGGCCTTACAGTGCAGGTGCACGACCCGCTCGCCGATCAGTGCGAAGTCAAACGCGAGTACGCCATTGAGCTTATGCCATTGGACTCGCTGCAACCGGCCGACGCGGTAATATTCGCGGTGGCGCACGAGCCTTTCGTGCGCGGCGGTTGGCCGCTTGTCGCCAAACTTCTAAAACCGAGCGGCGGCCTCGTGCTCGACGTCAAATGGCAGCTTGATCGCACGAAGTGCCCCGATTTAATCGAACTGTGGCGGCTATGACCGAATACCATCCGCCACAGAACAAAAAACGTCGAGAGCGCCCATGCCGCAAGGTGCAGTCTTAGTTACCGGCGTTGCAGGCTTCATCGGCTTTGCTCTGGCCCGCCGACTTCTCGAAGGTGGTCGCGCCGTGGTCGGCGTGGACAGCATCAACGATTACTATGATCCGGGACTCAAGAAGGCCCGGCTCGACGTCCTCGGCAACTTCGGCAATTTTACCTTCCACAAAGTCGATCTCGCTGCGCAGCGCGATGTCGAAAGCATCTTTCGCGCAGGCAAATTCGGGCCGGTCGTGCATCTCGCAGCGCAAGCCGGGGTTCGCTACTCGCTGCAAAATCCGCATGCATATCTCGACGCCAATCTCGCGGGCTTTCTCAATGTGCTCGAAGGCTGCCGTCATCGGCAGACCGAACACCTCGTCTTTGCCTCCTCAAGTTCCGTCTATGGCGCCAATACCCTGCCATTCTCGGTGCACGACAACGTCGATCATCCGATCAGCCTTTACGCCGCCACCAAGAAAGCGAACGAACTGATGGCGCATGCCTATAGCCACTTGTATGGACTGCCGGCGACTGGCCTGCGCTTTTTCACCGTTTACGGACCGTGGGGCCGCCCGGATATGGCGATGTACATTTTCGCCAAGGCTATCGCCGAGGGACAGCCGATCAAACTATTCAATCACGGCAGGATGCGGCGTGATTTCACTTATATCGACGACGTGGTCGAGGCCGTCGAGCGGGTCATTGCCAAGATCCCAGCTAGAGGCGAACCGCCGGTGGCCGGCAATTGGGATCCCTCAACGAGCACCGCGCCGTGGCGAATTTACAACATCGGTAACAATCGCAGCGTCGAGGTTCCGCAGGTGGTCGCCTTGCTGGAGCAAGAGCTTGGGCGCAAGGCGAGACTGGAGCTTGTGCCGATGCAGCCAGGGGACGTACCGGAGTCCTGCGCGAATGTCGACGATCTAATGCGGGACGTCGGCTTTCGTCCGGGAACCTCGATCGAGTATGGAGTGCGAAGCTTCGTTGCCTGGTTTCGGCAATACCATGGCCTCTAGTTCCAAGATCGCTGAGGTCTTTTCTCGTCCGCTTGGACTATAATAGCAAAATGAGGGGATTTCTGCGTAGCCCGCGGCGCGTACTCATCGTCGTGCACGACCTCGTGGTCACCGCACTGGCGATGCTGGCAACTTTGTATCTTCGTTTTGCCGACGGGCAAAATGGTGGATTGGACGAGCGCTATCAATGGCTCCTGATCATCTTGCCTTGCTACCTCGCCTACGCCGGCGTGATCTATTGGTACTTTCACTTGTATATGGCGAAGTGGCGTTTCGCTTCGCTGCCGGACCTACGCAATATCTTCCAGGCAGTCACGGTTCTTGCGATTTCGCTTCTCGTGCTCGATTACGTGCTTTTGTATCCGACGCTCTTTGGCACGTTCTTCTTCGGCAAGGTCACGATCGCGCTTTATTGGTTCCTGCAGATGTTCTTCTTGGGCGGTCCCCGGATCGCCTATCGGCTGTTCAGACTGTCGCGAACCCGGCACCACGTCAAAGGTCCGGATGCGATGCCGACGCTGATCGTCGGCCGCGCCGCAGACACCGAGGTGCTGCTGCGCGCCATCGAGAGCGGTGCTGTGAAGAACGTCATGCCAGTTGGAATTCTTTCGCCGTCCTCGGCGGACCAGGACCATTCGGTGCGCGACGTACCGGTGCGGGGCTTCCTGACCGATCTGGAAGCCGTGGTCGTCAGCCTGAGGTCGCAAGGAGTTCATGTCAGCCGGATGGTCTTGACGCCGAGTGCTCTTGAACCGGAACTGCATCCGGAAACGATGCTGATGCTGGCGCGGCGGCTTGGACTCGCAGCGAGCCGTATGCCTTCGCTCGGCGGTGGCGAGGAGGCGTTGCGTCTGACGCCGATCAACGTGGAGGACTTGCTACTCCGCCCGAGCGTGAAGATCGATTATCGCCGGCTCGAACATTTCATTCGCGGCAAAACCGTTGTGGTCACCGGCGGCGGCGGTTCGATCGGCTCGGAAATTTGCGACCGGGTCGTCAACTTTGGCGCTGCGAGAATGCTGGTTATCGAGAATTCAGAGCCGGCGTTGCACGCCGTCCTCGAGCAGCTTGCCGCCAAATCGAGTGCAACTGCGGTCGACGGACGCATCGCCGATATTCGCGACCGCGATCGGATGTTTACGCTAATCGGCGAAGCAAAACCGAATCTGGTTTTCCATGCCGCGGCGCTTAAGCACGTGCCGCTCCTCGAGCGCAACTGGGAGGAAGGAATCAAAACCAACGTGTTCGGCTCGGTCAATGTCGCTGATGCATCGCGCCATGCTGGGGCCACAGCGATGGTGATGATTTCGACCGACAAGGCGATCGATCCGGTGTCGGTGCTTGGGGCGACCAAGCGGCTTGCAGAAATGTACTGTCAGGCGATCGATGGCGGCAGCAGAAGCACGAGCCGGAACAATGGCGGCAAGCCGCCGATGCGGATGATTGCGGTGCGGTTCGGCAACGTGCTTGCCTCCAATGGATCAGTCGTACCAAAATTCAAAGCTCAGATCGAAGCGGGAGGGCCGGTCACGGTGACGCATCCGGATATGGTGCGTTACTTCATGACGATCCGCGAAGCTTGCGATCTCGTCATCACCGCCGCCAGCCACGCGCTCGGCGCGGCCCATGCAACGACGTCGGTTTACGTGTTGAACATGGGGCAGCCGATCAAGATCGTCGATCTTGCGGAACGAATGATTCGTCTCAGCGGCCTCGAGCCGGGTCGCGACGTCGACATTGTTTTCACCGGCATCCGTCCCGGTGAACGGTTGAATGAGATCCTGTTCGCACGGGAGGAGCCAACGTCCGATATTGGTATCGAAGGCGTTGTCGCCGCCGCGCCAGTGTGCCCTTCAATCGATGTGGTCGAAGGTTGGCTCGCCAAACTCAAGCAAGATCTCGATGGCGGCGAGCGCGCCGCTATTTACAGCGTGTTACGCCAAGCCGTGCCGAATTTTGCCGGCGAAATGGAACCGACCAGGCAGTGATCGCGATCACGAGCCGCGGAGGCTCGCGATATTGTGCCCCGCTAACTCCTTCTGCCAGGCGCGGCAGTCAGTCACATAGCGAAGATCGCGAGCGCCGGCGTCATCGGGTTGCGCTATCTTTGGGCATCGTCAACGCGAAGACCGTATCGATGCGGCTGTGCCAACGAGCGACGGGGAGGGCAAAATGCAATTCATTAATGATTGGAGTTTTGCACGCTTGATTCTCGGCGCCGGTGCAATCGCCGGTTCATTAGCGCTGCTCGTTTGCGTGGCGAAGGCGCAAGACAAAAATTCGCCAGGCAGCACATATGTAATGAAAATTTCGACCCCGACCATCAACGATGTCCCCGATACCTATGCCAGGAATTTCGGGGCGGCTCTGGAGCGGGACTCCGGCGGGCGGATAAAGGCCGAAGTTTATCCCGCAAGCCAGCTGGGCTCAATTCCGCGACAGATCGAGGGCACCCAATTCGGCGCAATTCAATGCGAAGTCGTTCCGCCGGAATTCATGGTCGGTCTCGATCAGCGTTTTGAGGTGCTCGCCGCGCCTGGACTGGTTAGCTCGCTGGCGCAGGGTCAAGATGTCGCCGCGGATCCAGAAGTCCGCAAGCTGATGTTCAGCCTCGGCGTCGACAAAGGTTTGCACGGCGTCGGCTTGTTCATGGCCGAATCCGCAATCGTCGTCACCAAGAATCCGATCCGCCATATTGGCGATTTCAAAGGCAAAAAAATCAGAATTTTCGCTTCCAAATTCCAAAGCGAGGCCTTCGAGCGCTTCGGCGTGACGCCTGTAGCCATGACGCTCGGCGATGTGCTGCCTGCGATCCAGCAGGGCACGATCGATGGTGCTGTAACTGGAATGGGTCCAGTCGTTCACATGCATTTCGTCGACACCGCAAAATACGTAACCATGACCAACCAACCGGCGATCTTCCTCATCGCTGCGATCAATAAGAAATGGTACGACAGCTTGCCTAAGGACCTGCAGCAGATGGTGGACCGCGACGCTTTACAGGAATCAGCGGCGATCCGTCAGTTTGCGACTGACCAGCGTGGGAAGGTCGAGGCCGCCTATACGGCGAGCGGCGGCGAGGAGATCAAACTGCCGCCGGACGAGCAGGCGACGTTTTTGAAAACGCTTTCTAGCGTCGGCGCTGACGTATCGAAATCGAACCCGCAGCTCGCGGCTGCCTATAAGATCGTGACTGACGCCGCGGCGCGGGCGCAGCAAGCTGCCAACCAGTAAGATTTGGCATTTCCCCGCCGGCCAGACCCATCAGCAGCGATCCGCAGAAACCCATGTCTATTTCCGGACGTAAGGCTGCAGCGCGCCTCTTCATGACTGCACTTTTGATTCTGCTCGGTGCAAGCCCCGACGCTCGCGCGGCCGATAAGCCCTATGTGATGAAAATATCGCTTGCCACCCTGAACGATGCTTTGCACCAGTTCGCGAAAGACTATGCGGCCGCTGTTGAGAGGGATTCAGCAGGTCGCATCAAAGCCGAGATTTATCCCAATAGCCAGTTGGGTTCGACCCAGAGGCAGGTCGAGGGCGTTCAGTTTGGCGCCATCCAGTGCTTGATCGTTCCACCTGAATTTCTTGCCGGGATCGATGAGCGCTTTGAACTTCTGGCGGCCCCTGGTCTCGTCAACTCCATGGCGAATGGGCAACGTGTGGCGGCCGATCCAGCTGTTAAGCAGTTGATGCTCGGCCTTGGCGCGAACAAGGGACTGGATGGCGTGGGGCTATTCATGGCAACACCGTCGTCAGTGATTAGCATAAAACCCATTCGGCATCTCGATGACTTCAAAAGCAAGAAAATTCGAGTTTTTCCCTCCCAGTTCCAGAGAGAGGCAATGCAGCGCCTCGGAGCAACGCCAAAACCGATGTCGTTAGGCGAAGTCTTGCCGGGGCTCCAGGACAATGTCCTCGACGCTGCCGTTTCTGCCACGACAGTCTTCGTCACCATGCATTTCCAGGACGCGGCGAAATTTGTTACCGAGACAGGCCAACCGGCCATCTTCGGAATCGCTGAGCTCAGCAAGAAATGGTATGACGGCTTGCCACCTGATTTGCAGGAGATCGTGAACAAAGGGGCTAGTTCCGAATCGGTGGCGATCAATGCGTGGGTGATCGATTTCAACGCCAAGACGCGGCAAGATTGGATTGTCGGTGGTGGCGAATTGATTAGCTTGCCCCCGGACGAGCAGGCGGCGATGCTAAACGCGCTGGCAAGCGTCGGCGAAGACGTCTCAATGACCAAAGCTGAACTTCATGCTGCGTATCATATCGTCACCGAGGCGGCGCAACGAAATCGTTAGGCATCCAGGATTCTTGATGCGTGCAGAACAGTGGTGACGGTGCGGCAACGCGTCAAGCAAGAGATCGACCAATTCCATGAAATATAATGTTGTTGCATTGGTTTTGCGGAAATACCGGAGAAAGCGAGACATGCGCCTAATAGGATGGCGTCACTCGACGCAGGGCATCGCGGGCGGTTTTGCGATTTTGTTCATGTGTTGGCTTGGGCCGGCGCACGCACAGGAAAAAACCTACGTGATGAAAGTGACGACGCCAACGATCAACGACGGGCCGCATCTGCTTGCCAAGAATTTTGCTGCCGCAGTCGAGCGGGACTCTGGCGGCAGGATCAAAGGCGAGGTCTATCCCGCAAGCCAATTAGGCTCGATCCCTCGGCAAATCGAAGGGGTGCAATTCGGCGCCATCCAGGCTGCAGTCATTCCGCCAGAGTTTTTCGTCGGCGTTGACGAGCGGTTCGAAGTCATGGCCGCGCCGGGACTGGTGAATTCGATCGAACATGGCCAACGTCTCGCAACAGATCCAGCGGTACTCAAGCTGATGCTCGGTCTTGGCGCTAGTAAAGGGTTGCACGGCGCCGGAATGTTTTTTGTGCAGCCAGATTCGCTAGCGTCAAAAGTGGCGATCCGCAGCCTAGCGGATTTCAGGGGCAAGAAAATTCGGATATTCGCCTCGGATTTCCAATCCGAGGCGCTCAAGCGGTTGGGCGCTACCCCGGTCGCGATGACGCTTGGCGACGTCCTGCCGGCGCTGCAGCAGGGCACGATTGACGGCGCGGTTGCTGGCATCACCGTATTCTCCGCGTTTCACTATCAGGATGCGGCGAAATACGTGACAGAAATCAATCAACCCTCGATCTTCCTGATGCTCGAAATAAGTCGGACCTGGTATGATTCATTGTCGCCTGATTTGCAGAAGATCGTCGACAAGGACGCCGCCATGGAGACGGTGGCGATTAATCCGGCTGCGCTCGATTTTTTCAATAAGGCGCGCGAAGCATGGACGGTTAAGGGCGGCGAACTGATTAGTCTATCGCCGGCGGATCAGGCAAAGCTTATACAGACCATCGCCAGTGTCGGTGAGGACGTGTCGCGGCCGAAACCCGCACTACATGATGCCTTCGAAATCGTAGCGGAAGCGGCGAAGCGCACCTCACGGCAGCAGACCCAATGATCCGCGGCATCTTCCTTGGATGAGCGCAGCGATTTGACTTTCTGAAGCGTCGACGCGTTTGCGAAAGCTACCAGAGACTCGGCAGTGCTTGATCGAATAGTCATCGGCGTTCGCTGGCTCCTTGCGATCACGCGCACGGCGGCAGCGATATTTTTGATTGCCAGTGTCGGCATCAATTTTGTCAACATCATTGGTCGCTACTTCTTCAGCGTTTCGATTCCTTGGGCCGAGGAGATCATGCTGTTTCTCATGGTTGGCTGCGTCTTCACGGGCTGTTGCGCCGTGGCGTGGGAAGGCAGGCAAATCCGAATGGATGTGGTGGTGGTGATGTTGCCACCAAAACTGCGCGAGCTGGTCAACATACTATCGGAACTCGTAATGATCGCGGCTGCTGCTGCGGTGACAGTGTTCGCCTGGCCGGTCGTCACTCAGCTCGCTGCCTTCGACCAGCGGAGCCAAGCGGCGAACTTTCCACTCTTCATTCCGCAAGCGATGGTACCGATCGGTTACAGTTTGATGGGATTGATGGTCGCAATCCGCCTTCTCACGCAATCTCGCCGCGGCTCTGGAAACCGCGCCGAGGCATCTCGTTAGCGAGCCGCGGCAATGGCCTATGTCGTCTTCTTTGGTCTGCCGGTAGCGCTTCTTATCCTCGGTTTTCCAATTTTCCTTATTCTGCTCGTCACCTCGATCATCGCAGTTCTCACTGTTGCCGACGTCCCGACCGAGGTCATTCAAACCTACATGTTCGGCAGCCTGGACAACTTTCCACTGCTCGCCGTGCCGTTTTTCGTTCTCGCCGGTGAAATCATGGCGCAGGGTGGCATCGCGCGCCGGATTATCGCGATGGTAATGGCGATGGTCGGCGGGGTACGCGGTTCGCTTGCCGTGACGACAGTGGCGGCTTCCGAACTATTCGGCGCGATGTCTCATACCGCCGTCGGCACCGTCGTCGCCATGGGCCGGATGATCTACCCAGCGCTCAAGGAGGGCGGCTACAACGAGCGTTTTGCGGTCGGCCTCATCGCCTCATCCGGCGCCATCGCCGTTGTCATCCCGCCGTCGATCGCAATGATCCTTTATGCCGTTTCGGCGGAACAATCCGCTGTTCTTCTGTTCACCGCTGGCATTCTGCCCAGTATCCTGATTGGAATCATCGATGCAGCTTATGTCATGAGTTACGCCAGGGCTAAGCGCGTACCGCTTGGCACCAGCGCGCGTTGGGAAACGATATGGAAAACCACCAAAGACGCGAGCTGGTCGATCGGATCGCTGGCGGTGATTTTCGGCGGCATTTATGGCGGTGTCTTCACGCCGACGGAAGCGGCCGGCGTTGCCGTGGTCTATTCGCTGTTTGTAACGATGGTGGTCTATCGCGAGGTCGATTTGGTGGGATTTTGGCGTATTCTGCTCTCCTCGGCGTACCTGATCTCGCAAATCCTCCTCATTGTTACGTCTGCGGGCATCTATTCGTGGTTGCTGACGACCAGCGGCATCCCGCAACAAGTCGTTAACGCGATCAATGCGCTTAATATGCCGAAATGGGAGCTGCTGCTCTGCCTCAACGTCGGGCTGCTTTTGGCAGGAAGTTTCCTCGAGCCGCCGGCGGCGATCCTCATTCTCACTCCGCTGTTGTTGCCAATTGTGCGCGGCGCCGGCGTGAATGCGATCCATTTTGGAATTATCGTTGCCGTGAATCTCAGCCTCGGCATGTACACGCCGCCGTTCGGACTCAATCTATTTTCATCGCAGGCAATATTCGACGCGCCGTTGAGTCGAATCTATCTCGGCGTTTTGCCGTTTTTGCTGATCAATTTCGTGGCGCTCATGATCATAACTTACGTTCCGGCGATTTCGATGGTTCTGTTGCAGCATTGAGCGACAGAAATCACATTTGCTGAAGCATTTCCCAAATAAAAAACGCAAGGAAATCGTTGCCAATGACCAAAGCGGTGCTCGGCATCATCGGCGGCTCCGGGATCTACGATCTTCCGGGCCTCGAGACAGTGCGATCGAAAACGATAAAAAGTCCTTGGGGCCAGCCGTCGGCGCCGCTGCGGGTGGGCGAGATTGGCGGGCTACCGGTGGTTTTTCTATCCAGGCATGATCAAGGCCATAGCCACTCGCCATCAGATATCAACTATCGCGCCAATATCGACGTCCTTAAACGCGCCGGCGTTACCGATCTTGTTTCATTGTCCGCCTGCGGCTCCTTCAAAGAAAATCTGCCGCCTGGTACATTCGTTCTGGTCGATCAGTTCGTCGACCGCACGTATAAGCGGGACAGTTCGTTTTTCGGCAAAGGCTGTGTCGCGCATGTGTCGATGGCGCATCCGGTCTCGCCCCGCCTGCGCATCCACCTCGCCGAGGCGGCATTGGCCGAAGGCATCGAATTGGTGCGGGACGGCACTTATGTATGTATCGAGGGCCCGCAGTTTTCCACTCTGGCAGAAAGCCTGACCTACAAGAATCTCGGTTATTCGGTCATCGGCATGACCAACATGCCGGAGGCCAAGCTCGCGCGAGAAGCAGAGATCTGCTACGCAACAGTCGCCATGGTCACGGACTTCGATTGTTGGCATCCGGACCATGACGCCGTGACCGTGCAGGACATCATCAAGGTGCTGACGGCCAATGCCGAGAAGGCGGCGCGACTGGTGGCGCGGCTTGCACGCGATTTTCCGCGCCAGCATGAGCCTTGCCCGATCGGCTGCGATCGCGCTCTCGACAACGCCTTGATAACGGCGCCAAAGTCGCGCGATCCGAAGCTTCTCAAGAAGCTTGATGCGGTAGCTGGACGCGTCTTACGTCGGAAGTAGAACAGTAATCGGTCCTAAGATATGGCTGCGGCCGAATCGGTCATCCCTCTGATCATGTGCGGCGGCGCCGGCACTCGGCTGTGGCCGGCATCGCGCGAAGGCCGGCCAAAGCAATTTTTACCCTTATTTGGCCCGCGCTCGACCTTTCAGGATACCATCCATAGGGTCTCGGATCCGACCCTGTTCGCTCGTCCGATCGTCGTGACCAACACGCAATATCGATTTTTGGTCGCTGAGCAGCTGGCCGAAATCGGAGCGGACGCCGACATTCTGCTCGAGCCGGTGCGCCGCGATTCCGGTCCGGCGATCGCGGCCGGCGCGGCGTTCGCCATCAAGCGCGCCGATAATCCGTTGATCGTCGCACTCGCTGCCGACCACGTCATCTCCGATGCGGTGGCCTTCGTCAAAGTCTGCGGTCTCGCCGCGGATGCCGCACGCGCTGATCATATTGTTACCTTCGGCGTGCGCCCGACACGGCCGGCAACGGAATATGGCTATATTCGCGCCGGCGCATCGATTGGCGCAGACATTTTCGCAGTGGAGGAATTCGTCGAGAAACCAGACCGAAAAACCGCCGATCGTTACCTGAAGGAGGGATATCTCTGGAATTCCGGAAATTTCATGTTTCGTGCCGGTCTGCTCCTCGCCGAATACGAAAAATTTGAACCGCAAGGCTTCGCCGCCGTGATGGCGTCTGTCCAGAGTGCTGGCAGAGATTTGGGTTTCGTCACGCTTGAACCCGAAGCCTTCGCGCGGATGGGCGCCAAGTCGATCGATTACGCGGTGATGGAGCGCACCGACCGCGCGGCCGTGATGCCGGTGTCGTACGGCTGGTCCGATGTGGGCTCCTGGCAGGCGGTCTGGGAATTGTCTAGCCAGGATACACTCGCCAATGTGGCACGCGGCTCCGTCGTGTTTGTCGATTCCCGCGGCGCCTACGTAATGAGCGACAAACATCTGGTCGCGCTGTTCGGGGTCGAAAACCTCGTCGTCGTCACCACGGACGATGCCGTTTTGGTGGCTAAGCGCGAGAACGGCGACGGATTGCGGCGGCTGGTGCAGGAGTTAAAGAAAGTCGCGCCTGCGGTTACCGAGGAGCACCTGAAGGTGCATCGGCCGTGGGGCTCATACCAGGCGGTCGACAGCGGATCGCGCTTTCAGGTCAAGCGGATTATCGTGAAGCCGCGCGGACGCCTCTCGCTGCAAATGCACCATCACCGGGCCGAACACTGGATCGTGGTGCGAGGCACCGCCCGCGTCACCATTGGCGATGAGATCAAGACCATTCACGAAAATGAATCGACTTACATTCCGATTGGGGCGAAGCACCGCTTGGAAAATCCGGGTAAGATCGATCTGGAATTGATCGAGGTACAGACCGGAAGCTATCTCGGCGAGGACGATATTGTGCGCATCGAGGACGATTACCGACGCTCCTGAGGATTTCTTGGCGACCTCAAGTATTTGAGTAAATTCAAAACGTTACCGCCCTACGCCTGCGTCCCCCTGAAAGTCAATCGTAAGCCGGTGAAGCAATTTGTGTATGGATACCGACATTGGCCCGGTCGCCAGTTGAGATCGGATATGCTAACGGAAACACTGGGTTGGCTCCGGGGTAGTGGGGGGCTTTCGGGTCATGGCTGAGGTTGAGGGATTGGGCGGCGAAGGCGCCTTGCGTGTGGGCGTGGTTGGCGTCGGCGTGATGGGCAGCAATCATGCCCGGGTTCTTGCGGACATGCCGGGGGTGAAGCTGATCGGCGTTGCCGATCCGGATCGGAAACGCTGCGAACAAGTTGCTCGCTCGCTCGGCTGCGCCTCGTTTGCCGACGCCGATGGTCTGCTGCGCCGCCGCGTCGATGCCGTCACCATTGCGGCACCGACGCACTTTCATCGCGAAATCGCAATCGATTGCGCGGCGCGCGGCATCCACGTCTTGGTCGAGAAACCGATCGCTTCAACCGTGGAGGAAAGCCGCGCCATTGTCGCCGCCGCTCGGCGTGCCGGCGTCACGTTGATGGTCGGCCACGTCGAGCGCTTCAATCCGGCGGTTCAGTCGATCAAGCGCGCTATCAAGGATCAGGACATTCTCTCGATCGCCATCACCCGGGTCGGACCGTTTCCGCCGCGGATGTCGAACGTAGGCGTCGTCATCGATCTCGCAGTGCACGACATCGACCTCATTCGCTGGTTCACTGACTCCGAGATCGTCGAGATCCAGCCGCAGACCTCAAGCGCCGTCGCCGAGCGCGAAGATATCGCACTCCTGCAGTTCCGTACCGCGTCTGGCGTGCTTGCGCATATCAACACGAATTGGCTGACGCCGTTTAAAGCCCGCACCATTCACATCGCCACACGAGACAAATATCTGATCGGCGATCTGCTGACGCTGCAGGTGACTGAATGTTTCGGCTTTCAGCCGGATGGCAGCTATTCGATGCGCCACCTCTCGGTCGGCTATGCCGAACCGCTACGATCGGAGCTCCTTGCTTTCGTCAGCGCGATCCGCAGCAGCGAAACGCCGGCGGTCACGGGTGAAGAAGCGGTCGCCAGCCTTGAAATCGCGATCCGTTGCCTGGATGCGCGCTCCGTGCATCCCGTCGTAGCCCGACGTCAGGCGCCGCGGCGCGTCGTCGGCTGATTGTGTTTTGCCAAGTTCGACAAAAAGCGTTCGACCAAAAGCATTCCAAGGCCGAACATGAATCAACACGCGCGAGTTGAAGAAAGGCCGATTCCGTTCATCGATGTGGCAGCGCAGCGCCGCCGTCTCGGCCGCGCTATCGACGATGCGGTCGCGCGTGTGCTTGCGCATTGCCAGTTCATCCAAGGCCCCGAAGTGCACGTGCTTGAGGCTGAGCTTGCGGCCTACTGTGGCGCGCGCCATGCGATCGGCTGCGCCAGCGGGACCGATGCGCTGCTGCTTGTGTTGATGGCATGGCAGGTTGGCCCCGGCGATGCGGTGATCTGCCCATCCTTCACCTATCATGCGACGGCAGAAATGGTTGCGCTTCTTGGCGCGACGCCAATCATCGCCGATGTACTGCCGGATACTTTCAATCTCGATCCGGCGAGCTGCGAGCGGGCCGTAACCACGGCGAAGCGGTTGGGGCTTAAAGCTCGCGCGGTCATACCGGTCGATCTGTTTGGCCTGCCCGCAGATCACGATGCCATTTCTGCCGTCGCCGCGGCACATGGCCTTTTGGTGCTCGACGATGCGGCGCAAGCATTTGGCGCACGCTATCGCGGCAAGCGGATCGGCGCCCTGGCGACGGCGACCACGACCAGCTTCTTTCCCGCCAAGCCGCTTGGCTGTTATGGCGACGGCGGCGCCGTTTTCACCGATGATGACGCGCTCGCTGCGCGGGTGAAAAGCATCCGCTTTCACGGCGAGGGCGTCGATCGGTCCGAGGCTGCGCGCATCGGCATTACCGGCCGGCTCGATACCATCCAGGCGGCGATCCTGATCGAGAAGCTGAAAATCTTTCCCGAGGAGATGGAAGCGCGCGATCGCGTCGCCGCGCGTTACTCGGCCGCACTTGCCGATGTCGCGCTCGTGCCACGCGCCGGCAATGAATCGACCTCAGTCTGGGCGCAATACACAATCCGGCTTCAACCGGGCAGGCGCAATGCGCTTGCCGCCGCGCTCAAGGCCCAAGGCATTCCGACCGCGATCTATTACACCAAGCCACTACATCGCCAACCGGCTTACCGGGACTGTCCGCTCGCCGAGGGCGGGGTTCCAGTCAGTGACCGACTTGCCGAAGAGGTGATCAGTCTGCCGATGCACGCCTATCTCGAGTCGCCGGTTCAAGATCGTATCATCGAGGCCGTGCGCCGCGCGCTGGTAAAGTGAAAATCTGCTTCGCTGGCTAACGCGCTCCAAAGTCCACACGGAAACGGCGATCTGCCTACAATGCAAGTCCCTGCCTTCGCGGCTTCCCGCCGTGGTGCTAGATATTCGACGATGATCGGGAAGATTCTCACGGTAGGCGGCTACACGCTTCTGTCCCGTCTCACCGGTTTTCTGCGCGATATTATGCTCGCCGCGATTATCGGCGCGGGTCCGGTTGCGGACGCATTCTTTGTCGCCTTCCGGCTACCGAATCACTTTCGCGCAATTTTTGCAGAAGGCGCTTTCAACGCCGCATTCATTCCAGCCTATGCGCGTATCCGCACCGAAGGGGGCGTCACCGCGGCGAAACAGTTCGGCGATCGTATTTTCACGCTGCTGTTAGCCTCTCAGATCGTGCTGCTGTTCCTAGCGCTAGCGTTCACGCCTCAGGCGATCGAGTTGCTGGCGCCCGGCTTTTCGCGTGAGCCGCAGCAATTCGCACTCGCAGTTTCCTTGACGCGGATCACCTTCCCATACCTCCTGCTCATCACGCTCGTCACATTGTGGGGCGGCATCCTTAACGCGTTGCATCGATTCGCCGCCGCGGCTGCGGCGCCGATCCTTCTCAATGTGACGATGATGGCCACGCTTGCGCTCGCTTATTGGTTCCCGGGGGCGGGCTATGCCGCGGCTTGGGGCGTGCTGATCTCCGGCGTTCTGCAAGCACTTCTAGTGGGCGGCGACACCATCGCTGCGGGCGTCATGACGTCGTTGCGCGCCTTGCAATGGGACAAAGACGTGCAGCGCTTCTTCAAGGCGCTCCTCCCGGCGACGCTCGGGTCGGCGGGCACGCAGCTTGCGCTGTTTGCCGACACGATCATTGCAAGCTTCTTGTCGGCTGGCGCAATTTCGGCCTTGTACTACGCGGATCGGATCGATCAGCTGCCAATCGGCGTTATCGGCATTGCTGTCGGCACTGTGTTGGTTCCTGAAATCACGCATCGGCTCGCGTCGGGAGACGAGGAAGGCGCCCGGGCGGCACAGAATCGCGCAATCGAATTCGCGCTTGTGTTCGCGCTACCCTGCGTCGTCGCATTTCTGAGCGTGCCCGGGCTAATAATGCGCGCCTTGTTCATGCGCGGCGCATTCACCGCTGACGATGCGCATGCCGCAGCCTTGACCCTGATGGCATACACGGTCGGGCTGGTTCCTTTCATCCTGATCCGCAGCGTAGTGGCGCCGTTTCTTGCGCGCGGCGATACCGCGACCCCGGTGAAAGCGGCCCTGATCGGAACTGCGGTCAACATCGTTTGCAAGGTGGTGTTGATGTTTCCGCTGGCGCAAGTCGGGCTCGCGCTCGCCACGTCGATCGGAGCATGGCTTAATTTCATCTTGGTTCTGTATTTCGCCGCTCGCGCCCGGCTCATCGCAGTCGACGCTGAACTCAAGATGACGCTCACCAAACTCGCTGCGGCTGCACTCGCGCTTGGTCTGGTTTTGGCGGTCGCCGTGCCTGTTGTCACGGCAATGTTATCCTCGTGGTCCAGGTTTCGCGACGAATCGACCTTGGCGCTATTGGTGGTGATTGGTGGCATTGTCTATGGCGGACTGGTGATCGTGCTACTTGGCCGGCGCTGGCTGTCGCTGATGCGTGGGAGTGCCCTGAGCCGTTCGGCGTCGCCGCAAACCTCCGGCCTGGATCAAGGCTGATAGCAACAGGAAACGACAATGCGCGTAACGATGATCGGCGCCGGCTATGTTGGTCTCGTTTCAGGCGCCTGTTTTGCCGATTTCGGTCATCAGGTGACCTGCATTGATAAAGATACGGCAAAAATTGCTTCGCTGAACCGTGGCGAAATTCCCATCTTCGAGCCAGGTTTGGCCGAACTCGTCGAATCCAATGTGCGGCAGGCGCGGCTTGAATTTGCGGCAGAAGCGTCCCAGATCGGCGAGGCCGATGCGGTATTTATCGCGGTTGGCACGCCATCACGCCGCGGTGACGGCCACGCCGACCTGAGCTTCGTCTATCAGTCGGTGCGCGATATTGCACCGCTGCTTGGCAGCGCCGCCGTGGTGATAACCAAATCGACGGTGCCGGTGGGCACCGGCGACGAGATCGAAAATATCCTGCGCGACAATCGGCCGAATACCGATATTCAGGTCGTTTCAAACCCGGAATTTTTGCGCGAAGGAGCAGCAATCCAAGACTTCAAACATCCTGATCGCATCGTGGTAGGTAGCGACGATGACCGTGCGCGCAAGGTGCTGGCCGACCTCTATCGCCCGCTTTATTTGAATACGTCGCCGATCATCTATGTCGATCGGCGTACCGCCGAGCTGATCAAGTACGCCTCCAACGCTTTTCTCGCGACCAAGATTACGTTCATCAATGAGATAGCTGATTTGTGCGAGCAGGTCGGCGCTGACGTCCAGGAGGTCGCGCGCGGCATGGGACTCGACAATCGCATCGGCGGCAAATTTCTTCACGCCGGGCCGGGTTTCGGCGGATCGTGCTTCCCCAAGGACACAAGCGCGTTGATCAAGACTGCTCATGATCACGGCGTGCCGTTGCGGCTTGTCGAAACAGTTTCCGCCGTCAACGAGCAACGTAAGCGCGCCATGGCGCGCAAGGTCGTTCAGGCGCTCGGCGGTTCCGTGCGCGGCAAGACCGTTGCCGTTCTCGGACTGACTTTCAAACCGAATACTGACGACACCCGCGATTCGCCGGCAATTCCGCTAATCACCGCGCTGCACGATTTAGGCGCCACGGTGCGTGGTTATGATCCAGCCGGGATGGAGCAGGCCAAACCGCTGCTGCCGGATGTGCACTATTGTCAGAGCGCCTATAGCGCTGCGCAAGGTGCCGATGCGGTCGTAATCGCGACCGAGTGGGAGCAGTTCCGCGCCTTGGATCTTTCTCGACTCAGAGCCGTCATGTCGCAGCCGGTCATTGTCGATCTGCGTAACATCTATCGCTCAGATGAAATGAAAAGAGCAGCGTTTCGATACGTCCCGGTTGGCCGGGCCGGAGTAGAGTAGCCTGAAAACCTAAGATTGTTCCGGAAATACAGCGCCCCTCCACACTAACCGGGCGAGGGGGCGTCGGATTTTTGGAAAACGGGCCGCCCCTCATCGGGGCGGCCCTTTTATTGAGCGGTAGAGATGGATGCCGGCAATCAACCCCACCTGATCGCGATCGCGCCGGCGATCGGCCGCGGCCGGGCGCGGAGTGCATGACCGTCATTGCCGGACTCAATGATCCACTGGCCGTTTTGCTGACCAACGATTTTGCCGACGTGGTGCGGCCAAACGACAACGGCTCCTATCCCTGCTGGTCCAGGCCGACCCCAATGGGCCCAGTTGCGAGCAAGGTTAAATGACGGACCAGGATCGGCACCTACGAGACGCCGCATCTCCCAGCCGCACCAAGCCGCCGGCCGCGCCTGACCGCGC
>Ga0182038_10000207_pt1 | contig 29578 bp, 26 predicted proteins | sample sta12Can44000108_FD_125976 | JGI IMG/M metagenome (GOLD analysis project Ga0182038, IMG submission 125976) | Lab enrichment of tropical soil microbial communities from Luquillo Experimental Forest, Puerto Rico - statanox.12C.anox.44.000.108 | ecosystem: Environmental > Terrestrial > Soil >...
CCGACCACCGCCACCGGGAAGCGGCCCTTGAGGTAACGCTTGCGGATGCGAGCGTTCAGCACCGGCGCTTCCTTGCGCGGGTTGCTCCCGATGATCAGCAGAGCGTCGGCCTCGTCGATGCCGGCGATGGTGGTGTTGAAGACATAGGAACCACGCGGGCCGGTGCCGATCATGGCGCCGTCCTGGCGGCTGTCGATATTGACCGAGCCCAGCTTGGCGAACAGGTCCTTGACCGCCACCATGGCCTCGGCATCGGCCATGTCACCGGCAATCGCGGCAATCTTCGAACCGCCGGCCGACTTCAGCTTGGCGGCGACGGCGGCCAAGGCTTCAGCCCAAGAAGCCGCCTGCAGCTTGCCGTCCTTGCGGACATAGGGCTTGTCGAGACGCTGGCGCAGCAGGCCGTCGACCGCAAAGCGGCTCTTATCGGCCAGCCATTCTTCGTTCACGGCGTCGTTGGTGCGTGGCAGAACGCGCATCACCTGATTGCCGCGGGTATCGACACGGATGTTGGCGCCCACCGCGTCGAAGACGTCGATGCTCTCGGTCTTCTTCAGTTCCCAGGAACGGGCAGTGAAGGAGTAAGGCTTGTTGGTCAGCGCGCCGACCGGGCAAAGATCGATGATGTTGCCCGACAGTTCCGAAGACAGAGCCTTCTCGATATAGGTGCCGACTTCCAGATGCTCGCCACGACCGGTGCCGCCCAGCTCCGGCACGCCGGCCACGTCCTGGACGAAGCGGATGCAGCGGGTGCAATGGATGCAGCGGGTCATGATCGGCTTGACCAGCGGGCCATAGCTCTTCTCGGGAACCGCGCGCTTTTCTTCCTTATAGCGGCCACGGTCGCCGCCATAGGCGATGGCTTCGTCCTGCAGGTCGCATTCGCCGCCCTGATCGCAGATCGGGCAGTCGAGCGGATGGTTGATCAGCAGGAACTCCATCACGCCCTTACGGGCCTTCAGCACCTGCGGGGTGTCGGTCTTGACCACCATGCCTTCGGCAACCGGCATGGCGCAGGAGGCCACCGGCTTGGGGGCCTTCTCGACTTCGACCAGACACATGCGGCAGTTGCCGGCAATCGCCAGTCGTTCGTGATAGCAGAAACGAGGGATCTCGATACCGAGCTGGTCGGCGGCCTGGATGATCGTCGTCCCGGCCTCGACCTCTACCTCGCGTCCATCAATCGTCAGCTTGGGCATTATTCCTCCTCAGGCCGCGCGGGCATTGGCGCGAGCTTCCTTGATGCGCCGTTCGAGTTCGGGGCGGAAGCTGCGGATCAGACCCTGCACGGGCCAGGCGGCCGCATCGCCGAGAGCGCAAATGGTATGGCCCTCGACCTGGCGGGTGACTTCTTCGAGCATGTCGATTTCGTCGATGGTGGCATTGCCGACGCACATGCGTTCCATGATGCGCCAGATCCAGCCGGTGCCTTCGCGGCAAGGCGTGCACTGGCCGCAGCTTTCATGCTTGTAGAAGCGCGACAGGCGGGTGATGGCGCGAACGATGTCGGTGGACTTGTCCATCACGATCACCGCAGCGGTGCCCAGACCCGAGCGCACTTCGCGCAAGCTGTCGAAGTCCATCAGCACGGTGTCGCAGATGTCCTTGGTCAGCACCGGCACCGACGAACCGCCGGGGATGATGCCCATCAGGTTGTCCCAGCCGCCGCGCACGCCGCCGCAATGCTTTTCGATGAGTTCCTTCAGCGGAATGCCCATCTCTTCTTCGACATTGCAGGGGTTGTTCACATGGCCCGAGATGCAGAACAGCTTGGTGCCGCTGTTCTTCGGACGGCCCAGACCGCCGAACCAGGAACCGCCGCGACGCAGGATGGTCGGAGCGACGGCGATGGATTCGACGTTGTTGACCGTGGTCGGGCAGCCATAGAGGCCGACGCCGGCCGGGAACGGCGGCTTCAGGCGCGGCTGGCCCTTCTTGCCTTCCAGCGATTGGATCAGAGCGGTTTCCTCGCCGCAGACGTAAGCGCCGCCGCCGCGATGGATGTAGATGTCGAAATCCCAGCCCGAACCGCAGGCGTTCTTGCCCACCAGACCGGCGGCATAGGCCTCGTCGATGGCGGTCTGCAGGTTTTCGGCCTCGCGGATGAACTCGCCGCGAATATAGATATAGGCGGCATGAGCGCCCATCGCGAAGGAGGCCAGCAGACAGCCCTCGACCAGCTTATGCGGGTCGAAACGCATGATCTCGCGGTCCTTGCAGGTGCCCGGCTCGCCTTCGTCGGCATTGACCACCAGATAATGCGGACGCTCGCCCACTTCCTTGGGCATGAAGGACCACTTCATGCCGGTGGGGAAGCCAGCGCCGCCGCGACCGCGCAGACCCGAGGTCTTCATTTCCTCGATGATCCAATCACGGCCCTTGGCGATGATGTCCTTGGTGTTGTCCCAGTCGCCACGCGCCTGAGCGCCCTTCAGGCGCCAGTCATGCAGACCGTAGAGATTCGTGAAGATGCGATCCTGATCACGCAACATCTCAGGCGTCTCCCCCGGCAATGGTGGTCAGAGTGGTCGGGCCGCCCAGCGGAGCCGAATGGGTGCGGCCGTTCTGCGGGCCGGGCTTCGGACTTTCGCCGCGCTTCAGCGCCTCGATGATGGCCTTGGTGCTGTCGACCGACAGATCTTCATAGTAATCGTCGCCGATCCAGATCACCGGAGCGTTCACGCAAGCGCCCAGGCATTCCACCTCGGACAGGGTGAACTTGCCGTCTTCGGTGGTCTCGCCCAGGCCGACACCCAGAGCCGACTCGCAGGCTTCGACGATCTCTTGCGAGCCGCGCAGCATGCAAGGCAGGTTGGTGCAGACCTGAAGATGGTACTTACCGACCGGCTTCAGATTGAACATGGTGTAGAAGGTCGCGACCTCGTACACGCGGATGGGAGCCAGCTCCAGCATCTCGGCCACCAGATCCATGGCGGCCAGGGAAACCCAGCCCTCCTGGCGCTGGACGATGTCGAGGATCGGCATCACCGCCGAGCGCTGACGCCCGGCAGGATACTTCAGGATGGTGGCCTTAGCCTTGGCCAGATTCTCTTCAGTGAAGGCGAAGCTGGCGGGCTGGAAGGAAGCGTCGTTGTTGCTGCTCATCGGTCGATCTCACCGAAAACGATGTCGATGGAGCCAATGTTCGCCACCACGTCGGCGAGCATGTGACCCTTGGACATGAAATCCAGGCCCTGGAGATGGGCGTAAGCGGGCGCGCGGATCTTGCAGCGGTAAGGCTTGGCCGAACCGTCCGAGACCAGGAACACGCCGAACTCGCCCTTGGGCGTCTCGATCACCGTATAGGTTTCGCCCGCCGGAACGTGGAAACCTTCGGTGAAAATCTTGAAGTGATGGATCAGGGCCTCCATCGACGACTTCATCTCGGCGCGCGGCGGCGGCGAAATCTTGCGGTCGTCGATGCGGACCGGGCCAGAGGGCATCTTTTCAATGCACTGGCGGATGATCTTCACGGATTCGTACATCTCGAAGATGCGAACCATATAGCGGTCGTAGCAGTCGCCGTTCTTGCCGACCGGAATATCGAAATCCAGTTCGTCATAAACGGCATAGGGCTGCGACTTGCGCAAATCCCAGGCGATGCCCGAAGCGCGCAGGTTCGGACCCGAGAAGCCCCAGTCGAACGCCTCTTCCGCCGACACGGTGCCGATATCGACCGTGCGCTGCTTGAAGATGCGGTTGTTGTTCAGAAGGCTTTCGCAATCCTTCAGAACCTTGGGGAAAGTCTCGGTCCAGGCCAGGATATCCTCGGCCAGACCAGCCGGCAGGTCCCAGGCCACGCCGCCGACGCGATAATAGTTCGCATGCAGGCGGGCGCCGCAGACGCGCTCGTAGAACTCCATCAGCTTCTCGCGCTCTTCGAAGCCGTAGAGCAGCGGCGTCATGGCGCCGACGTCCAGGGCGAAGGAGAAGCAGTTCAGGATATGGTTCAGCACGCGGCCGATTTCATCGAACAGCACGCGGATATACTGGGCGCGCGGCGGAGCCTTGATGCCCAGCAGCTTTTCGGCGGCCAGCACGAAAGCGTGCTCCTGGTTCATCGGACAGACGTAATCCAGGCGGTCGAAATACGGGGTCGCCTGGGTATAGGTCTTGTATTCGATCAGCTTTTCGGTGCCGCGATGCAAAAGGCCGATATGCGGATCGGACCGTTCGACCACCTCGCCGCCCATTTCGAGCACGAGACGCAGCACACCATGGGCCGCAGGATGCTGCGGACCGAAGTTGATGGAGTAGTTCTTGATCTGGGCTTCGGCCATGGCTTTAGACCTTCCCCTCCGCCTTTTCGTCGCCCGGCAGAACGCCTTCCCACGGGCTTTGGAAATCGAAGCTCCGGAAATCCTGGGTCAGCTTCACCGGTTCGTAGACCACGCGCTTCTGCTCGTCGTCGTACCGCAGCTCGATGAAGCCGGTCAGCGGGAAATCCTTGCGCAGCGGATGACCGTCGAAACCATAGTCGGTCAGAAGGCGGCGCAGGTCCGGATTGTCGGCGAAGGCGACGCCGTACATGTCCCAGGTCTCGCGCTCGTACCAGCCGGCCGAGGAGAAGACGCCGACCGCGGTCGGCACCGGAGTATCCTCGTCGGTCAGAACCTTCACGCGGATGCGCTGGTTATGCTTCAGGGACAACAGGTTATAGACCACCTCGAAGCGCTGGGCGCGTTCGGGATAATCCACACCGCAAAGGTCCATCAACAGCTTGAACAGGCAGTTGGCATCGTCGCGCAGGAAGGTCAGAACCTTCTGGATCGCCGGCGTTTGCACGGTGATCACCAGTTCGCCCTTGGCCACTTCGGCCTTCAGCACATCCTGGGACAGCGCGGAGGAGATGTAATCTCCAAGGTCTTGCAGAGCTTGCGTCATGGTCTCTCGCCAGAAAGGTTCGGGTCAGCGCGCGATCGTGCCGGTGCGGCGGATCTTCTTCTGCAGCTGCAGGATGCCGTACAGCAGAGCTTCAGCGGTCGGCGGGCAGCCGGGAACATAGATGTCCACCGGCACAATGCGGTCGCAGCCACGCACCACCGAATAGGAATAGTGGTAGTAGCCGCCGCCATTGGCGCAGGAGCCCATCGAGATCACCCAGCGCGGCTCGGCCATCTGGTCATAGACCTTGCGCAGTGCCGGAGCCATCTTGTTGGTCAGCGTGCCGGCGACGATCATCACGTCGGACTGGCGCGGGCTGGGACGGAAGACGACGCCGAAGCGGTCGAGGTCGTAACGCGAACAGGCCGAGTGGATCATCTCGACCGCGCAGCAGGCCAGACCGAAAGTCATCGGCCAGATCGAACCGGTACGGGCCCAGTTGACCAGCTTGTCGGCCGAGGCCAGGACAAAGCCCTTTTCGCTCAGCTCGTCGCCGACGGCCTTCAGGATCAGGTCCTGGTTGGGGGCGGGGTTCACTCCCATTCCAACGCTCCTTTGCGCCATTCATAGATGAAGCCGACGGTCAGCACCGCCAGGAAGCCGATCATCGACCAGAAGCCCAGCAAGCCGATCTTGCCCAGCGACACCGCCCAGGGGAACAGGAAGGCGACTTCCAGATCGAAGATGATGAAGAGGATGGCCACCAGATAGAAGCGGACTTCAAACTTCGTGCGGGCGTCGTCGAACGCCTCGAAGCCGCATTCGTAAGCGGAGGTCTTTTCGCGATCCGGCTTCTGCCGGGCGACGATCCAGGAACCGCCGATGCAGACGGCGGAAACCACCACGGCGATGCCGAGGAAAATCAGGATCGGCAGGTATTCTAGGAGCATGGCGTCCATGGTTCTGCCCTCAGACTGCGCCCGACATCAGATAGCCGGGGCGGATCAAACCGGGTTTATCAAGGAACCGATGCCGCTCCACGCCTTCCAGACAACCTTTAAGGCCCCTGGCCCCTCAGACAGAGGGATTTCAGCCGGGGCCGGCTGACCGAGACTGGAACCGCGCAACGCCTCCTCTTTGTGTTTCGTTGCGCGTCGGGACCGTAACCATCCGGGAAGGATGGCGGGAGTGACGGGGCTCGAACCCGCGACCTCCGGCGTGACAGGCCGGCGCTCTAACCAACTGAGCTACACCCCCACACGAAACCCGCGCGGGCTGGGACGGATGTAATCCAGGGTAAGCCGGGCTGTCAAGCCTACATGCCTCATCCAGGCCACTTTTCCGCCATATTTCGCCCAACGGGCCGCACCCGCCGAATGACCGAAAATGTCAAGAGGGCCATGTGGATGAGCAATCTTTTTTCGCGATGGGAATCATATCCCCTTCCCAGCCCGATAATCAGGCAGTGATCACTCTGTCTTGGCGATCACATACAGCCATTCGGGATGGCTGCGGCTGGTGGTAGCCTCTTCCAGCTCCCAGCCGGAAAAGCCGGCTTGGCGCAGGCAGGGGAGCAGGGTTTCCGCCGTCCAATAGCAGAAATAGCGCGGCGCCCTGATCTTTTCCTCGGACCAGCTTTCGCCCACGCCCTTCTTCAGGGAAAAGGCCAGCCGGCCGCCGGCCGTCAAAGCCCGGCGCAACTTCGTCAGAAGACGCAGAAATTCCTCGGGCGTGAAATGCAGCAGAACCGCGTTGGCCAGCACCAGATCATAAGCACCGGCCGGCAGATCGTCGGTCAGGAGATCAAAGCGCCGGGCCATGAAGCCCCTGCCCTTCAACAGATCGACGAAGCCCTGCACCGCGTCGGAACATTCCACGGAAAAGCCGTGGGACTGGATATAGGCGGCATCCCGCCCGAAGGCGCTCCCCACCTCAAGGATGCGCGAGCGCCGCGTCAGCCCGTCAAGGCAGGCGTCGAGCCATGACTTGGAAGCGCCGAACACCTCTTGCGACGTGCCCTCGACATATTCCGAGACACGGTCGCGATAGGACATCAGGGTTTCGGCATTGGCTTCGGACATGCGGCCTCTTTCAATCTCTACAAAGAGGTGAACACCACAGCCCCACCCTGTCAAGCGAAGGAGCCGAGTCATGACCCAAGATAGAGATGAAGGAGATGGTGGGCGGTGACGGTCTCGAACCGCCGACATCCTCCGTGTAAAGGAGGCGCTCTACCAACTGAGCTAACCGCCCGCACCGATGGGCGTTTCTAAGGGCTTTCGGTCTTGAGCGCAAGCCCGGAACAGCGTCACGGCGGCCGCCAAAAGAAAAAGCCGGCTGCTTTCGCAACCGGCTTTTTCAGCAAATCTTCGAGAAGACGCCTTACTGCACGGCGTCCTTCAGGCCCTTGCCGGCCTTGAACTTCGGCTGCTTGGAAGCCGGAATCTCGATCTTTTCGCCGGTGCGGGGATTGCGACCCTCGGACTTGGCGCGCTCGGAGACGGCGAAAGTGCCGAAACCGACCAGACGGACTTCATCGCCCTGCTTCAGAGCATCGGTAATCGCGTCGAAAACAGCATCAACGGCCTTAGCCGCGTCGGTCTTGGTCAGACCGGTGTTGTTAGCCACGACGGCCACGAGATCATTCTTGTTAGCCACGGGACCCCCTTCCGTAAAAACCACAAGTTAATAGGGATCGGACTTCCGATCACCATGTAGGATGCGGCGCAGTCTAAATCCCATTTCCGCACCCCGTCAATCGGAGATACGTTTCTATCCCCAGCTTTTCCGCCAGTTTTTTCGTTTTTCGCGCTGAGCCCCACCCTTTCCCCAACCAATAGGACAGAAGATCCCTACCCTGCTCACCCGAAAATGAGAATTATCGCGATAAAAATGAAAAAGGCGGTGGGGCAAAAGCCCGCACCGCCTTGATTTTTCACCTGTGACGGCCGTCACAGGCCTTAATGCGTGACCAGCTCCACGTCCGAAGCAGAAGCCCCTTCGGTCTTGGCGGCCTTGGCCTTCTTGTCTTCCTCTTCCTGATCCCACTCGATGGGAGTCAGCGGCAAGGTCAGAGCATTGGCCAGAACTTCATCCACCGTGGTGACGGGAATGATCTTCAGACCGCGCTTCACATTGTCGGGAATCTCGGCTAGATCCTTTTCATTATCCTTGGGGATCAGCACGGTCTTCAACCCGCCGCGCAGAGCCGCCAGCAGTTTTTCCTTCAGACCGCCGATCGGCAGCACGCGGCCACGCAGGGTGATCTCGCCAGTCATGGCGACATCCTTGCGCACCGGAATGCCGGTCAGCACCGAGGCGATGGCCGTGCACATGGCGACGCCGGCGGACGGACCGTCCTTGGGCGTGGCGCCTTCCGGCACATGCACATGGATATCGCGCTTTTCAAACACCGTCGGCTTGATGCCGAAATGCACTGAGCGGGAGCGCACATAAGAGCGCGCCGCCTGCACCGATTCCTGCATCACATCGCCCAGCTTGCCGGTGATGCTGAAGACGCCCTTGCCGGGCATCGTCACGGCTTCGATCGACAGCAGTTCGCCGCCGACTTCGGTCCAGGCCAAGCCAGTCACCACGCCGACCATGTCTTCAAGCTCGGCCTCGCCATAGCGGAAGCGCTTGATCCCGGCGAACTTTTCCAGATTGCGACGGGTCACCGCCACCTTATGGCCTTCGCCCTTGGTGACGATTTCCTTCACCGCCTTGCGGGCCAGATTGGCGATCTCGCGTTCCATGCTGCGGACACCGGCTTCGCGGGTGTAATAGCGGCACAGATCGCGCAGGGCGTCGTCGGAGACCGAGAATTCGCCCTTCTTCAGACCGGCGGCCAGAGCCTGCTTCTCCACCAGATGGCGCTTGGCGATCTCGACCTTTTCATCTTCGGTGTAGCCCGACAGACGAATGATCTCCATGCGGTCCAGCAAAGGCTGGGGCATGCGCAGCGAATTGGCGGTGGTGACGAACATCACGTCGGACAGGTCGTAATCGACTTCCAGATAATGGTCGTTGAAGGTGGCGTTCTGCTCGGGGTCCAGCACTTCCAGCAAAGCCGAAGCCGGATCGCCGCGCCAGTCGGCGCCCAGCTTATCGACTTCGTCCAGCAGGAACAGCGGGTTCGAGCTTTTGGCCTTCTTCATGCCCTGGATGATCTTGCCGGGCATCGAGCCGATATAGGTGCGGCGATGGCCGCGCACTTCCGACTCGTCGCGCACGCCGCCCAGCGAGATGCGGACGAAATTGCGGCCCGTGGCGGTGGCGATGGAACGCCCCAGCGAGGTCTTGCCGACGCCGGGCGGACCGACCAGGCACAGGATCGGGCCCTTGACCTTGATGGTGCGCTGCTGCACGGCCAAGTACTCAAGGATGCGTTCCTTGACCTTGTCCAGACCGTAATGGTCGGTGTTCAGGATCTTTTCGGCGGCCTTGATGTCCTTCTTGACCTTGCTGCGCTTCTTCCACGGGATCGACAGAATCCAGTCGAGATAGTTGCGCACCACGGTGGCCTCGGCCGACATCGGGCTCATGGAACGCAGCTTCTTCAGCTCGCCCATGGCCTTTTCGCGGGCTTCCTTCGACAGATGGGTCTTGGCGATGCGCTCTTCGATTTCGGCGGATTCGTCGCGGCCGTCCTCGGTCTCGCCCAGTTCCTTCTGAATGGCCTTCAGCTGCTCGTTCAGATAATACTCGCGCTGGGTCTTCTCCATCTGGCGCTTGACGCGGTTGCGGATCTTCTTTTCGACCTGCAACACGCCGATCTCGGCTTCCATATAGGAGTAAACCCGCTCCAGGCGCTCGGACACCGTCTCGATCTCCAGCAGCTCCTGCTTCTCGGAAATCTTCAGCTGCAGATGCGAGGCGACGGTATCGGCCAGCTTGGCGGCGTCTTCGATCTGGTTGACCGAGACCAGCACTTCCGGCGGGATCTTCTTGTTCAGCTTGATATACTGCTCGAACTGCGCCACCACCGAGCGGGACAGCGCCTCAAGCTCCTGCTGGTCGCCCAGATTCTCGGGCACCAGATCGGCATAGCACTGGAAGAAGTCTTCATTGCCGGTGAAATTGGTGATGCGGGCGCGCTGGCCGCCTTCCACCAGCACCTTGACGGTGCCGTCGGGCAGCTTCAGCAGCTGCAGCACGGTCGAGACCGTGCCCACCTGATAGATATCCTCGGACGTCGGGTCGTCCTGAGCCGCATTCTTCTGGGCGACCAGCAGAATCTGCTTGTCGTCCTTCATGACGTCTTCGAGGGCCCGCACCGATTTCTCGCGGCCGACGAACAGCGGCACGATCATATGCGGGAAAACCACGATATCGCGGAGCGGAAGCACCGGAAAGACGTCGCCAGGGGGCAGTTCGACCATGTTACCTCGTCATTTCGGGTCGGTCCCCCATGGAAAGAGCGGACCGAGACCTGCTAATAAGCCAAATCTGCCTTAAACTTCGGCGCAAACCGGCAAAAGTTCAAGGGCTACGGTGCGCCGCAACAGAGTCTTCTGTGGAAAACACCGTTAAAGAGCGAAAAAACAGGCCCTAACGCTTGATCAGCACCCCGGTGCCGCCCTTGTCGGGGGCGACGACGAAGCGGTCCGGCTTGTCGGCCAGATAGGCGTCGGCGGTGCGGGCCACCTCGGACCAGCTGTCGTTGGCGTAGTCATGCAGGAACAGCACGCCCCCCGAATTCAGCCGCGGATAGGCGTAATCCAGCGCCGCCCCCGTCGCCGGACCGCTGCCGAAATCGATATGCACCACCGAGAAGCGCAGATTTTCCGGCAGACCATCGAGCGTGGCGGGAAAGGCTCCGGGCCGCCAGACCACCTGATCATTGCCGACAAAGGCCTTCACCTCGTCGAAGCCGGTGTCGCGGAACAGGCCGGCGCGGCGGTCATTGTCCGAGAAACTGCCCGGCGGATAGCCGGTAAAGCTGTCGAACAGATAGAGCTTGCGCCCCGGAATCAGGGTCTTCAGCGCCTTGGCGGTATGGCCCTTCCAGACGCCGAATTCGGCGACATCGCCGGTGACGCCCCGGCTTAAGGTGCGCGAGACATTGTCATGCAGCAGATAAAGCCGGGCCAGATCATCGCAATGATACTGCGGCGAGCTCAGGAACATCTCGGTCAGCTCGGCCAGGGCGCGGCTGCGGCGGTGATGCACCAGATTATGCGGACGCGCCTGCAGATGATGGCTTTGAGTGCGCCGACCGATCACGGCGGGCTCCAGACCCGGCGGCTGGGCCAGCATCATGACGATGGCCTTTTCCGCCATGGCCAGGGCGTCGTCGGTGCGTTTCAAGCTTTTCAGCGCCGCCAGCAGGGCGCGGACATGCTGAGCATTGCCGGGTTCGATATTGGCCGCCCGCTCCAGCATGGGAATGGCAAGGTCGGGCCGGCCGCTCATCATCTCGGACACCGCCGTCAGATGCAGGGCCTCGGCGCTGTCGGGAATCTGCGCCAGCACCTTATGGCTGAGATCGCGGGCTCCCTCGAACTGCTGCTTGGATTGCAGATCGCGGATCATCGCCAGCGCGTCCTGCACCCTCATCTTGGTCGGCTGTTCACCCAGCTGCTGCGGCGCCTCGGCCATCTTGTGCGATCCCCTGCTTCATCTCTGAGCCCAGAGGGTAGCGCCCATACCGCCAGGGTCAAGGGCTTCCGTCATCCGACTATCACAGAGGAAAAGCAGAGCCCCCCTTGAAAAAACCCCGGGATCAGTTCAGCCTGCTTCTGTTTAAGCCAATGGAACGGGGGATCAGCAGGCATGAGCGCCAAAACCATCGCCATCGCCCAGCAGAAGGGCGGCGCCGGAAAGACTACTATCGCCGTGCAGCTGGCCACCGCCTGGGCCCAGCAGGGGCTGAAGGTCGCCATGCTGGACGTCGATCCCCAGGGCTCGCTGTCCGCCTGGTTTGCCGCCCGCAAGGATGCCGGGGTCGAAAGCGACCTTGTCGCCTCGGATGTCCAGGGCTGGAAGCTCTCGACCGAGATCGACCGACTGAAAAGCGCCTATGACCTGCTGATCATCGACACGCCGCCCCATGCCGAGACCGACGCCCGCGTCGCCGTGCGCGCCGCCTCGCTGATCCTGGTTCCGGTGCAGCCCAGCCCGATGGATCTGTGGGCCACCAAGCCGACCCTGGAACTGGCCAAGCGCGAGAAAAGTGCCGCCCTATTGGTGCTGAACCGCGTGCCTGCCCGCAACAAGCTGGCCGACACCATCCGCGCCAAGATCGCCGAGGAACAGCTGCCGCTGGCCGAAACCCAGCTGGGCAACCGCTCGGGCTTCGCCGCCAGCATGATGGAAGGCAAGGGCATCGTCGAAACCTCGCCCCGCTCGACGGGTGCTCAGGAAATCCGCGCCCTGGCTGGCGAAATTGCCCTGCTTTTGAAACTGAAAACCGCCAAGGCCGCCGAATAATGATCCCGTTCATCCTGGCTTTCCACACCCTGGCCGCCGTCATCTGGGTGGGGGGCATTTTCCATACCCTGATGATCTTTCGCCCCGCCGCCGCCAAGACCTTGGGCGACCATGACCGGCTGGAGCTGTGGAAAGAGGTGCTGGAACGCTTCTTCCATTGGGTTTGGGGCGCCATCGCCGTGCTGCTGCTGACCGGCTATGGCGTGGTGCTGTTCGGCTATGAAGGCTTTTCGGCGGTGGGGCTGCATATTCAGATCATGCAGATCACCGGGCTGGTGATGGTCGGGCTGTTTGTCTTCCTGTGGGCCAGGCCCTGGCACGAATTCCGCCATGCGGTCGAGAACGGCGACGTTCCCCATGCCCAGCATGCGCTGGGGCAAATCCGCCATCTCGCCAAGGTCAATCTGGTGCTGGGTCTGTTCACCGCCGCTATCGGCGCCACGGGCGGGTTCTGGACTTATTAGAATATCGTATCCCCCCTCGCCCGAAATCTGGAGAGGGAGAAGCAGCGTGATGCGGAATACCCGCATCACGTAAGCCCTTCGCCTTGCCCCGTTAATCCCGGCTAAGCCAGACCAGGGTCAGATCGTCGGTGGGGATGTTACGGCCCTGGCGGAAGCGCTCCAGCAAGGCCGTCAGCGGCGTCTCGGCCTCGGTGTCAGCCTGCGCCGCCACCACCAGCGTCATCAGCTCGTCCTGATCCAGAGTGCCGCCATTATCGTCGGGCGTTTCAGTCAGAGCGTCGCTGTAGAGCAGCAGGCCGCTGCCGGCCGGGAATTCGATCCGGCGGTCATGATACTTCGCCTTCAGCGATATTCCCAAAGGCAGGCCGCTGGAATCCAGATAGCTGCGGTCCGCGCCATTATGGAAGATCGGGCTCGGAGCCCCAGCACTGGACCAGACCATGCTGCCATGCACCACATCGATGACGCCATAGAACATGGTGGCGAACTGATGCACCGGCAAAAGGTCCACCAGTTGAGCGTTCAGCAGATGCAGATAGCCAGACGGCCGCTCGGGGTCGGGCGGCGGCAGCTGATGCATCAGGGTATGCAGGCGGAAGGTATTCAGGGCGGCAGTGACGCCATGGCCCGAGAAATCCACCGAGGAGACCGCGACCCGCCCGGCTCCCAGCTCGCGGATATGCCACATATCGCCGCCCAGCTCGGCCGAGGGCTGGAAATGCGACACTACCGTCAGCCCCGGCCCTTCGGCGCTTTCGCCGGCCAGAATGACGCCGTCCTGCGGCAGGATGTCCTGCTGCATATGCCGCGCCAGTTCCAGCTCCATCTGCATGTTCTGGCGATAGTCTTCCAGATTGCGGATCAGCATGCGGTTTTCCAGCTGCACCCGCACGCGGGCCACCAGCTCGGGGCCATGGATCGGCTTGGTAATCAGATCGCTGGCGCCGGCGCGGAACACCGCCGTGCGTTCGGACGGCGATTCCAGCGCCGTCTGCACCAGGATCGGCAGATGCCGGTGCTTGACGTCAGAGCGCAGAATGCGGCAGACCTCGAAGCCGTCCATCTCGGGCATCATGATGTCCAAGATCACCAGATCAGGCTCGAAGCTTTCGATCTTGGCCAAGCCGTCGACGCCGTCGGTGGCATATTCGATCTGGGAAATGCCGGCAGCCTGCAGATAGGCGCCGATGATCTTGCGAATCCCCTGGGCATCGTCCACCACCAGCACCCGACAGCGCGACAGGTCGGCACGACTGTCGAATGGCAGCGCCGCCGCCAGCCCGGATATGGGAGCGCCGGTCATCGCCGGAACCTCATGGTCAGGCGACGTCCGCCCTGGGTGATGCGATAGCCGCCATCGGCCAGCGACCCGATCAGTTGCAGCCCCCGTCCCGAGGTGCGGCCATTGACGGCATTGGCGTTCAGGGTCGAGGGATCGAACCCCTCGCCATCGTCCTCGACCGAGATATCGATGGAATGTTCGCCCCACCAGGCGAAGACCTCGATCAGCCGCGAGCCGCGATCATTGTCCGCCAGCCCCTTCTCCACCGCCCGGCAATAGTCGCTGAACATCTCCAGCGTCTCGCGCCCGGTCGAGGGAATGCCCAGATTGCCGTGGATCAGACCGTTCACCAGCGCCTCATGCAGCGCCAGTTCCATATTGTCGCCCAGAACGTCATCGAAGCCGAGACGGCCGCGCAGCGCCTGAGTGACCAATTTGGCCAACTCGACCCCATAGGCCGTGCAGGTGGACAGGCCGACATAAAGGCCGTCGCGCTTCAAGGTCTCGATCAGATTAGCGCCCGAAAGCAGCGAATCGCCCAATTGCTCGACCGAGCCATGGTGATGCTGCAAGCCATGCAACAGCAGGTCCTGATCCGGGCCGCTCAGCACCGTCACCGCCGGCTGATCGGAGCAGCAGACTTCCTTGCCCTGGCGGGGACATTGAGCGATGGGATTGTCGCGGTCACGCAGCAATGCCACCGTTCCTTCGGCGCAAAGCTCAACGTCGCCGTCGCGGCAGCAGAGGATGGCGATGGGATGCGCCTCGCTCAAGATCAGGCCTCGGTCCGAATGACGTCTTCGAAACTGGCGAGGTCCAGCGCCTTGGCCACCTGGCCCGACGCCCCCGAGATCGACAGCTGCCCCCCCAATTCCTTGGCGACGCTTCGCACCATCAGCAGCATCCACATCCCCGCCGAATCGATGAATTCCACATCGGTCAGATCGAAATGCCAATCCCGGTTGCCGGCCGCCCGCATGTCATCAGCAATGCGCGCAAACCCCGCCTGTGTCGGCAAGGTCATGCGACCGACGCAATAGACGACGGCCCGCCCTTCGTCACCAGGAACAATGCGATACTCCAAACCGCCCTCCTTGCGAGACCCGCCGGCCAGGAGACTTCCCCAAGTCCCCTTTTCCCACTGCACAACCGGCATGCCGAGCGTCACAACTTTGCCCCGCCATCATGCCTTATCCATAAAGGCGGGACAATTCATCCTTAAGGAATGGATGGCTTTACGGTTCGACCTGAATCAATTCGTCGAAACGGGCCAGATTCAAAGCCTTGGAGACCTGGCCCTGCGCACCCTTCAGGGTCAGCCGGCCCTTATGTTCGCCCAGCACGTCGCGAGCCATCAGCAGCATGCCGAGCCCGGCCGAGTCGATAAACTCCAGGCGCGACAGCTCCAGCACCCAGGACTTACCCTCGGACGCCTTCAATTCTTCGGTGATGCGCATGAAGGCCGTGGAGTTGCTGAAGGTCAGTCGTCCACTGCATTCGATCACGGATTTGCCGGCATCCCCTTGATAAATACGATATTCCAACTCGACCTCCCCCCTTGAACGGCCGTCAGCCGTTACGGATCTGCGCGATGAAGCGGTCGGCGTTCTCGTGCAGCACCACCGCCTGCTTAGAAAGTTCATCTGCAGAACAATACACTTCAACCGCCGCGCGTCCAGTCTCGGCTGCAGTTCGGGCCATTTCCGTCACACTTCCCACCACCTCGACCGAGGTCTGGCTGACATTGGCGACGCTGCTGGTGATCATGGTGGTGGCTTCGCTTTGATGGCGCACCGCGTCGTTCACCTCGCCAGAAATATGATCCACCTCCTCGATGGTCACGCGGATGGTGTCGATCGCCGAAACCGCCGTGCGGGTGGCGTCCTGGATCGACTGCACCTGCACGGTGATCTCTTCGGTGGCCTTGGCGGTCTGCGAGGCCAGATGCTTGACCTCGTTGGCGACCACCGCGAAGCCCTTGCCGGCCTCGCCAGCCCGCGCCGCTTCGATGGTAGCGTTCAGCGCCAACAGATTGGTCTGACTGGCGATGTCGTTGATCAGGCTGACCACGTCGCCGATGCGCTGGGCCGCCTCGGTCAGGCCACGCACCAGGGTGTCGGTCCGGCGGGCTTCCTCGACCGCGCGGCGCACGATCTCGGACGAGCGATGAGCCTTGGCGCCGATATCGCCAATCGCCGCCGCCAGAGTGTCCGCCACCTCGGCCATGGACTGGATGGTGTGGGAACTGGCGGTCGAGCTTTCGGCGGTGTTCTCGGCCTGATGCCGGGTGGATTCGGCGGTTTCGCGCAAAACCTCCGACATGTCGCGCATTTTGCCGACGGCAGTTTCAACGGTGGTCAGCACCGACGAGAAATTACTCTCGAAATCCGAAGCCAGGGCCAGGATGGCGGTCTTGCGTTCCTGCTCGCCGCGCAGGCGGATCTCTTCCTGCTCGCGGCGCAATGCCTCGACCCGCTGGGCGTTTTCCCGGAACACTTCCAGGGCGGCGGCCATTTCACCGATCTCGTCCGAACGCTCGCGACCCGGTACCGCAACCCCCAGATCGCCGTCGGCGACCTTATGCATGGTGTCCGCCATCGCCACCACCGGACGGGCGATGGCCAGGCCGACCATCAGTCCCAACACCACGGTGATCAGGCCGGCGCCGGCCACGGCTGACAGGATCACCGCATTCATGCGGTCCATGCTGTCCTGATTGGCGGCGCTCTGGCGGTTATATTCATCGGCGGTGTCGGTAGAAATTTTGACGATGATCGGCATCAGCTCGTTCTGCGCCACCGCTTCAAGATCAAGGCGCAGCACCTCGACCTTGGCGCTTTCGGCGGCCACCACCTCGAACTGAGTATTATAAGCATCGAGATCGGTGACGATGCGCTTCTTCAACTCGCGATCGCCCAGGCTCTCCAGGCGCTTGCCCAGAGCGGCGACCTGATTGGACACCACCGCCACCAAGGCCTGATCGTGCGAGGCGTTGAAATCCTTTTCACCATGGCGCATGCGCAGGAAGTCGGCATCGAACTCGCCGGCATCCGGGCCGCTGATCTTGCCGATGGACTGTTCCAGCGTCTCGGCGGCCTTGGCCAGATCGGCGCGCATGCCGCTGGTGTCATCGAAGCCGAGAGTATTCAGAGCGTCGATAATGTCGTCGAAGGCTTGCAGATATTTGCCGACCACATTCTCGGCGGTGTCGAGATCGGCGGTCTGGCTTTTGTCCGACAGATTGTCGCGCACCGCCTGCTCGGCCTCGGCCGACTGGCCGACGGCGACGGCATGGCGATCCACCAGGGTCTGGTCGTGGGTCAGGAAGAACTGCGCCTCGAGCACACGGGCTTCGGAGATGGCGCGGTAAAGCGAATGCGCGGCTTCCTGCCGCTTGGCCAGGGTATCCATCGCCGCCCGCTGTTGGGCCTGCTGATGGCTGACATAACCGTCGATGATGCCGATGACGACGAAGCCCAGCAGAGCGATCAGGCTGACGAAGCCGATCTGCCAGCCGACTCCCACCTTGGACAGAAGGCGAGTCATAATGTTTCCCGAAGCCTTTCTTTTGACGCGATATTTCAACCGCTTTGGCCTCACCCGGGCGCCATGAAAACCGAAGCCATTCCTAACGGCAACAAGAATATGACGGGCGACTCGAAAAAACAGACCCAATATCTTGTGAATTAAGCCTTTTGGACTATAACCTAAGACTTAGCGCAACCCCAGCGCGCGCAACACAAACCCCTCTACCTGCACAACGATCGTTTTCCAGTCGCCGTCCGACAGCGTTTCCTTCCCCAGCACCTTCCTGACCTGCACCTCGAAGTCGGCATAATGCTGGGTAATCGCCCATAGCATCATGAAGAAATGCCGGCCATCGACGGGGGCGATCAGCCCCTTCTCGGCCCATCCTTCGACCACCTTGTCCTTGCCGGCGATGCCGCGCTGGACCAGATCGCCCAAGGCCTCGCCCAGCACGCCGGCGCCGTGAATGATCTCGTTGGCAAACACTTTCGAGCCCGAGGCCCGGCGTTTCGAGAATTGCAGTTTCGAGCGGATATAAGACGACACTGCGCCCGCCGGATCGGCCTCGGGACGAAAGCCGTCCATATCCAGCCGCCAGGCCGACAGGATGTCGTCCAGTACGGCGCGGTAAAGCTCTTCCTTGGTGCCGAAATAGTAATGCAGATTGGCCTTGGGCAGACAGGCCCGGCGGGCGATCTCGGACATGCTGGCGCCAGTAAAGCCCCGTTCTGCAAACACTTCCTCTGCCGCCGACAGGATCACTTCCTGGTTATGACGCCGAATGGACGCCTTACGCGGCTCCCCGGTCGAGGCTGCCCTGGCCACCCGAACCCCCTTGGTAAAATAAGACGGCGGAGGGTGCCCTACAGGCAATCCCTCCGTCAACTTATACCTTGATTAAAGCCCCAGAGCGTCCTCGGCCCGCTGCAAGGGCAGCTTCAGCGCCTCGGCCACCGCCGCATGGGTCACCTTTCCGGCATGCAGATTAAGGCCGGTGCGCAGGTAAGGGTCGTCGCCACAGGCCTTCTTCCAGCCCTTGTCGGCCAGCGCCAGCACATAAGGCAGCGTGGCGTTGTTGAGCGCGAAGGTCGAGGTCCGAGCCACCGCGCCGGGCATATTGGCGACGCAGTAATGCACCACCCCTTCCTCGATATAGGTCGGGTTGTCATGGGTGGTGGGCCGGCTGGTCTCGAGGCAGCCGCCCTGATCGATGGCGATATCCACCACCACCGAGCCCTTCTTCATGCGGCGAAGCAGATCGCGGGTCACCAGCTTGGGCGCGGCGGCGCCCGGGATCAGCACGGCGCCGATCACCAGATCGGCCTCAAGCACCGCCCGTTCGACCGCCGCCGTGGTCGAGAACAGGGTCTTCACCTTGCCGCTGAAATGCAGGTCCAACTCGCGCAGACGCGGCATCGAGCTGTCGAGGATGGTCACATCGGCCATCAGCCCCGCCGCCGTCTGGGCCGCATTGGTGCCGGCGACGCCGCCGCCCAACACCACCACCTTGGCCGGCGGAACGCCCGCCACGCCGCCCAGCAGAATGCCGGCGCCGCCGCTTTCCTTCTCCAGGCAACGGGCGCCGGCCTGAATCGACATGCGCCCGGCCACCGCGCTCATCGGCGCCAGCAGCGGCAGGCCGCCCAGCTTGTCGGTCACGGTCTCGTAGGCAATGGCGGTACAGCCGCTTTTCAGCAGGCCCTTGGCCTGTTCCGGATCGGGAGCCAGATGCAGATAGGTGAACAGAACCTGGTTCTCGCGCAGATTCAGGATTTCCTGAGCCTGCGGCTCCTTGACCTTCACCACCATGTCGGCGGCGGCGAACACAGCATGGCCGGTCGAGGCGATCTGCGCCCCCGCGGTGCGATAGTCGTCGTCAGAGAATCCGACGCCGACACCGGCCCCGGTTTCCACCACCACATGATGGCCATGGGCCACCACTTCGCGCACCGAAGCAGGGGGCAGGCCAACGCGATATTCATGGGTCTTCACTTCCTTTGGCACGCCGATCAGCATTTTATCGCTCCTTCAAGGACGTACGCCGTTTCTTATCCCTGCCCCCAGTGCAGCACCAGCCAGAGACAAGGTCAAGTGATGCAGCCGTTTAATCGCGTTTTGTAAGGGGCATCGGCGCTGCCTCCCGCCGCGCCCGCTCCCAGAATGCAGCCCTAAACAAAAGAATAATGTCGGCAATTAAGTATAATCGTGAAAAACAAACAGATTCAGGCTATCCCTATGTTGCGCCGCACCTATAATAATTATGGTTACTTTACATAACATAGCGTTCAGTTAATCCAATTGGCATAGGACGGAAATCGTCATGAACTCCAGGATCGATCAGGAAGCCCGTCTGCGTTATCTGGGAATCGACGAGGATGTCCGTCGAACGCTGCAAGAGTTCCGTCAGATCGTCGGACCGAAGATGGATCAGGTGGTCGATGATCTTTACGTCGTCATTGACCAGTTCCCCGGAGCCGCCGCCGCTTATAAGCGCCTGGGCAGCTATGAAGACCTGAAGAAGGGGCAGAAGGCGCGGGTGCTGGACACCCTGCTGACTGCCCGTTTCGACGATGCCTATTTCTCGTCCATCGTCACGGCCTCGATCGCGCGGGCCAAGGCTGGGATCGAGCCGCGCTGGTATGTCGGCGGCCTCTGCCGGCTGGGCTGGAATCTGGTGCGCGCCGCCCAGGAACTGCTGGTCAAAAACCCCAAGAAACTGGCCGCTACCGTGATCGCCATCAACAAGGCGATGGCGCTGGAGGTGGAGATGGCGGTGTCGATGTATATCGACGCCAGCAATGACGAAGCCCGCAAGCAGCTGAACCAGCATGCCGATACCTTCGAGGAGAAGATTTCCTCGATGGTGCATGTGGTGGCCTCGTCGGCCTCGACCTTGCAGACCACCGCCGAGACGCTGGTCACCAGCGCTCATCAGGCGGCGCATCAGGCTGGAGCCGTCAATGAATCCGCCCAGGCGGCATCGGGCAATGTAGAGACCGTGGCCGCCGCCACCGAAGAGCTGTCGGCCTCGATCCATGAAATCAGCCGTCAGGTCAGCCAGTCCAATCAGATCGCCGCCGCCGCCGTCGAGGAAGCCGGCCGCACCAACGCCATGGTGCAAGGCCTGGCCGAAGCTGCCGGCAAGATCAGCGAGGTGGTCAAGCTGATCAACAACATCGCCAGCCAGACCAATCTGCTGGCGCTGAATGCGACCATCGAAGCCGCGCGGGCCGGCGAGGCCGGCAAGGGCTTCGCCGTGGTGGCGAATGAGGTGAAGAACCTCGCCAACCAGACCGCCAAGGCCACGGACGAGATTTCCGGCCAGATCAACGCCGTGCAGTCGGCGACCAAGGATGCCGTCGGCGCCATTCAGGGCATCAGCGGCACCATCGGCCGCATCAGCGAGATCGCCAGCGCCATCGCCGCCGCCGTCGAGGAACAGGGTGCCGCCACCCAGGAAATCGCCCGCAATGTCCAGCAGGCGGCGCAAGGCACCCAGACGGTGACCAGCACCATCGGCTCGGTCAGCCAGGCCGCCGACGCCACCGGCAATGCGGCGCAACAGGTGCTGCAATCCTCGAACGAGCTGAACCGTCAGTCCGACCAACTGGCCGCCCAGGTCACCAGCTTCCTTCAGATCATCCGCAAGGATCGGTGATCTATTTAAAATCAATATGTTATATCGTCACCCTCGCGCAGGCGAGGGTCCATGCTGAAGCCTCTAAATGGCAGACAGATGGATCCCCGCCTGCGCGGGGATGACGACATAACTAATTGAAATCACTTTAAATTTCCTGAATATCCAGCACGCCGGTCATGCTGCGCACCGCCGCCATCAGGGCCGGCGTCAGGGCGTAGGAGCCGGACAGCCTAGCCTCGACCTCGCGGTTGCCGGCGCGGGCGATCAGCACCAGCTGCCCCTTGCCGCGCGGTTCCTTGGCGATGATCTCGCGCAAGGGTCCAATTGGGGTTTCATCGCCGATCACGATCTTCAAACCCGCTGCCGCAGCGGCGGCGGCTTTATCAAGGCTTTCAACGGCTTGCCCGGTGAGCTTGAGCACGTCTTCTTCGATCCGCGCCTCGACCGTCACCAGCAGCGGCGTATTGGGTTCCAGCATCTCGCGGCAGGAGGCCAGCACTTCCGAGAACAGCATCACCTCGAACAGGCCCGACGAGTCCGACAGGGTAATGAAGGCATAGCGGCTGCCACGGCTGGAGATGCGCTCCTGCTTGGCGTTCAAGGTGCCGGCCAGCTTGATGCGGCTCTTGCCGCCAGCGGCCAGATGGCGGGGAACCTCGGAGATCTTCAGCACGCCCAGACGCTGCAAGGACCGGCCATAGGTATCCATCGGATGGGCCGACAGATAGAAACCCACGGAATCGAATTCCTGCTGCAGCTTCTCGATGGGCGACCAGTCGGAACGATTCGGCAGCACGATCTTGGTCTGTGTGGCGGGACCGCCGAACAGGCTGGACTGACCCGACTCGCGGTCTACCGCCGCCGCCTGGGCTTCCCGCAGAATAATCTCAATCGCTTCAAAGAGTTTGGCGCGGTTCTTCTCCAGCCCATCAAAGACGCCGGCCCGCACCAGATTTTCCATCTGCCGCTTATTGATGGCCTTGGCATCCATGCGACGAGCAAAGTCCCCCAAATCCTTGAAAGGACCGCTCTTTTTCCGCTCGGCCACCAACGCGTCCATGGCCGCCGCACCAACATTCTTGAGCGCCGCCAGGGCATAGCGCACCGCCAGCGATCCATCGGCCTGCGGCTCGACCCAGAAATCCGGCCCCGACTTGTTGATGTCGGGCGGCAACAGCTTGATTTTCAAGCGGTCCAGTTCCTGGCGATAGACGTTCAGCTTGTCGGTATTGTGCATGTCATAGGTCATCGTGGCGGCGATGAACTCGACGGGGTAATTGGCCTTCAGCCAGGCGGTCTGATAGGCCACCAAGGCATAGGCGGCGGCGTGCGACTTGTTGAAGCCGTAGCCGGCGAACTTGTTGACCTGATCGAAGATTTCGTTGGCTTTGGTGCCGTCCACACCACGGGCCACAGCGCCGTCGCAGAAGATCTTGCGCTGGTTATCCATCTCCTCCTTGATCTTCTTACCCATGGCGCGGCGTAAGAGATCGGCGCCGCCCAGGGTGTAGCCGGACAGTTCCTGGGCGATCTGCATCACCTGTTCCTGATAGATCATGATGCCGTTGGTTTCGGTCAGGATCCATTCCAGGCGCGGATGCATATAGTCGGGCTCTTCGCGCCCGTGCTTGACGTTAATGTAATGCGGGATGTTGTCCATCGGGCCGGGGCGATAGAGCGCCACCACGGCGATGATGTCCTCGAAGCGGTCGGCCTGCATCTTGCGCAGCACGTCGCGCATGCCTGAGCTTTCCAGCTGGAACACGCCCACCGTCTCGCCCCTGGCCAGCATCTCGTAGGATTTCTGGTCGTCCAGCGGAATGGCCGGCAGATCGATCTCGACCTTTTGCGCCCGGCGCACATTGTCCACGGCGCGATAGATCACCGACAGCGTCTTCAGGCCCAAGAAGTCGAACTTCACCAGCCCGGCGCTTTCCACCCATTTCATATTGAACTGGGTCACCGGCATGTCGGAACGCGGATCTCGGTACAGCGGCACCAGCTCGTCCAGCGGGCGGTCGCCGATCACCACGCCGGCGGCGTGGGTCGAGGCATGGCGGTAAAGACCTTCCAGCTTCATGCCGATATCGAGCAAATGCGCCACCTGCTCGTCGGTCTGCTGCATTTCCTTGAGCAGCGGTTCCTGCTCGATGGCGTCCTTCAGGCTGACCGGATCGGCGGGGTTGTTCGGCACCAGCTTCGAGATGCGGTCCACCTGACCATAGGGCATCTGCAACACGCGCCCCACGTCGCGCACCACCGCCTTGGCCTGCAATTTACCGAAGGTGATGATCTGGGCGACCTGCTCGAAGCCGTACTTCTCCTGCACGTAATGGATCACCTGTTCGCGCTTGTCCTGACAGAAATCGATATCGAAGTCAGGCATCGAGACGCGTTCAGGGTTCAGGAATCGCTCGAACAGCAGGCCCCAGCGCAGGGGATCGAGGTCGGTGATGGTCAGCGCCCAGGCCACCGATGAACCGGCGCCCGAACCACGGCCCGGCCCCACCGGCACGTCATGGGCTTTGGCCCATTGGATGAAGTCGGACACGATCAGAAAATAGCCGGGGAAGCCCATCTGGATGATCACATCCAGCTCGAACTGAGTGCGCTCGCGGTAAGGCTTGGCAGCCTCTTCCCGCTGCTCCTCGGTCATCTCGGGCAGGAAGACATGCTTTTCCAGACGCATCTCAAGGCCTTCCCAGGTCTTCTGGGTCAGCACATCGGCCTCGGTCAGGCCGGGCATGCGATAAGGCGGCAGGATCGGCTTGCGCTTCTGCACCATATAGGCGCAGCGCTTGGCGACGATCAGGGTGTTGTCGCAGGCCTCGGGGATATCGGCGAACAGAGCCCGCATCTCGGTGGCCGATTTGAAGCGATGTTCCGGCGTCAGGCGGCGGCGGTCATCCATGCTGACATAAGCGCCATCGGCAATGCACAACAGCGCATCATGGGCTTCATACATTTCGGCCGAGGAAAAGAACGGCTCATTGGTAGCCACCAGCGGAACGTCGTGCCGATAGGCCAGATCGATCAGCCCCGGCTCGATACGGTCCTCAACCTCCAGCCCATGGCGTTGCAGCTCGACATAAAGCCGGTTCGAGAAAGCCGCTTTCAGGCGCAGCAACATCTCTTCGGCGCGGTCGGGATGGTTCTCGGCCAGGAGCCGCCCCACCCCGCCCTTGGGCCCGCCGGTCAGGCAGAGCAGCCCATCCGACCGGCCTTCCAGGTCTTCGAAGGTCACCTGCGGCGTCTCGCCGCCATCGGTGGCCAGGAAGGCCTTCGAGATCAGCTTCATCAGATTGGCATAGCCGGCTTCCGACTGGGCCAGCAGCACGATCTGATCGGGCTCGGGCTTTCTGCCCGCATCCTTGCCGGCGCCAAAACCCTTGGCCTCTTCCTCGGCGCGGCGGATATGCAATTGCACGCCGATGATCGGCTGAATGCCCGCATCCGAACAAGCGGTCGAGAACTCCAATCCGCCGAACAGATTGCCGGTATCGGTGATCGCCACCGCCGGCATGGCGTATTTGGCCACGAGCTTGGTCAGCTCCTTGACCTTGATGGCGCCCTCGGACAGCGAATAGGCGGTGTGACAGCGAAGATGGACGAAATCAGCGTGTGGCATGCCGGCAGCCTAGCCGATTTCTCCGCAAGGGGAAATGGGGCCGATCACAGCATGAAGCCGATGCTGACCCGCAAGCCGGGCTGGTTGTCCTCCAGCAGGATTTGCCCGTGATGCAGCCCGGCGATGGCGGAAACCATGCTGAGGCCCAGCCCGAAGCCTGTGGAATGACGGCTGGCATCCATACGATAGAAGCGCCGCAGCACCTTTGGCCGCTCGGTCTCGGGGATGCCAGGGCCATTGTCGGCCACCGATAGCAGCGCCACGCCCCCTGCCCGTTTGACCGAAATACGGATCATCGATCCGGCGGGGGTATGGCAGAGAGCGTTCTCCACCAGATTGACCAGCAGCTGGCTGAGCAACTGCTGATCGCCCGGCAGCGTCACCCCCGGCTCGATCTCGGCGGTCAGCGATCTGCCGCCATCCTCGGCCACCGGCTGATAGGTCTCGAAGATGGTCTGGGCCAGCTCTGACAGATCGACCGACTGGAACCCGGCCCGCCGCGCCTTGGATTCGATCTGGGCGATGCGCAGCAAGGCCCCGAACATATCTTGCAGCCCGGCCACGTCTTCCAGGGCGGCATCGACTGTCTGCTCGAACTCTTCGACGCTGCAGGCGGTGATGCGGGCCCGCTCCAGACGCTGGCGCAAGCGGCTTAGGGGGGTGCGCATGTCATGGGCGATGTCGTTGGTGACCTGCTGCATCCCCTCCATCAGTTCCTGGATGCGGTCCAGCATATGGTTGAGATTGACCGACAGAGTCGAGAACTCGTCATGGCCCGAACCGACCGGAATGCGCCGATGCAGTTCGCCGGCCATGATGCTGCCGACCGAGGCGTTCACCTTGTCGAGCCGACGCAGGAAATTGCGCCCCAGCAACATGCCCGCCCCCAAGGCCACCGCCAGCGTGACGGCAAAGCCGATGGCGAAGCTGTTCTCCATGAAGTCGGTCAGCTCGTCCAGCTCGTCCATATCCCGCGCCACCAGCAGCAATCCGCCATTGGCAAGCCGCTTGGCAAAGGCGCGCAGCTGGGTGGGGTCGCCATCCTTGCTGGTCTGATCGGGAATCTCGAAATTCTGCCAGCCCTCGATCACCGCTTGCGGCGGCAGATTGCCGGCCATCCGCTGGCCGTCGCGGTCCTGCAGCAGATAGATGAATTCGCGGGTGCTGGGAGCCGACAGACGTTCGGCAATCACCTGAGCCATGTCGGCTTGCCCCTGGCTCTCCAGCGAGGCCATCTCGATCAGCAAGGACTGGTCGATCTGCCGCTCGATGAAACGGGTCGAGGCCCAATAGATCAGCCCGAACACCAGCATGGCGATCAGGCTGAACAGCAAAGCCGACAGCGCCGCCAGCCGGAAGCTGGGCGTTTTCAGAAGTCTAGGAAGCGGCACGGATCAGATATCCCGTTCCCCGCACCGTCTGGATCATCTCTTGCGCAAAGCCCTTGTCCAGTTTCTGGCGCAGGCGGCTGATATGGGTTTCCACCACATTGGTGCGCGGGTCGAAATGGAAATTCCAGACATGCTCGAGCAGCATCGAGCGTGTCAGCACCTTGTCGGCATTGCGCAGGAAATATTCCAGCAATTGCCATTCGCGAGGCAAAAGCTCGATCTCGATGCCGTCGCGATGAACCTTGCGGGCCACCAGATCCATCTGCAGCCCACCCAGGCTCAGCATCGTCTCGACCGCCGCCATGGGCGGGCGTCGGCCCAGAGCCGAAACGCGGGCCAGCAGTTCGACAGTGGCGAAGGGCTTGGTCAGATAATCGTCGCCGCCCGCCTGCAAGCCGGTCACCCGGTCATCCACTCCGTCCAGGGTGCTGAGGAACAGCACCGGCGTGCGGATGCCGTCGCGGCGGATGGATTGTACCAGCGACAGACCATCCAGCCCCGGCAGCATGCGATCAACGATCAACAGATCATGGCGACCGGCCCGCGCCTGCTCCAGCCCGATCGCGCCATCGGGGATATGGCTGGGGGCATGCCCGTCTTCGCGCAGGGCGGTCAGGATATGGTCTGCTGTCTCGGCATCGTCTTCGATCAGCAGGATGTTCATCTCGGGGCTCATGCCTTGTCGTCTGGAGGTGCGGCGCGGGACAGGCAGAAGCCATCCCCATGCAGCCAGCAGTCATGATCCGGCGGATGGTCGTCCAAACGCAACATCTTTACCGCATGTCCCTGCCCATTCGACAAAGCGGCATCGAAAGCGGCCATGCGATCGGGCTGGCGCAGGCCCTGGCAGGGATAGAACAGCACGCAGCTCAACACCTGCGCCTTGAAAATATCGGGATTGGCCGTGCGGGAAAAATGGAACTGCAGCCCATATTCCAGCGCCCCGGTCATCGGCAGGGTCAGACAGCCATCCGGCCCCAAAGCATCCAGCCAGCGGCGCGGCAGCGAGGCCATGCCGCAACTGGCGAAGATGCGGTCCAACTGCGGCAGGTTCAGCGACAAGGCATCGCCCACCACCTCGATATTTTTCCACGAGGCCAGATTGGCGCGGGCCACGCGGTTCAGCAGCGGATCGATCTCGGCGGCGATCACCCGCCCCGTCGGGCCGACCAGTTCGGCGATGACGGCGCTGAAATAGCCCATTCCGGCGCCCACATGCAGCACCGTCTGGCCAGGACGGATATCGGCGAATTGCAGGGCGCGGGCCACCTTAGCCGGATTGCCGCTATGCAAGGAACGATTGGGATCGATGACCACGCCGACGCCATGCAGGATGCGGCGCGGATTGGCATCGGGGGTCAGATAGCAAAGCCCATCCGAAGACTCGGCCAGCCAGGGACCGGGCGGCAGAAAGTCTTCACGCCGGACAGAGGCCAGCGCCGCCAGCAGCCGCTGATCGGTCAGGCCGCCCAACGCCGCCAGCTCCTCGGCATAGCGTTGCCGCTCGTCGGGCAAGACGTCGGGAAAATGCGGGATCATGGCGGCGGCGATCTGCGGCATCTTGGGGGCCGGCTCCGTTCTGCAAGGAGTATTGAACGGAAGCCTGCCATAAAGCCGGCGCGGATTTTCTATACAAATTTGTATGATTTCCGCGCCTGTACAGAGGAGAAAACATCGATATTCTGCTGAGGCGATGTCCGGTCAAACATGCCCTTTGCCGAGCATCAGAGGTGAGATATCGGCGATGATGACAGAGCCGATATTTCACTGATCTTGAAAGACAACTGACTGGAGCTTCGCGATGTCTATTTCCGCTTTGTCCGGCAATGCCGGTTCGGTGAATTATCAGCAGCTGGCTGCTCAGGCTCCCGCCGCCAAGCAGGACAGCCCGAACGATGGCGACGCCGACGATATCAAGGCCGCCGCCCAGACCCCGCAGACCAGCCAGCAAAGCGCTGCCTCGTCGGTTAATCTGAACGGGCGCGTCAATATTCTGGCGTGATGATTTTCTTCCCCCGACCTTCAAGGCGATATGGTCTTGAGGTCGGGGGAGCCAAGCGTCATTGGACATGACGGTCATTGTCTTAGCTACAAAAGCAATATTTCTACTTATGAATTCATCAGAAATTATAATAACAATTGTCACGAAATATCATAACGCCTTGCAGGTTAGATTGTGATGCCATAAAGTCCGGGCTTCATCCCTCGCACAGCGCGTGACAATCGATCAGCTCATGCTTGATGCAAACACGATCTTCATAGTTGGCCTGCTCCTTATCTTGGTGGAGTGCGCCATTGCATTTTTCATCCGGCACAATCACCAAGACATTAGCGGCATCAAGGAAATTACCGGCTGCTACCTGATTATGCCGTTTGGCTATGTCATCATCATTTTTTTCAGGAATTTCCCCGGTATCCTTATCGGGAACGCCATTTTGAATACATCGCTTGCCCTGTTTGGCGTAGGGCTGGCCCGCTTTCTCGAAGCCCCTCATAGCCGCCCCAACATCGTCAAAATCACCCTTGGCGCATCATTGATCTATTGGGGGCTGTGCCTCACCATTGCCCCAGATGCCATCATCATCAGAATTCATGCCTTCACCATTCTGACGCTTTGCATCAATGCCTGGATGATCCACACGATCATCATCAGCACTAAAATCTCCAGAATGATCAAAGTCAGCATGGCCGGCATCATTGCAGCAGAATCGATCGCTCACGTCATACGCTCTATCTTGAGCCAGTTTCAGTCACCCGAGCTTCTGGCCAAGACTCCAACGCCCGCATGGTTCAATCTTGGCAATAACATTTATGCCAACATCATGTTTTTGCTTGTGTTATCGCTGATGATCAAAAAAGCCTACAGCACAACTGCCGCTGTTCCGCAGGTCGATGATGCAGGCGCCAAGACTGCCGAGCCGTCCAACGAAACCTGGTTGCTGTCGGCGACGCGATGGGAACTGACCACACCGGGGGGCTTGTCTCTCAGCCTGACCGCAGCAGAATACGGCCTGCTGGAGGTATTCAGCAATGTGACCTCCGGCACGACGTTATCTCGAGACGAAATATATACGAATCTTCCCAAAAACATCTTGAGCAGCCCGTCAAATCTGGACGCTCTTATTCGCCGTATCCGCAAGAAAATCCTTGAGAAAACTGGCGAGACGATCCCCATTAAAACCGCTTACGGCGTAGGCTATGTCTATACCGCCCCTATTCAATCCAAGAGTTGATCAGCCTTACGCTGTCGCATCCAACAGCATCACCTGGAACAGCTTCAGGAAATGCTGGTCCAGATGCTGGGTCATTTCGTCGGTCATGATCTTGATGGCCTTTTCCGGCTCCATCGGCGGCTTATAAACGCGCCGGTCGGTCAGGGCCGAGAACACA
>Ga0182038_10000215_pt1 | contig 29158 bp, 27 predicted proteins | sample sta12Can44000108_FD_125976 | JGI IMG/M metagenome (GOLD analysis project Ga0182038, IMG submission 125976) | Lab enrichment of tropical soil microbial communities from Luquillo Experimental Forest, Puerto Rico - statanox.12C.anox.44.000.108 | ecosystem: Environmental > Terrestrial > Soil >...
TTCCTTCAGACGAACCGCTTCCTCGACGGCAATCTCGTCGAACGGGTTCATCGAAAACTTCACGTTCGTCGTCTCGACACCGCTGTGATCCGCCTTAACGCGGATCTTCACGTTGTAATCGACCACTCGTTTGACAGCGACCAAAGCCTTCATGGTGTTTCGGCAGTCCCCGGATGGGCCGTAGATACGGCAGGTGGTGGTGAGGCGGGAGATTATCCCTAAAAATAAGATTTGTTTTGCAGCGCAGCATAGGATGCCGACATTTTATTGTCAACCGGCACCCCAAAATTGAACGAAATGTTCATCGATTGGCGCCGGGCTTCCAGAGCACGTCGGCGGCGCCGTTTTCGTTGAGGCGTCTTGCCAGTACGAACAGATGGTCCGAGAGGCGATTGGCATAGGCGACAGCCTGGGGATTCACCTTCTCGATTTCCGACAGAGCGGTGATCAGTCGTTCGGCCCGGCGGATCACCGTGCGGGCATGATGCAGATGCGCGGCCGCCGCAGAGCCGCCCGGCAGGATGAAGCTTTTCAGAGGCGACAGCGCCTCGTTCATGGCGTCGATTTCCTGTTCCAGCCGCTCGACCTGCGAGGTGACGATGCGCAAGCCGCCGCTTTCGCCCTCGGTTTCGGGAACACAGAGATCGGCGCCCAGATCGAACAGATCCTGCTGGATGCGTTCCAGCATCAGATCGTCGGGATGATTCTGGGTGTGAAGGCGCGCCAGGCCCAGCACGGCATTGGCTTCGTCGACGGTGCCATAGGCCTCGACCCGCAGGTCGTGCTTGGCCACGCGGCGGCCATCGCCCAGCGAGGTTTGGCCTTTGTCGCCCCCTCGGGTATAGATACGGGTCAGGGTCACCATGATGCCGACTATCTCCTTCCCTATTCCTGCCGTGGCTGCGTCATGCTATAGCGCACAGGGCCGGAATGGCTATAATCCCAAGCCGCTCCGATTCCAAGGCTTCTAAGACCCCAAAGGTTCCATGCGTTTTTCGCCTCTTCTCAGCGTCTATATCTGCCGGAACTTCCTGGCGGCCTTTTTGGGCGCGCTGGGGGTGATCATGGGATTGATCTATCTGTTCGACGTGGTCGAGCTGTTGCGCCGCGCCGCTACCCACGGCGATGCCGGCTTTCTGAACATCCTCGAACTGGCGCTGATGAAGCTGCCGCAGATGGTCGAGACCATTCTGCCGTTCGGCGTGATGATCGGCGCCATGGCCTGTTTCTGGGGCATGACCCGCAGCCGCGAGCTGGTGGTGTCGCGCTCCGCCGGCATTTCGGTCTGGCAGTTCCTGGCTCCGGTGGGCGGGCTGGTTTTCGCCATCGGCATCTTGAACATCACCGCCTTCAACCCGCTGGCGGCGGTGATGTACCAGAAATACGAAAAGCTGCAGGACGAAATGGCCCTGCGCGGCAGTTCCAACAACGAGCTGCAGGTGGGTGAAAGCGGGCTGTGGCTGCGCGAAACCCATGGCGACGAGCAGGTGGTGGTGCATGCCGACGCCGTCTGGCAGGAAAACCTGTCGCTGCATTTGCGTGGTGTCAGCGTCTTTGTCTCGGACGTGAATGAGCATTTCGAATATCGGTTGGAAGCGGCGGTGGGCACTCTGGAGCCGTCGCTGTTCCATCTGGAGCAGGTGCAGTTCTATCGCCCCAAACGGCCAGTCGAGGAATTCCCCGCCTATGATTTCGACACCCAGCTGACCATGGCCAGGGTGCAGGACAATTTCGCCGCGCCCGAAACCATCTCGTTCTGGGAATTGCCGAATTTCATTCAGTTCTTCGAGAAAGCCGGCTTCTCGGCCAGCCGACAGAAGCTGTATTTCCAGTCGATGCTGGCCTCGCCGCTGCTGCTCTGCGCCATGGTGCTGGTGGCGGCGGTGTTCTCGATCAAGCCGGACATGCGCTCGGGCGGCATCATGATGCGGCTGGCCTCGGGCGTGCTGGCCGGCTTCATCTTCTATTTCTTCTCGCGCGTGATCTATGCGCTGGGGCTGTCGGCGACGTTGCCGGTGGTGATGGCCGCCTGGATTCCGGCGGTGGTCACCGGATTGGCCGGAACGGCGGCGCTGTTCCATCTCGAGGACGGCTGATGACGGCCGTAGTCGAGCATATGCGCCGTCATGCCCTGGCCTGGGCGATGGCCTCGCTGCTGCTGCTGGTGGCTTTTCCCCAGATCGACCTGGGAATCTCGGGGCTGTTTTATAGCCCGGAGGAAGGTTTCTTCCTGAAGGGCCATTGGCTGTTCGCCTTCATCCTGAAGGGCATGCCGCCGATCCTGCTGGTGTTCACCCTGCTGCTGCTGGTCTGGGGCTTTGGCGGCGACTGGCTGCGCTGGCGCTTTCCCGGGCTGCATCTGCTGCCCGAGATGGCTCCGCGCGCGGCGGCCTTCCTGCTGTCCTCGCTGATCCTGGGGCCGGGCCTGCTGGTCAATTGGCTGCTGAAGGAACATTGGGGGCGGGCGCGGCCCAGCCAGATCATCGAATTCGGCGGCACCGCCCACTACACCCCGCCGCTGATGATGGCGGATCAGTGCGTTTCCAACTGCTCTTTCTCGTCGGGCCATGGCTCGCTGGGCTTTTGGGTGACGGCCTTCGCCCTGCTGGCTCCGCCGCGCTGGCGGCCTTATGCCATGGCGGCGGCGCTGGCCTTCGGCTGCGTCGTCGGCTTCGCCCGCATCGCCATGGGCGGGCATTTCTTCTCCGACACCCTGTTCTCGGCCTATGCCGTGGTGGGACTCAATCTGTTGCTGTGGCGGTGGATTGTGGAGCGGACCAAGACGTAATCATCGGGCTGCCGCCCGAACCCGCTTGGGGATATGGTGATCCAAGGCAGTGGATCGACTGGGCTCAGCACGGTCGGTTGAGGCGTGAGCCGGCTGAAGGATAAGGGCCGCCCGTGAGCGGCCCTTCCTGCTTCTGTTATCAGTTCTGATGGATTTCCATGAAGCCGTCGAACCCATTGTTCTGCGCCACTGGAAAATTCGCGGGCAGGCCAGCTACCAAGGCTCCGCCGGCGACATTGTTAGCCGGTAAGGTCTGGGTGTTCACCATCGCTTGTGGGCGGGCGGGCAAGTTGAAGCCGAGGGGGAACGCGGCTACTGGATTGAAGCCCAGATTAGCCATATTGCCGGCCACGGCGGCCGGGGCAAAACCGATGGGCTTATTGATCGACACTGCTCGCCAGCTGACTCTGATGAAGGCTGGTGCATAGGCATAAAGGTTGCCGTCATTGATATGGCCTATGGCAGCGAAGGGGGCCGCGGATACCTGGACGCAGTAGTAGACGCCCAGCCAGAGTTGCTGTCTGGCACTGGCTTCGAATGCGGCGCTGCGGACCAGGAAGGAATCGATATACCCTTCGACGGTGGCGTGATTGGCATTGGCTTGAGCGGTCAGCGGCGTCAGATTGTTCCAGTTAGCCCCAGAACCACCCCAGCGACCGTTGACCAGATGGCCGCGAATCCAGCCGTTGAAATTGCCGTCTTGGGTAAAGGTTACAGCCGGTCCTCCCGGCAGCAGTTGGTTCCAAAGCTGGCCCACGGCGGTGGGAAGATTGTTGCCCTGAACACCGGGCATGGTCAAATCCGGGCCAAGGATCGCGGCACCGACGGTGCCGCCAAAATTGGTGTTCTGTCGCGGGCACAATCCGCCGTTGTTCGGGCCGATGGTGGTGAAGATGACCTGGTCGGTGGACCAATGGCCGTTGTTGTCATAGACTACTCTGCTCATTGCGATGCATCCCATCTGTTGTCCTGACGGAATGCTGCCTGAAGTATGTCTGTTCGATTGACGGAACCTTTCCGGATCAGATGCTGCTGTGCCGCTTAGCCCAGCGCGCCCCTATTCCCCCGCCATCTCCCGCCGCAAGAACACCACTCTGGCCGCGCCATAGGTGCGTTCGTCAGTGATGCTCCAGCCGGGCAGGGGGGATTTGAAGGGTTCGCCGGCGGCGACTTCCACCACGATCAGGGCGTCTTCGGCGATCCAGCCCTGGGCCAGCAGGGCCGGCAGGGCGGCTTTGGCCAAGCCGCTCTTATAGGGCGGGTCCAGCAAGATGAATTGGAACGGCGCTTTCGCCTTGGCCGGGGCGCAGGCGTCGGCGCGGAGGATCGCTACTTCGCCCTCGGCAGCATTCATCTTTTTGGCATTGGCGTGGATGATGGCGTAAGCCGAGGTGTCGTTTTCGATGAAGGCGACATGGCCGGCCCCACGCGACAGGGCTTCGAAGCCCAATGCGCCGGAGCCGGCGAAGACGTCGAGAACGCGCGCGCCGCGCAGTTCGGGTTCGCCATGCGACAGGATGTTGAACAGGGATTCCCGCACGCGGTCGGCGGTGGGGCGGGTGTTGCGGCCTTCGGGGGCCAGCAGCACGCGGCCCCTATGACGGCCGGCGACGATTCGCATTGGGGGTTCCTTGAGCGGGCTTGTCCGAGGTCAGCTTGCGGGCATGGTTGGCGCGGTTGCCGCTCTTGCCGTCCGGCTTGACGGTGTCGGCCCGCCAGCCGCCGGTCTTCTTACCGGGGTCGCGGGTGCGGTCCTTGTCCTTGGGCGTTGCCGGGTGCAGCTTGGTCGAGGCGCCTTGGACCGCCTTCGGCTTGTCGGCGCCGCCCAGCTGTTCCTTCAGCACGCGGGCGGGGACTTCCTCGGCCTCGCCGGGTTCCAGCAGACCCAGCTGGAAGGGGCCGTAGGCGATGCGGATCAGGCGGCTGACGGTCCAGCCGAGATATTCCATCACCCGGCGGATTTCGCGGTTCTTGCCTTCCTTCAGGCTGACGGTCAGCCAGGCGTTCGAGCCCTGCTGACGGTCCAGCAGTGCCTTGATCGGGCCATAGGCGACGCCATCGACGGTGATGCCCTTTTCCAGCTCGGCCAGTTGCTCGGGCTTCGGCGTGCCATGGACGCGAACGCGATAGCGCCGCACCCAGCCGGTTGAGGGCAGTTCCAGGCGGCGGGCCAGCTCGCCGTCATTGGTCAGCAGCAGCAGACCTTCGGAATTCAAATCCAGTCGTCCGACCGAGATCACGCGGGGCATCCCCTCGGGCATCTTGTCGAAGACGGTGGGGCGGCCCAGTTCGTCCTTGTGGCTGGTGACCAGGCCGGAGTCCTTGTGATAGCGCCACAGGCGGGTGCGCTCGCTCTCGGGAAGCGGCTTGCCGTCCACCAGGATGCGGCTGTCTTCGGTGACCAGGCAGGCCGGACTGGTCAGGCGCTTGCCATCCACCGAGACGCGGCCGTCCTCGATCCAGCGTTCGGCGTCGCGGCGCGAGCAGAGACCGGCGCGGGCCAGTCGCTTGGCGATGCGTTCGCCCTTTTCCGGGGCTTCGGCTTCGGGGGTGGCGTTTTCAGGGGTATCGTCGCTCATGACCGGCAGGCCTCGATGAATGCGGTGAAGATGGCGGCGTCGGCCGGGCTGATATGGTACTCGGGATGCCACTGAACGCCGATGCAAAAGCGTCGGGCCGGGTCTTCGATCCCTTCGATGACGCCGTCTTCGGTGCGGGCGTTCACCAGAATATGGGCCGGCACATCCTTCACCGCCTGATGATGGGCGCTGTTGGTGGGGATGCTGGGCACTCCGGCGATGGCGGCCAGACGGCTGCCGGGGGCCAGGATCACGTCATGTCCCGGCTCGGTGCGCGGGTTGGGCTGTTCGTGGGCCAGGGGGGCCTCGACCTCGTCGGGGATATGCTGGATCAGGGTGCCGCCCAGCGCCACCGCCAGCAATTGCTCGCCGCCGCAGATGCCCAGGATGGGGATGTCGCGCTCCAGCGCGCCCTTGACGATGGCCAGCTCGAAAGCGGTGCGGCGGCCCTTCAGCTTGACCGTCTCATGCTGCGTGGTGGCGCCGAACAGAGCCGGGTCGACGTCGAAGGCGCCGCCGGTGATCACCAGCCCCTGGATTTTGTCCAGATAGGCTTCGGCCAGTTCGGGGTGATGGGGCAGCGGCAGCGGCAGGCCGCCGGCCTGGGCCACGGCGTCGCAATAATTCTGGCGCAGCGCGTACCAGGGCAGCTTGGAATAGCCGCCGGGCTCTTCGCTATCGAGAGTGATGCCGATCAGGGGAATGTTCATGGCGTCACCATAATCAGGCTGTTGGGGCGCGGCAACTCCCCATCTTCACCGATGGGTAACCTTCTTGGGGCTAGAGTGGAATAAATTCCAATTCTGCCTTCGGGGTTCCTCATGTTTCGTATCGGTCCTTTTGTTATCCTGGCGATCCTGATCGTCCTGCTGATGAGCCCGGCTGTGCCGGCTCAGGCCCAGGACAGCGAGGATGCTACCGGATCGCAGCCGGCCAATGCCATGCAGGTCCGTCATTGCCCGGACAATCCGCCCGGCACCTTCAAATTTTTCGAGAAGTCGGGTCAGACCGAGCAGGACAAACAGAGGCTTGAGACCTTGGCTCCCATCGCCAAGCAGCAGAAGTCGGTCTGCATCCTGTCGCTGACCGATCCGGCTCAGCTGCAATCGCGCCGCATCGCTATTCGCCGGGTGATCTGGGTGCGCGATCTGCTGGTCAAGAACGGCGTTCCGCCGACCGTGATCGCCGTCGAGCTGCGCCCCCAGGCCGCCGATCCCGACACCATGCGTCAGGTTCAGGTGATCTTCGGAAAATGACCCCGCTGGAGGCCGCCTTCGCCGAAGCCGAGGCCGCCGCGCAGCGGGGCGAGGTGCCGGTGGGCGCGGTGGTGGTCAAGGATGGCGAGATCATCGCCCGCGCCGGCAATCGGGTCGAGGAACTGTCAGACCCAACCGCCCATGCCGAGGTTCTGGCGATCCGTCAGGCCGGCGAGGCCTTGGGCTCGCCCCGACTGATCGGTTGCGACCTCTATGTCACCCTGGAGCCATGCCCGCTTTGTGCGGCGGCAATTTCCTTCGCCCGCATCCGCCGGCTTTATTACGGCGCTTACGACCCCAAGGGCGGAGCCGTCGATCATGGGCCGCGCTTTTATCAGCAGGCCATCTGCCATCATGCCCCGGAAGTCCATGGCGGGCTGGAGGAGCGCCGGGCCTCGGCGCTGCTGAAGGACTTTTTTACAGTCCGACGCTGATAAATCTGGACGGTTAAAATTAGTTAATGCTAATATTTGCTCCTGTGTTTGATTTCAGGAGTTTCTTCATCATGGTCAAGGATTGGACCCAGCTTGCCGGCGATCTCGGCCCCGCCATCGCGCAACTGCGCAGCGGCATTCCCGAGGTGATGAAGGGCTTTGGGGCCATGGACGCCGCTCTTTACAAGGAGGGCGCCCTGGAGGTGAAGACCAAGGAACTGATCGCCCTGGCGCTGGGCGTGGCGTCTCGCTGCGACGGCTGTCTGGCGTTCCATGCCAAGGCGGCAGTGAAGTATGGCGCTTCCCGCGAAGAGGTGATGGAAGTGCTGGGCATGGCCATCTATATGGGCGGCGGTCCGTCGGTGATGTATGCCGCCATGGCGCTGGAAGCCTATGACCAGTGGGCGGAGAAGGCTAAAACCGCTTAAGTTACTCGGCGGCGAAGCGGTCCCGGTAATCTCCAGGCGTGACACCCAGCTGCCGGACGAAGGCGCGGCGCATGGCGTCGGGGCTGGAAAAGCCGGTCATGCCTGCTACCTGTCCCAAGGGAAGGCCGCCCGACAAGGCATTGCGGGCGGCATCCACCCGCGCTCGCTCGACATAACGGCCCGGCGGCAGGCCGATTTCCGTGGCGAAGACGCGGGCGAAGTTGCGCGGGCTCATGGCGGCCCGCTCGGCCAGTTCCGGCACCGCCAGCGGCTTGTCGAGATTGTCCATAATCCAGCTTTGCACCGCCTTGACCGCCGGGGTCTTGGCCGCCTGTCCCAGCAGATGGGCGGAATATTGGCTCTGCCCGCCTGAACGGCGCAGATAGAGCACCAGATTGCGGGCGATCTCCAATGTGATGTCGGGGCCGCAATCTTCCTCGACCAGCGCCAGGGCCAGGTCGATGCCGGCGGTGACGCCGGCGGAGGTGTAAAGATTGCCGTCCTTGATCCAGATGGCGTCGGCCTCGACGCAGGTATGGCTGTAACGCTCGGCCAGCAGTTCGCTGCTGCGCCAATGGGTGGTGACCCGCCGTCCCTCCAGCAGCCCGGCGGTCCCTAGCAGGAAAGCGCCGGTGCAGACGCCGCCCAGCCGCCGGACCCGCGGGGCCTGAAGGCGAAGCCAGTCTTGCAGGATGGGAGACTTGGCGGCTTCGTGCACCCCCGCGCCGCCGATCAGCAGCAAGGTGTCGATGCTGTCGTTCCGTTGATCAATGCGGGCGTCGGAGAGCACCGACAATCCGCCCGAGCCCCGTACAGGCCCGCCCTCAAGACTGAGAATTTCGATGCGATATTCAAGCTCATCGCCGCGCCCGGCTTCCTTCATGAAACGGTTGGCCTGGGCGAACACCTCGGCGGGGCCGACCAGATCCAGGGTCTGGCAGTTCTCATAGGCGTAAATCGCGATCAGACGGGTTTCAGGCATGGCGGTGGTTCTCCTCGGCGATCATTAGAACGCCGAAGCTGGTTCTGGCACAATGACAACGAACCGTCTTATTCTGCCAGAAGGCGCTGGCGCAGTTCCATCAGCAAGCGGCCCAGATGGTTCTCGCCCTGATCCTTGACCCGGCCCCAGAAGCGATCGCCCCACCAATTCTGGTTGATCAGATCGCGCCGGGCGGTGGCGATCAGGCGGCGGCGCAGGGCGGGGATTTCGAATTTGGCGGCCAACAGTTCTGCCATCACCGTCAGCTTGATCTCTTCCCAGTCGGGGCGCAGCGGCACCGTCTGACCGAAGGTCGCCGCCTGATCGGGGGGAAGGGCGGTCAGACGCTTCCAGGCCTCGGCATCACTGGTTTTTGCTGCCTGAAAGGCGTTTTCCACCGAGGGAAACAAAAAACTATTCCACTCGACAGGGCTGGGATAGAGATTGGACAGGAAGGCCCAATCACCTGAAAAACCATTGATGGAATCAGTCATTGGGGTTCTTCGCCTGTGCTTTCACACTCTATTTAGTGGCGGGGGGAGGGGCGGAGGCTGTCAGAGCTTGCCCCGCCGAAGGTTGCATTATGCCGTATCATCAGGCCTAGGGCGAATTTCCTGTGGCTGAGTCGGAAGAATCGGATGCTAAAAGCTTTTCAGGATGCTATGGTTTGTCGTTTCGCTGATAAAGCGGCGCGAAAAAGGTCTTTTGAAGGATGGTGCGGATCAGGTGGAGCGTGTGATTTTCGGTGGCGGCAGAAGGCCATCGGATGATCAGACGAGACGGCGAGCAGGTCCCTCGGCAGACATAGACGACGACAACTTAACGGAAAGAGTACAACACATGTCATGGCAGCGTGATAGGTCTGAACACCGCCGTCGCGGCGGCGAGCGGCGCCGGGACGATTTCGGCGATTTCGGCGGTGGTTTCGAGGCTGCGCCGATGCGCACCCCCCGTCCCGCCTTCAGCCAGCCCACGGTGGATCAGTCCAACGTCTCGGCCACGGTGAAGTGGTTCAACGCCACCAAGGGCTTCGGCTTCGTTTCCCCCACCGATGGCTCGCCTGACGCCTTCCTGCACATCTCGGCTCTCGAGCGCGCTGGCATTGGCGAAGTCGCCGAAGGTGCCACCGTGGTTTGCGATCTGGGCCCGGGCCAGCGCGGCCCGCAGGTCGTCGCCGTGCATTCCGTCGACATGTCGACCGCTGCTCCCCGCCGTCCGGCTGGCCCGCGTGAGGGTGGCTTCGGTGGCGGTAGCGGTGGTGGCTTCGCCCCCCGTGGCGAGCCCGGTCCGACCGTTGAAGGCCGCGTGAAGTTCTTCAGCGCCGACAAGGGCTTCGGCTTCATCGCCGTGGACGACGGCGGCAAGGACGTGTTCGTGCACATCCGCGCCCTGGAGAAGTCCGGCCTGCGTTCGCTGGAACCCGACCAGCGCGTGCGTCTGACCATCACCCAGGGTCAGAAGGGTCCGCAGGCCGAGAGCGTGGCCATCATCTAATCAGATGATGCCGCAGGCTTTCGCCTGACGCCTGTAAAGCAAAAGGGGCGGCTCTGTCATGGGGCCGCCCCTTTTCGCTTTTTATCTACGTGTTACAATTGTCTCTGTAAGTCATTGTTAAATTGCATACCTATACAGAAGGGTTGCTTGGCATCTCCGCATTTCCCGGCATATAGTAATGTCTGGTAGTAAAATCCATGCCGTTTGACGGAGGGATAATGCATAAGCTAGAGAGCCTTGGGTCTGATCTGGTTGTCTATCTCAGCGGTAAATTCACCCACGCCGATTACCGTGAATTCCTCGATTTTTCCAAAGAGCTGGATTTTACCGGCAAGACCCGTCTGGTCTTCGATCTGACTGAGCTGGATTTTATCGATTCCGGCGGAGTGGGCATGTTGGTGATGTCGGCCGACCTCTGTCAGAAATATAATGCCGAGGTGGTTCTGCGCGGTTCGCATGGGCATGTGCGGACGGTGATCGACAACTCCAATCTGGCTGAAGTCTTCACAGTCATTTGAAAACGATCAAAATTTCGCGGATTTACCATCTGATCAGTGCTACCATCGCCCTTGTGGGGTGATTGCGGGTGTCTGCATGTCCAAGCCGGCCGTGAAATCAGGCCAGACCGACGGGTTCGCCGATGAAACCGCCGAGCAAAGGCTCGAGCGGGTCGAAGCGCTTTGGGCTGCCGACCATAAGCAGCAATTGGAAAAGCTGTCCTTGGCCTCGGCTGAAAATCAGCAGCTGAAGGAAACCGTCAACGCCATCCGTGACTCCATGGAAGCGGCCCGCATCGGCGAGCAGGAACGCATCCAGGCGGCGGCCACCGCAGCCCATGACGAGGTTCGCCAGTTGAAGGCGATGGTGGATGCCCTGCGCGACGAGCTGGAGCGTCGGGCTGCCGGCGAGGCCGAGCGCCTGCAAAAGGCTGTGGCCGACGCCAATGGCGAAATCATTCAGCTGAAGGGCAGCATCAACGCCCTGCGTGACGAGATGGAGGTGCAGCGCCGCCATTATCTCGACGAATCGGGCAAGGCCGAGGTGAATTATCAGCGGGAACTGACGCAGCTGCGCGAGACAATTCAGGATTTGCGCCTGAAGCTGGAGACCGGAAATGCGTGATCGCCGCAAAACCTCTCCGGCCGAGCTGTTCCGGGCCAAGAACCGTACCAAGGCGCAAATGGCCGAACTGCTGCTGGAGGTGTCGAACCGTCTGGCGCTGTCGGTCAATCTGGACGAAGCCCTGCGCACCATGCGCGATATCGCGACGCAGGTGATCGGCACCGAGCGCGGCTCGATCTTCCTCAACGATGGCGCGACGGGTGAGCTTTATTCCCGCATCGCCGGCCGCTTCGCCCGTGAAATCCGCATCCTGAATTCCACCGGCATCGCCGGCCATGTCTTCACCACCGGCCAGGGCCTGCTGATCCCTGACGCCTATGCCGACGACCGCTTCAACCGCACCATCGACCAGCAGACCGGCTTCAAGACCCGCAATATCCTCTGCGTGCCCTTGCGCACCCTGAAAGGCGATGTGATCGGCGTCGCCCAGTTGCTGAACAAGGTGGACGGGCATTTCCAGCCCACCGACATGGGGCTGCTGGAGGCGATCGTCTCGCAGTCGTCGGTGTCGTTGGAGGGCTTCCGCACCATCGAAAATATCGAGCGCAGCCGAAAGCAGGAACTGGAATTCCTGGGCGTGGTGTCCGAGATCAGCTCGGAACTGAAGCTGGGGCCGCTGCTGCAAAAGATCATGGCGGCGATCACCCGCCTGTTGGACGCCGAACGCTCGACCCTGTTCATCAATGACGAGAAGACCAACGAGCTTTATACCGAGGTCGGCCAGGGGCTGGGCGCCACCTCGATCCGGCTGCCCAATCATCTGGGCATTGCGGGTGCGGTGTTCACCTCGGGCCAAAGCGTCAATATCCCGCATGCCTATGCCGATCTACGCTTCAACCCGGCCTTCGACCGTAAGACCGGGTTCTTCACCCGCTCGATCCTCTGCGTGCCGGTCAGCAACAAGAACGGCAAGGTGATCGGCGTCACCCAGGTGCTGAACAAGCGCGGCGGCTCGTTCTCCTCGGACGACGAGGCGCGGCTGAAGGCTTTTACCTCGCAGATCTCGATCGGGCTGGAAAACGCCAAACTGTTCGACGACGTCCAGACCATCAAGAACTATAACGAAAGCATCCTGGAATCGATGACCAACGGCGTCATCACCCTGGATGAAAACGGCCAGATCGTCACCTGCAACGCCGCCAGTCTGCGCATCTTGAAGGTTCAGCCGAAAGACATCATCGGCAAGAAGGCCGAAGAGTTCTTCGACGGCGACAACGGTTGGATGCTGGACAAGCTGAAGGCGGTGGATGAAAGCGACCATGACGAGGTTCTGGTCGATGCCCAGCTGCATGTGGGGGCGGAAACCCTGTCGGTGAACGTCACCGTCATGCCGCTGACGAATGCCGCCGACAAGAAGCTGGGCAAGATGGTGATGATCGAGGACATCTCGTCCGAGAAGCGCATGAAATCCACCATGTCCCGCTATATGGACCCGGCGCTGGCCGATCAGCTGCTGGCCTCGGGCTCGGACTTCCTGGGCGGCCAGTCGGTCGAGGCGACCATCCTGTTCTCGGACGTACGCAGCTTCACCACTCTGTCCGAGGAATTGGGACCGCAGGGCATCATCAGCCTGCTGAACGAATATTTCACCCTGATGGTCGATTGCCTGACCGATCAGGGCGGCATGCTCGACAAGTTCATCGGCGACGCCATCATGGCGGTGTTCGGCACTGCCAAGCGCCATGACGACGATCCGGACCGAGCGGTGCGCGCCGCTATCGCCATGATGACCGAGCTGCAAGGCTTCAACAGCCGCCGCGCCGCCGACGGCAAGCGTCCCATCGATATCGGCATCGGGCTGAATACCGATGTGGTGGTGTCGGGCAATATCGGCAGCCCCAAGCGCCAGGATTACACGGTGATCGGCGACGGCGTGAATCTGGCCTCGCGGCTGGAAAGTGCCTGCAAGCAGTATGGTGCTCATATCCTGGTGTCGGAATACACCATCAAGAAGCTGAAGGGCACCTATCGCTCGCGCGAGATCGACCGGGTGGTGGTCAAGGGCAAGACCAAGCCGGTGGCCATCTACGAGATGGTGGATTTCCACACCGACGACAGCTTCCCCAATCTGGTAGGCGTGCTGCAGGCCTTCCAATACGGCCTGAAAGCCTATCGCGACGGCCGCTTCGATCAGGCGTTACGGGCGTTCCAGGACGCCCTGGGACTGAACGCCAACGACTATCCCAGCAAGATGTATGTGGAACGCTGCGAACATCTGCTGACCAGCCCGCCCGGCGACGACTGGGATGGGGTGTGGGTGATGAAGTCGAAGTAGGGGGAAATACTCCTGTTTAGCTCGTCATCCCTGGGCTTGACCCACGGCTGTCCGGTTTAATGTAACGAGGCGGCATTCCCCCTCGCCCGAAATCGGGAGAGGGGGCTAGGGGGTGAGGGAAAGCCGCCCTAGGAAGCGGACCATCATTCGATATTCGTCATGGCCGGACTTGATCCGGCCATCTACGTCTATCCGCATAAAATATATTGATAATAATTGGGTAGGGGCTGGTTCGTGGATGCCCGTGTCAAGCACGGGCATGACGGGAAAAATGCGGTCTACGCACTGGTTGGCTCCGTTTCCTTATCCCCCTCACCCCAACCCCTCTCCCGCTTGCGGGAGAGGGGCTTTCGTGGTGTCGGCTGATGGAACTTACAGCTGAAAGACCTGTTTTTGCGCGCGTCTCAAGTCAATGGCCAAAATTAAACCGGACAGCCGTGGATCAAGTCCGGCCATGACGCTAAGAGAGTTAAGGCCCCGCCAGGGTCGCCAGTGACGCCGCCGAGGCCAAGGTTTCCGCCTTCAATCCGCCATTGCCGATGCGCTTGACGGTTTCCATCACTTCCGCGAAGCGGCCATCCATGGCATGGCCGGTGGCGATGGCTTGCAGGTCGTGGTCGCTGGGCTTGGTGGTCTTGGCTTCCTTGTCGAAGGCGCTCCAGTCGCCCAGTTGGGCGCGGGCCAGCAGATGCTGCAAGGGGTCTTGGATCAGGTCGGGCAGTTGGCGGGCGGCGTCGTCCTGGCCGGCGCGGCGTTCGGCCCAGATCAGGTCGCGCAGGGCAATGTCCTGATCCGGCTGGCTGGTCATGCGCTGGATTTCGTCCTTGGCCTGATCAAACTGGCGGACGGAGTCGTCCTTGTCGCGGGGGGCGGACAGGCTGGCCAGATCGATGAAGGCGTCGGCACGACGCTTCGGGTCTTTCAGGAACGCCAAATGCTTGCTGGCCTGGAGGCGGTCGCCTTGCAGGGCGAAGGCATGCACCAGCCGGCTTTCGATCTCTTCGCGCTCGGCGGCGTCGGTCAGGCGGCTGGCGATGTCGGCGGCTTCCGAGGTCATGGCGCCGGCATCGCCCGACTGGTTGGGCGGCAAAGCATTGGCCAGGGTCAGCAGCGCCTGGGCCCGCCAGAGCGGCTGGGGCAGGCGCGAGATGCGGTCATGCACCTTGGGCAGATCGCCCATCTGGCTGAGATCGATGGCCATTGAAGACAGCTCATGACTGGCCGATCCATCCTTATGGGCGGAGGATTGATGTTCGGCGCTATCGAGGGCGCGGCGGAAACCTTCCTCGTCGCCGAACAGCCGCCATTGCCGGGCGATGGCCAGCAGGTCAGCATCGGGGCTGACTTCGGCGGCGGCAAGGCTGGCGCGGGCCGGCTCCTTGCGCTTCAGTTGCCATTGCCGCTGGGACAGGGCCAACAGAGTCTCGAAGCGCAAATGCGCATCGGCGATGCTGCCGGCTGTGGCGGCGGCCAGATCGTCGCTGCCCAGTTCCATCTGCGCCAGAGCGGCGTATCGGGTTAGCTGATCGGCATCCAGCCCATTCAGCTTGCGGCCCAGCGTCTGGGCGCGGCGCAGGTCTTCGCGCGACAGCTTCAGCCGGCCATGGGCGGCCTCGCCCACCGCCAGGGCGGCTTGCCCTTGGGCCTTGCCGGCACGGTCGCCTTGCAGGGCCAGCAGGGCGCGGGCCTGGGAGAAATTACCGAGATCGGCCAGATGGGCGATCTGTTCGGCTGCCGAAGGTGGGCGGGCATCGTTGCTCAAGACCTGATTAAGGCCCTCGCGCAGATTATCCTTCGACTGCTGCTCGGCCAGCTTCCAGCGGCTGGCGTCCTGATCGGGCAGAGTCTTACCGATGCTGAAGGCCAGATCGGCCAGGCAACGGGCAGAGGGCTTGGCGCGGCAGGCATCCCAGCCGTCCTCGGCCCATGCCGGAGCGGACGATAGCAGGCAAAGGCTGGCCAACAGAACCATCCGGCGCATGGACGTTTATCCCCGTCTTTCATGTTGAATTCTCAACACGGTAGTGCGGGGCAAGGGTCTGGGCAAGCGCCGAGTGGGACTTGCGCCCTAGCTTCTGCCGATATCGTTCAGCCGTTGCTGCAGGCTCAAGCGGTCCAGCGCCGTCATCGGCAGGTTGGTGAACACGCCGATGCGGTTCGCCAACATGCGATAGGTGTCGGCCATGGCCAGGGCTTTCTCGGTCTCGGACTGAGCCCGGGCCAGCGGGTCGGGCAGCCCCCATTCGGCGCGCAGCGGCTGGCCGGGCATGCCGTAGATTTCCTGGCCTTCGACCTCTTCGCTGACCGAGAAGACGAAATCCATGGAGAGGGCTCCGGCGCCGGTAAAGCCCGCCAATCCCTTGGGATGCAGATCGCCGGTGGCGTGGTTCAGTTTGCGCAGCAAGGCTTCGGCCAGCGGATGGGTGGTCTGGGCCGGCCTGACTCCGGCGCTGAAGGCTCGGAAACGGCCCATTCCCTCACGGTTCAAAATGGCCTCGGCCATCAGCCCTCGTGCCTCGTCCCCCTGGCAGAGAAACAACACATTGCGTATCCCAGACATGATGCTCCTCCGAATTCCCCTGATCCATCTACCATCAAGGGTAGCGCTGCCGGTGCGTCCTGTGCGGGAAGCTTTGGCGAAGCTTTGATGGCGATTTCGCTGGACAGCGGCGGCCTTCGCGGGTTCAACAGGGCGTGACGGAATTCTTGATCAGACCGGAAATGACATGACGCAGAAGATGGATCTGGCCCAGGCACTGGGCCTGGCCTTCACCCATCTGGAACAGGGCCGCGCCGCCCAGGCCCGCAGCCTTGCCAAGACCATCGAGAAAGCTCGGCCCGATGTGCCCGGCCTCGCCTATCTGTTGGGGCTGCTGGCGCTGGCCGAGGGGCAGGGGCGCAAGGCCGCCCAGCATCTGAGCAAGGCCCTGGCCGCCACCCCCGAGGCACCGCCGCTGCTGCTGGCGATGGCGCGGGCTCAATCCCTGCAAAGCCGGTTCGAGGAAGCCGAGGCGCTCTATCGCCGCCTGCCGGGCATGGCTGACGCCGAGATGGAACTGGCGGCCCTGCTGCTGCGCCGCCGCGATTGGTCGGGCGCGGCGGAGTTGCTGCGCGGCAAGCCCTTGGGTTCGGCTTCGGCGTTGAACAGCTTAGGCGTGGCCGAGCAGGGGTTGGGGCAGCTGGATCAGGCGGCTTTGGCCTTTGCCCGCGCCGGCGATCTCGATCCGTCCCATGCCAAGGCGCGGGCCAATCTGGCGGCGGTGCTGCGCCGGTTGAAGCGCCCGGCCGAGGCGTTGGAGGCGGCACAGGCCGCGACCCGCATCGCTCCCGCCGATCCTGCCGGCTGGGTGGAGCTGGGCCAAGCCCTGCGCGATCTCGACCGGCTGGAGGAAGCCGTCGCCGCTCTGACCCGCGCCAAAAACTCGCTGGAGGCCGACTGGCTGCGGGCCGAGGTGCTGGAGAAGCTGGGCCGCAAGGCCGAAGCCGCCGCCGCCTATCGCCGGGTGCTGAAGGCCGACAAGGCCGATCCCTTCGGCGCAGCCTTGGCTCTGGCCCGGATGGAGGGCGGACAGGCTCCGTCCCGCGCCCCCAGCGCCTTCGTTGCCGAGCTGTACGACCGCTATGCCGAAGTCTTCGACCAGGATCTGCGCCAGGGCCTGCAATATCGTGCGCCGGAACTGCTGCTGGCGGCGGTGCGGGCGCATCTGGGGGAAGGCCCGTTTACCGCCCTCGACCTGGGCTGCGGCACCGGGCTGGCCGCCGAGGTGATGCGCCCGCTGCTGGCGGCGGTGGATGGCATCGATCTGTCGGCGGCGATGATCGACAAGGCCCGCGCCAAGGGGCTCTATCGCGAACTGACGGTGGGGGAGCTGACCGATGCCGCCAACCGTCCTGCCGCCTATGATCTGGTGACGGCGGCGGATGTGCTGATCTATTTGGGGGATTTGGCTCCGACCTTCGCGGCGGCCCATACCGCTCTGAAGCCGGGTGGGGCGTTCGTCTTCACGGTCGAGAGGCTGGAGGGGGCGGCGGATTATGCCGTGCAGCCCTCGAAACGGTTCGCCCATGGGGCGGACTATCTGCGGCGGCTGGCGGCGGAGCAGGGCTTCGTCGTCACCAGCCTGACCGAGGATTGGACCCGCACCGAGAACGGCCGGGAAGTTCCCGGCCTGCTCTGCCTGTTGGTGCGGGGCTAAAGGGCAATCTGGCAGTGACTTTTCCGTCATGCCCGTGCTTGACACGGGTATCCACGCGATGCGGATAGACGTGGATGGCCGGGTCAAGCCCGGCCATGACGAATATTAAATGATGACCTGCCCCGCCTGCGGGCGAGGGGCTTTTAATCAGATCACCTTGCCGGGGTTCATCACCCCATTCGGGTCCAAAGCGGCCTTGACTTTGCGCATCAGGTCCAGCTCCAGGCTGGCCTTGTAATGCGACAATTCCTCGCGCTTGAGCACGCCGATGCCGTGTTCGGCGCTGATCGAGCCCCTGAGTTCGACCACGATGTCGTGGACGATGCGGTTCATCTCTTCCCAACGGGCCAGGAAGGCCTGCTTGTCGCCGCCCTTGGGCTGGGACAGGTTGAAATGGATGTTGCCGTCGCCGACATGGCCGAAGGGAATGACCCGCACCCCATCCATGGCTGCTTCGACGGCGGCGGTGGCGCGGTGGATGAATTCCGGCACCGAGGAAACCGGCACCGAGACGTCATGCTTGATGCTGCCGCCATATTTCTTCTGGGCTTCCGGCACGCCTTCGCGGATGCGCCACAGGCCGTTGCGCTGTTCCAGCGAATTGGCCATCACCGCATCCACCACCTCGCCGGCTTCCATGGCTTCGCCCAGCAGGGTCTCCAGGCTTTCCTGCAGTGAGCCTTCGGGGCGCGAGGTGGACAGCTCCATCAGCACATACCAGTCGTGCTTGTCCTCGAACGGGTCGGTGATGCCGGGAATATTCTCGATATCGAGGTCCAGGCCGTTGCGGCCCACCAGCTCGAAAGCGGTGACCTGATCGCCGGAAACTCCACGGGCGCGGGCCAGCAGGGCCAAGGCGGAGTCCAGATCGGCCATGGCGACGAAAGCGGTCTGCACATCCTTCGGCTTGGGGAACAGCTTGATCACCGCGGCGGTGATGATGCCCAGCGTACCTTCGGCGCCGACGAACAGCTGTTTCAGGTCATAGCCGGTATTGTCCTTGCGCAACGCCCGCAGGCCGTCCCAGATCTGGCCGTCGGGCAGAACCACTTCCAGGCCCAGCACCAGTTCGCGGGTATTGCCATAGCGCAGCACGCCCGAGCCGCCGGCATTGGTCGAGATATTGCCGCCGATCTGGCAGGAGCCCTCGGCTCCCAGGCTGAGGGGGAAGAAGCAACCGGCCTCGTCGGCCTTCTGCTGAATGGTCTGCAGCACCACGCCGGCTTCGACGGTCATGGTGAAATTCAACGGATCGACCGAGCGGATGGCGTTCATGCGCCCGGTGCTGATCACCACCGCCGGCTTGTCTCCCACCGGGCAGCCGCCGCCGCAAAGGCCGGTATTGCCACCCTGGGGCACCACCGCCACGCCGGCAGCGGCGCAAAGCTTGACCACTTCGGCCACTTCCGCCGTCGAGGCGGGGCGGACCACGGCCAGGGCCTGACCATGATAGAGACCGCGCTCCTCTTCCAGATAGGGGGCGGTATCGGCGGGCTCGGTCAGCAGGCCGTTCGGCCCGACGACGGAGGCGATGCGGGAGAGAAGTTCCTGGGTCATGGGATGGATGTACCTTTAAGCGGCCCTGGGTTCAAGACTTCAGCGGGGCGCGGCGGCGCGTTTCAGGCGGTCGTTGATCGCAAGGCCCAGCCCGTGATGGGGAATCGGCGAAACGGCGATGCCTCGGAAAGGCGGGCGGTCGAGGGCGCGCAGCATGGCGAACAGATTGGCGGCGGCCTCGGCCAGATCGCCGGTGGGGCTTAAACACAGCTCCGCCCCCTCTGCCGGGCCAAAGCCCAGCAGGGCCTCGCCTTCGGCAATGCTGGTGGCGTTCAGCCGCACCGGCAGGCCGGGAGCGTAATGGCTGGCCAGCATGCCGGGGGACTTCGGCCCCTCTTCGTCATGGGCCTCGGCGATGGCGACGGGCGCGCCCAAGGCCTGTTCCAGTTCCTCGACGGTGACACCGCCGGGACGCAGCAAAGTGGCGGTGGCGGTGGTCAGGTCCAGCACGGTGGATTCGACGCCGACGCCGCAAGCGCCGCCGTCCAGAATCATCGCCAGTTTGTCGCCCAAGCCTTCGGCGACATGGGCGGCGGTGGTGGGGCTGACGCCGCCGGACGGATTGGCGCTGGGGGCGGCGACGGGAATGCCGGCCTCACGCAACAGCGCCAGGGCCAAGGGATGGCCGGGCACGCGCACGGCGATGCTGTCCAATCCCGCCGAGGCCAGCAGCGAGATTGGCGAATCCGCGCGGCGCGGCAGCACCAGGGTCAGTGGGCCCGGCCAGAAGCGGGCGGCCAATTTTTCAGCGCGTTCATCCAGCACCACCAGCCGGGCGGCGGCGGTGATGTCGGGGACATGGGCGATCAGCGGATTGAAGTCGGGGCGATTCTTGGCGGCATAGATGGCGGCGACGGCGTGGTCGTTGGTGGCGTCGGCCCCCAGGCCATAGACGGTCTCGGTGGCGAAGGCGACCAGCTTGCCCTGGCGCAGCAGTTCGGCGGCACGGACAATGTTGTCGGGCGAAGCCTCGGCAATGGCCGAATGTTGGGAAAAATTGTTGGTCATGTCGAGCGTTGCGGTCAAGTCTAGGAAGAGTTTAGTTTTAACGAATTCAAGCTTTTCATAGTAAAGGGCCGCCCAATCTATGGGGCGGCCCTGTCTCGCTTCGCTCTTAGGTCGGACCATCGATCGAATGATCCGGAGCCAAGTCACCGTAAGTGCATGTACGGCGGCTAATCAGTGGGTGATATCAATCACTCACGGTTATTATATTGGCGCTTTTACTGCGAAGAGTCAAGAAAAACGGTGTGCTGGTGATGGCTGGAAGGCCCCCTCTCACCTCGTCATTCCCGCGCAGGCGGGAATCCAGGGACCCCCGCCTGCGCGGGGGTGACGGTGGAAAAGGTTACAGCTTCGGCGGCCTCGGCTGGGCGCTGCCCCAGGCCACCACCGAGGGGTTTTCGAAGCCCGCTTTGCCATAAAGTAAGGGCGAACCGTCGGGCAGGGTCATGCAACCCCCGGCGGCCAGCAGAACGGCGTGACCGGCGGCGGTGTCCCATTCCATGGTGCGGCCGAAGCGGGGATAGATGTCGGCCTCGCCGGCACCCACCAGGGCGAATTTCAGCGAACTGCCCGAGCGGCGGATCTCGGCCACCTTGAAATGCTGCATATAGTCGTCGAAGGTCGGGGCATCGCGGTGCGACCGGCTGGACAGCACCAGCATGCCCTCGGCAGGAACCTCGCGCACACGGATGTCGCGAGGGGCGGCGCCCTGGTCCTCGACGGTGGCGATGCCGGGGGCGGCCAGGAACAGGCGGTCCAGCACCGGGGCGAACAGCACGCCGGCCACCGGGGCGCCATTCTCGATCAGGCCGATATTGACGGTGAACTCGCCATTGCGGGCAACGAATTCCTTGGTGCCGTCCAGCGGGTCCACCAGCCAGAAACGCCCGCCCGAGACGTCGAAGCTTTGCCCTGCGGCGGCGGCTTCTTCCGACACCACCGGAATGTCGGGGGTCAGTTGCTTCAGCCCCTCCAGGATGATGGCTTCGGCGGCCAGATCGGCGGCGGTGACGGGCGAGTTGTCATCCTTCGACAGCACTTCGAAGGGCTGGGCATAGATGTCCATGATCGCGGCCCCGGCCTTGCGGGCAATGTCGCGCAGGCCGGGCAGAAGGGCGGCGTAGTCGGTCAAGGGATGAATGTCCTGGAACAACGGAGGAAAGGTGGGGAACTTTCCTCCAGTCCAGGGCTTTAATCAATTGATTTCAGTTCTACCGCCAGGAAACGGCTGGCCTTGAAGCCGGGCGACCAATGATCCGCCGCCATGCCGGCCTTCAGCTTCAGATGACCCAGGAATTCACGAGGGTTCGGCACGGCCTCCCAGACCGAGGGCAGGAACAAAGCCCGCTTGCCGCCATCCTCAATGATCAAGCCGTCCTGATGCGGACGCAGCTGGGCCAGCAGATCGGTCTCGTCGCGGATATCCATCGGCACCGGCGGGGTCAGGACCGAGACCGACAGCTCGACTTCGGGCCATTCCTCGGGGCGCAACGGCGGGAAGCGCGGATCCTGGAAGGCAGCCTTGCAGGCATTGTTCACCAAGTCCTGACCCAAAGCCCGCCAAGCGATGGGCGAGCCGATGCAGCCGCGCAATTGGCCTTCGATCTTCAGGGTCACGAATACCGCGCCATTTTCGGCTAGCAGGTCGGGCAGGGGATTGGGCACGGCGACGCCGGGGCCCTTGGCGAAGGCGTTTTCGATGGCGGCGCGGGCCAGTTCCAGAATCATCGGGGCATGGGCGCGGATGCGTTCGGCGTCTTCGGGTTGGTCTTGTGCTTCCGGCGCAGGGGCGGTGAAGGCCCAGGCGCCATAGCCGACCACCCGGTCCTTCGGCCCGGCGGTGTCGCCGGAATTGCGCAAATCCACCGTCTCGACGTTCAGATGCTTCTGCTTGGCCAGGGTCAACAGGCCTTTGACCGGAATACGGCCACAGGCTTGGTCGTCCTTCAGGCCGGACGGGTCCAGATGTTCGATGGCCTGGCAGGCGGCATGATCGGTGCTCTTGGCCTGGTCATAGCCGAGGTAATGGCTGAGATCGGTGCTGACCACGATCAGAGTCTCCGGCCCGCCCCAGACGGCGTTCAGCACCTGCGCCACCAGTTCCGGCGGGGCGTCGCCGGCTACCAGCGGCACCAGCGAGAAAGGGCCCAGCACGGCTTGCAGGAAGGGCAGATGCACTTCCAGGCTATGTTCCTGCTCGTGGGCGGCGTCGAGGATGCCGGTGTCGGGGAAGGCCAGCGCCTTGGCATAGGCGGCCTTGTCGATGGGGATGGCGCCCAGCGGCGTTTCGTACCCATCGGCGGTGCAGCCGGCAATGCCCCTGAAGCCGACCCGGTGCGACGGACCGATCAGCACCACCCGGCTGATGCGCCCCCGCGCCGGAGCCAGCCGGGCATAGACGCTGGCGGCCACCGGGCCGGAATAGACATAGCCGGCATGGGGGGCGATGATCGCCTTGGGTGCCGCTCCTTTGGATGGCGGCACGGCGGCGAGGAAGGCCGAGACCTCATCGGCCAGCTGTTGCGGCTGGGCAGGGTAGAACGCGCCAGCGACGGCGGCTTTGCGCAGATGTCCCATGGCGTTTCTCCCTGCTTCGTTGGTTGCTTTAGTTTACTCCTGAACCTTGACCGGCGGCATCATCAGTTCCGCCTGACCATCGGCCTTCAACAGGCTGGTGACCGGACGCAAGGCGGCTTCGATCTTCGAAAGCTGATGCAACGCTCCGACCGAGGCCGACAAGTCCGCTGGCACATGACCGGTGCGCAGCATTTCCATCAGCACGTCGAAGGGATCGCGGGGCTTGGGGAACTGCTCCAGCTCCAGCGGCATCTGCGAGGGCAGGCGGGCCAGCTTGCGGATATCGGCAAAAGCAGTGGCATAGCCGCCGACCTCGTCCACCAGCCCGTTCTTCTGAGCCAGTTCGCCCGGCCAGATACGGCCACGGGCCAGCTTGTCCATCTGCTCGGGCGTGATGTTGCGGGCGCGCTCGGCCTTGGTGGTGAAGTCGCCGTAGATGCGATCCAGGATGAAGTTCAGCCGGTCCCAGCCGGCCTGGGTGAAGGGTTGGTTGGAACTCCACATATTGGCGTTCTGGCCCATATGGATTTCGTCCCAGTTCACGCCCAGCTTCTTCCACAGCTCGGCCATCACGAACTTGCCCGAGAACACGCCGATCGAGCCGGTGATGGTGCCCGGCTGGGCGATGATGCGATCGGCCGGCATGGCTGCGAAATAGCCGCCCGAGGCCGCCAGATCGCCCATGGAAACGATCACCGGCTTGCCGGCGGCACGGGCATTCACCACCTCGCGCCAGACGGCGTCGGCGGCGGTGTAAGAGCCGCCAGGGCTGTCGATGCGGAACAGGATGGCCTTGACCTCGGGGTCCTTGACGGCGTCGCGGAAGGCCTTGCCGATGCGTTCGGACGAGAACACCACCTCGTCGGACAGCGGGTTGTCTTCGCCGCCGCTGCGCTGCACGGTGCCGACGCCATAGATCAGCGCCACCTTGACGGCATTGGGCTCGGGCGGCAGGCGGCTGGCATATTCCGCCAGATCGATCAGCTTGTTGCCCTTGGCGGTCAGCGAATCATGCATCTCGTCCCAATAAGCCAGCTTGTCTACCAGCTTGGCCTTCTGGGCTTCCTCGGCCAGCAGGGGCGAGCGGTCGATCAGCGCCTTCACCTCGTCGGGCTTCAGGCCGCGGGCCTGGGCGATGCCGCCGGTGACCTGACGGTTCCAGCTGTCCAACAGCTGGGTCATGGAGTCCCGGTTTTCCTTGGTGAACTTGTTCTGGGTAAAGGTCTCGATGGCCGACTTATATTCCCAGCGAGCGCCGAATTGCGGCTGCACGCCGACCTTGTCGAACACGTCCTTCAGGAACGGGCTTTCCACCATGAAGCCGGTCAGGCCGACATCGCCCGAGGGCTGCAGCCAGATTTCCTGGAAGGCGCTGGCGGTGTAATAGGCGCTGGTGCCGGGACCGCCCTCGCCCAGGCTGGTGGAATAGGCCACCGTGCGCTTGCCCGACTTGCGGAAGTCGGCGACGGCGTCGCGCAGTTCCTGCGCCTTGGCGATGCCCAGATGCACGTCGTCGATGCGGGCTACCAAACCTGTAACGCGCGGATCGTTGGCGGCGCGGTCCAGAGTCTGCACCACCTGTTGCAGCGTATAGCCGTTGTTGCCAAGCTTGGCGAAGGGGCCTTCGGGTTGTGCTTCGACCAGACCGGCATCCAGGTCCAGCATCAGCACCATCTGATTGGGCAGGGGCGGCTGCTGGTGGCGGGCGGCGGCGGCTCCGACGATCAGGAACAGGCCGAGGGTGAGAAGGCCGATAGCGGCCAAGGCGAACAGGGTGACGCGACCAATCAGCCGCATGATGTCTCTCTTTCTTCAGAAGACGCTGCAATAGGTTATGGGGCTTGCGGCGGTGGGGGTCAATGTCGGAGCATAAAGCCATTATGAACGGCCACCCTGCACGCTACTGGCATATGACGGAAGATGGGCGCATCCACTGCGACCTTTGCCCCCGCGCCTGTCGGCTGCAAGACGGGCAAAAGGGTCTGTGCTTCGTGCGTGAACGCCAGGGGGACGGGATGATCCTGACCACCTATGGCCGTTCCTCGGGCTTTTGCATCGACCCCATCGAAAAGAAACCCTTGAGCCATTTCCTGCCGGGCACGCCGATTTTGTCGTTCGGCACGGCGGGCTGCAATCTGACCTGCAAATTCTGCCAGAACTGGGATATCAGCAAGGCCCGCGAGGTGGACAGGCTGAACGATGCCGCCAGCCCGGCTCTGATCGCCGAGGCGGCAAGGCAGTTGGGCTGCCGCTCGGTGGCCTTTACCTACAATGATCCGGTGATCTTTCTGGAATATGCCGTCGATGTCGCCCGCGAATGCCGGGAGCGCGGCATCCGCACGGTGGCGGTCACTGCCGGCTATATCACCGAACAGGCCAGGGGCGAGTTCTTCGGCGCCATGGATGCCGCCAATGTGGATTTGAAGGCCTTCTCCGAGGGCTTCTATCAAAATCTCTGTTCCGCCCATCTCGATCCCGTGCTGGAGACCTTGCGCTATCTCTGCCGTGAAACCGATGTCTGGACCGAGCTGACTACCCTGCTGATCCCCGGTCAGAACGATTCCGATGCCGAGCTGACCGCCATGTGTAAGTGGATCAGGACCGAGTTGGGCCAGGATGTGCCGCTGCATTTCTCGTCCTTCCATCCCGACTGGAAAATGCTGGACCTGCCCGCCACGCCGTCCGAGACTCTGACCAGAGCAAGGCGGATCGCGATGTCGGAAGGGCTTCGCTATGTCTATACCGGCAATGTCCATGACCCGGCGGGCGGCAGCACCTGGTGCCCCAGTTGCGGCGAACTGCTGATCGAGCGGGACTGGTATCAACTGGGCCGCTGGGGCTTGGACAGCAAGGGCTGCTGCGGCAAATGCGGCACGCCGATCGCGGGGCGCTTCGAATCCCGTCCGGGCAGATGGGGACGCAAGCGTCAGCCGGTGAGGTTGCAATATGCCGGCGGATGACCTATGACACTGGCGACCTAATTCCGCTGGACGGATGGAATGATCAAGCGTTGGGCCTCGACGGCCGCGAAGATTCTGCTGACCCTGGCGGCGATCTGGTATCTGCAGAAAAAAGTCGATCTGGCGGCGGCCTGGGACGTGGGCAAGGGCCTGTCCTTTTGGTGGTTCCTGCTGGCCTTGGGGCTGCAGGGCTTGCAGATGTTCGTCTGCGGCGGCCGCTGGCGGATGGTGCTGGCCGCGCTAGGGGCCCGCATGCCCTTCCTGATGTCGGTCGAGCTGTTCATGATCGGCATCTTCTTCGGACAGGTTCTGCCGGGCGCGGTGGGCGGCGACGCCGTGCGCATCTGGAAGACCCGCGAGGCCGGGCTGTCTCTCAGCCATTCCGTCAATTCGGTGCTGCTGGAACGGGTGATCACCGTCTTCGCCCTGATGCTGCTGGCGGCGATCTGTCAGCCCTTCCTGCATGAAAGCTTGGCCGGGCTGGTGCCGATCTGGCTGTTCCCGGCAGTGGCCTTCATGGGCTTCTGCGGCATCATCGTGCTGATGCTGCTGGATAAGCTGCCCGACAGCTTGACCCATTTCCGCATTGTGCGCGGCTTCTTCGCCCTGGCTGCGGATGGCCGCAGGCTGTTCCTGTCGTTCCGCCAGGGACTGCCGACCCTGATCGTCACCATCCTGGGCCATGTCAATCTGGTGCTGGGCATGTGGGCGCTGGGACGCGGCATCGGAGCCCCCGTCACCATCGGCGACTGTCTGGTGCTGGTGCCGCCGGTCATCCTGGCCGCCACCCTGCCGATCTCGATTTCCGGCTGGGGCGTGCGCGAGAATATGACCGTGCTGCTGTTCGCCGGTATTGGCGTCTCGCATGAACAGTCGGCGGCTATGTCGTTGCTGTTCGGCCTGATCAGCCTGCTGGTGTCGCTGCCCGGCGGCCTGTTCTGGCTGCGCGAGCGCAATCTGGCCGAACCCGCGATGCATAAAGAAGACTCGGAAATCGAAGAAGCAGGGGCTTAACCTGTTTGGGTCTGCCCCTCAGTCGCCGGGCGTCGCCGTTCCGGCTCCTTGTGGGCTTTGCCCACCCTACACTTCGTTCCGGGCCGCCTTGCAGGCGTCGTTTGCCCCTAACGGGGCGGCACGGCTTTCCTCCGCTAAAGCTTCGGCGCGCTCCCCGTGCGCTTGGCGCACAGTTCTTTATGATTGTCGGCGAAGCCGACGGCCTAGTCGGCGGCAAAAAGCCGCCTCCAATACGACAGTATTGGGTTTAACCCCTTTTCTTCCCGTCCCTGGGTGCTAGATTTAAGCAAGAGCATTCGCTCATCCGCTACCCAACGGGGACATCATTTCAATGAAGATCAGCTTCGCGAAGCCCGCCCTGCCGTCCGAAGGCGCTTTTGTCGTCGGCGTTCTCGAGGGCGGCGCCCTCACCCCTGCCGCCGCTAAGGCCGACACCGCCGCTGGCGGTCAGATCGTTCGCGCCATTTCCGCCAGCCGCTTTCAGGGCAAGAAGGATCAGACCCTGTTGATCGCCGCGCCGTCGGGGCTGGAGGCCAGCCGTCTGCTGCTGCTGGGCCTGGGTAAGGCCGCCGATTTCGATGCGCTGGCCGCCGAAGGCGCTGGCGGCACCATCGTCGCCACTCTGGCCGGAACCGGCGATGCCACCGTGACCGTGGCGCTGGACGGGCTGGAAGGCTCGACCCTGTCTGCCGCCGAGGTGTCGGCTTCCGTGGCGCTGGGCGCGCGTCTGCGCTCCTATCGCTTCGACAAGTACCGCACCAAGGAGAAGAAGGAGGATAAGCCCTCGCTCAAGAAGCTGGTGCTGGCGCTGGATGACCATAGCGGCGCCAAGAAGCTGTTCGCCGAACAGGATCTGGTGGCCGAGGGCGTTTATCTGACCCGCGATCTGGCTTCCGAGCCCGCGAATGTCATCTATCCCGAAAGCCTGGCCGAGGTCGCCAAGTCCCTGGCCGAGCTGGGCCTCGAGGTCGAGGTGCTGGGCGAGAAGCAGATGAAGAAGCTGGGCATGGGCGCGCTGCTGGGCGTCGGCCAGGGCTCGGCCCGCGAATCCCAGCTGGTGACGCTCCGCTGGAACGGCGGCAAGAAGGACGAGGCCCCGGTGGCTTTCGTCGGCAAGGGCGTCTGCTTTGATTCGGGTGGCATCAGCATCAAGCCCGCCGCCAATATGGAAGACATGAAGTGGGATATGGGCGGCTCCGCCGTGGTCATCGGCCTGATGAAGGCTCTGGCCCTGCGCAAGGCCAAGGCCAATGTGGTCGGCGTCGTCGGTCTGGTGGAGAACATGCCGTCGGGCACCGCCCAGCGTCCCGGCGACGTGGTGACCTCGATGTCCGGACAGACCATCGAGGTGATCAACACCGACGCCGAAGGCCGTCTGGTGCTGGCCGATGCGCTTTGGTACACGCAAGAGCAGTTCAAGCCCCATTCCATCGTTGATCTGGCCACCCTGACGGGGGCCATCATCATCTCGCTGGGCGCTCACTTCGCCGGCCTGTTCTCGAATGACGACGATCTGTCGGAAAAGCTGACCGCCGCCGGCAAGAAGGTGGGCGAGAAGCTGTGGCGCATGCCGGTCGATGATCCCTATGACAAGATGATCAAGTCCGAGATCGCCGATATGAAGAATGTCGGCGAAGGCGGAGCCGGCAGCGTCACCGCCGCCATGTTCCTCAAGCGCTTCATCAAGGACGGCACCAAATGGGCGCATCTGGATATCGCCGGTGTGACCTGGGCCAAGGCTGACAAGCCGGTGGTGCCGAAGGGCGCGACCGCTTTCGGCGTGCGCCTGCTGGACCGTCTGGTTGCCGATCAGTACGAGCAGAAGTAAATCTTGCTGCTGGATATCTCCTTCGAGAAGGCCGCCGCCGGGGTTGACGCCCTGGCGGTGGGTCTGCGTCCAGGCCTGATCTTCCAGCCTTCGGCCAAGCTGCCGGGGCTGGAGCAGGCCTTGGCCCTGAAACACCGCTTCAAGGGCGAGGAAGGCGACGTGCTGCCGGTCCTTACGCCTTCGGGCTGGGTGGTGGCGGTGGGGCTGGACGCCGAGGAGGATCAGGACGATCTGGCCCTGCGCCGCATCGGCTCGACCCTGTTCGCCGAACTCTGCGACGGCGGTATCGAGCATCTGGCGCTGCGCCTTGACCTTTCCCCCGAAGACGCCGCCGAGCTGGCTTACGGCATGGCTCTGCGGGCCTGGAAGCCATCGGGCAAATATCGTTCGAAGCCTGACCCGGACGAGCAATGGAGCCTGACTAAGGCCACGCTCCTGACCGATGACCCGAAAGCGGCGGCGGAGCGGTTCGCCCGTCTGTCGGCGGTGGCCGAGGCTTCGGTGTTTGCCCGCGATCTGGTGGTGGCTCCGGCCAATGAACTGACGCCGCAAATGTTCGCCGAGCGGCTGGAGGGGCTGTTCAGCCTGGGCGTCTCCATCGAAATTCTCGACGCCAAGGCTTTGGCCAAGCAGGGGCTGAACCTGCTGCTGGCGGTCGGCAAA